>Ga0302324_100000852_pt1 | contig 77125 bp, 70 predicted proteins | sample Palsa_T0_1_FD_201949 | JGI IMG/M metagenome (GOLD analysis project Ga0302324, IMG submission 201949) | Peat permafrost microbial communities from Stordalen Mire near Abisko, Sweden - Palsa_T0_1 | ecosystem: Environmental > Terrestrial > Soil > Palsa > Peat permafrost | place: Sweden: Abisko...
GCCTTGTCCTGCGAGTTGGTGCGGACCTTCTGGAACGCGGGAATCGCCATGGCGGCCAGGAGGCCGATGATGACGACGACGATCATGATTTCGACAAGGGTGAAGCCCTTGGTGTTGTTGCTATTGATTTTCATTTAATGCCTATTTTGTTATTTGGTTTATGATTAACTATCCACAGCCGTCTGTGATCTGAGCCTGTCGATGCAATAGAAAGGCCTTAATTCCATCAAGCTAAAATACTAGTAAATAAGTAGATACTGCACATTGCCCTACCGGCGGGCGAATATCTAACTTACCGTCGAGCATGAGTTTAGCCTGATTGATGAAAGACCCTCTAGGGTGAGTATGTGATGGTGCGCGCCCCGGCGACGCTGGAGATCGTAATCGTCGTGCCCTGTGAGAAGCCCGTGGGATACGTTTCGTTGGCGACCGAGTTGAGCGTCTTGATGTAGGAGGTGGGCCCCAACAGGTCACTTATGATGACCGTCGAGACACCGTTTTCCAGGTAGTACTGGTCGCTGGCGGCCGAAAGCTGCCGAGCGTTGTTCAGGACAGCCTTGTCCTGCGAGTTGGTTCGGACCTTCTGGAACGCCGGAATGGCCATCGATGCCAGTAGGCCGATGATCACGACGACGATCATTATTTCAACTAGGGTAAAACCCTTGTTTTTATTCTTCATGTTGCACCTTAACTTTATGTTTCTTATTGTTTTATTATATACGCGCCCAAAATTTGGGCGTTAGGAGACTACCGTGGCGCGCCGATGCATTCAAGCTGCGAATGCTCAAACAAGTACGTAGTATTTGGTATTCCGCGCAGCACGGGCGTGCCCGCGGCCGGGGGCGCGTAGTCCCTGCCCTGCGGCTATCTTGCGCTCTTTCTCCGCTTCGCCGGCGGCTTCTTCTTCGCCGCCGGTTTCTTCCTTCTCGAGGGGGCCTTTTTCTCGGCCAGAAGTCCCTTGATCGGGACGTCGCGGCCGTCGCGCCAGAGCTGCTCCAGCTTGTAGCGGGCGCGCTTCTCCGGGGTGAAGATGTGGACCATGACGTCAAACGCGTCCATGACGGCCCAGCCGCTCTCGCTTGCGGTCTCGATGCCTATGATGCGCGTCTTCGAGGCGTCGAGCGCCTTCTCAAGCTCCACCCGCAGAGCGCGCACGTGCGGCTCCGAGGTCGCGGTCGCGACGACCAGGTAGTTGGTGATCGAGGAGAGGGCGGAGACATCGATCACCCGCAGGTCGCCCGCCTTCTTCTCCTCCAGTGCGCGGCAGCACAGTCTCGCCAGCTCAAGGGACTCGGCTTGGTTCAGTTTCAACGATGGTCCCGATACAGGCCCTTTTGCCTGATGTAAACAATCGCCTTGTGGGGGATGAAGTAATCGAGCGACAGGTTGCGCCTCGTGCGCTCCCGGAGCTCCGTGGAGCTGATCGCCAGAAGGTGCCCGTCGCACCGGTGCAGCTTCAGCCCGGGAACGCTCGGGGCCGCCTTGACCGGGTAGCCCGGCCTTTCCAGGAATATGAACTCAACGATCCCGGCCAGCTCCCCTATGTCCTTCCACAGGTGGAGCTGCGGCAGCTGGTCGCCGCCAATGACCCAGAAGAGGTCGTCGTTCGGGTGGATCGACCTGAAGTGCCGTGCCGAGTCGATCGTGTAGCTGACGCCGCCCTTCTTCAGCTCGAAGTCGGAGACCTCGAACCGGGTGTCCCATTCCGTGGCCGCCCGCACCATCGCAAGGCGCTCCTCGGCCGACGACTGGTTGACGGTGGGCTTGAGGGGCGCCTGGGCGGCCGGCACGATGATGAGGCGGTCGAGCCGGTGCTGCTCGAAGGCGTCCTGCGCGGCAAGGAGATGGCCAAAATGGACCGGGTCGAAGCTGCCGCCGAGGAATCCGATTTTCACGTGGAGGGCGGCAACCCTGCTTGCCCGCGTCCCCACCCGCAAGGCCAAACGCCCCCGCTAGCGCCGGTCCGAGGTATCCCAGAAGACGAACATCATGATGGCCCCCAGTATGATGACGGGCGCCATCATGTCAGGGGCCTGCCGTTCGCGCCCCTTGGGCGCGTGCCGCGGGCCTGGTTCGGCTGTGGACGTGATGTTTGCAAGATGAGGCTTGTCTATAGCAGGCCCCGTGGCGATGATGCAAGCAAGTACTTGCATTGCATGAAGACCCCACCCCAGGTCTCGCGCCGGCGCCCCCCGGCTAGGCAGCTTCTCCTGAGCGCGGCCGCGCGCGTGTTCGCGCGCGACGGCCTCGACGGCGCCACGACCCGCGCGATCTCGCGCGAGGCGGGCGTGAACGAGGTCACGCTCTTCAGGCAGTTCGGGACGAAGGAGCACCTGATCGAGGCCGTCGTGGGGAGCGCGTTCGGCAAGGGCGGCAGGCCCGCCGGCACCCCGGCCGGCGCCGCCCGCAGCCTTCGCGCGGACCTCGAGTCCTTCGCCGGGGGCTACGAGGCCCTCCTCGTCGCCAACCTTCCCCTCATCCGCACGATGATCGGCGAGATCCACCGGCACGCCGTGTGCGAGCGCCAGGCCCTGAGGGGGATCTTCTGGCCGATGCGCGCGGCCCTCGTGAAGAGGATCGCCCTCGCCTGCAGGCGGGGGGAGGCGCGGCCCGGCCTGGACCCCGCCGTGGCCGCTGACCTCTTTGCGGGCTCGATCTTCTCCTCGGTCCTTCGCAGGACCACGGCCACGAGGCGCGGCGAGTACACCTCGGCCGCCTACCGCGAGGCCTGCGTGAGCGTCTTCCTGGGCGGGATCGCGGGCTGACGGGGCGCCCCGGCGCCGAAACCAAATCCGGGCCCGTGCGTCCTTTCAGCGGACCGGTCAAGACCGGGGCAATTCCATGTGGAAAACGCGGAAAGAGGACAGGCACATGACCAGGGTGGTCTTCCGCTGGATCCTCGCGGCTTTCTTCATCGCCGCCGGCATGAACCATTTCCGGGCGCCCGGGGCCTACATCGCCATGATCCCGCCCTGGCTGCCGTGGCCGGAGGGCCTGAACCTGATCGCCGGGGTCTGCGAGCTCATGGGCGGGATCGGCGTCCTGCTGCCGCCGATGAGGTTCGCGGCCGGCTGGGGGCTGATCGCCCTCCTCGTCGCGGTCTTCCCGGCCAACCTGCATGTCGCCCTGATCGGGCGCATGCCGGGATTCAGCTTCTCGCAGGCGATCCTCTGGCTGCGCCTTCCGTTTCAGGCCGTCCTGATCGCATGGGTCGCGTGGGTCGCGATCGCCGAGGAGCGCGGTCAGGGTCGCTGAGGAGGCGCCGCGCCCACGCCGGGCGGCACTTGGGCGTTGATTCGCGAAGTGGCGAGGCGTTGTGTGCTTCCACAGGCCGTGGAACCGCCGCACCCATCCAAACCTTCGTCCTGCGGGGAATGCGAATGAGCGGATTCTTCGCGAACAGGCTCGCGGCGCCACCGCTCCGGGAGGCCGGGGGGCGCGACCTCGCCCTCGAGGGCTTACGCGGCGTCTGCGCCTGCCTCGTGCTCTATGCGCACATGACCATTCCCTCGCCGAGGCTCGACCCGGCCTACGCGCCCTCGGCGCGGTTCTGGTGGTTCAACCTGGGTGCGGTCGCGGTGCTTTTCTTCTTCGTGCTCAGCGGCTACGTCATTGGACTCACGGTGCGGGAGCCGTTCTCGGGAACGGCGGCGAGGGCCTACATGGGGCGCAGGCTGATCAGGCTTGTTCCCGTCAGCACGGCGGCCGTCCTCCTGAGCTGGGCCATGTTCCCGCAGGCCGCGCTTGGCACCGTCCTCGGAAACCTGCTCTTCCTCCAGAATTTCAAGGCCTACCCGTTCGGCTGGCGCGTCGATGTCCTGACCGACAACCTGAATCTCTGGTCTCTCAACTTTGAGGCGCTGTATTACGTCGGGTTCCTCGCCGTCTGGTGGCTGTCCCCGCGGGTCGTCTGGGTCGCGTGCCTGCTCGGCGTCGTCGCCGGCGGGATTGCGCTCCCCGGCGACCACGTCCTCTCGTCAAGCTACGCCTTCGGCGCTCTCTATTGGGTCGCGGGGCTCTCGGTCGCGTGGATCGTTCCCCGCCACGCGGGCGGGGGCAACTGGCCGAGCGCGATGCTCGCGACCCTTTGCGCCTGGCCGCTGGCTCCGCTTCAAAGGCTGCTGCTGATGGCCCACATCCAGGACCCGGTGGCCCCACTTCCCCTTCCCTCGCTCCACCGGATCGACCTGCTCCCGTACCTAGTGTGGCTTCTCCTCGCCGTGACCGGCCGGGGCGCCGCCTGGCAGAGAAGGCTCTCCTGGTTCTGCCTCACGTGGTCTACCGCGGCGCTCGCGCTCGGCTTCTTTCGCGGGGACATCGGCGAGCCCGGCGAGGTGGCGTTTTTCGCCGCGGTGTTGGCCGTGGCTTGGGCCCTCATGCGCTGGGAGCCCGCCCCCTCCGCGCTGGGTCGCCTCGCTCCCGTCGGGGCGATCTCCTACGGGATCTACGCGGTTGCATTCCCCATAGAATACGGGGTGCTCCGCGCGAGCTGGCTGCCGGCAGGCGACGCGTGGACCTACACGCTGCGGGCGGTGGTCCTCGTGGGGACGACCTTCGGGCTGGCGTGGGTGCTGGAGCACATGCTCCAGCCCGCCGTCAGACGGGCCGTCACTCGGGCCCAGCGGTGAACCGCGGTCACACGGGGATGCGGATGGTGCCCGGGGCCGGACTCGAACCGACACTTCCTTGCGGAAATCGGATTTTAAGTCCGAAGCGTCTACCATTCCGCCACCCGGGCTGGGTGCTCACTGAATTTCTGGGAAGCCGGAATGAAAACGCGAGCGTTTCGTGGAGGGCTGCCCGATGATCCCTCGGCTCGGCGGCGACAAATCAGGGTTCGGGAAATGCCCCGGACCACTGCCTGGGGAATGAAGGGCCAACCCTTGCCCAAGACTTCGCCGCGGATATCACAAGTATTTGATGAATATTGTCATCCATAGAGCCGACACTATCCGGTCCACAGATCTCTAGTCCGAAATTCCCGCCATTCCGCCACCCGGGAAAGGTGTCGCGAGCTCGGGCCTTCGCCGCCGTGGATCCAAACGATGAAGGGCGCCGCGCGCCGGCGTCGTCGTGGAAAACCCGGGAGTGACCTCGCCTTTGAAAAGGGCTTGGCTCCGCGCATGGAGGAATCCCCGAGAGAGCCGGCCCACCGGGGCAAGACCTGGATCGCCTGCGCCGGCCTGGCGGCCATGACCGTCGCGGCGTACGCGAACAGCTTCTCCGGCGAGTTCATCCTCGACGACCAGTCCTCGATCGAGACGAATGCGAGCCTCGGGCGGATCTGGCCCCCCTGGGCCCCCCTCCTGGCGCCGTCCACCGGGGGCACGCGCGGCCGCCCCCTCGCCAACCTCACGTTCGCCCTGAACCACTGGCTCGGGGGACTGGACGTCGCGGGTTACCACGCCTTCAATCTCGCGCTTCACGTCCTCGCCGGGCTCACGCTCTTCGGCATCATCCGCAGGACGCTGGGCCGGCCCGCGCTGTCCGCTCGTTTTGGCGCGGCCTCCTTCCCCCTCGCCTTCGCCGTTGCCGCGTTGTGGCTCCTGCATCCGCTCCTGACCGAGGACGTGGATTATCTGTCGCAGCGCACGGAGGTGCAGATGGGCCTCTGCTACCTGGCGACCCTCTACCTTGTGATCCGCGGCGCGGAGTCTCCCCGGTCGGGCGCGCCGTGGTACGGGCTCGCCGTATTCACCGGATTCCTCGGGATGGCCAGCAAGGAGATCATGATCACCGAGCCCGTCGTGATCCTCCTCTATGACCGCACCTTCCTCGCCGGATCCTTCCGCGAGGCTTGGAGCCGGCGCTGGCGGCTTTACCTGGGCCTCGCCGGCGGATGGTTGCTCCTCGCGCGCCTGATGGTCGGGATCCGGGAGCGGGGGGCCGGAACCGGGCTCGGCGTCAGCCCCCTGGGCTACGCCGTCGGCGAATGCCATGCGATCGTCCACTACCTGCGCCTCTCCCTCTGGCCGCGCCCGCTCGTTTTTGACTACGGCGTGGACATGGGGCCCGCCGGCGTCGGGGCCCTCCCCTACGTCCTCGCCGTCGCCGCGCTCGTCGCCGTGACCGCGGCCATGCTGCGGCGCCCGTCCGCAGTGGGGTTCGCGATGTTCTGGTTCCTCGCGATACTGGCGCCGACCTCGAGTATTGTGCCGGTGGTCCTCCAGCCGGTCGGCGAGCACCGGATGTACCTCCCGCTCATCGCCGTCGTGTCCCTCATCGCGCTGACGGGCTTCCGGGTGATCAGGCGACGGGGCGCGTGGGTGGCCGCCGCCGCGGCCGCCGGCCTCGGCTGCGCCACCTGGGCCCGCAACGGGGACTACCGCACCTCGGTCCTCATCTGGCAGGACACGGTCGCGAAGAGGCCGATGAACGCCCGCGCACACTGCAACCTGGGAAACGCGCTCCTGGCCGCCGGGCGGACCGACGCGGGCATCGCCGAGCTCAACCGGGCGCTGCAGATCTCGCCCGACGACGCCGACACGAACCTCGACCTTGGCGTCGCGATCGGCAATGCGGGGCGCTTTGCCGACGCGATCCCCAGCATCCAGAGGGCGCTCGCGGCCAACCCGGGGCTGGCGGAGGGGCACTTTGACCTTGGCTGGCTCTACGCGAGCACGCAGAGGGTACCGGAGGCCCTCGACGAATACGCGCGCGCCATCGCCCTGCGGCCCGACTACCGCGACGCGCACTGCAACATCGCGGACCTTCTCCTCAAGGAGGGGCGGTTCTCCGAGGCCATCCCGCACTTCGAGGCGGCCCTCGACGCCGGGCCTCCCGATCCCGACCTCTACTACAACCTGGCCTACGCGCGGATCAGGACGGGCTCCCTCGCCGGCGCCGTGGCGGCCTACCGGGAGGCCCTGCGCCTGAGGCCCGATTTTGCGGCGGCCCGGCACAACCTGGATCTCCTCCAGGGAGCGGGTGCGCCGGCGCGGGGAGGAAAATAGGCTTCCCAAAGACCGGGGGAACGGGCGAACTTCCGCTGATCGTGACACACCCATTTCGGAAAACATGCTCCGCGCTCACGATCGCCCTCGCCTGCGCTGCCCCCGCCCTGGCGTGGAACGCCGAGGGCCACGCGGCCGTCGGGCTTGTCGCCCAGCAGAACCTGACCCCGGACGCGCGCAAGCAGGTGATCAAGGTACTCGGAAGCGACGACCTTGCCTCGATCGCCAGCTGGATGGACCAGCTCAGGTCCGCCTACTTTCACACGGGGCCCCTCGGAGACGACCCCGAGGCCCTCAAGTTCAACGCCGAGTTCCCGAAGAACAACACCTGGCATTATGTCGACCTGCCCCTGGGGCTGGAGGCCTACAGGATCGACGGCCCCTCCTCGAGGCCCGACGACGTGGTCCACATGATAGAGACGGCCGTGAGCGTGCTCGAGGGCGGCGGCGACAAGAGGATAACGAAGCTCGAGGCCCTGCGCATGCTCGTGCATTTCGTCGGGGACCTGCACCAGCCGCTGCACGTCGGGAACGGGTTCTTTGACGTCGGGGCGGACGGGTCGGTCAAGCTCGTCACGGATCCCGCGGCAGCGATGAGCCTTCCGAACGACAAGGGCGGCAACGCGGATTTCTACGGGCCGGGCAAGTACGATGAACTCCATGCGTACTGGGACGACCTCCCGGGAAAGGTGGCCGACTCAAAGGACGCCGCCGCGCTCGCACCCGTGCTCGAGAAGGTGGTGGCGGACTCCGGGCCGTCCTGGAAGAGCGCCGGCGACTACCACCATTGGGCCGAGGGATGGGCCACCGAGAGCCTGGCCGCCGCCAGAACCGCCTACGCCGGAATAACATTCGGAGCCGAGACGCCCGACGGCAAGGGGGGCATCAAGAGCATAAAAATCACGCTCCCCGCGAATTATGACGAGGCCTGCGTCCCCCTGGCCAGGGAGAGGCTCGCCAAGGCGGGATATCATTTGGCGGAGATCCTTAACGCGATTCAGTGGTCTGACTGATCCGTGCTGAAATTTACAAAAGTCTCGCCGAAGTCCGACCGCCTTTGCAGGCTCCGGACATAACCCCCTACCCTTCAACATGAAGTTACCCAAAGCTTGGCTATGGGGCGCGGCCGCTGCATTTGCCGTGTCCTTAATTCCGTCCGTTCGCGCCAGCGAATCGGACATCAAGATCCCGGACCTGAACGCCGTGTCGTTCATGGGCGGATCCCTCGCCGGCTCGGCCGTGCTCCTGATCGGGCTCGTCGTCTGCGTCGGCGGGATGGTCTTCGGCTGGATGCAGTACATCCAGACGCGCAACCTTCCGGTGCACTCCTCGATGTCGGCGGTCTCGAACATCATCTGGGAGACGTGCAAGACCTACCTGGCGCAGCAGGGGAAATTCCTCGCCGTCCTCTGGCTGCTGATCGCGGCCTGCATGACGTACTATTTCGGGAGCCTCTCCGGCCAGTCCGCGGGCAACGTCGTCGTCATCCTCCTCTCCTCCATCCTCGGCATCCTGGGCAGCTACGGCGTCGCCTGGTTCGGCATCAGGATAAACACGGTCGCCAATTCCCGCACGGCGTTCTCCGCGCTTCGGGGCAACACGCTCGCGACGCTCCTCATCCCGCTCAAGTCGGGGATGAGCGTCGGGCTCCTCCTTGTCGCGATCGAGCTCTTCTTCATGATCTGCATCCTCAAGTTCCTTCCGTCGGAGCTTGCCGGCCCCTGCTTCATCGGCTTCGCGATCGGCGAGTCCCTCGGCGCCTCGGCGCTGCGGATCTGCGGAGGAATCTTCACGAAGATCGCCGACATCGGCGCCGACCTGATGAAGATCGTGTTCAACCTGCCCGAGGATGACCCGCGCAACCCGGGCGTCATCGCGGACTGCACCGGCGACAACGCCGGCGACTCGGTGGGGCCCACGGCGGACGGGTTTGAGACGTACGGGGTCACCGGCGTGGCGCTGATCGCCTTCCTCGCCCTCGCCCTGGCCACGAACCCGGGCCTCTGCGGCACGCTCATCGTCTGGCTCTTCGCGATGCGCATCCTGATGCTCATCACCTCCCTCGCCAGCTACTTCGTCAACTCCGCCGTCAGCGGCGCCCTGTTCGGGGACAAGAGGGACTTCAACCTGGAGCAGCCGCTCACGAACCTCGTCTGGATCACCTCGATCGTCTCGATCGCCGTGACCTACGCCGCGTCCTACGTCCTCCTTGCGAGGCATCCCGACTGCCCGGCGGGCCTCTGGTGGGTGCTCTCGACCATCATCTCGTTCGGCACGATCGCCGGCGCGCTCATCCCCGAGTTCACGAAGGTGTTCACGTCGACGGAGAGCCGGCACGTGAAGGAGGTCGTCACCTCCTCAAAGCAGGGCGGCGCCTCGCTCAACATCCTCTCCGGGCTCGTGGCCGGCAATTTCTCGGCGTTCTGGACGGGCCTCGTCATCCTCGCCCTGATGTTCGGCGCGTACCTGATCTCGGGCAACCCGGCGCTCCAGGCGATCATGCCCGCGGAGTTCCAGTTCGCCACGCCGATCTTCGCCTTCGGGCTTGTCGCCTTCGGCTTCCTGGGGATGGGCCCGGTGACAATCGCGGTCGACAGCTTCGGCCCGGTCACCGACAACGCCCAGTCCGTCTACGAGCTCTCGCAGATCGAGTCGAGGAAGGAGACGGCCGCGGAGATCGAGAGGGACTTCGGCTTCAAGCCGGACTTCGCGCACGCCAAGCACCAGCTTGAGAAGGGCGACGGGGCCGGCAACACGTTCAAGGCGACGGCGAAGCCGGTCCTCATCGGCACGGCGGTCGTCGGCGCGACGACGATGGTCTTCGGGATCATAATGCTCCTCAAGCGGCTGGACCCCAATACGATCGAGCGGCTCTCGCTCGTCCATCCGGAATCGATGATGGGGCTCCTCATGGGCGGCGCGGTCGTCTACTGGTTCACGGGCGCCAGCATGCAGGCGGTCGTGACGGGCGCCTACCGCGCGGTCGTCTACATCAAGGAAAACATGAAGCTGGACGCGACGACAGCCTCCGTTGCCGCATCGAAGGAGGTCGTCCGCATCTGCACGCAGTACGCCCAGAAGGGGATGATCAACATCTTCATCGTCGTCTTCTGCTTCGCCCTGTCGCTCGCGTTCTTCGACCCGTACTTCTTCATCGGCTACCTGATCGGCATCGCGTTCTTCGGGCTCTTCCAGGCCATCTTCATGGCGAACGCGGGCGGCGCGTGGGACAACGCGAAGAAGATCGTCGAGGTCGACCTGAAGCAGAAGGGAACGCCGCTTCACGCGGCGACGGTGGTCGGCGACACGGTGGGCGACCCCTTCAAGGACACGTGCTCCGTGTCGCTGAACCCGGTCATCAAGTTCACGACGCTCTTCGGCCTCCTGGCGGTCGAGATCGCCGTCAAGATGGAGCCCGCGGTGAAGCACGGCCTCGGCGCGGTCATATTCGTCGTGGCGCTCGTCTTCGTGTACCGCAGCTTCTACGCGATGCGGATCCCGGCGAAATGAGGCTCCTCCGGCGTCGGCCGGGCGGGCGGAGCCTGGGTCAGCTCTTTTCTGAGCTGTCCCAGGCCGTCACGACGACGATGCCGGCGAGGATCAGTGTGGCTGCGATCATTTGTGTGTCCCTTTGTTGAAAGTTGAAGCCGGCCGTCCGGTCATTCGTGGTAGCGGGTGAGCGGCATCGAGAGCCGGTCCAGAAGCCCGGTGTCCCAGAGCGAGTTGGTCTCCGGCTGGTGCCCGAACCCTAGTACGGGCCAGACGGCCCGTGAGATGCCGGGACGATAATCGGAGGGGTGCGAATGCGCGTCGCGATGCGAAAGCGAGGCGTAGGTGGCCCTGAAGGTACCGGAGGATGATTCGGAATCGGATGAGTGTATCATCGGGAAGTGTAGTTGACTGTTTATCTATGAATCTGGTTCAAAAAATGCGCACGTTTCGCGTGCGCGGGAATTCGGGTTTTTTGTTAGGCGAGGACTGGCGCTTCCTGGGCGGGCGACCCGCCCTTTGATTTCACTCGCAGCATGCTGAGCGCCATTTCCGGAAGCTTACGGAGTACCTCGGGGTCGTTCATGATCCGCGCCTGCGAGATCAGGCCCTCGAGGAGCGCGAAGAGCGCGAGCGATTCCTGGACCGGGTCGCATGGCTCGATGACCCCCTGGGCCGCCGCGTCGCGGATGGCCGACTGGTAATAGCGCTGCTTGCGGGCGAGGATGTCCCGGATCGTCGCGTTCACGTCGACCTCCTGCGTGCTGACCTCGGATCCCACCGTGAAGACGGGGCAGCCCAGGGTCTTCCCGTACTTTGCCTTCAGCTCGACCTGGCTCGCGTGGATCGTGTCGAAGTAGTTCGTGAGGCGGACGAGGGGTTCGACCGAGGACGAGAAGCAAGCGTCGAGTTTCGGCTTCCATTCCCTGGCCCACAGATTTTCGAGGGCGGCCACCGCGAGCTCGGCCTTGGACTTGAAGAAATAGTAGAAACTCCCCTTCTTCACATCCGCCCGCTGGCAGATCTGGTCAATCGTTACGGATCCATAGCTGCCCTCCCACATGAGGGCCATTGCGGCATCCATCAGGCGTTGGTCGGCATCAGAGGTTCTTCCCATGGGCGTATAGATAGTTGACTGTTTAGTTAGTGCAAGCGTTTTTTCGCATTTTTCGAAAAAAAATTTGGCTTCAGGGACGCCTTCCCATGGCCGCCACAGGCTACAGGGTGCCCTTCTATGCCGTAACCACCGAGGCGACTGCAGGTTCGGCCAGCGTGCACTGCACCTGGACCGGCTCCGCGACGACCTTCCCGAAGATGGTCGTAAGCCCTGCGGACGCCGCATCGCGCCCCCTTGTGGCCGCGACGATGAGCCCCGGGGCTATGGAATCCGTGGGATCGAAGAGCCTCCAGCCCCCACCGAGGTAGGCCTCGAAGCAGGCGTGGAAGTTCATGGGCTCGAGTCCGACCGCGTAGCCCCCGACGTAGCGCGCCGGGATGGAGAGAGCGCGGCAGAGCGCGATGGACAGGTGGGTGTAGTCGCGGCAGACGCCCTTGCGGGACTGCCACACGTCCCACGCCGACGTCCTGCCGTCGGTCGAGCCCGGCAGGTAGGCGACGTTCTCGTCGACCCAGCGGCAGATGAGCCGCACCTGCTCGGCCCGGTCCTCGGTCTTCCCGAAGAGCTCCCACGCCGTCAGCCCGAAGCGGTCGCTCTCGCAGTAGCGGCTCGGCAGCGTGTAGGTGAGGATGTTGAGCGGCAGCCGGCCCGGCCGGTCCGCCGGCACGGTGGGCGGCATCTCGGGGCGCTCCACGTCCACCACCGCCGAATAGCCGATCTCGAACGGGCCGTTCTGGGCCTCGAGGCGCAGGACCCTCTCCCCCTTCGAGGTCGTCGCGATCTCCACCGGGCAATCGGGCGAGCACCGGATGACCTCCGACACCAGCTGCTGCTGGGAATCGGTGTTCACAAGGACGTTGAAGGTGAACGAGGCGCTCTGCGCCACCACCTTGTAGCGCAGAGTGCAGCCGACGGCTATCTTCATCGCCGCGCAATGTGGATACAGGGGGGGCGCACCGCAATCCCCGGATTTTGCCCGCCCCGCCCGGCAGGTAGGCCTTGCGTGGACACCCATCCTTGGCGGGAATAGGCAGCCGATGACGCCCCCCCAGAACGAGAGACCGATGCGCTGGGAGATGTTCGCCCTGTCCTTCACCGCCCTCTTCCTCGAGATGATGGTCATCCGGTGGGTGCCGTCGGTCGTCCACCTGGTCGCGTACTACGCCAATCTCATGCTGCTGAGCTCCTTCCTCGGCCTTGGGGCCGGGGCGATGGCGGCGGGCAGGCGCTGGAGGCTGTTTGGATGGTTCCCGGTGTTCCTTGCCGTCGACATAGGGATGCTGCTGATGGACAGGAACACCGTGCTCGGGACGTCCGCCGGCGAGGCCCACTTCTTCGCCTTGCCGCCCTCGATGTTCCACGCGTTCGCGCTGATACGGATCTTCGCGGTGAACGCCCTCCTGTTCATGCCGCTGGGCCAGAGGATGGGGCTCCTTTTCAACGCGATGCCGCGTCTGACGGCCTACGCATGGGACCTCGCGGGAAGCCTCTTCGGGACCCTGTGCTTCGGCCTATTCTCCCTCAGGCACTTCTCCCCGGTGCTCGGAATGGCGGGCGTCATGCTGATCTACCTCTGGCTGGCGGGGGGGCGCCGGTGGTGGATCGACACGGCGGTGTTCGCGGCGGCGCTCGCCGCGGTCGTCTGGTTCAGCAATCCCGCCGCGATCTGGTCCCCGTACTACTACATCACGGTCAACCAGTATGACACGCCTGAGGTCACGGCAACCTCCGCGCCGGCGGACCTGCGCACCATGCGCGATCCCCCCGTCTACATGGTCAAGGTGAACCAGTTCGGGTATCACCTTGACGCCGCGCTCGACCCGCGGCGCTACACGCCCGGGACGGTGACGGCCGAAAAAATCCGCTGGATGGAGATGCAGTACGCCCTGCCCTATGAGGTCGCGAGCGGGAGGGACCGCATCCTCGTCGTCGGCGCGGGGGGCGGCTGCGACGTCGAGTCGGCCCTGGCGGCAGGGGCCAGGCACGTCGACGCGGTCGAGATCGACTCCACGATCATAGGCCTCTCCCGAAAGTTCAACGCGCAGGCGCCCTACGCGGACCCGAGGGTGTCGATCCGGATCGACGACGCGCGTTCCTTCCTGGCGAAGGCCGGCCCGGGCTACGACATCGTCGTATTCGGCTTCCTCGACTCGCAGGCGCTCTTCAGCTCCATGAACAACGTCAGGCTGGACGGATACGTCTACACCGTGGAGAGCATGCGTTCCGCCTTCAGGCTCCTGAACGACCACGGGATGCTGACCCTTTCGTTCTACCTCGGGAAGCCGTGGCTGGGGCTGAAGATCTACCAGCTGGTGAAGGAGGCCACGGGCCGGGAGCCCACGCTGTACTTCGGGGACAGACAGGAGGACGCCATGATACTCTGCCTCCCGAAGGACGCCGGCGTCGTCATGCCCGACAAGCTTCCCGAATTCCACAGGGGCGGCTACGGGAACCTGGCCCAAATCGACCTGCCGACCGATGATTGGCCCTTCCTCTACCTTGTCCGGAAGACCATCCCCTCCGACTACCTGATAGCCATAGCGAGCCTCCTTGTGTTCTCCATAACGGCGGTCGGCTGGCTCAGGCGCGGCTCCTTTGGCCGCAGCGACGTTCATTTCGGGCTCCTCGGCATGGGCTTCCTCCTCCTCGAGACGAAGAACATCAGCGACTGCACCCTTTTCTTCGGCGCCACGTGGTTCGTCACGCTGCTCGTCGTCACCGGCGTGCTGCTGATGGTGATCGCGGCAAACCTCGTGTCGGAGCGCCTCAGGGGGTTCTCGCTCTGGATGTACGCGCCGCTCCTCGCCACGCTCGCGCTGCTGCTCTTCGTGCCGCGCGAGAGCGTCCTCGACTTCGCCTATTCCGGGCGGATGCTCTGGACGCTGCTTGTCGTGCCGCTGCCCATCTTCTTCGCTGGGATCATATTCTCGACGACGTTCCGCGACGCCGTGACGCCGTCCGCAGTGTTCGGCGCAAACCTGATAGGGGCGATGCTCGGCGGCTTCTGCGAGTACCTCGGCATGGCGGTGGGCAACCACCGGCTCTCGATACTCGTGATCGTCGCGTACCTGGGGAGCATGCTCATAATGGCATCCTCGAGGCGCATGGGGCGGGCGATATAGCCGACAGGGGTGCGCGGCCGCAGGCGGGATTGCGTTGCCTGCGGGCGCGCGCGCCCGCAATTTTCCCGTGATGACGCCCCCTGAGAACCCAGGCCGCATGAGATGGGAGATGTTCGCCCTGTCCTTCACGGCGCTCTTCCTGGAGATGATGGTGATCCGCTGGGTGCCGTCGGTCGTCCACCTGGTCGCGTACTACGCCAACCTGATGCTGCTGAGCTCATTCCTCGGGCTCGGCGCCGGGGCGATGGCCGCGAGCAGGAAGTGGAACCTCTTCGGGTGGTTCCCGGTGCTCCTGGCGTGCCAGATCGGGACGCTCCTCCTGTGCCGCAACGCGGTCCTCGGCAGCACCGCGGGCGAGGCGCGCTTCTACCAGCTGGCTCCGGCGACGCTGAACGGCATCGTCCTCGTGTGGATCTTCGCGACGAACGCCGCGATGTTCGCGCCGCTCGGCCAGAGGATGGGCGTGCTGTTCGACGCCCTGCCCCGCCTGTCGGCCTACGCGTGGGACCTCGCGGGAAGCCTCTCGGGCACCCTCTGCTTCGGTCTTTTCTCCCTGACGCTGTTCTCGCCGATACTCGGGATGGCGATCGTCATGGCCATCTACCTTGCGATCTGCGGCTCCCGGCGGTGGCTCCTCGCCGTGCCGATATTCGCGGCCGTCCTCGCGGCGATCATGTGGGAGCGCGATCCCCGTGCGATCTGGTCGCCCTACTACTACATAACGATCACCGACTACGCCAAGCCGAGGGTGTCGGTCTCCGAGCCGCCGCCGGACCTCCTGACGATGCGCGACCCGCCGATCTACAGCGTCAACGTGAACCAGTTCGGCTACCACATGGACACCTCGATCGACGTGTCGCGCTTCACGCCGGGGACGCTGTCGGCCGACACCGTCGAAGGGTTCTGGCTGCAGTACCACCTGCCCTATGCGCTTTCCACGGGGCGCGACCGCATCCTCGTCGTGGGCGCCGGGGGGGGCTGCGACGTGCAGGCCGCACTCATGTCGGGGGCCCGCCACGTCGACGCCGTCGAGATCGACCGGACCATAATCGGCATATCCAAGAGGTTCAGCGCCGGGGCGCCCTACCACGACCCGAGGGTGGAGGTGCACATCGACGACGCCCGCTCCTTCCTGGCGAAGGCGTCACCGGGCTACGACCTCGTCGTGTTCGGCTTCCTCGATTCGCAGGCGCTGTTCAGCAGCATGAACAACGTCCGGCTGGACGGGTATGTCTACACCGTGGAGAGCATCAGGTCTGCCTACCGGCTGCTAGGCGACCACGGGATGCTGAGCATGTCGTTCTACCTCGGGCGCCAGTGGCTGGGGCCCAAGCTGTTCTGGCTCGTGGCGGAGGCCACGGGCCGGACGCCGGCGATGTTCGTGGACGCCTCCGGCCAGAGGCTCATCCTCTGCGTTCCAAAGGACGGACATCCGCTCGCCCGGGACGCCGGGCAGATGCACCAGTCGAACTACGGGGCGCTGCCGCACATCGACCTGCCGACGGACGACTGGCCGTTCCTCTACCTCTCGAGGATGGCCATCCCGAACGACTACCTTGTCGGCATCATCAGCCTGCTCATCCTCTCCGTCGCCGTCGTGGCATGCCTGAGGCGCGGCTCGTTCGGGAGCGGCGACATCCACTTCGGCCTCCTCGGCATGGGCTTCCTGCTCCTCGAGACGAAGAACATCACCGACTGCACGCTGTTCTTCGGCGCCACATGGTTCGTCACGCTGGTCGTCGTGGCCGGAGTGCTCATCATGGTGATCGCCGCCAACCTGGCCGCCGGGCGGATCCGCCAGTTCTCGCCCTGGATGTATGCGCCCCTGTTCGCGACCCTGGCGCTCCTGCTCTTCGTCCCGCGGGAGAGCATCCTCGGCCTCGAATTCGCAGGGAGGATGGCCTGGACGATCCTCGTCATCCCGCTGCCGATCTTCTTTGCCGGGATAATCTTCTCGACGACATTCCGCGAGTCCGCGGCGCCCGCGGCGGTGTTTGGCGCCAACCTCATCGGCGCCATGCTCGGCGGCTTCTGCGAATACCTGGCCATGGCGGTCGGCAACCACCGGCTCTCGATCCTCGTGATCGTCGCCTACCTGGGAAGCATGCTCGTCGTCACCTCTTCCAGGCGCGCCGGGCGGCCCGTCTAGCCCGGGCGGCTCCTAGGCGCGGATGTCGCGGTCCTTGGTCTCTGGCAGGACGATCATGCCGATCACGAAGGCCGCGCCGGCCACGAGGATCGGAAACCAGAGGCCGGCGTAGATGTCGCCGGTGAAGACGACTATCGACGCGGCGATCAGCGGCAGGAAGCCGCCGAACCAGCCGTTGCCGATGTGGTAGGGAAGCGACATGGAGGTGTAGCGGATCCTCGTCGGGAAGAGCTCGACCAGGTAGGCCGCGATCGGCCCGTATACCATCGCGACGTAAAGGAGCAGGAGCGTGAGGAGCCAAAGGACCGCGGGCGTGTTGATCGCGGCCGGGTCGGCGGACTTCGGGTAGCCCGCGGGCGCGAGCGCCGCCTCATAGGCCTTCTCGTTGAATCCCGCAACCCGCGCGCCGCCGACCGACATCGAGACACCGACGTCCGCGGTGTCGAGCGGCGCCAGCGTGAAGGGGATGCCGCGGGCGTTCAGGTAATTGCGGGCCTTGTCCGTGTCCGTCCTGGCCTTGGTCGGCAGGATGATCTTCTTGGCCGCGTCCCCGAGCGCGTCGAGCGTCAGCGCGAGCCTGCCGCGGTACTCGACCGTTGAGATGACGACGGGCGAGTGCTGCATGGCGTCGGCGAGCGCCGGGTTCGCGGCGCGCGTGATGCCCCGGAAGATCGGCTGGTAGGTGAGCGTGGCCAGGATGAGGCCGGTCATGATGATCTTCTTCCTGCCGATCCTGTCGGAGAGCCTCCCGAGAAAAACACCCATCGCCGCCCCGATCACGAGCGAGATGGCGATCAGCTTGTAGGTCGTCACGTAGTCGACCTTGAGCGTCGTCCCGAGGAAATAGAGCGCATAGAACTGGCCCGCGTACCAGACGACCCCCTGACCCATGGTGGCGCCGAAGAGGGCCTTGAGCACGATCTTCCCGTTTTCCCACCGGGCAAAGCTCTCCGTGAGCGGCGCCTTGGACCCCTTGCCCTGGGCCTTCATCTCCGCGAAGATGGGCGACTCCTCAAGCTTGAGGCGGATGTACACGGAGACCGCGAGGAGGAGGAAGGAAAGGAGGAATGGGACGCGCCAGCCCCAGGCCTGGAACGTCTCCGGGCTCATCGATCCGCGCAGGGTGCCGATCACGACCAGGGCAAGGAACAGCCCGAGGGTCGCCGTCGTCTGGATCCAGCTCGTGTAGAGGCCGCGCTTGCCCTGGGGGGCGTGCTCGGCGACGTAAATCACCGCGCCGCCGTACTCGCCGCCGAGCGCCAGGCCCTGGGCCAGGCGCAGGAGGACCAGGATCGCAGGCGCCCAGAAGCCGATGCTGGCGTAGGTTGGCAGTAGGCCGACGAGCGCCGTCGAGAGGCCCATGATGACGATTGTGATGAGGAATGTGTACTTGCGCCCGGCGATGTCGCCCAGCCGGCCGAAGACGAGCGCCCCGAAGGGCCGCACCGAGAACCCGACGCCGAATAGGGCGAGGCTCGAGAGGTAGGCGGCGGTCTCGTTGCCGGCAGGGAAGAAGAGCTTGCCGAAGAAGGCGGCGAGCGTCCCGTAGATGTAGAAGTCGTACCACTCGAACACGGTGCCGAGCGCCGATGCGACGATGACGAGCGTGTGCTTGCGGTCTAGAGCAGCTGGAGTAGCGGCCATGGGGCGGGAAACGGGGTTGCCGAGCGGGAAAGCACCCCGAGGCAACAAGGCGCAGCCCCCCAAAGCAAGCCCGGGCAGCCGGACCCCCGCCTCAGACCGGCACGAAAGGCGCGACCGTCTCCCGCTTGAGCCCCCGCATCATCAGGGCCGAGATGGCTTCCGCGGGCCTGCGGCCCTTGAAGAGGATCGCGTGGGTCTCCGCGAGGATCGGGGCGTCGATCCCCCTCTCGGCGCACAGCCCGGCGAACGACCGCGTCGTCTCGTAGCCCTCGACGACCGTCCGCCGGCCCTCGAGCAGCTCGGCGATGCTCCTGCCCTCCCCGATCCTCTGGCCGAACTCCCGGTTGCGGCTCCAGAGCCCGTGGCAGGTGGCGATGAGGTCGCCGAAACCGCTCAGGCCGTAGAAGGTCTCCTGCCGGGCCCCTAGGGAGCAGCCGACCCTGACCATCTCGGCGACGGCGCGGGTCATGAGCGCCGCCTTCGCGTTGTCGCCCAGCCCGAGGCCCTCGCAGCAGCCCGCGGCGATCGCGTAGACGTTCTTCAGGCTGCCGCTGAACTCCACGCCGGGCAGGTCGTCGGTCGTGTAGACGCGCAGCGTCGGGCCGCTGATGGCGGCCTGCACGTCCTGGATCACCGAATCGTCGCCCCGGGCCGCGAGCACCATCGCCGCGGGCAGCCCGCGCGCGACCTCGCCCGCGTTCGTCGGCCCCGACAGGGCGCCGACCATGAGCCCCGGCAGCGTCTCGGCGATCGCCTGCGAGGGGCGCATGTGGCTGCCGACCTCAAGGCCCTTCGCCAGGCTGATGACGAGGCGCGGCTCCGCGCCGGCGCCAAGGGCGGCGCGGACGTTGGCGGCGGTGTGGCGCAGGGTCTGGGCGGGGCACGCGAGGAGGATCACATCGGCCCCCGCCAAGCCGTCCCCGAGGTTCGCCGCGACCGAGACTCCGGACGGCAGCGGGATCCCGGGAAGGTACTCCCGGTTCTCGCGGGCCCGGGCGATCGCCGCGGCCTGCTCGGGCCGGCGCGGCACAAGCGTCACGGGCCGCGCACCCCTGGCGAGGTGCAGCGCGAAGGCCGTGCCCCAGGCCCCGGCTCCGACGACGCAGAACTTCATGGGCCTACTTCTAACCCGCGCCCCGACCGCCTTGCTACCTCAAAAACGGGGGGACCCTCTCGTTGGAGATCATCTGCTCGAAGGTCTCGCGGGCGCAGACCTGCTCGAACGCGCTTCCCCTGACGAGCACCTCGGCCGGCAGCGGCCTCGCGTTGTAGCGGCTCGCCATCACGTGGCCGTAGGCCCCGGCGCTCATGATCGCGAGGTATTCCCCCTCGCCGAGCTCCTGCATCTGCCTGTCCTTGGCGAAGCAGTCGGTCGTCTCGCAGATGGGCCCCACGACGTCGGCCACCAGGGCGCGCCGCGTCGTGTCGCGGCAGAGCGGCACGATCTCGTGGAAGGAGTCGTACATGGCCGGCCGCACCAGGTCGTTCATCCCCGCGTCGACGATCAGGAAATTCTTGCCCTGGCCGCGCTTCAGGTACTCCACGCGCGACAGGAGGACGCCGGCGTTGGCGACCATGGAGCGGCCCGGCTCGAGGAGCACCTTGAGCCCGAGCTGCCTGAGGCCCGGGGTGAGCGCCGCGCCGTAGGCCTCCGCCGTCAGCGGCCTTTTTCCCTCCGGCTGGGCCTCCCACCAGGCCGGATTCCCGCTCGCAAGGGCGTCCTTGTAGACGACCCCGATCCCGCCGCCGATCGAGATGTAGGAGATGCCGTGCCTCTCCTTCAGCTCGGCGGCGAGAGGCGCGAGCTTCTCAAGGGTCTCGACGAACGGCCCGACGTCGGTGATCTGCGAGCCTATGTGGGACTGGACTCCCCTGATCGCGATGTTCGGGTACTTCGAGGCCGCCTCGTACGCGGCCAGCGCCTGCCTGATCGGGATGCCGAACTTGTTGGCGCTCGTCCCCGTGGTGATCTTGGCGTGGGTGTGCGCGTCGACGTCAGGATTTATACGTATCGCGATCGAGGCTTTGAGGCCCAGCTTGCCGGCGACGTGGTTGATCCTCGCGAGCTCCGGCTCGCTCTCGACATGGAAGGAGAAGATCCCCGCCTCGAGGGCGAGACGGATCTCGGCCTCGGTCTTGCCGACGCCCGCGAAGACGCTCTCCTTGACGCTCGCGCCGGCCGCGATGACGCGCCTCATCTCGCCCGCGCTCGCGAAGTCGAATGCGGATCCAAGGTTGCCCAAGTGCCTCAGCACCGCTAGGTTGGCATTGGCCTTGACCGCGAAGCAGATTCGGGCGTCGACCCCGGCCATGCTCCCGGCGAGCCGGGAGTAGTTGTCGGAGATCGTCGCCGCGCTGTAGACGTAGGTCGGGGTCCCGTAGAGCCGCGCGACCTCCGCGAGGTCGACGGACTCGCAATGGAGGTTCGGGCCGGCATATCGAAAGTGGTGCATGGGGGCGGCTGGTAAAAATCCGTGAAAGGCCGACAATAGCGAGTTTCACCTTGAAAAAACGACCCAAAAATACCGATAGTCGGCCCCTAGACCCCGATGCTTTCCCTCCTGAAGAGCCTCTTTCACCGCCCGGCGATCCGATTCGGATTGGCGAGGCAGGGTCACGGCAGGTTCCGGGACCCGAGGTTCGTGAGCTTCATCTCCCAGACCAACCGGAAGGCGCTCAACACCGATTTCAAGGACGCCGTGCTGCGGGGCCGCAAGATGTTCAGGTTCGCGCTTGTGGCTGGCCTGGTCTGCGGCGGCGCCTGGATCCTCGTCGAAAGCGCCCGCGCGCTTTCGATTTTCTAGGCCTCAGGCCGCCTCTTTGAGCCCGACCGGGCTGCGGCCGGAGGCTTCAAATGCAATGACGTTTGAGCGGGCGCTCAGGGGCGCCATCTCGCGGCCGTAGTCCGCGGCAAGGATTGCGACGACGCCGGTCAGCGTGAGTGCGATGCTCGAGGCGGCTGCGCCCACGGGCAGGAGGATGATCGCCGAGAGGACGGCGAGGAAGGCCAGGATCGGAAGGGAGCTGTTTCTTGTGTTCATGCACAAAGAACACGGCTCCCCGCGAAAAGTTGCGCCCAATCTCGCCGCCGCGGGCGCAGGCGCGCGGCGGATCCCGGGCGGCTCAGCCCGTCGTTCCGAGGTACACGTCGTCGCCGAATGCGAGCACCGGGAAGAATATCCATGGAAGCAGGACAAGCCCCAGGCCGAAGGCATTTCCCCTCCCGAAATTCCGCGCCAGGGCGAACCCGCAAAGGACCGAGACGACCATGTTCACAAAGGGGATGAAGCAGAGCGCGATCCACCACACCGGCTTGCCGCTGATCTGCAGCCAGACGACCAGGTTGTAGACCGGCACAATGGACGCCCACCCCGGCTTTCCGGCCTTGGCGAAAACGCGCCAGCAGGACACGACCGTGATTAGGATGACTGCCAGCATCACGATGAGCGGCGCCGTTCCGAGCCTGAGTGGCCGCCGGTCGAGGGGGGGGCGCTGCAGCGCCGGGGCCAGGGGGCCCGCTGCGCGCGCCGTGGCCGAGGGTACCGGCGCCGCGCTCGCCGGCTTCGCGGCCGCCGCGGTCGGAGGTGCAGGCTTGGCGGCGGGCGCCGGGGCGGGCGACGGCGTGGTCTGCGCCTCGTACCGCCCCCCCGGGTCCAGGATGGAGATGTCCGTGTCCCGCGCCGGGACCCGGCCCTTGAGCAGGCGGATGCGCACCAGGACGAATTCCCCGCTGACGCCGTCCACGTCGAGCGCGGTTCCCACCGGCAGCGACAGCTTCCCGGAGACCTGCCCGCCGCGGATGATGTCCATGTGTGTCGGCGCGGTCACCGTGATGTGCGGCGGCAGCGCCCGAGCCTCGGCAGCCAGTCCGAGCGAGGCCGCGAGCACAACGGCGCCGAGGATCATGCGGGCGTGTCGCATGGGGCGAGGAACACCGCATTCGCCGCGGGAGTAAACACCAAACCGGGCCGGACGCCGGCTGATCAGAAGTGCCAGCCCACGCTCAGCATGGGGCCGATCGCGTTCAGCCCCGGGTTGATCGGGTTCATGTACCGGTTCGAGATATGCTGGTAATACACGCCGGCCGAGGCGCTCATCCCCTTCCTGAAGACATAGCGCACTCCCGGGTAGGCCATCCAGGTGAGGTTGAAGTCCTCGCCCTGCGCCCCCTTGATCTGGTGGCCCTTGCTGTCGAGCCAGCCGACGCCGCCGCCGGCAGCGAAGAAGACGGAGCGCGTCCGGCTCCTGTCCCACCATTCCAGGTCGCCCGAGGCCGTGACGCCGGTGAAATGGTGCTCGGGCCCGCTCGAGATGGGCTCGAGCAGAAGGCTGAACCGGTTGCGGATCACGAGCTCGCCGCCCGCGAAGGACAACGCGTTTCCGGCGAGCGGGCTCTGCACGGAGAGGATCTGCGGCTCCAGCGTGTAGGTCAGGGGCGTCGCGTCGTTCGAGAACCTCCAGAGGACGCCGCTCTCGTAGTCGACCTCCCAGTGCTGCGCCGGGTCGTACGGGGCCGCCATCGACGGGCCGCCGTCCGCGCGCGCGAGCGTCGCGCAGCACAGGGCGATGAATAGGGCCGGTAGCGGTCGCGGTCTCATGGGGGAGTCCGACCGAGGGAATCCGAGCCGCCTCGCGCGGTCGAGGTAATCAGGCTGCCCGAAAAAGAAAAGCGCCCGTTGCCGGGCGCTCTTTGGGCTGAAACGCGCGCCAGGGCGCGTCCTCCGGGCCCCTGCTCAGGCGGCCCTGTCCAGCTCGGGCGCGCCGCGGCCGGCGAGCTCGAAGGGGACCACGCTGGCCCGGGCCGCCAGGGGCTGCGGGTCCCGGCCGTAGTCGGATGCGAGCATGGCGATTAGCCCGGTGGAGGTGAAGGCGATGCTCGCGGCGACGGGGCCGACGGGCAGGAGGGCGATGGCCGCGAGGGCGGCGAGGAAGGCTTTGATCGGAAGTGTGCTTGTTTTCATACCCAGAGAACACGGGTCGGCGCGAAAAGTTACACCCGGGTTCGTCCGTGGGACCCCGCGGGGGGTCAAAAACATTCCCGGCCGGTCACGTCGGGCGCTGGATCGAGCGGGGGTCCTCCCCGGCCCGGAGCGATATCTCGGCGCCCTCCCTTCCCAATTCCAGGCATTCGAAGAGGTTGCGGACGCACTGGCCGAGCCGGTCGTGGCCGATCCCGCCGCGCTCGATGCCGTCGACGATCCTGCGCCCGAGCGCGGCCGCGCGGTCCCTGAGCTTGGCGCCCAGTTCGCCGGGGGGGTTCTCGTCGAGCTCCGTGCAAGGGTCGAGGAGCAGAAGCAGCTCGGACGCCGCCCTGCGGGCGTCGGCCGAGTCGGCGCCGGCCGCGGGACCCGGGGCCAGCAGGAGCTTCACGATCCGCCGCGCGATCCGCCCGGCGTGCGGCAGGTTCAGGGCCACCTTGAAGTATGGCCTCTCATCGGAACCTGGGACCCTTTCCTCGCCGATCATTCCGCCCGATATGGCCTGCGGGAAACCTCCGCGCAACCCAAGGTTTTGCCGCCAGCCGCCCGGGGCCTCAGGCCCCCTCGGAGCCCGCCGCCTCGGCCCTGAACGCGGAGCGGAACACGGCCTTCGCGTAGTCCCGGTTCAGCCTGGCGATGAAGTCGTGGGAGATCAGCTTCGGGCAAGCCGCGCTGCACTCGTACTGGTTCGTGCAGCTGCCGAATCCGAGGCCGTCCATCGTGCTGACCATCGCCAGGACCCGGGTGTCGCGCTCCGGCTGGCCCTGGGGAAGCAGGCCGAGGTGTGAGACCTTTGCCGCGACGAAGAGCATCGCGCTCGAATTCTTGCAGGCCGCGACGCACGCGCCGCACCCGATGCACTGCGCCGCATCCATGGCGAGGTCGGCGGCGTCCTTCGGCACCGGGACCGAGTTGGCCTCGGGCGCCGAGCCGGTGCGCGCCGTGATGAAGCCGCCCGCCTGCTGGATCGCGTCAAAGGCGCTCCGGTCGGTGACCAGGTCCCTGACGACGGGGAACGGCCTCGCCCGGAAGGGCTCGACCACGATCATGTCGCCCTCCCTGTAGCTGCGCATGTAGGTCTGGCACGAGGCCACGCCGTGGAGCGGCCCGTGCGGCTTTCCGTCTATCGTGAGCGAGCACGTCCCGCAGATCCCCTCGCGGCAGTCGTGCGCGAACGCGATCGGCTCCTCCCCCTTTGCGGTGAGCTCGTCGTTCAGGACGTCGAGCATCTCGAGGAAAGACATGTCGGGGTTGACGTCGCGCACGGCGTACTCGGCAAACCGCCCCGGCTGCCCGGGGCCGCTCTGGCGCCAGACGCGCAGGGTGACGTTGAATGTCTTCGCGCTCATCACTTGTAGTTGCGCACGCTCATCTTGACGGTCTCGTAGGTGAGCGGCTCGACGTTGCGCACGGGCGCCCTGGCCTCGCCCGCGTATTCCCACGCGGCCACGTGCGCGAAGTTGACGTCGTCGCGCTTGCACTCGCCGTCGGGATACTGGTGCTCCTCCCGGAAATGGCAGCCGCAGCTCTCCTCGCGGGTCAGGGCGTCGCGGCACATGAGCTCGCCGAGCTCGAGGAAGTCGGCGACGCGGGCCGCCTTCTCGAGCGACTGGTTGAACGAGGCGGCGGAGCCGGGCACGCGCACGTTGGCCCAGAACTCCGCGCGCAGCGCGGGGATCTCCTGGAGCGCCCTCTCGAGACCGGCCTTGTTGCGGGCCATCCCGCAGTGCTGCCACATGATGTGGCCCAGGCGCTTGTGGAAATGGCTGACGGGCTCGCTACCCTTCACCGAGAGCAGGCGGTTCGTCGACGCCGTGACGTCGTCCTCGGCCTGGGCGAACTCGGCGGCGTCCACCCTCGGCCGCGAGCCCGGCTTCTGGGTCGCGAGGTATCCGCCCAGCGTGTACGGGAGCACGAAGTAGCCGTCCCCCAGCCCCTGCATGAGCGCCGACGCGCCGAGGCGGTTCGCGCCGTGGTCGGAGAAGTTCGCCTCGCCCAGGACGAAGAGCCCCGGGACGTTGGACATGAGGTTGTAGTCCACCCAGAGCCCGCCCATCGTGTAGTGGACGGCCGGGAAGATCCTCATGGGCACCTTGTAGGCGTTCTCGTTGGTGATCTCGTGGTAGATGTCAAACAGGTTGCCGTAGCGCTCGCGCACGCCGGCCTCGCCCAGGCGGCCGATGGCGTCCGCGAAGTCCAGGTAGACCCCGAGCCCGCCCTCGCCCACCCCGCGACCCTCGTCGCAGACCCGCTTCGCCGCGCGGGAGGCCACGTCGCGGGGGCAGAGGTTGCCGAAGCTCGGGTAGATGCGCTCGAGGTAGTAGTCGCGGTCGCCCTCGGCGATGGACGCCGGGGCCTTCAGCCTGTCCTCCTTCCTTTTGGGCACCCATATCCTGCCGTCGTTGCGCAGCGACTCCGACATGAGCGTCAGCTTTGACTGGTAATCGCCCGTCACCGGGATGCAGGTCGGGTGGATCTGCGTGAAGCAGGGATTGGCGAAGCACGCGCCGCGCTTGTAGGCGCGCCATATCGCCGTCGCGTTCGAGCCGCGCGCGTAGGTCGAGAGGTTGAAGACGTTGCCGTAGCCGCCCGTCGCGAGGACGACGGCGTCGGCCGCGTGCCGCGTGACGGCGCCGGTGACCAGGTCGCGCACGATGATGCCCTTGGCGTGCCCGCCGACGACAACGAGGTCCAGCATCTCGGCCTGCGTGTGGAGCCTGATACCGCCCCCGGCGACGCCCTTCGACAGGGCCGAGTAGGCTCCGAGGAGCAGCTGCTGGCCGGTCTGGCCGCGGGCGTAGAAGGTCCTGGAGACCTGGGCGCCCCCGAAGGACCTGTTCGCAAGGAGGCCGCCGTATTCGCGCGCGAACGGGACGCCCTGCGCCACGCACTGGTCGATGATGCTGGCCGACACCTCGGCGAGGCGGTGCACGTTCGCCTCGCGGGAGCGGTAGTCGCCGCCCTTGACCGTGTCGTAGAAGAGCCGGTGGACGCTGTCCCCGTCGTTCTGGTAGTTCTTGGCGGCGTTGATGCCGCCCTGCGCGGCGATCGAGTGCGCGCGCCTCGGGCTGTCGTGGAACACGAAGCACTCCACCTTGTACCCGAGTTCGGCGAGCGAGGCCGCGGCCGACGCGCCGGCGAGCCCGGCGCCGACGACGATCACCTCGTACTTTCGCTTGTTCGACGGGTTGACAAGCGGGATGGCCGCCTTGTGCCTGCGCCACTTCTCGGGGAGCTCGCCCTGCGGGACCTTGGAGTCGAGTTGGACCATGGCGCAGGGTGCCTACCTGAGGATCCCGACAAGGACGCCGCCCGGGATCGCCAGGTTGCCGAGGAAGTACGCCGCGCAGAGCACAGTGACAGCGACGCGCAGGCCCCGCTCCCAGCGGTGGTTCCTCCAGCCGAGCGTCTGGAACAGGCTCTCGCCGCCGTGGAGCAGGTGCAGCGACAGCAGCCCGACGGCGACGATGTAGAAGAGGGCGACGACCGGGTTCGAAAATCCCCTGATCACCATGGAGCGGACGTCGAGGACCTCCGTTCCCGCGGGAACGGCGGTGAAGCCCAGGATGTGATAGTCCCCCCTCATCACGTAGTGGGGGATGTTCGCCTTGAACGACGCGGGCTGCGCGACGCCGACCGTGAACTGCGCGAGGTGGTAGAGGATGAACGCGAGGACGATGTAGCCCGTCCAGCGCATGTAGCGGGACGCGACCGTGGCCTGTATCCATTTCTTAACTGCATAGGGCTCGTCGCCGCGGGCGCGCCGACTCTCGAGCGCGAGGACGGTCGCCGCCCAGACGTGGAGCGAGACGCAGACGATCAGGAATATCCTCACGGCCCAGAGCGCGGGCCCGAGCGACTGCAGGAAATGCGAATACCCGTTTATCCTGTCCGGGTCCTCGAAGACCTGGAGGTTCCCCACGAGGTGCCCGACCACGAACAAAATGAGGACCACGCCGGTCACGGCCATGACCAGCTTCCTGCCGATCGAGCTACCGAAGATGCTGCGGGTAAGGTCCATCGCGAGGGGTCGCTGGAGACAATACCTACCGGGCGCCGCCCGGGGAGTAAAGGCCCGGCAGCCCCAGCGGGCGTCAAATTAGAGGCACTAACCCGCCGGAGAAGGCTTTAAGCCCTGGCGAGAGGCTTCAGGAGGGCGAATTTTCCGCTCGCCGCCGGGGCTATCGACTTGCGGCGGAACGCGACCACGCGGACCCCGGGCCCGAGGAGGGAGGAGAGGGCCGCCTCGACGGCGCGGCTGTCGGCGGTCCTGTCCGCCACATAGTGGAAGTCCCAGCGGCTCTCGCCCGTCTGCGCGAGCGAGTAGTGCCAGCAGGCGAAGTCGCCCGGCAGGGCTGCGTCGACGTCGGCGGCCGACACGAGCGAGCCGTCAGGCCTGAAATGGAGGTCGCGCTCGCGGCCGAGGATCCGGAACCCATCCCGCGTCGCCTGGACGATGTCCCCGGTGTGGTAGCGCAGGAGCGGCATCGCCTCGCGCCCCCGGGTCGTGACGTGGATCTGGTGGACGCCGTCGACGCCCGGCCGCCAGGGCACGAGCTCTATGAACGCGTTGTCGTCGATGACCCTCGAGTCGTCCTTGAAGGCCTCGCCGACGAAGAGGTAGCCTGCCTCCGTCGAGCCGTAGAGGTCGACCTGCGGCGCGGGGAAGGCCTCCGCGATGCGCCGGCCGTGCTGCAGGCTCGCCTTGCCGTAGGTGAGGATGACGGCGCGTATGCTGGGGACCCTGACGCCGCGCTTTAGTGCCGCGCGGGCGAGGAGGGACAGGTACACCGGTTCGCCCTCGAGCAGCTCCGGCTGCGTCGCCTGGAGCTCAAGGACTATCCGGTCCCACTCGGCCTCCGAGAAGGCGAAGGGGTCGCTCGAGAGGTTGAGGTAGACGGTCCCGTCGAAATAGCGGTGCGGGAACGGGTGGTCCTCGTAGGGGCAGAGGTTGCTTGAGCAGCCGACCGGGGCGAGCACGCACTTGCGGTGCGACCGCTCCGCGAACTCCCTCAGGATCGGCGAGGCGCGGTAGGCCCGCAGCGTCTGCGCCGACCACCAGCCGTCCTCCATGATGACCGTCATCGGGGCGGACGTGGTGCCGGACGTGTTCTCGTACTCGAAGCGCCGGTCGGCGAGCCCGCGCTCGATCTCGGCGTAATCCTCAAAGAAGGACTGGTGCCCCCTCTCGACGATCTCGCGCTTGGAAAGAGCCGGGATCTCCCTGTAGCAGGACCACTGGAGCGCCTCGTCGTGGAGCGGGAACCTCCGCCCGTAGACGGGGCTCCTGGAGTAGATCCTCCGGATCTCCTGCTCCAGGGGCTTCGGGAGCGTCCCCGACTCCCCGGGCGCGCCGAGCGCCGCAGGGCTGTTGGCGAATTGGGAGGGGATCATGCCGATGTTGGGAGGAGGGCCACGGGTAAGGGTGACGCCCACACTACCCGGCGGTTACGCTTAGTCAAACGCCGCGGTTTCCCTCGAATACCATGAGTGCCGCGACCGAGAGGCTGTGCGTGATCTCCCCGGAGCGCGCCCAGCCGAGCACCTGCGCCGCGGGCGCCATCGAGACCTCTATATCCTCGTCCTCGTCCCAGTCCATGGGGCCCGTCGGAACGGCGCCGTCGACGAGGACGAAGTGGCACCAGTTGTCCTGGATCGCGGGGTTGGGCCGGACGCTGCCGATGAGGCTCACCTTCCCGCCGCCGTATCCGGTTTCCTCCTCCAGCTCCCGGACGCCCGCGGCGACCGGGTCCTCGCCCTCCTCGATCATCCCGCCGGGGATCTCGAGCGAGAGCGCGTCGGATCCGAAGCGGAACTGGCGCACGAGGACGATGTTCCCTCCGGGCGTGAGCGCGACCACGTTCACCCAGTCGGGCGCGTGTATCACCACGAATTCCTTCGATGGGCCGCCGTCAGGCTGCCGGAACCGGACGCTCCTGAGGTCGAGCACCTTCGTCGAGACGAGGGTGCGCTCCGTCTCCCGAACCCACCGGGCGGGTTCCCCGGCGGTCACTTCTTCTCTGGCAGCTTCAGCTTCTCGCCGACCTTGAGGTGGGTCCAGCTGACGCCGGCGTTGACCGACTCGAGGTCGCCCAGGGTGCAGCCGTTCGCACGCGCGATCTTTGCGCCCGTGTCGCCCGACTTCACGATGTACTCGCCCGGTCCCGCGACTGCGGGCTCGCCGCCCCTCGCGCCCTTTGCGGTCGCCCTTGCGACGTGGGCCTCCTCCATGTGCTTCACCTTCTCGTCGAGAGTAGCGAGCTCGGTCCCGAGCTGGTTCACGGCGGCCTGCGTCGAATTCTGCAACGTCGTGATGTCGCGCGCCGCCTTGTCGCTCGCGGCCGCGGCCGAGGCGACCTGTGACGCGATGTCGTCGATCTTCGCGACCTTGTCAGCCTGCGCGGCAAGGGTGCGGTTCACGGTGGAAAGCTTGATCGCCGCGTAGCCTCCGATAATGAGCGCGACGGCACCGATAATGACGCCGCCCATCGGCAGCAGGCTGTTATTTTCGCGAGAAATAGTGTCCATGGATAGTATGTTAAGAGGTGTGAGGAGAGAGGTAAGAGCCATGGTACGCAAGCAGATTGCGTACCTAGGGACATCCTTCTTGACTCCCCCAGCAAAGGGGCGTCCGTTGACCCCTCACCCCGGGGTGTAGCTTAGCCTGGTAGAGCGCCTGGTTTGGGACCAGGAGGTCGCAGGTTCGAATCCTGTCGCCCCGACCATCTCGCCTTTGCGGCCGGGCAAGGGCCCTTCCGGGCCGGGATTTACGGCGCGGCGCGGGACCCCGAGGGGCCTCTCGAGCCCCGGGCCGGGATCCGGCCCAGGGAATCAGGCGATCCGGCTATTTCGTAGCCGCGGTCGGTGCCGCGGTCGGAGCCGAAAGCGGCGAGGGCGGCTTCGGCGGGGGAACCGGAGCCATCGGGGGCTTCGGCCTGTGAGCCTTGATCTTGTCGGAGATCGCCTTGATGTCGGGATGGGCCTCGAGCTCCTTCTGCTGCACGGCCTGGGCCTTCTTCTGCAGCTCGAGCATCTCGTTCATCTTGCCGCGAATCTGCTGGTTGAGCGCCACGATCTCGGGGTTCTCGCGAAGGCCCTGCTGGAACTTAACGAGGGAGGTGAACTCCTCCAGGGTCACGACGCCCTCGAGCGCCTTCGGCAGCTGGAGGGGCATGACCTTCGGCCCGGGCGCGGGAGCTCCGGCCGGTGCCGTCGCGGGCGCCGCGGCGGGCATGGCGGGCGCGACTGGCGGCGGCGGCGAGTCGGCGGCGCATAGGCTGGCGACAAGGGTCAGGCAGGCGGCAAGGGCTGGAATCTGGGCGCGGCGGAGTGGGCTTTTCATACGTTCGTTTTTGGGGATGGAGCAGGGACTTAAACTGGGACGGCGCCCGCCCGTCAAGTTTCCGCTCAGCAAAAATTTCGGCCCCGGGTCCCGCGGGAAAAGGCACCGGCCGCGCCGGCCCGATTGGGCTTTCGAATCCCGGCAGGGGGCCTAGCCTTGGGGGAGCGACCATGATGAGCCCCACCTGCCCGGTCCCCGCGCTCGGCGAAGACGGCCGTCCCCCGGGACCGCGTCCCGGAGGCGCCTGAAACTTGAGCGCGCCGCCCCCAGACCCGCCAGCGACCCCGGCCCCGGGCGGCGATCCCGCGCGCTGGCCCCGGGCCCGCCCCCTCTGCCTCCTCTGCGTGACCGCGGGGTTCTTCCTGGCTTACTCCCGGTCGCTCTCATGGGGATGGCTGGGGCTCGATGACTGGCGCTGGCTGGTCTCGAACCCGCACCTCGGGCACGGGTGGGCCTCGGTCCGGTGGTCGCTGACAGACGTCGAGTTCGGACGGCGCTGGAATCCCGTCCTGTGGCTGGTGGCGTGCGCTTGCGGCGCGCCCACGGCGCTCAAGTTCCACGTCCTCGTGTTCGTCCTAGGCCTCGTCCTCTCGCTCCTGGTGACGGAGGCCTACGGCAGGGCCCTGCGCCCGGGATGGGCGCTCCCCGCGGCCCTGCTCTTCGCCCTGTCGCCGCTCAGGCTCGAGGTCTTCACCTGGGGGATGGGCTTCGGCTACGAGACGGTCGGCATCTTCCTCTGCGCGGCGTGGCTCCTCAGGCGGAGGCCCTGGTGGTCGGCCCTGTTCGTCGTTCTCGCGCTCCTCACCTACCCCCAGGCTGCGGGCGCCGCGGTCCTGTTCTGCCTGGTGAACCGCAGGCGCCTGGCGGGCTGGGCGGTCGGGGCCTTCCTTCTCGCCCTCGTGGTCGCGCAATACGAGATCCGCATGAGGTACGGGGTCGTCGCCTGGCACCACCGCTACGACTACCTGCCGCTCATCCTGCCGCATTATGCGCTCAACCTGTTCTTCCCCTTCGCCACCGTCCCGGTCTTCCCGTCGCTCTATTACCCCCTCATGTACGCCGGGGGCCTCATCATCGTCCTCTTCGCCGCGTTCCGCCCCCTCCCCGTGGCGTGCTGGGTCCTGCTCTTCGCGCCGACGCTCCTCGCCTCCGTGACCGAGGCCTTCTGGTTCGGGGCGCGCTACAGCCTTGTGCCGTCGATGGCCGCCTACGGGTGGCTGGTCTACGAGCTCTCCAGGCTGAACAGGCCGTTCCTGCTGCGGCTCCTGTGGCTGTTCGTCCTGGCGTTCCTCACCCTGAACCTGCTCGACCGGGGGATGTCGGGCGGCGTCGGCCTCTGCGCCCAGGTGGCGAAGCAGGAGGCCGCGCTCGTTGGGATAGACTTCGACCTCCTCAGGACGATCCGCGACCAGCCCCCCGCCGAGGGCGGCCAGCCACCCCCCGCGGGCGCCGGGGAGCCCGCGCCCCCGGCCCGGAGGTAGGGCCCGGGGCGGCCCGGGCGGAAGCTCTTTCTTGCATCCGCCGGAAAACGTAACCTTCATGGCCTTCCTTTTCCCAGGATCACCGCCTTTAACTGCCCCTCCAACGTCCCCCCGAACCATGATCGAATTCAGCAGGAAGATACTGTTCGTCGGCTACGGAGCCGTCGCCGAGTGCACGCTCCCGATCCTATTCAAGCACATCAAGGTGAACCCGAAGAACGTCACCGTGATCGATTTCGAGAGCAAGGAGGAGAAGCTGAGGCAATGGACCTCGCTCGGCGTCCGCTACATCAGGGATCGCGTGACCGAGGAGAACATGGCGACGCTCCTCGCGAGTCACCTCTCGGCGGGCGACCTCCTGATCGACCTGGCCTGGAACATCGACGCCTGCGAGATACTCCAGTGGTGCCACGACAGCGGCGTCCTGTACGTCAACACGTCGGTCGAGGTCTGGGACCCGTACGCGGGTGGCAGGAAGCACCCGACGCAGCGCACCCTATACTGGCGCCACATGAACGTCCGCAGGATGACGGCCAAATGGAAGGAGAAGGGAGCCACCGCGGTCGTCGAGCACGGCGCGAACCCCGGCCTCATCTCCCACTTCACGAAGCAGGGCCTGATCGACATCGCGAACACGATGATCGGCGAGAAGAAGGCGAAGGGCAGGAAGGCCGAGCTGCTCGAGGGCCACATCGCCGCGGGCAGCTTCAACCGGCTCGCCATGGAGCTCGGCGTGAAGGTGATCCACTGCAGCGAGCGCGACACCCAGATCACGGACGTGCCGAAGCAGATCGACGAGTTCGTGAACACGTGGAGCATCGAGGGCTTCCGCGAGGAGGGCACCACGACGGCCGAGCTCGGGTGGGGAACGCACGAGAAGAGCCTCCCCGCCTACGCCTACCGGCACAAGGACGGCCCGAAGAACCAGATCTGCATCGCGCGAATGGGCATCAACACGTGGGTGCGCTCGTGGGTGCCCAACTACAGCATCGTCGGAATGGTGGTGCGCCACGGCGAGGCCTTCACGATCTCGGACAAGCTCACGGTGTGGGAGGGCAAGAGGGCCGTCTACCGGCCCACGGTGCACTACGCCTACTGCCCCTGCGACGAGGCGGTCGTCTCCCTGAACGAGCTGCGGGGCTACAACTACGAGCTCCAGCCCAAGCTGCGCATCATGAACGACGAGATCACCAAGGGCGCCGACATCCTCGGGGCGCTCATCATGGGCCACCCCTACAAGTCGTGGTGGGTCGGCTCCGACCTCACGATCGAGGAGTCCCGCCGCCTGGTCCCGCACCAGAACGCGACGACCATGCAGGTGGCCATCTCCGTCGTCGCGGCGGCGATGTGGATGATCGAGAACCCGTCCGAGGGCGTGAGGGTGCCCGACGAGCTCCCCCACGAGTACGTCCTCGGAGTCTCGAGGCCCTACCTCGGCACCTTCATCTCCACGCGCTCGGACTGGACCCCGCTCCGGGACTACAGGAACGCCTTCAGCGGCTTCAACAGGCCGGACTTCGATGCCAAGGACCCGTGGCAGTTCAAGAACTTCCTCGTCAAGGACGGCGACTGAGCGCGGCGCCGCGCCGCGGCCGCAAGGGGGCGCCCCCGGCCTGACGCCCGCCGCGCCTTTTCCCCGCGCGGCCCGTCTTCCCACCCTACCCGACCCGAACCCATGATTTCGAAGGCGCATCTCAAGAGGCTCGGCCGCGAGCACGGCACGCCGCTCTTTGTCGTCGACCACGAGGCCCTGCGCGGCAACTACCGCGAGTTCCGCCGGTACCTTCCCCGCGTCCAGGCCTACTTCGCCGTCAAGGCGAACCCGCTCCCCGAGATCGTGCGCACCTTCTACAGGGAGGGCGCGAGCTTCGACGTGGCGTCGATGCCCGAGTTCAACATCGTCTACGACAACATCAGGGGCATGGCGCCGAAGGAGCGCCAGGACTGGATCTGGGACAAGATCATCTACGCCAACCCGAACAAGCCCGTCGAGACGCTCGAGGAGCTGAACCAGTACAAGCCGCTCGTCACCTTCGACAACGCCGAGGAGCTCATGAAGATCAGGAAGCACGCCCCCCAGGCCGGCGTGGCGCTCCGTATCAAGGTCTCGAATACCGGGGCCATGGTGGAGCTCTCCTCCAAGTTCGGCGCGAACCCCGGCGAGGCGGTCGACCTGATCCTCCTGGCCGAGAAGCTGGGACTCGTGTGCGAGGGCCTGAGCTTCCACGTGGGCAGCCAGACGACGAACTTCGACAACTACGTCCAGGCCCTCGCGATGTGCGCGGGCATCTTCAGGGAGGCGCGCGACCGCGGCTACTCCAGGATGAACCTCGTCGACATCGGCGGCGGGTTCCCCGCGCGCTACGACGACTCGGTGAAGCCCTTCCGCGAGCTCGCGAAGGTCATCAACCAGGAGCTCGAGCGCTACTTCCCGAGGGACATCCAGGTCCTGGCGGAGCCGGGGCGCTTCCTCGTCGCTAACGCCGGCTACACGGTCTCGAAGGTGATCGGCAAGGCCGTGCGCGACGGCAAGCCGAGCTACTACATCGACGACGGCGTCTACCACACCTACTCCGGCGTGATCTTCGACCACTGCAAGTACCCGGTCAGGGCGTTCAAGAAGGGGCCGACGAGGATCAGCGCCGTCTACGGCCCGACGTGCGACGCGCTCGACGTCGTCTCGATGGCCGAGAACCTGCCCGAGCTCGAGCGCGACGACCTCGTCTACAGCGAGAAGATCGGGGCCTACAGCCACGCCTCCTCGACACACTTCAACGGGTTCCCCCCGGCGAAGGTCGTCCACGTGAACGTGGACCCGGAGTGAGCGCCGCGGCGGCGAACCCCGGGACGGGGGTTTTCCGGGGCACGCTGCGCGCCCTCGCGGCCCTCGCGGTCCTCTCCTCGGTGGCGCCCCTGGCGTCGGCCCAGGACGGGCGCAGGAAGCAGGAGATCCTTTTCCCCGAGCTGCCCGCGCGCGGCGTCGACGACGCCCCGTTCGACCTCGCCGCAAGGGCGACGTCCGGCCTGCCCGTCGCGTTCGAGCTCGTCTCCGGGCCGGCCTCTCTCGACGGCAAGAGGATCAAGCTGACGGGCGCTACCGGGCTCGTGGTCGTCCGTGCGTCCCAGGCGGGAAACGCGGCGTTCCTGCCCGCGGTGGCGGCGGAGCGCGCCTTCACCGTGGGCGCCAAGCCATCGGCGCCCGCGATCGTCTCCCAGCCCGCGGGGATGCGCGCCTCGATCGGCGAGATCGTCGCCCTCTCCGTCCAGGCCTCCGGCGAGCCCGCACCCTCCCTCCAGTGGCGCAAGGACGGCGCGCCGGTGACGGGAGCCACAGACAGCCGGTTCACCATCGCGTCGGCCACGCCCGCCGACGCGGGCGCCTACGACGTCGTCGCGTCAAACCGGCTCGGCTCGGCGACGAGCGAGCGGGCCCTCGTGACGGTCGGCAAGCGCGCCCAGTCGATAAGCTTCCAGGGGCCGCAGAACGCCACCTCGGGCCAGCCGGTCCTCCTCAGCGCAAGCGCCTCGTCCGGGCTGCCAGTGCGCCTCGACGTGATCTCCGGCTCGGCCATCCTTAACGGCTCCATGATGACGTCGCAGGGCGGGACGGTGGTGGTCCAGGCAAGCCAGCAGGGCGACGCCGCCTACGAGGCGGCGGCGCCCGTCACGCGGACGGTCGTCATCGGCCCGGGACCGAACGGCCAGCGCACTCCCTAGTGCGCCGGCAGCGCCACGGACGGGACCGTGACGGTCCCGGAGGGCGCAGCCTGCGAGCCCGGGGGCCGCATCATGAACGTGCGCTCGGCGAACCCGTTGGCGGGGTCGATCTTGATCAGCTCCTGCGCAAGCGCCTGGACCTCGGCCCCGCGGCCCGCGGCGGCCTCGAGCTCCGCCAGGTGGTAGCCCGCCTCGCAGCGGAGCGCCTTCATCTGGCCGGCATCGTCCACGATCTGGCGCAGGTCTGCCTCGGCCTCGCCCGTGCGGCCAGTGAGCTGCAGGGACATCGCCTGGCCGAGCTTCGCGCGGGCGCGCACCGGGCCGTCGGGCAGGTCCGTGACCGCCGACGAATAGGCCTTCAGGGCGTCCATGTACCGGGCCCCGACGAAGGCGTTGTCGGCCACGGTCTCCTCGGCCACGCCAGCGAGGGGATGGCCGGGGTGCTTGGCTGCGAAGGCCAGGTACGAGTCCGGTGTGACGCATTCCTGGTACTCCTTCTGTATCCCAAGCTCCTTCTGTTCATTGAGATACCTCCACCCGCCCTTGGCCAGGATGCCCAGGGCGAGGACGCCGAAGAAAAAGTAGACCATGCCGCCGTAGCGCTCCCATGCCTGCCTCATGCGCACCTCGGGCGGGGGCGCGATCTCTGCTTCCTTGGTCTTCGTCGGTGCGGCTGGCGTGGGCATGGGGCGGGTTCTTCCTTTGGGAAATGGTGACTCAAGCAAAACGCCGGGCCCCTGTAAACCCGTAAACGGCCTCAAACGGCCGTGACGTTGCCCTTGTAGTCCTGGATCGGCCGGACGCCGACGGGCTTGGTCTTGAGGGCGCGGATCCCGTCCACCGCGGCCCGGGCCGCCATGATGGTGGTGAAGATGCAGACGTTGTGCGCGTAGACGGCCCCGCGAATAAGGTTCTCGTCCCGCCTCGGGATCAGCCCGCCCGGCGTGTTGATCACGAGCTGGATCTGGCCGTTCTTGATCATGTCGACGGCGTTGGGCCTGCCCTCGCTCAGCTTGGCGATGCGCTTCACGGCGACGCCGCTCTCGGCGAGGGTCCTCGCGGTCCCGCTTGTCGAGTAGATCGTGAAGCCCATGCCCTCAAGGGCGCGGCCGATCTCGACGGCGCGCGGCTTGTCCGCGTCCTTCACGCTGAGGAAGACGTTGCCCTCGGTCGGGAGCCCGGGCTTGGCGGCGGCCTGGGCCTTCGCGAACGCGATGCCGAGGTCCGCGTCCAGGCCCATCACCTCGCCCGTCGAGCGCATCTCGGGCCCGAGCGCGATCGTCGCCCCGGGGAAGCGCACGAACGGGAACACGGCCTCCTTCACGCACCAGTGCTTCGGGACAACCTCCCGGGTGAAGCCGAGCTCGGCGAGCGTCTTGCCCGCCATCACCTTGGCGGCGAGCTTCGCGAGCGGCACGCCGATCGCCTTGGCGACGAAAGGCACGGTGCGCGAGGCGCGGGGGTTGACCTCGAGCACGAAGAGCTGGCCGTCCTTGACCGCGAACTGGACGTTCATGAGGCCGACGACCCCGAGCTCCCTCGCGAGCGCGTGGGTCGCCGTGCGCACGGAGGCGAGCATCTCCCTGCCGAGCGTGTGCGGCGGCATGACCATCGCCGCGTCGCCGGAGTGCACGCCCGCGAACTCGATGTGCTCGAGCATGCCGCCGATGACGCTCGTCTTCCCGTCGGAGAGGCAGTCCACGTCGAGCTCGATGGCGTCCTCGAGGAACTTGTCGATCAGCACGGGCTTGCCAGGCATGACCTCGAAGACCTGCCTCACGACGGCGCGCAGGTCCGCCTCGTCGTAGACGACGAACATCCCGCGGCCTCCCAGGACGAACGAGGGCCGGAGCAGCACGGGGTAGCCCACCTCGAGCGCGAAGGCCTCGGCCTCGCCCTCGCTGAGCGCCGTGCGGTTGGCCGGCTGGCGCAGCGCCAGCCTGTCCAGCACCGCGGCGAAGAGCCTCCGGTCCTCGGCCGCCTCGATCGACTCGGGCGACGTGCCGATGATGTTGACCCCGTTCGCCTTGAGCGCCGAGGCGAGGTTGAGCGGGGTCTGGCCCCCGAACTGGACGATCGCCCCCTCGCAGCCCTCCTGCTGGTAGACCTCGAGCACGTCCTCGAGCGTGAGCGGCTCGAAGTAGAGCCGGTCGCTCGTGTCGTAGTCGGTTGAGACCGTCTCCGGGTTCGAGTTGACCATGACCGTCTCGAACCCGGCCTCGCGCAGGGCGAAGCTCGCGTGGACGCAGCAGTAGTCGAACTCGATCCCCTGGCCTATCCTGTTCGGCCCGCCGCCGAGGATCATGATCTTGCGCCTCGAGGACGGCATCACCTCGTTCTCCTCGCCGTAGCTCGAGTAGTAGTAGGGCGTGAACGCCTCGAATTCCGCGGCGCAGGTGTCCACCAGGCGGAAGGTCGTCTTGATGCCGCGCTTCTTGCGGTCGGCCCGGACCGAGGCGAGGTCGCTGCCCGTCAGGTGGGCGATCTGGGAGTCCGAGAACCCGAACTGCTTCGCCCGCCTGAAGAGGTCCGTGTCCAGGGTGTGCGGCAGGAGCCCCGCGATCTCGTCCTCCATCTCGTGGATCTCGCGCAGGTGGTGCAGGAACCAGGGGTCTATTCTCGTCAGGTCGTGGATCTGCTCGACCGTGTACCCCGCCTTGAACGCGTACCGGATGTAGAAGATCCGCTCCGCGTTCGGCGTGCCTAGCTTCGTCTTGATCGTCGCGTCGTCGGGCCGCTCTTCCCCCCCTAGCCTCCCGCCCCCGCCGAAGCCCCTCGCCCCGACCTCCAGCGAGCGCAGCGCCTTCTGGATGGACTCCTTGAACGTGCGCCCGATCGCCATGGCCTCCCCCACGGACTTCATCGACGAGGTCAGCGTCGGGTCGGCGTCCGGGAACTTCTCGAATGTGAAGCGCGGTATCTTGGTGACGACGTAGTCGATCGTCGGCTCGAAGCTCGCGGGCGTGAGCCTCGTGATGTCGTTGCGCAGCTCGTCGAGCGAGTAGCCGACGGCGAGCTTCGCGGCTATCTTCGCGATGGGGAAGCCGGTCGCCTTCGAGGCGAGCGCTGACGAGCGCGACACGCGCGGGTTCATCTCGATCACGATCATCCGGCCCGTCCCGGGGTCCACCGCGAACTGGATGTTCGAGCCGCCGGTCTCGACGCCGATCTCGCGGATGACGGCGAAGGACGCGTCGCGCATCGCCTGGTACTCCTTGTCCGTGAGCGTCATCGCGGGCGCGACCGTGATCGAGTCGCCGGTGTGGACCCCCATGGGGTCGAAGTTCTCGATCGAGCAGATCACCACGCACTGGTCCTTGTGGTCGCGCATGACCTCCATCTCGAACTCCTTCCAACCGAGGAGGAACTCCTCGACGAGCACCTCGTGCACGGGCGAGATGTCGAGGCCGTTGGCGACGGTCCTGTCGTACTCCTCGCGGTTGTAGGCGATGCCGCCTCCCTGGCCCCCAAGGGTGAAGCTCGGGCGGATGATGAGGGGAAAGGCCCCGAGCTCGTCGGCGGCCGCCCGGGCCTCCTCGGGGGTCCTGACCGTCTTCGACCGGGCGACGTCCAGGCCGATCTTCACCATGGCCTGCTTGAAGAGCTCCCGGTCCTCGCCCTTCGAGATCGCGGCCGGCTTGGCGCCGATCATCTCGACGCCGTACCTGGCCAGGATGCCCCGGTTGTGGAGCTCCATCGAGAGGTTGAGCGCGGTCTGGCCGCCGAGGGTCGGAAGCAGGGCCGACGGCCGCTCCTTTGCGATGATCTTCTCCAGGATGTCGACCGTCAGCGGCTCGATGTAGGTGACGTCGGCGTACTCCGGGTCCGTCATGATCGTCGCCGGGTTGGAGTTGACCAGGATAACGCGGAAACCCTCCTCCCTCAAGGCCTTGCACGCCTGAGTTCCCGAATAGTCGAACTCGCAGGCCTGCCCTATCACGATGGGCCCCGCCCCGATGATCAGTACGGACTCTAGGTCGGTGCGTTTGGGCATTGGCGTGGGCGTGCGTGGACTCCTCCGACAGTTGCGGCCGCCCAAACCCGCCGCAAGGGAAATTGGGCTAGACGAGCCTCGAGACGTCGACCCCGAGCACCTTGGCCGCCGCCGCCTTGTCCCCCCGGCATGCGTGGAGCACGCGGTCCATGTACTGCTTCTCCTGGCCCGCCGTGAACTCGGCCAGGGTCGGCCAGCTCTCGACTTGGCGCAGGCGAAGGGGCAGCTGCTCGGAGGTCATGACGCGCGTCTCGGTCGTCGAGGCTATCTTGGAGACCAGCTGGAACATCTCCGTCAGGTTGCCGGGCCAGTGGTAGGCGGTTAGGACCGCCATCGCGTCGTCCGTGAACTCGATCACGTTCGTGTCCACGAGGGGGTTGGTCGCGCGCAGGCAGAAATGCTTAACGAGGAGCGGGATGTCCTCCTTGCGGTCGCGAAGAGGGGGCATGGCGAGCGGCAGCGAGGCCACGCGGTAGAAGAGCTCGTCGTTGAAGTTTCCGGCGTCGACCATCTTCTCCAGGTCCTCCGTCGTCGAGCAGACGAGCCTGAAGCCGTGCGCCGTGTTGCGAAGGACGCTGACCAGCTCCTTCTGCACGGGGAGCGCGAGGCACTGCAGGTGCTGAAGGAAGAGGGTCCCGCCCTTGGCGTCGCGCACCCACGGGCCGCCCTCGCCGTTGAGGCCCAGGAGCCCGTCGCGGAAGCTCTGCTCGGAGCTGAGCGAGCAGTCGATCCGCACGAAGTGCGAGATGTCGGCGCCCGTGGCCCCGTGGAGTATCTCCGCGACCGAGGTCTTGCCGGTCCCGTTCTCCCCGACGAGGAGGACGGGCGTGCGCACCGCGGCGAGCTTCTTCACCTGCTGGATGAGCTTCTTGATCTGCGGGCTCTTGCCGACCAGGCGGCCCTCGATGTCGGCCGCCTTGACGCCGGTGCCCGCGGGGGAAGAGGCGCGCTGCGCCTGGATCTCGCGGAACTCGATCCCGCGCCGCAAGGTCGCGATCAGCTCGTCGACGCGGAACGGCTTCTGGAGGTAGTCGAACGCGCCGAACTTGAGCGCCTGCACCGCGCTCTCGGTGCTGGCGTACGCCGTCATGATGATCGTGACGTTGTTGGGGTCGTACTGCTTGAGCTGCTTGAGGAGCGTGATCCCGTCCATCGGCTTCATGTCGATGTCGGCGAGGACCAGGTCGAATTTCTCGGCCTTGTAGCGCGTGAGGGCCTTCTCCCCGTCGGTCGCAAACGCCGTCGAGAACCCGGTCGGCTGGATCACGGCGTCCAGCATCTCGTGGATCGAAATCAGGTCGTCGACAATGAGGACGGAGGGCATGACTGCGTCGTGGAAGGGGGAGCCTCCGCGCAGGCGCAAGCCAAGTCAACAACACCCGCTACCGGGAGTTCGGCCGCGCCCCGCCGGGTCAGCCCATGCCGCCCGCGACGGCGCCCAGCTGGAAGATCGGCAGGAACATCGCCATGACGATGCCGCCGACGATGATGCCGAGGATGACGATGAGGAGCGGCTCGATCAGCGAGGTGAGGGCGCTTACGGTGGCGTCGCACTCGACGTCGTAGAAGTCGGCGATCTTGTTCATCATGCCGTCCACGTTTCCGGTGGCCTCACCCGCCTTGACCATGTGCTTCATCATCGGCGGGAAGAATTCGTTCGAGGCCAGGATCTCCGAGACCTGGCCGCCCTGGCTGACGTGCTTCGCGATCTCGCCGCAGGCGTCCTCGATCTGCACCTTGTTGCTCGCGGAGGCCACGATCTCGAGCGTCCTGAGGATCGGCACGCCGGAGCGGATGAGGGTCGCGTAGGTGCGGCAGAACCTGGAGAGCGCGATCTTGTGGACCAGGTTCCCGAAGATCGGGGCCCGCACGAGCGCGATGTCCTTGAGCCGCCTGCCCTTCGGCGTGGAGATGAACTTGTTCACCGTCCAGTAGAAGGCGTAGCAGGCGATCGCGATCGCCCACCAGCGGTGGCCCATGAAATGGCTGACGTCGATCAGGATCTGCGTCGGCATCGGCAGCTTGGCGCCGAAGTCCGCGAACATGGCCGCGAAGACCGGGATGACGAAGATGAGGAGCACGTTGACGAGCACGATCGCCAGCGAGATGACGCCGACCGGGTACGCCATGGCTGACTTGACCTTCTTGGTCAGCTTGACCGTCGCCTCGAAGTAGCCCGCGACCTTTCCCAGGATCTCGGCCAGGCCGCCGCTCGCCTCGCCGGCCTCCACCATCGAGATGAAGAGCGTCGGGAACGCCCTCGGGAACTTCTTGACGGACGACGAGAACGAATTGCCCTGCGAGATGTCGAGGCGGACGTCCCGGATGATGATCCGGAACCGCGGGTCCTCGGTCTGGTCCTGGAGGGCCTCGAGGCACTGCACCAGGGGAAGGCCGGCGATGAGGAGCGACGCCAGCTGCTGCGTGAACATGGTCAGCTCGCCCAGGGGCAGCTTGTATTTCTTGGCGCTTTTCTCGAGCGACTTCTGCTTGGCAAGGGCCTGCGCCTGCCGCACGTCCGAACCGGGCTTCTTCGTCCCATCGAGTCTTGGGGCGTTGCCGGTCGCGGCTGAGGCTGAGGAGAAAATTGCCATGACATGCTTAAAACAGGGCGCAAGCCCCCCCGCAACCCCTTTTGCGCCATATCCTCCTGTGAAAAACAGGTAAAGGAGGCCCCGAATTTGCAGGGCCTAAGTCCCGGCGGGGACTGGGACTTGGCCCACGCGGGACCGCCCTCCCCGCTCCCGCGAAGCCGGGAGGCCCTCCGGACCAACTCAAGGATTGTCGTGCGGCGCCGCGTGGGGGCGGTATTCAAGGGAGCTGTTGCCCGTAACCGCGGTCCATCCATTAGATAGCCGCCACCAGCATCATGATCCGCCGCCGCCACCTCCTTTTTTTCCTGGCCGTACTCCTCGCCGGCTCCGACAGGAGCCTCGGCGCAGCCGACGCGGGCGCCGCCGTCGCGACGGTTAAGGGCCTCTGCGACGCGCTGATCGCGGCCATGAAGCAGGGCTCCACCGCCTCGTTCCCCGACAGGGTGAGGACGCTCGGGCCCGAGATCCGGCAGGACTTCGACCTGGGACTCATGAGCCGCATCATCGTCGGGCCGCCGTGGAGGCAGCTCGGCGCCCAGGACCGCCAGGACATGGTGGACGCCTTCAGCGACTACAGCGTCGCCAACTACGCCCAGCGCTTCAAGAGCTACTCCGGGGAGCGGTTCGAGGTGGATCCCGCCCCGGCCGCCCTGGCCAACGGCGACTGTATCGTGAGCACGAAGCTCTTCACGGGCGATCCGCAGCCGGTGCAGCTCAACTACCTCATGCGCCTGGGCGACGGGAAGTGGCGGATCATCGACGTCTTCCTGAGCGGCACGATAAGCGAGATGGCGGCCCGCCGCTCGGAGTACGCCCTCGTCCTTCGCACCGGCGGCGTCCCGGCGCTGGTCGACCTGCTCCGCAAGAAGACGGCCGACCTCGCAAAGTAGGTCAGCGCCCGGGGTCCTCGTAGATGTCCGGCGTCGGCAGCTTGGCCGGGTTGGCCGCGCCGCCCAGCTCGGCCGCGCGGTGCTGCCTGACGAGGCTGCGGAACGAGGCGTAGTAGTCGATCGCCTCCCGGTGGATCTCGTCGAGCGAATCGATGTTTCGGGAGCGCTTGTCCACGCCGTCGACGACGATCCGGCCGACGGTCACCGGCGATCCGTAGTCCTGCGCCCGGGCGACGTACCGGAAAGGATCGATGTACATGTCGACGCCCGTGCCGATGCCGTCGCGGGGGTTCGAGGGCCCAAGGAGCGGCAGGATGAGATACGGGCCCTCGGGCAGGCCCCATGCCCAGAGCGTCTGGCCGAAGTCGCCGACCTGCCTGGGCAGGCCGTTCTTGCTGGCGACGTCGCCCAGGCCGCCGACTCCCAGCGTGCAGTTGACGACGAAGCGGCATCCCGAGGTCTCGGCGCTGGAGAAGCGGCCCTGAAGGATCGTGTTCATGAACACGAGGGGCTCGCCCAGGTTGTCGAGAAAATGGCGGACCGCCTCCCGGGCGTCCTGCGGCAGAACCGCCCGGTAGGCCTTGGCCAGCGGCTTGATCAGGATCCGGTCGACAGACTCGTTGAGGGCGAACGTCTTCCTGTTGAGCGGCTCGAGGGGGTCGTGGTCGGCCTCGAACTGCGCGCGGGCGGCCGGTTCCCGGGGCACGCTCGCGCACCCCGCGACGAACGCCATGGCGGCAAGCAGGAGGGCCGGGAGGACGGCGCGCTTCATTTCGCTGGCCCGCCCTTGCGCCGGGGATCCATCCCCACAAGCGCCGGCAGGATGAAGAGCGTGCAGGCCGAGATGAAGAAGAGGGCCAGGCCGAGAAACTTCCCCATCTCCGCCATCCCCGGGGACCGGGAGAGCGCCAGGCTGCCGAAGGCCGTGCCGGTCGTCAGGGCGCTGAAGACCACGCCGCGGGCCGTGGGCGAGCCGAGGAAGCCGGGCAGGCCCTCCCGGTGGCGCAGGACGAAGTAGATGTCAAAGGCCACGCCGATCCCGAGCATCATCGGCAGCGTGATGATGTTGGCGAAATTGATCGAGAATCCCAGGAGGGTGGCCGCGCCCAGGGTGAATATGCCGGCGACCATCAGGGGGACCAGGACCAGCGCGACGTCCCATGCGCTGCGAAGGACGGCCATGAGGAGGAGCGAAATCGTCACCAGGGCCAGCACGCCCGCGGTGGCGAAGGCCCGCGGGGCCAGGCTCGTCCACTCGTCGACCGCGATCGCCGAGCCGACGGACTGGGGAACGACCTTCTCCACCGCGCGGGCGAAGCGCCGCAGAACCTCGTTGTCGCGGGCGTCGCCGCTCGGGAAGACCTGCGTCCGCCAGCGCCCGTCCGGCGCCACCCAGTCCCGGCGGAAATCCGGAGGGAGCGTGTCAAGCGTCACCGGCCCGGCTTTGAGCACCTCGCGCAGGTCGTCAAGGCGCCGGCAGATGCCCGCGCTGAGGTTGGCGGCCAGCGCCGGCACAGCCGCCGGGCCGCCGAGGACGATCCCGTGAAGCGCCGACGCAAGGCGGGCGGCGGCCTTGTCGCCCTTGTCGCCGAGCTTGGCCATGTCGTTCGCGCAGCGACCCGCGGCCTCGAGGATCTCGGCGGGGGACGGCGCGGGCATGACCGCCGCGGGCGAAAGGGTCGGTCCGAGGAGCGACGCGGCGTCCGCGAGTATGTCCAGCTTGGGCTGCTGGTCCGCGGGAATGAAACTTGAAAGCCCGAGCACGCGGGCGACCTCGGGCATGGACCCCAGCTTGGCGGCGGCGGCGCGGGCGGCGTCCGGCGCGGCAAGAAAATCCACCGTGTACGGGGAGGTGGTCGGGTCAGCCATCAGGTCCTGGAGGGTCCTGACCGACTCAGAGCGGGGATTCTCAAGGTCGACCGGGTTGAAGTCCAACTTCAGGCGCGGCAGGGCCGTCGCCGAAAGCGCGGCGAGCAGCAGCGCGGCCGCCATCACCGCTCGGCGCCGGCGCTGCAGGAAGGCGTCCGCCGCGGTGCCCCAGGCAAAGCCCGCCGCGTGGCGCTCGGCTCCCGTCCGAAAAAGCGTCAGGAGGGCGGGCAGCAGCGTTAGGTTGAGGGCGAGCGCGATGATCATGCCCGCCCCGGCGATGATGCCGAGGTCCCTCACCCCGAGGTAGGCGGTGGGCACGAACGAGAGGAAGCCCACGGCGGTCGCGACGGCCGCGACCGCGAGGGGCAGGCCCACCCCGGTCGCGGTCCGGCGCATGGCCTCGGGCGGTTCCGTGCCGATCCTCTCCGCCGAGTAGCGCACGCTGAACTGGATCCCGAAGTCGATCGCGATCCCGATGAAGAGCGGGCCGAAGGCAATCGACACCGGGTTGAAGGGGCCGATGAACCGGACGGCAAAGGCCGCGCAGCCCGCCAGGCCGACGACGAGCGTGACCAGGATCGCGGCCACCGTCCGGACCGAGCGCATGCCTATGACGAGCCAGAAGCAGAGCAGGCCCAGGCACAGAACGGTCGAGAGGACCGCGCTATCCGAAAGGGCGGCCAGCTGGTCGTTGTTCAGGGCGACCGGGCCGGTCACCCTCACCGTGACCCCGCCCCGCGGCGTGAGGCCGGCCTCCCGGGCCGCGACCCTGACCGCCTCGAGGCACTTGGAGGCGGCGTCCACCTGGCCGTAGCTGAGGACGGCCCGCGCAAGCACGAAATGGCGAAGCCCGCCCGCCTGCGCCTTGCGGCCGGTGAAAAGGGCCTGCCAGGAGAGCGGCCTGCTTTTCCCGGCCAGGGCGGCCTCGGCGGCATCCGCCACCTCCCCCAGGGGTTGGTCGATCTTCGCCGGCTCGACCGCCCCGGCAAGGGCCCCCTTTGCGAGGAGGTCGATCGCGCCAAGGACGCCGCGGACGCTCGGGTCCGCCGCCAGGGTGCCGAGGAATGGCTGGGCCGAGATCAGGTGGTCGGCAAAGTCCTGGACATCGGCCGTGGGAAGGAAGAGCAGCCCGTACCGGCGAAAATAGGGGTTCGCGTCCGGCTGGCGCACGTAGTGGAACAGGTCCGGCCTCTGGCCCATCCTGCGCGCGAGCTCCGCCGCAGCGTCGGCCGACAGGTCGGGCGTCGCGGCGTCGACCACGACGACGAGAAGGTCCTTGTTCTGCGGGAACTGCTCGTCCAGGTCGGCCGCTGCCTTCTGCCAGGGGAGGTTGGGGTCGACCAGCTTGCCTGTGTCGCTGTCGATGGCGATTCCGCGGGCGACGTAGACCGAGGCTCCCAGCGCGGCCGCCAGGACCGCCGCCGCCAGCACGCCCGCGTGCCTGCGGCTGAACTCAACCGTCCGGCCGATGAGCGAGTCCATCATTGAACCAATCACTTCGGTATCGGACGCATTTTTTGCAAGCCTTCACGCGGCGGCGGGGTTCTCTTGATAAAGCTCCCCGCCCGCGTGTAGATGGAACAAGGCTTTCCGGGCCCGCACGGGGAAGGAAGCACACAACCGAACCCCCTTGAACCGACCGCTGCTTGCACTTTTTCTCGGGCTTGGCGCCGCGGGTGCCCTCATGGCCGACGAGGCCGACGACGTGGCCGGCGCCCGGGCGCTCTTCGCGGCCGGCAGGTTCCCGGAGGCGCGGAAGGCCTTTGAGGGGATCCTTGCGGCCGACCCCTCGAGCCCCGAGGTCCATTATTACCTCGGCCGGCTGGCCATTGAGCGCAGGGACACAGCCGACGCGGTCCGCGAGCTGGAAAAGGCCGCGGAGCTGGCACCGGCGAGCGCCCCCATCCACGAGGCCCTCGGCGACGCCTACGGCCGGTCGGCGGAGAAGGCAGGGATCCTCGGCAGCTTTAGCCTCGCCCGCAAGTGCGCCGCCGAGTACAGGCGCGCCGTTTCCCTCGACCCGCGGGACTTGGAGGCCCGCGAGCGCCTCCTCGAGTTCTATTACCGGGCCCCAGCAATCGTCGGCGGCGGCGCCGCCAAGGCGGCGGGCGAGGCCGCGGCCATAGAGGCGGTCGAACCCGGCCGGGGCTCCCGGGCGTTCGCCAACCTTTACATCGCCGACGGAAAGTACGACCTCGCGCAGGCCGAGCTGGACAAGGCCCTGAGGACCGCACCCGGCGACTACGCCACGCTCTATGACATCGGCCGCCTGGCTGCTACCAGCGGGCAGCATCTCGACCGCGGCCTGGAGTCCCTGCGCCTCTGCCTCAGCCTCGAGCCGCCGAAGGGGGCGCCCCCCCACTCGGCGGCGCAGTGGCGCCTCGGCAACATACTTGAGAAAGGAGGGGACGTCGCCGGGGCGCGCGCCGCCTACAAGGCGGCGCTTGAGCTCGACCCGAAGGACACCCAGGCCTCCGACGCCCTCCGGGCGCTCGACCGCGCGCAGGGCGGGGGCTGACGGCCTGCCGAGGCCCCCTCCCCACCCGCGGGCCGAAGGTCGGCTTGCATATCGGGGGAAATCCGGCAACCGTGGCCGACCATGATGAAGGTGCTCCCGTGAAGACGCTTTTCCTGCAGGCCCCGTCATATGACGGCTTCGACGGCGGCGCCGGCGCGCGCTACCAGGCGAAGCGCGAGATACGCTCGTTCTGGTACCCGACCTGGCTCGCGCAGCCCGCGGCGCTCATTCCCGGCAGCCGCCTGCTCGACGCGCCGGCGGACGGCCTGTCGGTCCCGGCGACGCTCAACATCGCGCAGGAGTACGACCTTGTCATCATCCACACGAGCACGCCCTCGTTCCCGACGGACGCGCTGTTCGCCGAGGACCTGAAGAAGCGCAAGCCGACGCTGCTCGTCGGCATGGTCGGCGCGAAGGTCGCCGTCGAGCCCCAGGCCTCGTTGGCCGCCACGGCGGCCATCGACTTCGTGTGCCGCGAGGAGTTCGACTTCACCTGCAAGGAGGTTGCCGAGGGCGCGCCGCTGGCGCAGGTCCTGGGGCTCAGCTACCGCGCGCCGGACGGCTCGATCAAACACAACGACCCGCGGCCGATCCTCGAGAACATGGACGAGCTGAAGTTCGTGGCGCCCATTTACAAGCGCGACCTCAAGGTCGAGAACTACTTCATCGGCTACCTGAAGCACCCGTACGTCTCGATCTACACGGGGCGCGGCTGCAAGTCGCGCTGCACGTTCTGCCTCTGGCCCCAGACGGTCGGGGGCCACCGCTACAGGACCCGCTCGGTCGCCCACGTGCTCGAGGAGGTGAAATGGATCCGCGACAACATGCCCGAGGTGAAGGAGGTCATGTTCGACGACGACACGTTCACCGACCTCGGCCCGCGCGTCGAGGAGATCGCCCGCGGCCTCGGCAAGCTCGGCGTGACGTGGTCGTGCAACGCGAAGGCGAACGTGCCGTACGACACGCTGAAGATCATGAAGGAAAACGGCCTGCGCCTGCTGCTGGTCGGCTACGAGTCCGGCGACGACCAGATCCTCATCAACATCAAGAAGGGCCTCCTGACGAAGACCGCCCGCCGGTTCAGCGAGGACTGCCGCAAGCTCGGCATCAGGGTGCACGGGACGTTCATCCTCGGCCTGCCCGGCGAGACCCAAGAGACGATCGAGAAGACGATCCAGTACGCGAAGGAGGTCAACCCGCTCACGATCCAGGTGTCCCTCGCCGCGCCCTACCCGGGCACGGAGCTCTACAAGCAGGCCGTCGAGAAGGGCTGGCTCGAGGAGAACAAGGCGGCGAACCTCGTGAGCGCGGGGGGCGTCCAGCTCGCGGCCATCGGCTACGAGCACCTGTCGCGCAAGGAGATCTACCATCACCTGGAGACCTTCTACAAGCGCTTCTACTTCCGCCCGGCGAAGATCTGGGAGATCGTGCGCGAGATGCTGGTCAGCTGGGAAATGATGAAGCGCCGCTTGCGTGAAGGCGTCGAATTCTTCCGCTTCCTGCGCGCGCACGAGGCGTGACGGACGCGCGCCATTGCCGGCGGGCATGAGGAGCACCGCCGACCGACCGATCCGCCGCTCGTGACCGGACTGATCGCGCCCGGAGGGCCCCTGGATGCCGCCCGGATTCTCCTCACCGCCCTGGCCCTCGCCTGCGGCTCTGGCGCCGCCCTCGGTATCATCTACACGGTCCTTGCCGCCGCGCTCGTCGGCCGGTTCTTCGCGCGGGCGCCGTCGGAGCCGGCGAGCTTCCCGGCGGTCACGCTCGTAAGGCCGCTTCACGGCGGGGAGCTGGCGCTGCTGCGCAACCTGTCGAGCTTTTGCCAGCAGGACTACCCGGGGCCCGTGCAGCACCTGTTTGGCGTTCGCGACCCGGGCGATCCCGCGCTTCTGGCCGTCGAGGAGCTGCGGCGCCTGCATCCGGGGGCGGACATCACGGTCGTGGCCGACCCGCGCGAGCACGGGCCCAACAGGAAGGTGAGCAACCTCATCAACATGCTGCCGCGGGCGCGGCACGACGTTCTGGTCTTCGCGGACAGCGACGTCGGCGTCGCACCGGACTATCTGCGCCGCGTGGTCGGCGAGCTGCAGGGGCCCGGCGTCGGCCTCGTGACCTGCCTCTACCGGGGCGAGCCCGATCCGGGGTTCTGGCCGCGCCTGTCGGCGATGGCGACCAACTACCAGTTCCTTCCGGGTGTGGTGACGGGCGTCGGGCTCGGCCTGGCGCGGCCCTGCTTCGGCCAGACGATAGCGATGCGCCGCGCGACCCTCGAGGGGATCGGCGGCCTCGCGCCCTTCGCGCACCTCCTGGCCGAGGACCACGCCATCGGCGAGGCGGTGCGCGCGGCGGGAGGAAAGGTTTCGATCCCGCCCTTCGCCGTCTCGCACGCCTGCGTCGAGGACAGCCTGGCGAGGCTGGTCTCGCACGAGCTGCGCTGGGGCCGCACCATACGGGCCGTCGACGCGCGGGGCCACCTGGGCTCGGCGCTCGCCCACCCGCTCGCGCTCGCGCTCCTCGCCGTCCTGCTGTCGGGCGGGGCGGCCTGGTCGTGGCTACTGGCCGCCGCGGCGCTTGGGGCCCGGCTCGCCCTGAAGCTGCGGGTGGACCGCTCGCTGCGCTTGCCAAGCCGCGACCTCTGGCTCCTTCCGGCCTGGGACCTCCTCGCGCTGGGCATATTCGCGGCGACCTTCCTCTCGGGGCGGGTGAGGTGGCGCGGCTTCGAATACAGGGTGGACGGCAAGGGACAACTGTCGCAGGTCACCAATGAATGACCGGGTAATGAAGAACCTGGGCCGCGCGGCGGCGCTCGCCGGCCTGCTGGCGGCGGCGTGGCTGTTCTGGCGCGACAACCCGAGGGCGGTCTTCGCGCTGATGCGGGGCGCGGGGGCCGGGCTCCTGCTGGCCGGGCTGCTGCACGTGCTTCCGATGCTGGCCAACGCGAAGGACTGGCAGACGCTGTTCTTCGGCCAGCGCCGGCCCGGATTGGCGCGCATGCTTCACATCGTCTGGATCCGCGAGTCGATCAACAGCATGCTCCCCGTGGCGAGGATCGGGGGCGAGATCGAGTCTTTCAGGCTCCTTCGGCGGGGCGGCGTGGAGGCGCCCGAGGCGGTCGCAAGCCTGGTCGTCGACATGCAGCTCACCCTCATCAGCCAGCTCCTGTTCACCCTGGTCGGCATCGGCTTCCTGCTCTCGCACTCGGCGTCGGGCGCGCTGCGCCTGGCCGGCGAGCTCGCCTGGGGCGTCGTGGTGCTCTCGCCGGTCCTTGCGCTCTTCGCGCTCGTCCAGCACGCGAGCCCGTTCGAGAGGATCACGCGGTTCCTCAACCGCGCGACGAGCGGAAAACTTACGGCGCTCGTCGGCGGGTCGGCCCAGATCGACGAATCCATAAAGTTGATATGGCGGCGCCGCGGCGTGGTGATCCGGTACCTCTTCCTCTGGCAGACCCTCCAGAACCTCGCGACGTCGTTTGAGATCTGGGCGGCGCTCTACTTCCTCGGCTCGCGGGTGGGCCTCGTCGAGGCGTTCGTGATCGAGTCGCTGATCCAGGCGGCCAGCAGCGCGGCGTTCTTCGTCCCCGGAGGCCTGGGCGTGCAGGAGGGGGCCTTTGTCGTGATCGGCGGCGCGCTCGGCATCAACGCCCAGACCAGCCTCGCGCTCGCCGGGGCGCGTCGGATCCGCGACCTCTTGATCTTCGTGCCGGGCCTGATCGCCTGGCAGGTCGCCGAGTCGTCCGCAAGGGCGCCAGCGGACGCGGCGTAGGGAAGGCCCGAGGGCGGGGCCCAGGAGCGCTTCACCTCGCCCAGCGCACCCGCTCGAGGATCATCTCGAACCACGGCGTGATCACGCCCGAAAGCCTCAGGGTCGCCAGCTGCGACCGGTCCACCCACCGGGCGGCCGATATCTCCGACCTCATCGGCCTGATGGGCGCGCCCTCGGCAAGCCTCGCGTAGAACACGTGGTCCAGCTCGTGCTCGAGGGCCCCGGAAACGGGGCAGCGCACGGGCCCGTAGAACAGCCGGAATGCCGGCGCCACCGCGCCGTGGATCCGGAGCTCCTCAAACAGCCGCCGCCTGGCGGCCGCGGCATAGGGCTCCCTCGGCAGCGGGTGGCTGCAGACCGCGTTGCTCCAGAATCCCGGCCACGTCGCCTTTTCCGAGGCGCGGCGGGTGATGAGCATCTTCGTGCGGGAGCTGTTCCACACCACGATGCTGACCGCGCGGTGCGGCGCCCCGACCCGGTGCGCCTCCAGGATGGCGATGGGCGGCCTGATGCCGCCGTCGCGGTCGACTGTTTCCACCATCCTCATCTTAGAGACAAGAAACGGCGGGTTTCGGCGCCTGTCGATAGCTGATCGCGCCGGCTCCGAAAATATCGGTTGCCGTCCCTTTTTTTTCAGCTAAACGCCAACGGGTGAACACTATCGCAGGGCGCCATGGCGGCGCACCAGGCCTGCACGGGGACGACCCGGCGCGTCCAAGACAGACAGGATCCGCGGGCAACCCGAAGGCGGCGCGATCCGCGGAGACCGGATTCGGCCGGGGCGGCGCGGACCCGGGGCCCCTGGAGTCGGCAATCGCCCGCGCGCGCGACTACCTTTTCTCACGGCAGCACGCCGACGGCTACTGGTGCGGCGAACTCGAGGCCGACTCGATGCTCGAGGCCGACTACATCTACATGCACACGCTGCTCGGGAGCGGCGAACCGGGGCGCATGAGGGGCGCGCTCGCCGAGATCCTGCGCTGCCAGAACCCCGACGGCACGTGGAGCCTCTACCCCGGCGGCCCCGGCAACATCTCGCTCGCGGTCAAGTGCTATTTCGCGTGCAAGCTGATGGGCATCGGGGCGGACGACCCGCGCCTCGCAAGGTGCCGCGCGTGGATCCTGGACAACGGCGGCGTCGTGGCGTGCAACACCTTCACCAAGATCTATCTCTGCTCGCTCGGCCAGTACGACTACGACGCGGTGCCCGCGATCCCGCCCGAGATCGTGCTCTGCCCCTCCTGGTTTTACTTCAACATCTATGAGATTTCGTCCTGGTCGCGCACGATCCTCGTGCCGCTGGCGATCATCTATGCAAAGAAGCCCTTCAGGAGCATCCCGGCCGAGCGTGGGATCGACGAGCTCTTCGTCGGAGGCCGCGCCGGCGCCAGCCTGCGCCTCGCCCTCGACAGGAAGGCCATAGTCTCCTGGCGCAACTTCTTCCTCATCGTGGACAGGCTCGTTCACCTTGCCGAGGCGACGCGCATCCGCCCGCTGCGGGCGCTCGCCCTGCGCCGGGCGGAGAAGTGGATGCTCGAGCGCCTGGAGATGTCCGACGGGCTGGGCGCGATCTATCCGGCCATGCTGAACGCCGTCGTCGCGCTGGACTGCCTCGGGTACCCGATCGACCACCCGCAGGTGGTGCGCGCCCGCGACGAATTCGAGGGGCTGGGTATCGAGGAGCCGGGCGGCGTCTTCCGCATGCAGCCGGCCGTCTCCCCCGTCTGGGACACAGGGCAGGCCGTCTATGCGCTGGTAGAGGCCGGCGTGCCGCGAAACGATCCGCGCCTGGTCAGGGCCGCGGACTGGCTGCTCTCAAAGGAGGTCCGCCACCGCGGCGACTGGGCCGAGAACACGGTCGAGGTGGAGCCCAGCGGATGGTACTTCGAGTTCAACAACGAGTTCTATCCCGACACGGACGACACAGCGCAGGTGTTGCTGGGGCTCAACAGCGTCGACAACCCGAGGGGCGCCCTCCAGCAGGAGGCGGCGCGGCGCGCCATCAAGTGGGAGTTCGCCATGCAGTGCCGCAACGGCGGCTGGGGCAGCTTCGACAAGGACTGCACGAAGATGATCTTCGAGAACATCCCCTTCGCCGACCACAACGCGATGCTGGACCCGCCGACTGTGGACATCACCGGCCGCATCCTCGAGATGCTCGCCGCCCACGGCTACACGCGCGCCGACCGGCGCGTGGAGAGGGCCGTCGAGTTCATCCTCTCCGAGCAGGAGCCGGACGGCAGCTGGTTCGGCCGATGGGGCGTGAACTATGTCTACGGCACCTTCCTCGTGCTGCGCGGCCTCGACGCGGTCGGCTTCGGGCGCGCCGACCCGCGGGTTGCGAGGGCCGCCGGCTGGATCCGGTCGGTGCAGAACGCGGACGGCGGCTGGGGCGAGACCTGTGGGACCTATGACGACCCCGGCACGCGCGGGCTGGGACCGAGCACGCCGTCGCAGACGGCGTGGGGCGTCCTGGCCCTGCTGGCCGCGGGCGACGGTGGCTCCGACTCCGCCGAGAGGGGCGTCCAATGGCTCCTGGCGAGGCAGGCCGCGGACGGCGGCTGGGACGAATCCACGGGGGCCGGGCCCTCGAGGCAGGCCCAGTACACGGCTGCGGGCTTCCCGAAGGTCTTTTATCTGGCGTACCACCTCTATCGCCAATACTTCCCGTTGCTGGCACTCGCCAACTATCGGCAGGCCATGGTTTGCATATCTGACACTTCGCCCTAATATCCGCTAAAACATGGCCGTTCCGATCTCCCAGATGTGGACAATCGCCACCTACGTGGCGAAGAAGAAGCTGTCCGGCAACAAGCGCTACCCGCTGGTGCTCATGCTCGAGCCGCTCTTCCGCTGCAACCTGGCCTGCGCGGGCTGCGGAAAGATCCAGTACCCGGCGCACATCCTGAAGAAGCAGCTGACGCCCGAGCAGTGTTTCGCCGCGGTGGAGGAGTGCGGGGCCCCGATGGTGTCGATCCCCGGGGGCGAGCCGCTCCTGCACCCGCACATCGTCGAGATCGTCAACGGGCTCGTCGCGCGCAAGAAGTACATCTACCTGTGCACGAACGCGCTCGAGCTCAAGCGGCGCCTGCCGGAGTTCACGCCGTCGAAGTACCTCACCTTCTCCGTGCACCTGGACGGCCAGCGAGAGCACCACGACATGTCCGTGTGCCGCGAGGGCGGCTACGAGATCGCCGTCGAGGGGATCAAGGCGGCGGTCAAGGCCGGCTTCCGCGTGACCACCAACGCCACATTCTTCGACGGCGCCGACCCGACCTCCGTCCGCGGGTTCTTCGACGAGGTGATGGACATGGGCGTCGAGGGAATCGTGCTTTCGCCCGGGTACAGCTACGAAAAAGCCCCCGACCAGAACCACTTCATGGGGCGCGCCCGCTCGCGCAGGCTCTTCCGCTCCATCCTCTCCAACCGGAAGAAAACGTGGAAGTTCAACATGTCGCCGCTCTTCCTCGAGTTCCTAATGGGCAAGCGCACCTACGAGTGCACGCCGTGGGGCTCGCCGTGCTACAGCATATTCGGCTGGCAGCGGCCGTGCTACCTGCTTCAGGACGGCTATACCGAGACCTACCAGGAGCTCCTCGAGACCACCAAGTGGGAGGAATACGGGGTCGCGAGCGGGAACCCGAAGTGCGCCAACTGCATGGTGAGCTGCGGCTACGAGCCGACGGCGGTCATCGACGGTTTCGGCTCCGTGAGGGGAATGTGGGGCATGGTGCGCGGCACCTTCAGCAGCTACCGGGACGAGGAGGCGCTCAGGCAGCTGGATGAGTCCTCGCAGGCCGAGCCGGCGGAGCTCGTCGCGGCGGGGGCCCCTGAGGAGAACTAGCATGGCGGACGAGCCGCACAGGTACACGCTTGAGCAGGTCGAGGCCCTCGAGCTCGCCCCCGGCGCCGAGCACCACAACCTTGAGGGCTGGATTCCGCCGCTCGCCACCGAGGACGACCTGCGCGGCGCGCTGGAGAAGGCCTTCGACTACCGCGGCGACGTGACGCTCGCCCTCAAGAGCGGCGAGCGCGTCGAGGCGTACATCTTCAACCGCAGGACCGGGGCCACGCTCGCGGACTCCCGCGTGCAGTACTTCACCCCGGGCGCGCCGGAAAAGCGTGAGGTGAGCTACGCCGAGATCGCCGGCATCGAGTTCAGCGGCAAGGACCGCGCCGCCGGAAAGCAGTGGAGGGACTGGGTGAGGAAGTACAACGAGCGGAAGGCCGCCGGCGAGAAGGGCATTGCCCTCAAGCCGGAGGCCCTGGATTAGCCTGCTTGCAGGCCGCGGCTTTTTGGGGCTGAAGGGGGGCGCCGTAACCCCATAAATGAAAGTCTTCCTAACAGGCGCGACCGGATTCGTGGGACATCACGTGGCCAAGGCCCTCGCCGGCCAGGGCGCAGAGCTGCGCCTCCTGGCCAGGAGGACGAGCAACCTCGCAAACCTGGACGGCATCGCGGGCGAGACCCACGTCGGCGACCTTGCCGAGCCCGAGTCCCTGCGCCCCGCGCTTTCCGGATGCGACGCGATCGTCCACGTGGCCGCCGACTACCGCCTCTGGGTCCGCGACCCGCAGGCGATGTACCGCGCCAACGTGGACGGCACCCGCGAACTCCTGAGGCTCGCCCGCGAGGCCGGGGTGCCGCGGTTCGTCTACACGTCCAGCGTCGCCACGATGCGCTTCCGCGAGGACGGGGCCCCGACCGACGAGGACGCGCCGGTGTCGCTCGGCGACATGGTGGGCCACTACAAGCGGTCCAAGTTCCTGGCCGAGCGGGAGGCCATTGCCGCCGCGGAGGGCGGCCAGCAGGTCATCATCCTCAACCCCACCTCCCCCATCGGCCCCAACGACGCCAAGCCCACGCCCACCGGCCGCGTCGTCGTGGACTTCCTGAACGGCCGGTTCCCGGCCTACATGGACACCGGGCTCAATCTCGTGGATGTCGCCGAGGTCGCCCGCACGCACGTCGACGCACTCACGAGGGGCACGCCGGGGCGCCGCTACATCCTCGGGGGCGAGAACCTGACCCTGAAGCAGATTCTCGACATGATGTCGGGGATCGCGGGCATTCCGGCCCCCACGCTCAGGATTCCCTTCGCTGCGGCGGCGGCCTACGGGTTCATTGAGGAATGGGTCACGGGCCGCATCCTCGGGCGCGAGCCGCGCGCCACGCTCGAGGAGGTGCGCATGGGAAGGAAGAAGATGTTCGCCTCGAGCGCCCGCGCCGAGGAGGAGCTTGGCTTCCGCGCCGTGCCCGTCCTGCCCGCGATGCGCGCCGCCATCGCCTGGTACCGCGCCCACGGCTACGCCTCCGCCGCATGACCAGGGTCGCCATCATCGCGGCCCTGGCGGATGAACTGGCGCCCCTTGTGCGAGGCTGGAGGCGCGAGTCGCAAGGCGGGGTCGGCCTCTGGCGCCGGAGCCACGGCAATGCCGAGTGGATCGCGGCGTTCGCCGGAATCGGGGAGGACGCGGCGGCGCGCGCGCTCGCCGGGGCCGAGCACGACGGGCCGGTCGACGCCGTCATCTCCACCGGCTGGGCGGGGGCCCTTCGCGAGGGGTTCGATGCGGGCAGCGCCTACGGAGTCTCCGCGGTCGTCTGCGCGCGGACCAGGGAGCGCTTTGCCGCGGCGACCCCGAAGGCGGATTGCCTGCTTGTGACCAGTGACAGGGTTGCCGGCAGGGAGGAGAAGCGCCGCCTCTCGGAGGCCTTCGGCGCCGGGCTCGTGGACATGGAGGCGGCCGGACTTGCCCGGCTGGCCGCCAGGCGCGGCATCCCGTTCCACTGCGTCAAGGGCGTCAGCGACGGGCCCGCGGACCGAATGCCCGACCTCAACGGGTTCATCGCCCCGGACGGGCGGTTTCGGGTGGGGCCGTTCATGCTTTTCGCGGTCCTTCGGCCCTGGCATTGGCCCGCCCTCGCGCGGCTGCGCGAAAACGGCGGCAAATCCGCCGAGGGCATCCGGGAGTCGGTGCTCGGCATCCTTGAGCGGGATTCCTAGGATCCGGCGATGGATTCCCGGACTTCAAACGACGAGCGCCGGCCCCCGGACCAGCAATTCCAAAGTGACGGAAAGGCGTTCGCAGCTAAGGGTTGCGGCTTCGGTAAAAGCTGCATTCTGTTTGGGACCTAGGCGCGGCCATGACGACGGCAACCCTTCAAACGGACAACAAAGCGCTGGCGGAGCGCGGCTGGGCCGCGCTGCCGGCGTCCTACCGGATTCCCGAGGTCACGCCCACGCTCGCCGAGGCGCGCCTCTACTGCAAGACGCTGGCCGAATCGCACTACGAGAACTTCCATGTCGCCTCCTGGTTCCTGCCCGAGGCGCTGCGCCCGCACTTCCACGCGATCTACGCCTACTGCCGCATCTCGGACGACCTGGGAGACGAGGTGGGAGACCCGGCCCAGGCCCTGGCGCTGCTCGACATCTGGGGCCGCGAGCTTGACGCCTGCTATGAGGGCCGCGCGCGCCACCCGGTCTTTGTCGCCCTGGCCGAGACGATCCGCGCCCGCTCGATCCCGAAGGAGCCCTTTGCCGACCTGCTGACGGCGTTCCGCCAGGACCAGGCCGTCACGCGCTACCCCACGAACCGGGACCTGCTGGATTACTGCCGCTACTCGGCCAACCCGGTCGGCCGGCTGGTGCTCCACGCCTGCGGCGAGGCGGACGAAGAGAAATTCCGCCTTTCCGACGCCACCTGCACCGCGCTGCAGCTGGCCAACTTCTGGCAGGACGTGCGCCGGGACTACGCCAAGGGCCGCGTCTACCTGCCGCAGGACGACATGAGGCGCTTCGGCGTGGCCGAGGAGACGATCGCCGGCGGCCCCGCCACCCCGCAGTTCCGCGCGCTGCTGCGCCACGAGGTCGCCTTCGCGCGCGGCCTCTTCGGCGATGGGCTGGCACTAGCAGGCATGGTCCGCCGCGACCTCGCCTTGGACCTGGAGCTCTTCAGCCGCGGCGGCCTGGAGATCCTGCGCGCCATCGAGCGGCAGGACTACGACGTGCTTTCCTCCCGGCCAACCCTCTCGAGGGGAGCCAAGCTCGGTCTCGCGCTGCGCGCCGTGGCCGGCAAGGCGCTTCCGTTCCTGGGCCTCGGCAGGCAGCCGAAGGGGAATGCGGCGTGACGTCCGGAACCGCATCGGCCGGACCGGACCTCGACAGGGCCTACGCGGCGTGCCGGGCGATCGCCAGGGCAAAGGCGAAGAACTTCTACTACGCCTTCATCGCGCTGCCCATGCCGCGGCGCAACGCGATCTGCGCCATCTACGCGTTCATGCGGCAGGCCGACGACCTGGGCGACGACGAAAGCCTCCCCCGCGAGGAGCGGCTCAGGCGCCTGGAGAAATGGCTGGAGGGGTGGCACGAGGCGCGCCGCGGCGCGGAAACCTCCGACCCCGTCTTCCTCGCCGTGCGGGACTCGACGGAGCGGTTTGCCATCCCGCACGTCCTCCTGGACGAGCTCGTGGCCGGCATAACGATGGACCTGAAGCCGGCGACGAGCGACGCGCCGGACACCTACCCCACCTTCGCCGACCTCTACGCCTACTGCTACCGCGTGGCATCGGTCGTGGGCCTCGTCTGCATCCGGATCTTCGGCTACCAGGACAGCAGGGCGGAGAAGCTCGCCGAGGAGACGGGAATCGCCTTCCAGCTCACCAACATCCTGCGCGACGTGGCTGAGGACGCGGGGCGCAACCGGGTCTACCTGCCGCTCGAGGACCTGAGGGCCCACGGCGTCTCGCTGGACGCCCTGATGCACCGCGCCCCGGGGACGCCGCCCACGGCGAGCGAGCGCGCGCTCCTCGCGGACATCGCCGGCCGCGCGGAGGGCTATTACCGGTCGGCGCGCATGCTGCTGCCGCTCCTGAGCCGGGAGAGCCGGCCCGCCATGTGGGTGCTGTTCTCGATCTACTACCGGCTGCTCAAGCGGATCCGGCGCGCGGACTACGATGTCTTCTCCCGGCGCGCCAGCGTGCCGCTGGCGCAGAAGCTCGGCATCCTGGCCATCGGCCAGACGCGCATGGCCCTGGCGCGCCTGTCGCCCCAGCCCTGAGAAGATGCGTGGCGCGCCAACCGCGGGAGGGGGCCGGACCGTCGCGGTGGTCGGCGGCGGCGTCGCGGGGATGAGCGCGGCGTGCGCGCTGGCTGAGGCCGGCTTCCGCGTGCAGCTCGTCGAGCGGCGGGCCTTCCTGGGGGGGCGCGCCTACTCGTTCAGGCACCCGGGCGTCGGCGAGGTCATCGACAACTGCCAGCACGTCCTCTTCGGCTGCTGCACCAACCTCGACGGCTTCTACCGGCGCATCGGGGTCGCCGGGCGCATCCACTGGACCAGCGACATGACCATGATCGAGCCCGGGGGGCGGCGCTCGGTGCTCGGCCCCTCGTGGCTGCCCGCGCCCCTGCACGGCCTTCCCCGGTTCCTGGCCGCGCGCGCGTTCACGATCGGCGACAAGCTCGCCCTGGGGCGCGCCTTCCGGGGCCTCATGCGCCCCGTCCCGCCGGATTCGACCGAGAGCCTGGGCGAATGGCTGGCACGCAACGGGCAGACCCAGGGCGCGCTCGACCGCTTCTGGCGCCTGGTGATCGCCAGCGCGCTCAACGCGGACATCGGCTCCATATCGCTTGCCTACGCGGCCAAGGTGATCCGGGAACTGTTCCTGAACTCGGCGGAGGCCGGACGCATGGGCATGAGCACCCTGCCGCTCAGCGATCTCTATGCGGGCGCGAACGATTTCCTCACGGGGAAGGGTTCCGGGGTCCTGCTCAACGCGGCCGTGGACTCCGCGGCGTGGGATGCGGGCGCGCCGCAGTGGACGCTTGCCACGAACGCCAGCGCCCTGGAGGCGGAGTTCCTGGTCCTAGCGCTGCCGTTCGAGGCGATGTCGCGGCTGCTCCCGCACATGCCGCAGGCCGAGGGGGCCGCCGGGCTCGCGGCCCAGATCGCGCGCCAGGAGCATTGGCCCATCTGCAGCGTTCACCTGTGGTTCGACCGCGAGATCACGACCCTCGACCACGCCGTGCTCCTGGACCGCGAGATACACTGGATGTACAACAAGGGCCGCATCCAGCCCTCGCGCGGCGGCGCCGGAAGCTACCTGGAGCTCGTGGTCAGCGCCTCGAGCGCGTTTGCCGCCCTCCCCGGCGAGAAGGCCATCGAGCAGTCCGTGCTGGAGCTTGCCGAGTTCTTTCCCGCCGTCCGCTCGGCGAAACTCGTGAAGGCCGCGCGGGTGAAGGAGGTGCACGCCACCTTCGGCGTGCCCCCGGGCATCGACGAATCGCGGCCGTCCTCCGTCTCGCCGTGGCCGAACTGCTTCCTCGCCGGCGACTGGACTGCGACAGGATGGCCCTCGACGATGGAGAGCGCCTCGCGCTCGGGTCACCTCGCCGCGGAGGCCGTGTGCCGGGCCGCGGGCTCGGAGCGGGCCATTCTCAACCCCGACCTCGCGCCGCGGGGGCTCATGCGGCTGCCAGGCATGGCTTTATCCCGGTCGCCGTCGCGTGGCGGGCCGCCGCCATTGGCCCAGAAAACTGGTTGAAACCCGCGCAAGGGCGATCATCTTTCAGCCAAGTGGAAGCCGAAGACGCCAATCTCACCTTTGCGGCCGCCCTGGGCAGCCTCGGGCCCGCCGCGCAGGCGGCCAAGTCTGCGGGCGCATCGGCCCACCCCCGGCTCCTGAGGACCATCGACGGCCCGGCCGCCGTCAAGGCCCTCGCCCCCGAGCAGCTTCCCCAGCTGGCTCAGGAGCTCCGGGACGAGATCATCGCGGTCACGGCGGCCAACGGCGGCCACGTGGGGCCGAACCTCGGGGTCGTCGACCTCACGATCGCGCTCCACCGGGTGTTCGACTCGGGCACCGACCGCTTCGTCTTCGACGTCTCGCACCAGGGATACGCCCACAAGCTCCTCACCGGCCGCGGGGGCGAATTCTTCCGGAAGCTCCGCCAGTCGGGCGGCGCCAGCGGGTTCCTCGCTCGCTCCGAGAGCCCGCACGACGCGTACGGGGCGGGCCACGCGGGCACGGCCCTCAGCGCCGCGCTCGGCATGGCGACCGCGCGGGACCTCAAGGGCTCGAGGGAGCACGTGGTCGCGGTGTGCGGCGACGCCGCGTTCACCTGCGGCATCACGGTGGAGGCGATGAACAACGTTACGGCCTGTACCAAGCGGCTGATCGTCGTCCTCAACGACAACAAGTGGTCGATCGCCCGCAACGTCGGGGCCGTGTCCCATTGCCTGAACCTCCTGAGCACGAGCCCGACGTACAACAAGATCCACCAGGACCTGGGGAAGTTCGTGACCGCGCTGCCGCACGGCCACGACCTGCGCGACCTGTGGCACAAGTGGAAGCGCGAGACCAAGGACTTCTTCGTGGGCTCGAACCTCTTCGAGAACTTCGGCCTGCGCTACCTCGGGCCCATCGACGGGCACAACATGGAGGAGCTGGTCAAGAACCTCGAGTTCGCGAAGCAGTCGGACTGCCCCATCCTCCTCCACGTCATCACCGACAAGGGCAACGGGCTCGCGGCCGCGAGGAACGCGCCCGAGAAGTTCCACGGCCTGGGCGCCTTCGACCCCGTTACCGGCGAGAGCCGCAAGCCGGCGCCGGGCACCCCACCCGCCTACCAGGACGTCTTCGGCGCCGCCCTGGTGCGCTTCGCGCGTGACAACCCGAGGATCGTGGGCATCACGGGCGCCATGCCGGCGGGCACAGGGCTCTCCACGCTGGCGGCCGAGCTGCCGCGCCAGTTCTTCGACGTCGGGATCGCCGAGGAGCACGCGGTCCTCTTCGCCGCCGGCCTCGCCACCCAGGGCATGCGGCCCGTCTGCGCCATCTACTCGACGTTCCTGCAGCGCGCCTACGACCCGATCATCCACGACGTCGCGCTGCAGGGCCTGCCGGTGACGTTCTGCCTCGACCGCGCCGGTCTCTCGCCCAACGACGGGCCGACGCACCACGGCCTCTTTGACCTCGCCTACCTGCGTTGCGTGCCGGGAGTCGTGGTCATGCAGCCCAAGGACGAGGACGAGCTCGTGGACATGCTGCACACGAGCCTCCAGCTGAAGGGGCCGGCGTTCATCCGGTATCCGCGGGGCGCCGGCAGGGGCGTGAGGATCAAGGACAAGCCCGCGATCCTCGAGGTGGGAAGGGCCGAGGTCCTTAGGGAGGGCTCCGACATCGTGATCTGGGCCCTGGGCCCGATGGTGGCCGACGCGATCCGGATCGCGGACCGCCTCTCGGCGGAGCAGAGGCTTTCGGTCGGCGTCGTCAACAGCCGCTTCGTGAAGCCCCTGGACAAGGCGCTGCTCCTGGGCCAGGCCGCCGCCGTCCCCCTCATCGTCACCATGGAGGACCATGTGGCCGACGGGGGCTTCGGCAGCGCGGTCATCGAGGCGCTGCAGGAGGCCGGCAGCGCGGCCGCCGTGGAGCGCATCGGCTGGCCCGACAGGTTCATCGAGCACGGCAACAGCGTGGACCAGCTCCGCGCCGCCAACGGCCTTTCCCCCGACGACCTCCACCGGCGGATCCTCGATCGCTGGAGCCGGGTCGGCGCCGAGCGGGCCACGGCGGGCTAGCCGAAGTCGCTCTCGAGCACGACGCGGTAGCGGGCGTTGCCGGAGCGCAGGCGGTCCAGCGCGTCGTTGACGCGCGTCATCGGGAATTTCTCGATCACCGGCGCGATCTGGTGGCGGCCGCAGAACGCCAGCATCTGGTCGACGACGCTCGGGCTCCCGCTCGGAGAGCCCGAGACCGATTTCTGCCCGACAAGTAGCCCGAACACGGCCACCTCGACCGGCGCGAGGACCGCGCCGACAAAGTGGATGCGCCCCTTGGGGGCGAGGGCGCCGATCATCGACGCCCAATCGAGGGTCGCGTTCACCGTCACGAGGATGAAGTCGAGCGAGCCGGCCAGCTCCTTTATGGCGGCGGAATCCGTCGAGACCACCGTATGGTGGGCCCCGAGCTTCCTCGCCTCCTCGTGCTTGCTTTCGCTCGAGGTGAACGCCGTGACCTCGCACCCCCACTTGTTCAGGAACTGAATCGCCATGTGGCCCAGCCCCCCGATACCGACCACGCCCACCCGGTGGGTGGAGCGGACGCCAAACTGCACGATGGGGTTGAAGACCGTGATGCCGCCGCAGAGGAGCGGGCCCCCTGAAACCGAATCGACGTTGGAAGGCATCGGGGCGGCCCAGATCCAGTGGCAGCGCACGCGCTCCGCGAACCCGCCGGGCCTGCCGACGATCGTCCCTTCGCCCTTGACGCACATGTTCTGGTCGCCCGCCAGGCACTGGGGGCATGAGAGACAGCTGCCGGAGTTCCAGCCGAGCCCCACCCTGTCGCCCACCTTGACCCTTTTCGCCTGGGGTCCCGCGGCCGTCACCCGGCCCACGACCTCGTGGCCGGCGACGAGCGGGTACGCGGACATTCCCCACTCGTTGTCCAGCATGGACAGGTCTGAGTGGCAGATGCCGCAGTACTCGACCTTGATCTCCACCTGCTCGGGCCCGATCGGGCCGGGCTCGTACTCGAACGGCTGGAGCGGCTTTCCCTTCTCAAGGGCCGCATAGGCTTTGATCTTTGAGTTCATGCGAGGGACTGTTGGGTTCCACGGCCCGGATTATGCGGGCGTTTCCGGGAGACTATGCGGGTGCGCGACGTTGGCAATCGCCGCCCATGGTTTTTCACGCGATTGCCGCAATTCGAGGCGATTGGATCGCCGAGCCCTGCACTGCGGATGCGCCGCCGATGGCGAATTCGGCGGCCAGTGCAACGCCCCAGGCGACCAGGTGGGCCTGGGCTACGGGGTCGGCCTCGGCGTTGGCGTCGGCCTCGGCGTCGGTGTGGGCGCCCGCGTCGGGGTCGGCGTTGGCGTGGCCGAAGGGGTCGGGCTCGGAATCGGCGTGGGGCTCGGCCTGGGGGTCGGCGTCGGTGCCCGCGTCGGAGTCGGCGTCGGAGTGACTCCCGGGGTCGGGCTCGGCGCCGGGGACGGGGTCGGCCTCGGGGTCGGCGTCGGTGCCCGCGTCGGTGACGGCGTCGGCGTCGGGGACGGGGTCGGCGTAGGCGTGGGTGTCGGGGTGGGACTTACCGACGGAACAAGCATGAAGGCCTCAATATCCCCGCTGTTGTCTGTTGCAACGCCGGCAATCAGCCCGAGGCTGCTGATCGAATAGGCGGTATTGAGCTTCCATCCGCCCGGAACACTGGTGCAGACGTTCAAGTCGTACATCGTACCATCCTCGTAGACGAAGGCGCCGGTCGGCGGCGTGGGACCGTCGTCGTTCAAGGTGGACGTCCCCACGATCACCCCGGAATCGTTTATCGAATATGCCTCGCTGATGGATCCGCCAAGCGTGCCAAGGTCCGTCGCGGCATAATTTCCGCCGACCAGGTTCCAGACGACCGCGTGGGCGTTCGATGTCGCAGCCTGGGAATAGCCCACGATCTGGCCGGACGAATTGATGCTGTAGGGATATGCCTCGTTGCCATGAAGCGTCGGAAGCGACACCGTGGAGCTGTAGGACGAGCCGTTCCAAACCCATTCGGTGGGCTCATAACTGCTGTTCCAGCCAACAGCGTTGCCCGAATCATTGATGCCGTTTGCCTGCCCGCCGCCAAGTTCGTGGAAGGTGTAGGTCGAGCCGTTGTAGCTCCAGACGCATGCCGCATAGATGTTGCCCTCGAAGATCGAGCCGGCGACCGACCCGGAGGAATTAATCCCATCGCCGGACGCGTTGCTTCCGTCCGCGGAGAGCTGGGTGGCGTCGAAGGACGCGCCGTTCCAGCTCCAGACCATGGCGGGCGAACCACCATCGCCTGGTATCAGGCCCTGACCCGTGGCCTGGCCGGCATTGTTGATGGCGTAGGCCACCTCGTACCCAAGGACCGTGGGCGCCGAACCCACCCATACCACTGCGGCAAACTGGCTATTGTCGCCGCCGGCAACCATTCCAGAATCATTTATCCCGTTCCCGTAATAATCAAATGGCGCAACGTCTCCGGCGGGCGCCGGCAGGATCGTGCAGGTGTAGCTTGGCTGGGCCCGCGCTTCGTTCGCGGAGATGAAGAGCAGGGCCAGCATCGGGACCAGCAGGAGGGCGGCATTCGCGGAGGGAAAGGAATCTCGGCCGGCGCACTCCCGGCACCGCCTATCCCGACCCAAATGCCCTGGGCCCCCCAGGGACAAGGCAAACGCCTTGATTCCGTCAGACAGCACGGTCGCACGCATCAGAAGGAAAGGAATTCGGAATCTCAACATTGCGAGGCGGACTGGGTCGGAAGGATTTGTTTTGAGCCCCCAAATCGCAAAGTCGAGAAGCAAGAGGCAGCAGCAGCTTGCACCAGGAGGCACCAATGTTGGAAGGAATTTGTTTACTGGGGCGTCTCACCCCGAGGCCGAGCCCAACCCCGTCACCCACGCCAACGTAGGCACCCGAGGCAAAATCTTTTTCCTAGACCCGCAAAATCGAGGTGGAGCGGGCGGGGAGAATCGAACTCCCGAGGCCAGTTTGGAAAACTGGAGTTTTACCATTAAACTACGCCCGCGTCACTGCGAGGGACGATGCTTCCCCCGGCGGCGGGGACCGTCAAGCCTCCTCCTGAAGATAGGGTTTGCCGATTCCCGCCCAGGAAACCATCCCTTCCAGACTCCCCATGAGCCATGTCCCCTCGCCCGACCGCTACTCCAACCCCGCTCTCTACCGGCGCTGCGGCCGGAGCGGCCTCAAGCTTCCCGTGCTCTCGCTCGGCCTCTGGCACAACTTCGGGGGAGCCGACAACTTCCCCAACAGCCGGTCGCTGCTCCTGCGGGCCTTCGACCAGGGCATCACGCACTTCGACCTCGCCAACAACTACGGGCCGCCGCCCGGCTCGGCGGAGGGCACGTTCAGGTTCATCTTCCGTGAAGAGCTGTCCGCGTACAGGGACGAGCTCATCGTCTCGACCAAGGCGGGCTACGACATGTGGGAGGGGCCCTACGGGAACTGGGGCTCGCGCAAGTACCTCCTCTCAAGCCTCGACCAGAGCCTGAAGCGCCTCGGGCTCGACTACGTCGACATCTTCTACAGCCACAGGCCCGACCCCGAGACGCCGCTTGAGGAGACGATGGGCGCCCTCGCGCACGCCGTTCGCTCCGGCAAGGCGCTCTATGTCGGGATCTCGAACTACGACGCCGCCCAGACCGAGCGCGCGTCAAAGATCCTGAAGGACCTGGGCGCGCCCTGCCTGATCCACCAGCCCAGGTACAACATGTTCGACCGCGGGCCCGAGCGGGGCCTCTTCGACGCGCTCGTGCGCGAGGGGATTGGCGGCATCGCCTTCTGCCCCCTCGCCCAGGGTCTCCTCACCGGCCGCTACCTGGCCGGGATACCCGCGGATTCCCGCGCCTCGCACGACCCCCGGTTCCTGAAGCCCGAGAGCATCACGGCGGACAAGCTCGCCAGGATCCGACGGCTGGACGCCGTGGCAAAGGAGCGCGGCCAATCGCTGGCCCAGATGGCGCTCGCATGGGTGCTCCGGCAGCCGGCGATCACGTCGGCGCTGATAGGCGCAAGCAAGACGTCCCAGATCGACGAGAACCTGGGCGCGCTCAAGAACCTCGCCTTCGGCCCGGAGGAGCTGAAGACGATCGAGGGCATCCTGTCCTGAACGGCAGCGCCGGGATGCGCGCCAGACGGTGAACCTCATCCTTCTCGAGCCGGGGGAAATCGGCCACCCCCTTTCGCGCGCGGATCCCCGCGCCGTCCACATAGCCGAGGTCCTGAGGAGGAAGGCGGGCGAGACGTTCGACGCCGGCATCGTCAACGGGCCCAGGGGAAAGGCCACGGTCCTCTCGGTGGGACCGGGCGGCATCGCGTTCAGGTTCGAGCCGGTCTCGGACCCGCCGCCGGCCGACCCGATCCATCTCCTCATCGCCCTGCCCCGGCCCCAGACCGCGCGGAAGATATTAGGCGAGGCCACGGCGCTCGGTGTCTCCTCGATCCGGTTCTTTCCCTCGGAAAAGGGCGAGCCGGGATATGCCGCGAGCACCCTGTGGAGGAGCCCCGAATGGCGGAGGCACCTCATGGACGGCGCCGCGCAGGCGTTCGACACGAGGCTGCCGGAGGTCCTGCACCATGCCCGCCTTGAGGATGCCATTGCCTCGCTTCCCCCCGGATGCCGGAGGATCGCGCTCGACAACTACGAGGCCCCGCGGCGCATGGCCCCGGCCGGCGCCGCGCACCCCCTCGCACTGGCCTTCGGGCCGGAACGCGGCTGGTCCGCGGCCGAGCGCAAGCAGCTCCGCGGCGGCGGCTTTGAGCTCGCGCACCTGGGCGGCCGCGTGCTCAGGACCGAGACCGCGGTCGTCGCCGCGGTGGCGATCGCCAAGGCCGACCCCTAGGGCGAAACCGACGGCGCCAGGAAGGCGACGCTCGGCTGCCTCGCCCCGCGCCCCAGGCGCTTGACGCACGCCCATCCAGGCGGCTCAAGCTTCGCCTCGCCGGGCATCTCGAACACCACGAGCCCGCCCCAGCCCGGGGCGAGCGCGGCCGACAGCTTGGAGAACAGGATGGGGGCGATCTCGGGAATCGCGTCGTAGGGTGGGTCGACGAAGATGAGGTCCGGAGGGGCGCCGATCCCGGCCGGCATCGAGAGCGCGTCGGCCTCGACGGCGAGGAGCTCCTCGCCGTTCTTCCTCAGGCTGCGGCACACGGCGGCGATGTTCCTCCTCAGGCATTCGGCGGTCCTCGCGTCCCGCTCGACGAACGTCCCGCCGGACGCGCCGCGGCTGAACGCCTCGAGGCCGTACGCGCCGCTTCCCGCAAAGAGGTCCACGAATCGTGCGCCCGGGACCCGCGCGCCGAGACTCGAGAACACGGCCTGCCTCATCCCGTCCGTCGCCGGGCGCACGGCGTCGCCCTTCGGCACGGCAAGCTCGATCCCGCGGGCTGCTCCGCCGCTTATGCGCACGGGGTCCTCCTTCCGCCGCCTTCCGGCGGAGGGCAATGGTTCGACATCACGTGGCGTCCGATCACAAAGGTCAGCCGATGACACTGGCGCCGTCCGACCACTTCAACGGGAAAACGTTCTTCAATCCCGGCGGGGCGTCGGGCCGCGGCCTGCGCGACCTGCTGAAGTGGAAGCTGAACGCGCACCCCGTCCCATGGCCCAAGAGGGTGAAGGTGGTCCGGCGGCCCGTGCCGCCACCCCCCGTCTCCGACGGGGTCGTCGCCACATGGGTGGGGCATGCGACCTTCGTCCTGCGGACCAAGTCCGCCACGATCATCTCGGACCCGATGTTCTCCGAGACGGCGGGCCCCCTGCCGGGCCTCGGCCCGCGTAGGGCGGCGGCCCCGGGGGTCGACTTTGACGCCGTTCCCAGGGTGGACCTCATCCTTCTCTCCCACGACCACTACGACCACTGTGACCTCCCGACACTGCGCCGCCTCGCGCGGCGCGACGATCCCATCGTGGTCTCGCCGCTCGGCCACCGCGCGCTCCTCGCCGGCGCGGGCCTAAGCCGGATTGTCGAGCTCGACTGGTGGGAGAGCCGGGCATGCGCCCCAGGCGCGGAGGTGACGCTCGTCCCGGCCCGCCACTGGAGCCGCCGGCGGCCCTTTGGTACCGACACGAGGCTCTGGGGCGGATTCATGGTCAGGTCCGGCGGGCGGCTGGTCTACTTCGCGGGGGACTCGGGCTACCAGGACGGGCTCTTTTCCGAGGTGCGCCGCCGCTGCGGCGCCCCCGACCTCGCGCTCATCCCGATCGGCGCGTACGAGCCCAGGTGGTTCATGAGCGACGCGCACATGAACCCGGCGGAGGCCGTCCGCGTGCACCGCGAGGTAGGGGCCCGCCGGAGCCTGGCGATGCACTGGGGCACCTTCCAGCTGACGGACGAGGGCCGCGACGACCCGGTGAGGGCGCTGGAGGCCGCCCGCGCGGAGACCGACGACTTCGTTGCCATTGCGCCCGGCGAAAGCGCCGCGGCCTGACCGGCCCCCACAAATAGCCCCGGGCGCCGGGAACCTAGCCCGGCCGCCGTGTGTCGGACTTCAATCAATTCAACTGTAGATGGTTGCAGATTATACTATAGTGTCCAACGTGTGCTGGCACCTCCCCGTCCGGAGGACCGAGCACCTATGACCCTAGCCAGGCTTACCGCCATACTCGGCCTCGCGGCCGCGGCGCTGGTGATTCGGGCGGAGGCCAACGAGCAGAACGACTGGCCTGCCTATGTGGCCCAGAAGAGTCCCGACGGCAGCACGCTGTCATGGGAGGGCGCGGGCCCGTTCCTTTTCTCCGGGCCCACGCCGGGTCCCGAGGCCGGCACCGGCAGGGGCTTCAGGCCGTTCTATGCGAGGATAACCGGCGGGGGAGTCGAGCGAAAGGACTTCCTCTACCCGCTCTACTACTACCGGAAATACACGGATTCCTACAGATGGTCGGTCCTCAACGTCATCAACGGCGAGGGGATTGACGCAAGCGCCACGAGGGCCGGAGGGCCGAAGGACAAGCATTTTGACGTCTGGCCCTTCTACTTCTCCCATGTGACCGACGATCCCGCGGACACCTACCACGCGCTGCTTCCGATATACGGGACGATAAAGTACCGGCTCGGCTTTGACCGGCTCTCGTGGGTCGCCTTTCCCATTTACGTCCAAACCCTCAAGAAGGAGCGGACCAGCACCTACACGCCGTGGCCGATCGTGAGGGTGATCCGCGGCCCCGAGCACGGCTTCGATCTCTGGCCGCTCTTCGGGTCCACCAAGGGCCCCGGCCCCGAAAGGCGCAGCTTCTTCATCTGGCCCTTCGGCTGGAACAACGTGCTCGAGCCGAAGCCGGATGCCCCGGAGGGCGCCCCCCTGAGGACCCAGTTCGGCGCCATCCCCTTCTACACGAGCGAGACCGCCCAGGGTTTCGTCAACAAGAACTACTTCTGGCCGTTCTTCGGCTACACCGACCAGACCTATCCGTACCGCTACAGCGAGGAGCGCTACTTCTGGCCATTCCTCGTCCAAGGCAAGGGCGACGACCGTCTCGTGGACCGCTGGGGGCCCTTCTACACGCATTCGAACGTAAAGGGGAAGGACTCCAAATGGGTGGTCTGGCCCCTCTGGCACCAGACGAAATGGGCCGACGACGACATCGAGCAGACAAAGACCCAGTTCTACTACTTCCTCTACTGGTCCCTGTACCAGACGAGCGTCTCCCGCCCCTCGCTGGCGCCCGCGTACAAGCGGCATGTCTGGCCCCTCTTCAGCGTATGGGACAACGGTGCCGGCAGCCACCAGGTCCAGGTCCTCAGCCCGATCGAGGTCTTCTTCCCGAGCAATCCCGACATGCGGGAGGTCTGGGCGCCGCTCTTCTCGATCTACCGCTACGACCACCAGCCGACCGGCGAGACGCGCACCTCGCTCCTCTGGAACGCGGTCACCTGGCGGCACAGCCCGGCCGGGGGCCTCGTCGAACTCCACGTCGGGCCGCTTTTCGGCATCCACCGGGCGCCCTCGGGCGGCACGCTGACCATCTTAGGATTCGATTTCGGGGCGAAAGAGGGCACTTTTACGGCGGCAAATCGTTAAATGAAGCATCTCAGAAAGATCCTCGAGGGCGTGGGAAGCGTGGTCCAGCTCGCGGTCCGGTCCCTCTCCTATTCGGCCACGCTGCCCCGCCAGTCGGCCCGCTTTATCGAGCAGTGCTACATGATCGGCTACACGACGCTGCCGATCGTCGCCATCCTGAGCTTCTTCATCGGCACGGTGCTGGCCCTCGAGGCGGGCTACGCGATGCAGGACTTCGGGGCCAAGGAGTTCATCGGCAGCCTGGTCGGGCTCTCCATGGCGCGCGAGCTCGGTCCCATGATGACCTCGGTCCTGCTCGCCGGGCGCGTGGGATCGGCGATCACGGCGGAGCTCGCGTCAATGAAGGTCTACCAGGAGATCGACGCCCTAACTACCATGAACATCTCGGCGGCGAAGATCCTCGTCCTGCCGCGGCTGGCCGCGGTGCTCGTGATGATGCCGGTCCTCATCATCATCGCCAACATCGTCGGCTGGTTCGGGGGCTCGGTCGTGGCCCGCTACGTCAGCTATGTGGGCATCGGCCCCGAGGCGTACTTCGCCGCGCTTCGCCACTACACGAAGTTCAAGGACGTCATCAACGGCATGGAGAAGGCCGAGGTGTTCGGCTTCGTGGTCGTCCTCGTCTGCTGCGACATAGGCCTCAGCACGAAGGGCGGCCCGCGCGAGATCGGGGCCGCCGTCACGCGCGCGGTGGTCACGTCCCTCATCCTCATCCTGGTCCTGGACTACTTCGTGACGAAGATCCTCCTCTGACGCCGCGGCGCCCATGAACACGACGGAATCCTCCTCCTGCAGCAAGACCCGCAACCCCTTCACCGGCGCCGAGGAGAACGCCGTCGGCGTGAAGGTCGAGGGCGTGCACAAGAGCTATGACGGCGTCGAGGTGCTCAAGGACGTCTCGTTCGAGGTCGTGCCCGGCGAGATCTTCGTCCTCATGGGGCCAAGCGGCTCGGGCAAGAGCGTGCTCCTGCGCCACATCGCGGGCCTGGAGACGCCGACTTCGGGCAGGATCACGGTCAACGGCCTGGACCCCTCACTCGAGGCGACCCGCGACAAGGTCCGGCTCGCGCTCGTGTTTCAGGAGGGCGCCCTGTTCAACTCCCTCAGCGTCTACGACAACCTGGCCCTCTATCCCCGGGAGCACCGCGCCGGGGACGAGAAGGTCATCAAGGAGCGGGTCATGCACGCGCTCAAGATACTCTCCGTCGAGGACGCGGTGAACAAGTTCCCCTCGGAGCTCTCCGGCGGGATGAAGAAGCGCGTCTCGATAGCCCGCGCGCTCGTCATGGAGCCGCAGCTCCTCCTCTACGACGAGCCGACGAGCGAGCTCGACCCGGTCATGAGCGCCACGATAAGCGAGATCATCGCGACCCTGAAGAACGAGTACAGCGTGACGAGCCTCGTCGTCACGCATGACCGCGCCCTTGCGCTCACGATATCCAACCGGGTCGGGATCATCATGGACGGCGAGCTCATGACGCTCGGGACGCCGGGTGACCTCTCCAAGTCCAAGGACCCGAGGATCGTCGATTTTCTAAACCCGAAGATAGACATTGAACATCCCCGGTTCAAGAAGCTCGAAACAAAGGAAGCCGCAAAATGAACACCGCACAACAGACCGCCCGAGTAGGGCTATTTTTCCTCCTTGGAGTCGCCCTCGTCTGGGTGACGTTTGAGACGCTGAGCGACGGCAAGCTCTTCGAGGAAAAACAACACACCCTGATCGCGAGCTTCGGCGACCTGAAGCAGCTCAAGGCCGGCGACGACGTCCGCCTCGCCGGCGTCAAGATAGGGTCGGTGAAGACGACCCAGCTCGCAGGCCGCCACGCGGAGGCCGTCCTCCAGGTCGACCCGAAGCAGCCGATCGCCAGCGACGCCGTGGCCACCATCGACATGGCGGGCCTGATCGGCGGAAACTTCATCTCCATCGACATGGGGACGCCCGGCGCGGCCCCGCTCGCTGACGGAGCGCAGATCAAGACGGAGGACTCGGCGGACCTCAACTCGATCATGGCGGAGGTCGGCGGCCTCGGAAAGCAGCTCCAGGAGTCGCTCGGCTCCTTCAGCAAGGCGCTCAACGGCGACGGCCAGGAGGGCGGCGGGATAATCCAGAAGCTCAACAAGCTCGTGAGCGACAACTCCGCCCGCGTGGACCAGACCATGATCAACCTCCAGGACATCACCTCGAAGATAAACCGGGGCGAGGGAACGCTCGGCAAGCTCGTCAACGACCCCGCGCTGCACGACCAGCTCCTAGCAACCGTGGCCGAGATAAAGGCCGCCGCGACGCAGGCGAGGGAGTTCGCGACGAACGCGGAGGGCATCATGGACCAGATCAAGTCCGGCCAGGGGACCATAGGGGCGCTCGTCTACGACCAGAAGGCGGCGGACGACATCCGCACCTCGATCGCCAACATCCGCAGCGTCTCCGACAAGCTCGCGAAGGGCGAGGGCACCCTCGGGAAGCTCATCAACGACGACAGCCTCTACAACGGCGCCGTCTCGACGGTCAAGAAGGTCGACCGCACCCTCGACGGCCTGAACGACTCCGGGCCGATCTCGGCCATGGGAATAGCTGTCGACGCGCTGTTCTGATCTAGGGCTTGCGCGGAATACGTTCGCGGGTTCACTGCTCTGACACCCATGACGATGAAAGCCACCCTCAGGCTGCTTGCGGCCTGCTCCGCCCTGATCGCCGCGTCGGCCGCGCGCGCCGCCGAATGGACAGAGGACTACGCCTCCGCCGTCGCCCAGGCCAAGAAGGAGCACAAGATGATCCTCCTCGACTTCACCGGGTCCGACTGGTGCATCTGGTGCCAGCGGACGGACAAGGAGGTCTTTGAGACCCAGAAATTCAAGGACTTCGCGAGCAAGAAGCTCGTCCTCGTCAAGGTCGACTTCCCGAAGTCCCGGCCGATGCCGGACGGGGTCAAGGCCCAGAACGCGAAGCTGCAGGAGAAGTTCGGCGTCGAGGGACTGCCGATGCTCGTCGTCCTTAGCCCGGGCGAGAAGGTCGTCTTCACGCAGGAGGGCTACAAGGAGGGCGGCCCGGACGCCTTCCTGGCCCAGTTCCCGAAGCCGGGGAACTAAGGCCCCCGTCAGACCTTGGGCCCGCGCTGCGCGAGGTTGCGCGCGCGCAGCCGCAGCCCGTTCAGGCGGATGAATCCCGTAGCGTCGCTCTGGTTGTACCAGCTCCTGACGCCCTCCATGGACGCCACCTTCGGGTCGTAGAGCGAATACCGCGACCTGCGGCCGCAGGTGATGACATTGCCCTTGTAGAGCTTCAGGCGCACCGTGCCCGTGACGAACCCCTGGCTCTCGTCGACAAGCGCCTGCAGCGCCTCGCGCTCCGGGGCGAACCAGAAGCCGTTGTAGACGAGCTCGGCGTACTTGGGGACCAGCGAGTCGCGCAGGTGCATGACCTCGCGGTCGAGCGTGAGCGACTCGACCTGACGGTGGCCGTGCATGAGGATCGTCCCGCCGGGCGTCTCGTAGACGCCGCGCGACTTCATCCCGACAAAGCGGTTCTCGACCAGGTCCACGCGCCCGATCCCGTGCTTCCCGCCCAGCCTGTTGAGCGCCCTGAGGACGCCGGCCGGCGTGAGGCGCCTGCCGTTCACAGCGACGCAGTCGCCCTTCTCGAAGTCGAGCTCGACGTACTCGGCCCTGTTGGGCGCGTCCTCCGGGGACACGGTCAGCTTGAACATCGACTTGTTGGCCCTCGTGGTCGGGTCGAACCAGGGGTCCTCGAGGATCCCAGCCTCGTAGGAGATGTGCAGGAGGTTCCTGTCCATCGAGTACGGCTTCTTCGCCGAGGCCTCGACGGGTATCCTGTGCTTCCTGCAGTACGCGATCATCTCCGCGCGGCCCGGGAAGGCCTTGCGGAACGCCTCGATCTTCCACGGGGCGATGATCTGCAGCCCCGGAGCGAGCGCCATGTAGGTGAGCTCGAAGCGGCACTGGTCGTTGCCCTTCCCCGTGGCGCCGTGCGCGACGGCGCCGGCCTTCTCCCGCCTGGCGATCTCGATCTGCGCCTTTGCGATCAGCGGCCGCGCGATCGACGTGCCGAGGTAGTACTGGCCCTCGTAGACCGCGTTGGCGCGGACCATCGGGAAGATGAAATCGCGCGCGAACTCCTCGACCAGGTCGAGCGTGTAGTGCCTCGAGGCGCCCGTGCTGCGCGCCTTGCGGGAGAGCCCCTTGAGCTCCTCCTCCTGGCCGATGTCGGCGGCAAAGGTTATGATCTCCGCGTCGTATGTTTCGCGGAGCCACTTGACGATGACGGACGTGTCGAGGCCGCCCGAGTAGGCGAGGACGATTTTCATGGGACGTGGCGGAGCTTCGCGCGGGGGGCCGTGCGGGGCAATTTCATTTCCCCGTCGAGCGCGACAGGACCGAGAGGATGGCCTTCTGCACGTGCAGCCGGTTCTCGGCCTCGTCGAACACGACCGAGCGCGGGTTGTCCAGCACAGCCTGCTCGACCTCCTCGCCCGGGTGCGCAGGCAGGCAATGCATGAACAGGGCGTCCGGCTTCGCGGCCGCGAAGAGCGTGGCCGTCACGGCATAGGGGCGCATCCGGGCGGCGCGGTCGGCGGCCTCGCCCTCCTGGCCCATGCTCGCCCAGACGTCGGTGTAGACGATGTCGGCGCCCTCCACGGCCCTCGCGGGGTCGGTCGTGAACTCGAAGTCGGCCGGGCGGCCCTCGGCCTTGAGCTGCGAGCGGATCCGCTCCTTGGGCTCGTGCCCGGCGGGGCCCGCGAGCGAGATCCTCATCCCGAAGAGGCTGGCGCCGAGGATCCACGAATTCGCCATGTTGAAGCACGTGTCGCCCAAAAACGCGACCTTGCGGCCCCTGAGGGAGGCGACCAGGTCGCCGTCCGGGCCCGCCCAGCGCTCTGCGGCCGTGAACGCATCGGCATACGCCTGGCAGGGGTGCAGGAAGTCGGTGAGCCCGTTTATGACCGGGACCGCGGACGCGCCGGCAAGCCGCCCGAGCTCGGCGTGGTCGTAGGTGCGCACGACGATGCCGTGGACGAAGCGGGAGAGGACCCGCGCCGTGTCCTCGAGCGACTCGCCCCTACCTAGCTGGATGTCGCCCGCGTTCAGGTAGAGCGGATGGCCGCCCAACTCGTTGATCCCGACCTCGAAGGACACGCGCGTGCGCGTGCTCGACTTGGCGAAGACAAGCGCCCACGTCTGGCCCGCCAGCACCGCCGAGGCGCGCCGCCCCCTGTCCCGCTTGAACTCGCGGGCGAGAGAGAAGACCTCGGCGACCTCCGAGGGCCCCAGGTCGGTCTCTTTCAGGAAGTGCTTCATCGGGCGAAGCGGTCATAAATAGAGGATTGGCCCTCTTCCGACGAGAGGAAAGTGGCAGGCCCCTCAGGCGGCCCCGGCGCCCTTTTCCAGCGTCCGGGCGCGCCCGCGCCGACCCCTCCCCTCCTCCGGCATCTCGGACAGGATCGCCCGGATCACGATCGAGCTCAGGTCGGTCCGCTCGAGTATCGCCCGCGCCATCAGCCGCCTGAAGAGGGGCCGCGGCAGGCGCACGCTCACGCAGCAGGTGTAGGAGGTCATGCAGGCTATGTTAATAACCGTTATTAACACAAGATTGCAAGCCCCGCAACGGCTTGGATTCTGCCGGGAAATCGCGCACGATCGGCGGATGCCCAAGCGCGGGAGATCCTATGTCAACCAGAGCGTCTCGTTTCCGCCCAGGCTGCTGGCCGATGCGAAGGCGCGCGCGAGGAACCTGGGGCTGTCGTTCAGCGCCTTTGTCCAGAAGTGCCTGGAGCGCGACCTCTTGGACCGCCCCGACATAATCTTCAGGGAGTCGGGCGGCGCGCAGATGGCGGCGGAGCCGCCGCAGGCGGCGCAGGAGGCGCCGAGGCCCAGGCACCCGCGCAAGTAGCTCCTCAGCGCGCCGCGAGGACGTCCCTGAAGAT
>Ga0302324_100000853_pt1 | contig 76991 bp, 63 predicted proteins | sample Palsa_T0_1_FD_201949 | JGI IMG/M metagenome (GOLD analysis project Ga0302324, IMG submission 201949) | Peat permafrost microbial communities from Stordalen Mire near Abisko, Sweden - Palsa_T0_1 | ecosystem: Environmental > Terrestrial > Soil > Palsa > Peat permafrost | place: Sweden: Abisko...
TGCGCTGCTCGAGCTGCGAGATCGGCGGCAATTCTACCAGCGCCCGTGCCGTGGGCCCGAGCAGGCTCGGCGCCAGATAGACAATGAACTCGTCCACCAGCCGCGACTGCAGCAACGCACCGGCCAGACGGGCGCCCGCCTCGACCCAGACTTCGTTCGCCTCGAGCTCGCCCAGCCGGCGCAGCACCGCATCGAGCTCAAGTCCGCCCTGGGCGGCGCGGGCGACGGTCTCGACACGCACGCCCCGGCGCGTAAGTTCCGCGCGCCGCGCACCATCATCGCTGGCGGTGAACACCAGCGCCGGGCCTTCGCGGTCGAACATGCGCGCCTGCGGCGGCACCCGCAGCTCGCTGTCGAGCAGCACCCGCAGCGGCTGCCGGGTCGCGCCCTCGACGCGCACATTGAGCGCCGGATCGTCGGCCAGCACCGTGCCGCTACCGCTCAGCACCACCGAACTGCGGGCCCGAAATCGCTGTGCGTCCTGGCGTGCGGCCGGACCGGTGATCCAGCGGCTGGCGCCGTTGGCCAGCGCCGTGCGGCCATCCAGACTTGCTCCGAGCTTGACCCGCACCCAGGGCAGACCGGTGCGCATGCGCTTGAAGAAGCCCGGGTTGAGCGCCTGCGCCTCTGCGGCCAGCAGCTCGCCGACGGTATCGATGCCGGCCGCCCGCAATGCCGCCACACCGGCACCGTTGACCAGTGGATTGGGATCGCCGCTCGCATACACCACCCGCCCGACGCCGGCGCCGATCAGTGCCTGCACGCACGGCGGGGTGCGGCCGGTATGGGCGCAGGGCTCGAGCGTCACGTACACCGTGGCCCCGCGCGCGGCCTCGCCGGCCGCGGCCAGCGCGTGGACTTCGGCGTGCGCTTCCCCGGCGCGCTGGTGCCAGCCTTCCCCGAGCACGCGCCCGTCGCGCACCACTACGCAGCCGACCCGCGGATTGGGGTCGGTGGTATACAGACCGCGCGCCGCCAGCTCCAGCGCGCGACGCATATAGCGCGTGTCGCGCTCACTCTGGGTGGCAACGCTGTCGGCGTGTTCGTTCACGGCTTTGATTTCACGGTGGTCGCCTCGCCCGGCAGCAGCGGCAGCTGGTCGGAGTCGGGCTTCTCCTCGCGTCGCCGCCGATGATGCCGCAGGCGCTCGACCTCCTCGCGAAACGCCTCGGCGTCCTGGAAGCTGCGGTACACCGATGCGAAGCGCACGTAGCCGACCTCGTCCAGGTGTCGCAGTTCCTCCATCACGAACTCACCGATGGTGCGCGCCGGTACTTCGCGCTCGCCGAACACCCGCAGTTTGTGACAAATGCGGCTCACGGCCTGCTCGATTGCCTCGGCGCCGACCGGGCGCTTCTCCAGCGCCTTGATCATGCCGTGGGCGAGTTTGCGCTCGTCGAACGGCTCGCGGCTGCCGTCGCTCTTGATCACGCGCGGCATCAGCAGTTCGGCCGTTTCAAAGGTCGTAAAGCGCTCGCCGCAGCTCAGGCACTCGCGCCGGCGGCGAATCTGGCCGCCCTCGGCGGCCAGCCGCGAGTCGGTTACCTTGGTCTCGACGTGGCCGCAGAAGGGACAATGCATCGACTGCCCGGGTCAGGGTTCAATCCGCGTAAACCGGGAAGCGGCCGCACAGTTCGACCACCTGCGGCCGCACGCGTTCGATCGCGCTCTCGGCCCCGCCGGCATCGAGGATGTCGGCGATCCAGCCGCTGACCTTGCGGATCTCCGGCTCCTTGAAGCCGCGCGTGGTGGACGCCGGCGTGCCCAGCCGCAGGCCGCTGGCGATCATCGGTGGCCGCGGATCATTCGGCACCGCATTCTTGTTGACCGTGATGTTGGCCCGGCCCAGCGCCGCGTCGGCATCCTTGCCGGTGATATCGCGGCCGACCAGGCTGAGCAGCAGCAGGTGATTGTCGGTGCCGCCCGAAACGATGCCGTAGCCGCGCGCGGCCAGCGCGGCGCACATGGCACGTGCATTCGCCACCACCTGGCGCTGGTACTGCTTGAATTCCGGTTGCAGCGCCTCCAGCAGCGCCACCGCCTTGGCGGCGATCACGTGCATCAGCGGACCGCCCTGGGTGCCCGGGAACACCATCGAATTGAGTTTCTTGGTGATGGCATCGTTGGCACGCGCCAGTATCATGCCGCCGCGCGGCCCGCGCAGCGTCTTGTGGGTCGTGGTCGTCACCACGTCGGCGTGCGGCAACGGGTTGGGATATTCCCCGGCGGCCACCAGGCCGGCGACATGCGCCATATCGACGAACAACAGCGCCCCGACCTGGTCGGCGATGGCGCGAAAGCGCGCCCAGTCGAGAACGCGCGAATAGGCCGAAAAGCCCGCCACGATCATCTTGGGCTTGTGTTCCAGTGCCAGCGCCTCGATCTGCTCGTAGTTGACCAGCCCGGTGTCGGGGTGCACGCCGTACTGGAACGCACGAAACAGCTTGCCGGAGAAGTTCACCTTGGCACCGTGCGTCAGGTGGCCACCCTGATCCAGACTCATGCCGAGAATCACGTCGCCAGGCGCCAGCAATGCCAGGTACACCGCCGCGTTGGCCTGCGAGCCCGAGTGCGGCTGCACGTTGGCATAATCGGCGCCGAACAGTTTCTTCGCGCGGTCGATCGCCAGCTGTTCGGCAATGTCGACGAACTCACAGCCGCCGTAGTAGCGCTTGCCCGGATAGCCTTCCGCGTACTTGTTGGTGAGCGACGAACCCTGCGCCTCAAGTACCCGCGGACTGGCGTAGTTCTCCGAGGCGATGAGCTCGATATGGTCCTCCTGCCGCTGCCGCTCGCCGTCGAGCGCGCGCTGGAGTTCCGGGTCGACATCCTTGATGAGCAGACGGTTCGAAAACATGACTCAATTGCCTTTCGTGGTTAGGCTCTGATACGAGCGGAAAGGCGCGGGATTGTACCCGAACAGGCGCAATTCAGGCGCCGAACGGCTTTAGGCGGCGAGCAGAGCCTCCACCACGCCGCACCAGGTGCGGGCAATATTGCCGCGATCATACCCGCCGCCGCCTAATGCCAGTACGCGGCCGTGGCCGAGTCGATCGGCCAGCAGGCACAGTTCGCGCGCTGCGCGCGCATGGCAGGCGCTCGAGAGCTTCAGGTGCGTGATCGGATCGCCGGCGACGCTGTCGGCACCGCACTGCAGGATCATGAATGTCGGCGCGTAGTGCTCCACGTGCGCGAGCATGCCCGGCCACACCGCATCGAACTCGGCGTCGCCGGCGCCGGCTGGCAGCGGTACGTTGAGCTTGGTGCCGGCCGCCGCCCCGCGGCCGGTTTCGGCATCGGAACCGGTGCCTGGATACAGCGATTGGCCGCTCTCGTGCAGATCGGCAAAGATCAGCTCGGGGTCGTCGTCGAAGGCGTAATAAACGCCGTCGCCGTGATGGGCATCGATGTCCACGTAGGCGATGCGCGACAGCCCGTGGTCGCGGCGCAGATGCTCGATCACTACGCCGCAATCGTTGAACACGCAGAATCCGGCGGCCCGGTCGCGTGCGGCGTGATGCAGGCCGCCGATCGGCACGAACGCGCGCCGCCGCAGGCCCTGCATGATCCAGTCGGTGGCCGCCAGGCTCGAGCCGACCACGCAGGCAGCGGCCTCATACACGCCGCGAAATGCGGGGGTATCGCCCGCGTCCAGCCAGCCGCTGCCCGCCTGCGAGCGCTCCATGACGAACTGCAGGTAGTCGGGCGTATGAAACAGCTGCAGCTCAGCCTCGGCGGCCTCGCGCGGCTCCAGCAGCGCGACGTGCGGCCCCAGTCCGCGCTGCGCGAACTCGCGTTCAAAAACGCCGTGGCGGTCCGGACCGAACGGATGGCCATCGCCAAAGCCGTAACGGGCCAGCTGCTCGCCGAGCACGACTGCAACCTCAGGGCCTGGGGCGTTCAAGGGCTACGCTTCGAGCTTTTGAGCCTGCGACACTGCAGACCGCGGCACGATATCACACCGCAGTAGCACCGCACCTGCGCGTTCAATGATAATGCGCGCCCTCGCTTGACGATGCAGATGCGAAAGCCCCATGGCGCAATACATTTACACGATGAATCGGGTGTCGAAGATCGTGCCCCCAAAGCGCGTGATCCTGCGCGACATCAGCCTGTCGTTTTTCCCGGGCGCCAAGATCGGCGTGCTTGGCCTGAATGGTTCGGGTAAATCCACGCTGCTGCGGATCATGGCCGGCATCGATACCAGTATCGACGGCGAGGCGCGGCCGCAGTCCGGCATCAAGGTCGGATTCCTGTCGCAGGAACCGGAACTCGATCCGACCAAGGACGTGCGCAGCGTAGTGATGGAGGGCATCGGCGGCAGCTTCGCGTTGCTGGAGCGCTTCAATCAGATCAGCGAGCAGTTCGCCGAGCCGATGGACGACGATCAGATGAATAAATTGCTCGAGGAGCAGGCCAAACTGCAGGATGCGATCGACGCTGCCGGCGGCTGGGAGCTGGGGCGCAAGCTGGAAATCGCCGCCGATGCGCTGCGCCTGCCGCCGTGGGAGGCGATCATCGCCCAGCTCTCGGGCGGCGAGAAGCGCCGCGTGGCGCTGTGCCGGCTGCTGCTGTCGCAACCGGACATGCTGCTGCTCGATGAGCCCACCAACCACCTGGATGCGGAATCGGTGGCGTGGCTGGAGCGCTACCTCGAGGAATATCCGAGCACCGTGGTCGCCGTCACCCACGACCGCTACTTCCTCGACAACGTCGCTAAATGGATTCTGGAACTCGATCGCGGCCACGGCATTCCCTGGCAGGGCAACTACTCCTCATGGCTCGAGCAGAAGGAGAAGCGCCTGGCGCTCGAAGAACGCGAACGCGAAGCGCTGCGCAAGACGCTGGCGCACGAGCTGGAATGGGTGCGCGCCAATCCGAAGGCGCGCCAGGCCAAGAGCAAGGCGCGCCTGGCGCGCTATGATGAACTGGCGTCCAGGGAGTTTCAGGAGCGCAACGAGACCAACGAGATCTACATTCCGCCAGGACCGCGGCTGGGCGACCTGGTGATCGAGGTCAAGGCCCTGCGCAAGGGCTTTGGCGATCGACTGCTGATCGACAATTTGAACTTCAACCTGCCGCGCGGCAGCATCGTCGGCATCATCGGGCCGAACGGTGCCGGCAAGACCACGCTGTTTCGCATGCTCACCGGCGCCGAGCAGCCGGACGCGGGCGAAATCCGCATCAGCCCGACGGTGAAGCTCGCCTATGTCGACCAGTCGCGCCAGACCCTCGACGACAAGAAGACTGTCTGGGCGGAGATCTCCGGCGGCCTCGACATCATCAAGATCGACAGCTACGAGACGCCGTCGCGCAGCTACGTCGGGCGTTTCAATTTCAAGGGCACGCAGCAGCAGCAGCTGATCGGCGAGCTGTCCGGCGGCGAACGCAACCGCGTGCACCTCGCCAAGGTGCTGCGCGCCGGCGGCAACGTATTGCTGCTCGACGAGCCCACCAACGATCTGGATATCGAGACGCTGCGCGCGCTGGAGGATGCGCTGCTGAATTTCCCGGGCTGCGCGGTGGTGATCTCGCACGATCGCTGGTTCCTGGATCGCATCGCGACCCACATCCTCGCCTTCGAAGGCAACTCGGAGGTGGTCTGGTTCGAGGGCAACTACCAGGAATACGTCGCCGACCTGAAGCATCGGCGCGGCGAAGACGCTGCCCAGCCGCATCGGTTGAAGTACCGGCGCCTGACCGGCTGAAGCGCGCGCATTATGTCCGGGCGTTATGTCTGCAAGCCGCTCGCGCGCCTAGCACCGCGCCGCCACCGTGCCACTGTGTCGCCATTCGGCTACACTGAAGGCGCGGAAAACAGCATAAGTAAGCGGCACCATGTCGGTCCATATCGATACCAGCGATCGGCTGCATCAGGATCAGGCTAGCAGCCTGGCGCTCACCTGCCCGCACTGCCTGGTGCTGGCGCACCTGACGCCCGAGGCCGTGCCGCGCTTCTCCGACCTGAGCGCCGCCCGACCGAAGCAGATCGGCATCGTGTTTCGCTGCGATGCCTGCAATGCGCCGATCTTTCTGCGCTTCACGGTGCGCAACTACGGTCCGGCGCGCATCGAACTGTCATCGCAGTTCAGCGAGATCGAACGCCCGAAGGAAAAATTCAGCTTCACCTACCTGCCGGAGGATGTGGAGACGATGTTTCGCGAAGCGCTGCTGTGCTACTCGCACGGCGCCTTCAACGGCTTTGCCACCATGTGCCGGCGCACCATGCAGGCGGTGTTCGCCCACAGCGGCGAAGCCGGCCGGTTGCGCGTGTTCGATGAGCTCAGTGAGGTGCGCGATATGGCGCAGGTCGATGCCGCCAGTTTTGCCTCGATCAAGCGCGTGATCTTCGGCACCGATGCCGACCCACCCCCCGCCATGCCGATACTCGACGATGATCAGTCCGGCTTGCTGCTCGAAGTCATGAAGGACCTGCTGTACCAGTCATACGTGCGCAAGGGCCGTCTGCAGCAGGCGATGGTGGTACGGCGCTTCTTCTCCGATGAGGCCGATCGCAATGCGCGGGCCGAGAACGGCGGCGCCAGGTCGCTCGAGAGCAGCCGCATCGAAGGCTGATTGCCGCCGCCTTCGCGCAGCTTCAGCCCAGCCACAGGCGCGCATTGCGAAACATGCGCATCCAGCCACTGTCTTCACCGGCGTCGTCCGGATGCCAGGAATTCTGCACCGTGCGGTACACGCGCTCGGGGTGCGGCATGGTGATGGTGGCGCGGCCGTCGGCGCTGGTCAGTGCGGCAATCCCCTGCACCGCCCCATTGGGATTGGCCGGGTAGGCGTGCGCCACCCCGCCGCGGTTGGTGATGTATTGAAAGGCGATCAGCCGCTGCTCGAGGCAGTGCTGCAGGTCGTGCGCGCCCTGGAATTGCGGCCGGCCCTCGCCATGCGCCATGGCGACCGGCAACTGCGAGCCGGCCATGCCGGCCAGCAGCACCGATGGTGAGTCCGCGATCCGCACCAGACTGAAGCGCGCCTCGAACTGCTCACTGCGGTTACGCAGAAACCGTGGCCAGTGCTGCGCGCCCGGAATCAGTTCCCTGAGCAGCGCAAACATCTGGCAGCCATTGCACACGCCGAGCGAGAAGGTGTCCCCGCAGGCGAAGAAACGTTCGAAGTCGCGGCGCGTACGCTCATGAAACAGGATGGAGCGCGCCCAGCCGCCGCCGGCTCCGAGCACGTCGCCATAGGAGAATCCGCCGCAGGCGACCAGGCCAGAGAAACCCTCGAGCGTGCGCTCGCCGCCGAGCAGATCCGACATGTGCAGGTCGTGCGCCTCGAAGCCGGCACGATCGAGCACCGCCGCCATTTCCACCTGGCCGTTGACCCCCTGCTCGCGCAACACCGCGACCCGCGGCCGCGCACCGCGCGCAATCAATGGCGCCGCGACATCCTGCTGCGGATCGAAGCTCAGCTGCTGCGACAGTCCCGGATCATCGGCATCGAGCGTGGCCGCCATTTCCTCCTCGGCACATTGCGGATCATCGCGCAGCCGGCGCATCCGGTATGAAGTCTGCGACCAGGCGCGGCGCAGATCGACCCAGGATTCATCGAGCAGCGACTCGCCGCTGCGGATCCGCAGCCGCATGTCCGCCATCGGCGCACCGATGAGCTGCACGCATTCGGCCAGACCATGGCCGGCAAGGCAGTCGAGCACCGTGCGCTGCTGCGATTGCAGCACCTGCAATACCGCACCCGGCTCCTCGGCAAACAGCCGCGCCAGCGGCCCGCCGCTGCCCGCGGCCAGCGTAACGTCGACACCGCAGTGGCCGGCAAAGGCCATCTCGGCCAGCGTCACCAGCAGTCCGCCGTCGGATCGATCGTGATAGGCGAGCAGCAGGCCGCGGGCGCGCAATTCGATCAGCGCCGCCGCCAGGCCGGCCAGCAGCTTCGGATCATCGAGGTCGGCGGGCTCGCCGCCGGCCGCATTGAACACCTGCGCCAGACAGCTCATGCCGAGGCGATTGCGGCCGCGCCCGAGGTCCACCAGCAGCAGCGCGGAGGCACCCCGATCCAGCCGCAGCACCGGCGTCAGCGTGCGCCGCACGTCGCGCACCGGCGCGAACGCCGAGATGATCAGGGATATGGGCGCCACGACGCTCGTGGTCTGGGTGCCGTCCCGCCACACGGTCTGCATCGACAGCGAGTCCTTGCCGACCGGAATGGCGATGCCCAGCGCCGGACACAGCTGTTCGCCGACGGCGCGCACCGCGGCGTACAGCGCCGCGTCCTCGCCCGGCTCCCCGCATGCCGCCATCCAGTTGGCCGACAGGCGCACCTCGCTCAGGGCAGCGACATCGGCCGCAAGTATGTTGGTGATCGCCTCGGTGACCGCAAGCCGCGCGGCCGCGGCCGCGTCGAGCAACGCCGCCGGCGTGCGCTCGCCGATCGCCATCGCCTCACCGGCATGATGATGGTAGTCGGCCAGCGTCACCGCTGCATCGGCCACCGGCACCTGCCATGGACCCACCAGCTGATCGCGGCTGATCTGGCCGCCGACCGTGCGATCGCCGATGGTAATCAGGAAGGTCTTGTCGGCGACCGCCGGCAATCGCAGCACGCGGTACACGGCCTCGCGCAGTTCTACGTTGCCGCAATCCAGCTCGCGCCGCACCGCCGGCAGGCTGTCCGCCACGCGGCGCATGCGCGGCGGATTGCCGAGCAGGGATTCGATCGACATGTGCACCGGATCATTGCCAAACTGGCGATCGTGCACCACCAGCACGCCGTCATCGGTAATCTCCCCGATCGCCGCCGATGGACAACGCTCGCGCTGCGCGATGGCGTTGAAGCGCGCGAGGCTCCCGGGCTTGAGCGCCAGCACGTAGCGCTCCTGGGCCTCGTTGCACCAGATCTCGAGCGGCGACATGCCGGGCTCGGCATTGGGGATTTCCCGCAGTTCGATGCGGGCGCCGCGCCGGCTGTGGGCCACGGCCTCGGGGATGGCATTGGACAGTCCGCCCGCCCCGACGTCGTGAATCAGTTCGATCGGATTGTCGGCACCCAGCGCCCAGCACCGATCGATGACCTCCTGCGCGCGGCGCTGCAACTCGGCGTTGGCGCGCTGTACCGACGCGAAATCCAGTTCCTCGGCCGAGCTGCCGCTGCCGACCGACGATGCCGCGCCGCCGCCAAGGCCGATCAGCATCGCCGGGCCTCCCAGCACCACCAGCGTGGCGCCGACCGACACTGCGCTCTTCTCCACCTGTGAGCGGCGCACGTTGCCCAGGCCGCCGGCGAGCATGATCGGCTTGTGATAGCCGCGCACCCGCCCGCACCCGTCCCCGGGCATGGCGGTCTCCAGCGTGCGGAAATAGCCGCAGATGTTGGGTCGGCCGAATTCGTTGTTGAACGCGGCCGCTCCCAGCGGCGCCTCGAGCATGATGTCGAGTGCCGAGGCGATGCGCGAGGGCTTGCCGATGCTGCGCTCCCACGGCTGGATGAAGTCCGGGATCAGCAGGTGCGACACCGAGAAACCCACCAATCCCGCCTTGGGCTTGGCGCCGCGCCCGGTAGCCCCCTCATCGCGTATCTCTCCCCCGGAACCGGTGGCGGCGCCAGGGAAGGGCGAGATCGCGGTCGGGTGATTGTGCGTCTCGACTTTTATCAGGATATCGATCGGCTCGTCCTGACCGCGGTAGATGCGGCTTGCCGGATCGGGGTACCAGCGCGTGCCGGTCACACCTTCAATCACCGCGGCGTTGTCGCGATAGGCCGATAGCACGCCCAGCGGCGCGTGGCGGTAGGTGTTGCGGATCATCGCGAACAGCGAGTGCGCGCGCTCGTGGCCATCGATCACGAATTGCGAGTTGAAGATCTTGTGGCGGCAATGCTCGGAATTCGCCTGCGCGAACATCATCAGCTCGACATCGGTGGGATCGCGCCCGAGTGCGCGAAAAGTATCAAACAGGTAGTCGATCTCATCCTCGGCCAGCGCCAGACCCAGGCGCTGGTTGGCATCGACCAGAGCGGCACGGCCGTTGCCAAGTGCGATGAACTGCAACGGCCGCGGCGGCAGGCTTGCGAACAGCCGGCTTGCGGCGTCGACGTCCTCGAGCACCGCTTCGGTCATCCGGTCGTGCAGCATGGCGGCCAGTAGAGCGCGGCCGGCAGGCGTCACGCTGCACTGCAGCTCGAGCGTATAGAGGATGCCGCGCTCGATGCGTCGCACGCGGCGCAGTCCACAGACCTGTGCGATATCCGTGGCCTTGCTCGACCACGGGGAGATGGTGCCGGGCCGCGGCACCACCAGCAGCGGCAGCGATCCGGCCGCCTGCGCCGTCGCCGGGCGCTCGCCGCCATCGTCGAGCAGTTGATCGAGCAGCGTGCGCTCGTGGGCATGCAGCTCGGCGCTGCAATCGACGAAATGCAGAAACTGCGCCTGCAGCGCGCGCACCTCCGGCTCGAGGCGCTGAAGGCGCGCGAGCTGGCGGGCAATGCGAAACGCGGATAGTGCTGACGAACCCGGCAGCTTGAGCATCAAGTCTTCTTCGGTCGTGGGTCCATGGCCGAGGGCGGCATCAGCGGCGCGGGAAACTGCGCCACGTTGCTGCCCTCGAGCGCGACGATCTTGCTGACGCCCTGCTTGCGCACCTCATCGATGCGGATGATCGACTGCAGCGGCAGGTAGCTGCGCTTGACTCCGGCGAACTCGCTCTTGACCCGCTCCTCGCCCGGATCCAGCACCACCGAGGAGCGCTCGCCAAATACCAGCTCTTCAATTTCAACGAAACCGAACAGCGAGCCGTGGCTGACCTTGCGCGCGTAGACCTCGTAAACCTTGCCCTGGTTCACGAACATGACCTTGAAGATATGGGTCGATGGCATCGTAGGAATCCGGGTTGGCGGCCTTTTTTGAACGGCGAAATGCTCAGAACCCGCCGCAGGCCTATTATATGGGTTACGTGGACCGAACCTAGAGCTGTTCAGATGGCCCTGAAGCTGACCATTATCGACGACCAGCGCGGCCAGCCCGGCCGGGGCGGCAGTATCGTGTTCGGCGTTGGCGGCGGCGGTATCGGCCGGGCGCACGACAACGACTGGGTGCTGCCCGATCCGCAGCGCTATCTGTCGGCGCATCACGCCCGCGTGCAGTTCCGCGATGGCACCTATTACCTGCTCGACACCAGCACCAACGGCGTGTACATCAACGACGGCAGCGCACCGCTGGGTCGGCGCAACGCCTATGCGCTGCACGACGGCGATCGCCTGCGGCTGGGCGACTACCAGCTGGTCGTCAGCATCGACACCGAGCGCGCCGAGGCCCCGGAGGCAAGTTCCATCTTCCCCATCAATCCCGAGCCGCCGGCCGCCAGCTCCATGGTCGCGCGGGGCGACATAGGGGTGGAGCTGAACGTGCGCGACCTGCTGCGCCCGGAGGCAGCGCCCGACAATCGCATGGGCACGGTGGACGCATTCGGGCAATCGATGCTGACCGCGGATACCGGTCTGCTGGCTTTCGATGGCGGCCAGCGTACCGTCCCGGTCGAGCAGCGGGTAGCGGTGCCGGCGGAGCGCTCGGCGCGGCGCGAGCCGCGCTCGGTCGACCGCTCCGGCGACAACGTCGCCGGCATCGAGGCCTTCTGTCGCGGTGCCGGCATCGACGTCAAGCAGCTGCCGGCGGATGCATCGGCACGCATGCTGCAGCTGGCGGGGGTGCTGCTGCGCGAGGCGCTGCTGGGCCTGAAGGGCCTGGCTCTGGCACAACGCGAGATCCGCGACCAGACGCACATCAAGGTCGGCAAGGAGGATCCGCAACACATCGGGCTCACCGGCCTGCCGGTGGACGATCTGCTGCTGCGGCTATTGATCGGTCACGACCAGCGCGATCTGGATGCGGTGCAGTGGGTGCGCGATATGCTCGCCAGCACGCGCCGGCACGATCTTGCCACGATGCGTGCCCTGCACAGCGCACTGGGCGAATTCCTCGCCCGGCTCGATCCCAGGGCGCTGGCCCAGGTCGATGGACGTGCCAGCGGCGCGGACGCCGGCAACGCCGATTCCTCGGGTCTGGCGGCGCGTTTTCGCAGCATCACCGAGATGCCGGCCGGCAAATTTCCTCATCTGTTCGCCGAGGCGTTCTCGCGCGCCTTCGTTGCCGCCTTCAAGCACAATAACGGCGAGCACTCCAAGTCCTGAAATTGGGCCGCCTGCCCGGCGCCAGCCGCGATGCTAGGGCTGATCGGGGCGCACTCTGACCACCGCACCGGCCAGGATTGAATCGGGCGGATTGAGTATGACCCGATCCTGCCCCTCCACTCCGCTCAGGATTTCCACCACGGCGCCGTAATCGCGACCGATGGTCACGGTGTTCAGGTGCACTTTGTTGTCCGCATCGACCGTTGCCACGTGCAGGCCGTCGGCACGGAACAGCAGCGCGTTGGACGGCAGCCGCCAGGTCTTCAGGCCCGCCGGCAGGGGCAGATGCACCTGCGCGTACGCACCGGGCAGCAGCTCGCCGTTCGGGTTTTCGGCGTCCAGCTCAGTCAGCAGGGTGCGCGTGGTGGTGTTGATCGACCCGGCCGTGCTCACCACCTTGGCCGGATGGCGCAGTTCGGGCCGGTCCACCGTGGTCAGGTCGGCCGACATTCCCGGCTTGATCCAGCTTGCATAGGCCTGGGGCACCTGCACGTAGACGCGCAGCCGGTTGGTCGAGCTCATATGAAACAGCTCCTGGCCGGTGGTACTGCCCTGGGTCACCAGCGCCCCGACGTCGACCCTGCGCGCGGTCACGACGCCTTCGAACGGAGCGGTGATGCGGTTGAAGCCCTGCAGCTGCTCGAGCCGCTGCAGGTTCTGCTGCGCCGACTCACTCTGGGCCTTCTTGGCCTCGGCATCGCCGACCGCGTTGTCGACGTCCTGCTGCGCGACCAGGCCGGTCTTGCGCAGATCCTGGAAGCGCTGCGCGGTGGTCTGCGACAGGTGGTTGTTGGCATCGGCGGTGGCAAGGTCAGCCTTGGCCTGGCGATACTGCGCGTCCACCTCCGGCGTCTCGATTTCCGCCAGCAGCTCGCCGGATTTGACGTGCTTGCCGATGTCGGCGTACCAGCGCTTGAGATAGCCACTGGTGCGCGCGTAGATGGGCGCGTCGGTAAACGCCTGCACGTCGCCCGGAAGCACCAGTTCATCGCCGGCGTCGGTGTGCTTTGGCGTGATCACGAGCACCATCGGCACCGCCGATTGCTGTGCTTCCCGCTTCAGGGCGGCGCGGCTGTGCACGCGCGTGAATATGCCCCAGGCGGCGATGATGATTGCTGCCAGCAGCACGTACAGGGCGACGCGCTTGAGTCGTCGTAATGCCGCACGGGCGTCGGGTGTGTCGATCATGTGGTGCTGGCATTGCGGCCGGGCTGGGTAAACCGGCGGTGAATGACCGCAAACACCACCGGCACGAACAGCAGCGTCGCAAAGGTGGCGAACATCAGCCCGCCGATGACCGCCCGCCCCAGCGGCGCGTTCTGCTCGCCGCCCTCGCCCAGACCGAGCGACATCGGCAACATGCCGATAATCATGGCCAGCGCGGTCATCAGCACCGGCCGGAAGCGCACGAACCCCGCCTCCAGCGCGGCCGTCATGGCGCTCGCTCCACCGTCCATGCGTTCGCGGGCAAAGCTTACGATCAGGATGCTGTTGGCGGTAGCCACGCCCAGGCACATGATTGCGCCGATCAGTGCCGGCACACTGATGGTGGTGCCGGTAACGAACAGCATCCACACCATGCCGGCCAGCGCCGCCGGCAGCGCACTGATGATGATCAGCGGATCGAGCCAGCTCTGGAAGTTCACCACGATCAGCAGGTAGATCAGCACCACCGCGCCGATCATACCGAACGCGAGGCCGTTGAATGAGGTGCGCATGGTCTCCATCTGGCCGCGGATCGTCAGATCGCTGCCGCGCGGCAGCTCATGCCGGGAAGCATCCACGATGCCGCGCACCGCGGTCGCCACCGTACCCAGATCGGTGCCGTCAACCGAGCCGTAGATGTCGATCACCGGCCGACCGTTGTAGTGGCTGACGACGGCCGGGCCGACCCCGCGGCTGACGGTGGCGAGACTGGCCAGCAACTGCTGCGAGCCGCCATTGCCGGTGGTGATCGGAGTCGATGTCAGGTCCTGCAGCGAGGTCAGCCGGTACTGCGGTGCCTGCGTGGTGACGTTGTACTGCACCCCGCTTTTCACGTCGACCCAGAAAGTCGGCGCGGTCTGCTGGCTGCCGGAGAGCGAAATCAGAACGTCGTTGGCGACCTCCTGCTGCGTCAGTCCGACCTGCGAGGCATTGGTGCGATCGACGTTCACATTGAACTGCGGATAGTCGAAGGCCTGCTGGATGCGCAGGTCGGCCGCGCCGGGGACGGATTTGAGCTTTGCCAGCAGGTTGTTGGCAAAGCTGCGGTTGCCCTCGATGTTAAGACCCACAACCTGCACATCGAGTGGCGCCGGCAAGCCGAAATTGAGGATCTGATTGACGATGTCGGAGGGCAGAAAGGCAAACGTGGTGCCCGGAAACTCATCGCGCAACTGCGCGCGCAGCATGCGTACGTACTCGGCTGTGGGCCGATGACGATCGGCGCGCAGCGCAATCATGATGTCGGCGTCGCCCGGGCCTACCGGCGCCGACGTGCTGTAAGACAGGTTGATGCCGCTGTAGGGCACGCCGATGTTGTCGATCAGGCTATCCAGATCCTGCGGCGGAATGATCTGGCTGATCCTGGCCTCGACCGCATCGCACAACCTGGCGGTCTCCTCCAGCCGCGTGCCGCTGCGCGCGCGCAGATGCAGTCGCACCTGGCCGGCATCCACGGTCGGGAAAAAATCGCTGCCGAGCCAGGGCAGCAGCAGGAATGCGGTGGCACCGATCACCATGAACGCCAGCGTGAATGCGAGACTGTGCTGCAGGGCGGTACCCAGCAGATCGTGATAGCCCTGGCGAAATGCGGCGAAGCGGCGCTCGAAGCCGCGCTGGAAACGCTGGAAGAAGTTGGTCGGGGCCGCGGCCAAGTGCTCCGGCACATGCTTCTGAAGCCAGTACATGGCCAGTGTCGGTACCAGTGTCCGCGACAGCACGTACGAGGCGAGCATCGCGAATACCACCGCCTCGGCCAGCGGCACGAACAGAAATCGCGACACGCCGGAGAGCAGGAACATCGGTATGAATACCACGCAGATGCACAACGTGGATACCAGCGCCGGCACCGCGATCTGGTGCGCACCATCGAGAATCGCCGGTTCGACTTCCTTGCCCTGCTCCAGATGCCAGTTGATGTTCTCGATCGCCACCGTGGCGTCGTCCACCAGAATTCCCACCGCCAGTGCCAGCCCGCCCAGTGTCATGATGTTGATGGTCTCGCCGATCGCCGACAGGCAGATGATCGAGGCCAGCACCGACAGCGGAATCGAGATGGTGATGATCAGCGTGCTGCGCCAGGAACTCAGGAACAGCAGGATCATCAGCCCGGTGAGAGCGGCGGCGATGATGCCCTCGCGCACCACACCGTTGACTGCCGCGCGCACGAACAGCGACTGATCGCCGGTGAGCCCGACGTGGAAACCCTCCGGCAGCTGCTTTTGGATACCGGGCAGCAGCCGCTTGATGTCCTCGATGACCTGCAGCGTTGAGGCGCTGCCGGTCTTGAGCACCGACATCAGCACCGCATGGTGGCCCGCCACGCGCACCAGGTTGGTCTGGGGACTTGAGCCATCGTGCACATTGCCGACGTCGCGTACGAACACCACGGTGCCGTTGACGGTGCGTATCGGGGCGTCGTTGAGTTCCTCGGGCCGAAGCGGGCTGGAGTTGAGCTTGATGTTGTATTCGATGTCGTCGATCTTCTCGGTGCCCGCCGGAATGATCAGGTTCTGCAGCCCGATCGCGTTGCTGACGTCGACCGCCGACAGGCCCTTGGAACGCAGCGCATCCGGGTCGATGTCGACCTGCACCTGGCGCTGCTTGCCACCATAGGGATAGGGCAGCGACGCGCCCTGAACCGTCGCCAGTCCCGGGCGGATGACCGAATTGCCGAGGTCGAACAGCGTCGCCTCCGACAATGTGGTGCTCTCCAGCGCCAGCTGCAGAATCGGGACCGTCGAGGCGTTGTAAGCCAGGATGAACGGCGGCGTGGTACCCGGCGGCGCCTGGCGCAGCAATGCCTGGGATACGCCCGTGATCTGCGCGTACGACAGGTCCTCGTTGACGTTCGGCTGGAAGAAGTACTTGACCACGCCGATGCCGGGCAGCGACTGCGATTCGGTGTGTTCGATGTCGTTGACGGTGGTCTGGGCGTAGCGCTCGGCGTTTTCAAGAATGCGGTTCGCCATGTCCTCGGGCGGCAGGCCGGTATAGCCCCAGATGGTGCTGACCACCGGAATGTTGATCGCCGGAAAGATGTCGGTCGGCGTACGCAGGATGGTAAACAGGCCGAGCAGTACGATCAGCACCGCCAGCACGATGAACGTGTAAGGCCGTCGCAGCGCAAGTCTTACGATCCACATCGATTGAGCGTTCCGAGCTTAAGTGCCGACGAGACCCGGTACGGCAGGTTGTACCGGCCGCAACAAGCACTCTCTTGCGGATGGGCGGGCATTATGCCCGCATCATCGATGGCGCGCAGCAGCGCGACCGCAGGCGCGTTGCACGCGCCGGCACTGCAACGGTATTACAGTCCATTAACGTCGCACCGCTGCCGCGCGCACAACTGCGCGCCTGACCAGTCGCCGACGCGCCTGCGTGGATGTCAGCGACCGCTGACATAAGCAAAATTATTTGGCGGAGAGGGTGGGATTCGAACCCACGTGCCGGTTTAACCCGACCATCCGATTTCGAGTCGGCGCCGTTATGACCGCTTCGGTACCTCTCCGGGGATAGGCTGGTATTCTAGCGTAGTGATGAACGCAATGAGACCAAAGCTTCCGGGCCGCCGCCTGCGGCACCGATGCAGCAGGGCGCAGCTCCTGGCCGCCGCGGCGACGGTGCTGCTGCTGGCGGCCTGCGCGCAGCCGCAGAGCGCGCTACAGCGCATCCGTGCCCGCGGCGAACTGCGTGTAGTCACGCTCAACGCTGCCACCAGCTACTACCTGGGTGCCCAGGGACCGCAGGGATTCGAATACCGGCTGGCGAACGCGTTCGCGCGCCAGCTGCAGGTGCGGCTGGTGATGCAGCCGCTGCCGGATGCGGCGGCGATGCGCGCGGCGCTGGCCAATGGCCGTGCCGATCTGGCGGCGGCGCAGATCAGCCCCGATGCGCAGTGGCTGCGGGCTGGCCTGGCGACTGAAACCTACGACCAGATCGCGCAGCTGGTGGTGCAGGGCCGGGGCCGATTGCATGCGCACGACCTGAGCGCTTTGCGCCAGGCCAACGTCGTGGTGCGCGACGACAGTCCGCAGCTCGATCTGCTGCGCTCGATCAGGCATGACGGCATGCCGGACCTGTCCTGGGTCGCGCTGCGGGCCAATCAGCCCGATCCGCTCCAGGTGGTGACCGACGGCGATGCCGACTATGCCGTCATTGACGCCAACGAATTCGATTTCGCGCGCCATCTGTATCCCGATGCCACCGTCGCCTTCACGCTGCCGGACGCGCGACCGTTGAAGTGGATGGTGCCGGCTGACGCGCTCGACCTGGCGCAGGCAGTGAACGGATTTTTCGTCAGCGCCAAGGCATCCGGCGAGTTCGCGCGCATCACGCGTGACGCAGGCCTTGAGGCGCACGGGTTTGATTACGAGGACGCGATTCGTTTTCAAGCCGACATCAGCACCCGTCTGCCGCAGTTGCAGGCCATGTTCGAGGAAGCCGCACAGAGCACCGGACTCGACTGGCGGCTGCTAGCCGCGGTCGGCTATCAGGAATCGAAATGGCAGACACAGGCATCGTCCGCCGATGGCGCGCGCGGCATCATGATGCTGACTAGCGACACCGCCAGCACCGTCGGGGTCAGGGATCGCTCCGATCAGTGGCAGAACATCCTTGGCGGTGCCAAGTATCTGGCACAGGTGATCGACACCATCCCCAACCGCATCGCTGAACCCGATCGTACCTGGCTGGCACTCGCCGCTTACAACGTCGGCTACGGACATCTGGAGGACGCGCGCGTACTGGCTCAGATGCGCGGCAAGGATCCGGACTCGTGGAACGACGTTCGCGCGCAGCTCCCGCTGCTGGCGCAGGAGCAATGGTATTCGCGCGCCAGGCGCGGCTACGCGCGCGGCTGGGAGCCGGCCCGATTCGTCGAACAGGTGCGACAGTACCTGGCAGTGCTCGAATGGTCCGGCACCGGCACCGTGGCGCGCGTGCATGGGCCGGCGGCGGTGCCGGTGGCGCTGGCGCCATCGGCAACGGACGCACGCCGGTTCAATTAGCCCGGCGCTGTTCGAAAAAATCCCGCAGCAGCGAGCCGCACTCATCGGCCAGCACGCCGCCGAATACATCGACGCGGGATTTAAGGCCGGCGAGTTTGAACACGTCGATCAGGCTGCCGGCCCCGCCCGCTTGGCGGTCGAAGGCGCCGAACACCACGCGTCGCACGCGCGCCTGCACCAGTGCCGACGCGCACATCACACAGGGCTCGAGCGTGACGTACAACGTGGTGTCATTGAGCCGATAGCTGCCGGTGGCGCGAGCCCCGGCACGCAACGCCTCGATTTCCGCGTGCGCGGTCGGATCGCAGGCGCCGATCGGCCGATTCGCGCCGCTGGCGATGACCGCCGTGCCACGCACCAGCACCGCACCCACCGGAACCTCTCCTGCCGCCGCCGCCGCGCGCGCCAGCTCGAGCGCGCACAGCATATAGTCGCTGTCAGCTGGCGGCGGCATGGCTTGCGCCGTCAGCCTGCGCCAGCTGCTGACGCCGATAACCCCCGAGGCGCTCGATCATCCAGGCCGGATATTCAGACGGCAGCGCGCTCACCTTATCCAGCGCGCCCAGCTCTTCAGCGTTCAACGTGATGGCCGTCGCGGCGATGTTGTCGTCCAGTTGCTCGACACGCTTGGCACCGATGATAACGCTGGTCACGACGCGCTGATGCAGCAGCCAGGCGAGCGCGATCTGCGCCACGGACACGCCGCGCGCCGCGGCGAACGGGCGCATCACATCGATGCAATCGTAGGCGCGCTCCAGGTTCACCGGCGGGAAATCGAATGCCACCCGACGACTACCCGCTTCCGTCTTGAGGTCACGACCGAACTTGCCGCTCAGCAGGCCGCCGGCGAGCGGACTCCACACCAGCAGCCCGACTTGTTCGCTCTGCAGCAGCGGCACCAGCTCGCGCTCGAGGTCGCGGCCGGCGATCGTGTAGTACGCCTGCAGGGATTCAAAGCGCGCCAGGCCGAGCCGCTCGGAGATGCCGAGCGCCTTCATGACCTGCCATGCCGCCCAGTTCGACACGCCGACATAGCGCACCTGGCCGTGCTGCACCAGGCTGTCGAGCGCATGCAGCGCCTCATCGATCGGCGTCGCCGGGTCAAATCCGTGGATCTGGTAGAGGTCGATGTGATCGAGCTGCAGTCGCTGCAGACTGGCTTTCACGCCCTCCATGATGTGGAAGCGCGACATGCCGCGCGAGTTGACCGCCTGGGTTCCGGTCAGGCCAAACACCTTGGTCGCGATCACGACGTTTTCGCGCGCCACGCGCAGGTTTTTCAGTGCCTGGCCGGTGATGATTTCCGAGCGGCCGTCGGAATAGACATCGGCCGTGTCGATGAAGTTGATGCCGGCATCGAGCGCACGGCCGATCAGGCGCTCGGCCTCGTCCTGCTTCAAATTGCCGATCTGGCCCCACACGCCATCCTCGCCGCCGAATGTCATGGTGCCGAGGCACAGTTCCGAAACGAACAGCCCGGTACGCCCGAATTTCCTGTAACGCATGTGATCGCCTCCTGTTGCTGGCATTCCCACGACCGCGCCGCGCCGCGTGCCGGCGGGCGGGCACATGAACTCACCCGCACCTTAGGTGACGGCTCAAACTGGGAATCGGATGTCCGAGTATGGACGCGGACGGCTGGCTTTTGACAGCGTTTTCTGGTTACGCGCCTGGCGCGTTCAGGCGGCGCTCTGAGCCGCGGAAGCCGACGGCAGCCGCAGCTTGTGCGCGGCCGCATCCCAACGTCCGTGCTGCCACATCGCCGCGACCGCGGAGACGGGCACCGGCTGGCTGATCAGATATCCCTGGGCTTCGGTGCATCGCCAGCGACACAGGGCATCCCACTGCGCGGCGGAGGCAACGCCCTCAGCGATCACTTTCAGCCCAAGCGAGCGGCCGATGCCGAGGATGTTGAACGCCAGGTTGCTATCGCCCGGTTCCTCGCCAATGCCCGATATGAAACTGCGATCGATCTTGAGGATATCCAGCGGCAGTCGCCGCAGATAGGACAGCGACGAGTAGCCGGTGCCGAAGTCATCCAACGCGATCTGGCAGCCCAGGCGACGAATCTCGGCCAGCAGTTTCATCGCCGATTCGGCATCATCGATCAGGCAGCTTTCGGTCAGCTCAACCTGCAGGAACAACGGCTCGATGACCTGGCGGGTGCAGGCGCCGCGGATGCTGGACACCACATCTCCGGTGACCATCTGCTGCGGCGACACGTTGACCGCCACCGGCACCTGGCCCAGGCCCTCGGAACGCCAGCGCGCGATCTGTTCGGCGGCCTGTTCGATCACCCAGTCCCCGAGCTGCGCGATCAGGCCGGTGCGCTCGGCGATCGGGATGAAGATCGTCGGCGGCACAAACAGGCCCTTCTCGTGCTGCCAGCGCAGCAGCGCCTCGAAACCGACGATGCGGCCATCGGGTATCGACAGCTTGGGCTGATAGTGCAGCTGCAGCTGCCGGCGCTCGATGGCATGGTGCAGTTCGTACTCGAGCCGCGCCTGTTCACGGGCCCGCACCACCGCCGCCATGATGGTACCCGGGCCGCCGGCCTCGCTCATCGAAAAGTAATCGCATGCCAGGCTGGCCGCCTTGAGGATCACATCCGGACTCGATCCGTCCCTAGGCCAGGTCGCCATGCCGATGCGGGTGTTGATCAGCTTGAGCCGCTCATCGGCGAGGACGGCGCTGCGAGTGGCCTCCAGCAGCCGGGTCAACGGTGCGACCATGCTCTGATCGTCGATCATATCGGGTATCAGTACCACGAACTCGCCGCCGGCCAGCCGCGCCAGCACCTGTTCCTTGTTCGGGTTGATCCGGATCACGCCCGGCACATTGCGCAGACTGGCCTCGATGCCCTCGGCAAATGCGCGCAGCAGCACCCCGCCGGTCTCGTAGCCGTGATGGCTGTAGAAGTCTGCCAGCCCCTGCAGCCGCAGCAGCAGTATCGTGCCCTTCTTGTAGTCCTGACCGATGCGCATGAGTGATTGCAACACCCGATCGCCGTGGCGTAGGCCAAGCGTCGTGTCGAGCATGCGATTGGCGGCATCGGCGGTGGATCTGGACTCCACCGGCGTGACGTCCTGAATCACAAGGTCGAGCCGTCGTGGCGGCGTCCCTGGACTGCCCAGGGTCGGATGACCGGTCAGCCGCACGCGCCGCTTGTGGCTGCGATCGATGCGGATGTCGTACTCGGCTTCAAACCCCATGCCCGACTCGAATGATCCGCTGACGGTGTCCAGCACCCGCTGCCGGTCGGGTTCCTCGCAATGATCGAATAATTTCTGCCAGTGAATCGATTGCAACCGGTCCCGGCGGCTGACCGCGCTGGCGGCGCCCGGCAGTGCCAGCAGCGCAGCCAGTGTGTCATTCACGCGGCAATTCTGGCTTTCGGTGTCGATCGTCACCAGTTCGACCCGGCTCAGTTGCAGCAGCGTTCCGAGCGCGGACTGTTCGCGCCGCAGCGTGGCCAGCATCAACAGTTGCTCGAGACGATCGACCACGAGTTCCCAGTCGAAGGGCGCGACGAATTGGGCCGCGAGCTGCGCCGGCACCGTCGCCAGCGGTTTGCCGCTCAGTAGCACCATGGCCGGCGGATTGCTGGTGGCTGCCTCGAAGAATTGGGAGCACAGCGCCGCACCATCCTGGCTCGCCCCGTCGGCGACGATCAGGACCACCGCCGGGTAACCGTTGGCGATGGAGGCGGCAGCCGCCCCGGATTCCTTAAGCTGCAGCAGCGGATAGGCCAGCCGGGCGAGCGATTTCTTCGCTGCGCGTCCGTCTGCGGCCCCGCCCGGATCGACAATCAACAGCGGCGGCTTCTCGCCGGCGACCAACATTGCATGTGACCCCTGGTGACAGGCGACAATGTATACCCTGCGAGCCGACCGGCGGCTGTTAGCTGGATCCCGGAACTACGCAAGGGTGGCGGCTGCCAGCCCGCCCACGTGCGGGCCGCGAAATGCCGTCTAAAGTTCGCGCAACTGCTGCCGATAATGCCGGCCCGGATGGCCGTGTCGGCGTTGAACATTCTGCGAATGTCGCACTGCAATATTTTCAAGTCGCTCGCCGACCCGAGGTGAGGGCCGCTGGTGCGCGTTCTCAGATCTCAACCTGCCCTTCCATATAGAACACGCAACTGCCCTCGAGCTCGACGCGATCGCCGGCCAACCGGCAGATGATCTCGCCGCCGCGCGATGAGGCCTGAAAAGCGCGAAACGCGGTTTTGCCGAGCTTCCCTGCCCAGTATGGCGTCAGCATGCAGTGGGCCGCGCCGGTCACCGGATCCTCCGGAATGCCCTTGGCGGGGGCGAAATAGCGACTGATGAAGTCATAGCCGCCCTCCCCCGGCGCAGTCACGATGACACCGCCCCGGTCCATGCGGGCGGTTGCCGCCATGTCAGGCGCCAGAGCGCGCAATACCTGTGCGCTTTCCACCAGCACCAGATAATTGAACGCGTTCACCTGGACTTCTAACGGGGACACACCGAGCGCTTCGGCCAGACCGAGTGGCGCCGCCACCGATTCCGATCGCCGAGCTGGAAAATCCATGGCGTAACCACCGGTGACGCGCCTGACTTTCAGCGGCCCGCTCGCTGAGTGGAACAGCACCGCGTTGCGCCCGGGTTCGAGCCGCTCCATCACCACCGCGGCACTGGCAAGTGTGGCATGGCCGCACAGCGGGACCTCGACCGCGGGTGTAAACCACCGCAGGCGATAGTCGCCGTGTTCAGGAACCAGAAAAGCGGTCTCGGACAGATTGTTCTCGGCGGCAATGCACTGCAGCGTCGAGTCAGCCAGAAAGCGTACCAGCGGCATTACCGCCGCCGGATTTCCCGCAAACCGCCGGGCAGCAAAAGCGTCGAGCTGAAAGATTGCTGTGTGCATAGGATCAGCTGTCTGGGTGGCCAATATGAACGAGCGCGCGCTACGACACGCCGAGCTTGAGCGTGCGCTCGCTGCGGCCTGCGCCCAGCATGACTGTGCCGTAGATAAGCGCGCCCAAGATGGGTGCGGCAAAATCGACGTACAGGAACGCGTTCACGCCGCGGTGCGTGCGCGCCCAACCTTCGATCACGGTCAGGTACGCGGTCGGCATATTCGCCAGACATGCGAATACATTGTATTTGGTCGCCGCCGCGCCGCCGCCGATGGCCTCGAGCGTCACCGCCGAAAAGCCCGCGTAGCACAAGCCGCTGAGGAAGCTGTAGAGCAGCACGAAGAGGATATAGTTGGTCTGATCATGAGGGGCCAGCGCCATCGCGAGCGCGCACAATCCGAGCAGCAGGCCGTAGGCGACGTAGGCCAGCTTGCGATTGATCAAATCGCTGAGGTATCCACCGGCCAGGCATCCCAGCAGCGAGATGATGCCACTTAGCGTGCCACTGGCGAGCTCCACGGTAGTAGCCGAGGTACGCCAGTCATCGGGGATCACGGAGAAGAACCCTGAGGCCGCCGCAGAGCCGATCGGCAGGAACAGCACCAGTAGCGCGAGGTAGCCCCGGGCCGAGCGCGTCACGCCCCAGAAATCCCTCAGCACGTCGAGCGTCCCCGCGGCGATACCAGCACCACGCGGGCCTCGATACGACTCGCTGATCAGGGGAAGGCCGAGGCAACACAGCAAAAAGCACCCACCCAGCACAGCGCCCGTGATCCAAGCGTGCGCTACGTGCGTCGCAAGCCACAGCGCCGCGCCCCCTCCGACGCCGCCACCGGCGAAGTTACCGGCCTGCAGCCAGCCGCCGGCACGCCCCTGCTGTTCGGGCGACGTCGAATGCGCAATCAGCGCCTCAACCGCCATGCCGAGCAACGTAGTCGCGAGGCCCGCCATGACGGCGGCCACCGTGAGGGCGGTTAGATTGACTGGGGGTGCGCTGCAGACTGCCATCCACAAGGCCCCGAGAGCGCTCAGCACCGCGCCAATCACGTACCACGACTTTGAGCTCAGTGTGAGGTCGACGATCGGCGCCCAGAGAAATTTCCAGGTCTGCGGCATGAAGGAGAGCGCGATCAGAGCTCCGATGCTTTCGGCCGACACTCCAGCCTGTGCAAGCTGATACGCTATTGCGACGGTGAGGTAGCCGTTGACGGCGCCGAACGGCAAATACAGACCTGCGTAGATGCTCGGATGTGCGCCTGGACGCGTCACTGAACCGCAACGGTGGCAAACTTCGCTGGCATCGGCCGCAAGTGTAGCAGCGACTGTCCATGGATTAGCTCCGGTTTATCGGACAGCTACTGAGTCGCGAACAGCGCCGAAGAGACGTACCGCTCTCCGGTATCGCAGATAATGACGACGATCAGCTTGCCGGCGCACTGGGGTCGCGCTGCCAACGTCAACGCCGCGTATAGCGCGGCACCCGATGAAACGCCGGCCAGGATCCCCTCTTCACGCGCGAGTCGACGCGCGCAGGCGAATGCATCTTCGTCACTCACGGCGATGACCTGATCAATGATGCTGCGGTTGAGTACCTGAGGAACAAAGCCAACGCCGATGCCGGGCATCTGGTGGCTCCCCGCAGGCTTTCCCGAGAGCACCGCGGCACCCGTGGGTTCCACCGCAACGACTGTGACCTGCGCCTTGCGTGCCTTCAAAAGCTCTCCCACGCCGGTAATCGTGCCACCAGTGCCCACCGCCGAGACCAGGATATCCACAGCGCCACCGGTGTCATCCCAGATCTCAACCCCTGTGGTACGCCGGTGAAGCGCTGGATTGGCGGGATTCGAGAACTGATCCAGATTGATTGCGCCGGGTGTATTCGCGGTGATTTGCCGAGCGCGGGTCACCGCATCGGTCATCAAGATGCCCGGCGTCAGGACAACCTGCGCTCCGTATTGGCGCAACAACGCCACTCGCTCTTTCGACATGCAGTCGGGCATGGTTAAGATGAGGCGGTAGCCGCGGATGGCAGCCGCAAAGGCGAGACCAATCCCGGTGTTCCCGCCGGTCGCCTCTACTATGGTCATGCCGGGCTTGAGAATGCCTCGGCGTTCGGCGTCTTCGATCAGTGCGACGCCCAAGCGGTCCTTCACGCTGCCTGCGGGATTGCGCATTTCCAGTTTCCCGACCACGCGTGCGTGCAGTCCGCGCGCAAGCCGTGAAAACTCGACCAGCGGAGTAGCACCGACCGTCTCCATCGCGCTGGCATGGATCATCCCGCATCGCCTACAGCCGCGCGTAACGCTGCCGAGTGTCCTCTGGGTATATCAAATCGCGCGAGTGGCATATCAAACCCGGTGGAGCTGCATCTGCGGTGCGTAGGCAATCATTTGCACCTCCACGATCCCGGCTTCCCGGATCAGACCGCTCGTGCCGACTGCCGTCCACGCCGGATGTGGTGCAGGCATAAACTCCGCTTTCACCTCGCGAAACGCTGTGAATTGCGCCATACGGTCGCCATGGAATTCCGGCGCAGACCAAACATGAAAGGAGTTAATCATCACCACGTCCGGAAAATCGGCCGCTAGCGCTTGCAGGCGTGCGCGCAGCGTTTCAAAGGCGCGTCGGGTTGCGGCTTTAAAGGTCTCGGGTGTTCGTGGGCCGTCGGCTTGCCGGCCCACTACCACGCCGGATACATACACATAGTCACCGCCCCGCCGTGCGGGCGCGTAGTTCCAATCGTCGTACGCCGTGTGCTCGGCAGGCGTGCTTATGACGACCTCGCCGCCCGGCGTGGCAATGCGGATCGGCGCGGGATTGTCGGCCATGATTACTAGAAATCCGTTGTCAGGTAGGCAAAATATGATCGCGGCTGAAACTGGGAGAATCCGGGGCTATAACCCATGTTCCAAAAATAGTAATTGGTTGAGTTCTGCACCTGGATGCGCAGCGTTGACGGGGCGCTCCACATTTTGAATCGATAGCGGCCACCCAGTTGAAGCACCGTCTGCGCAGGATTTTGCGCGACATCATCAACGCTGGCCGGGGACGTACCAAAGTGCACCACGGTGACGTCGGCAGAAAGCGCCGGCCACAACGGGAAATTGTAATTTGCATTGATTGTCCCCTGGACGCGGGGCTGACCGAACGCGGTCGTTCCAACGCCCTCGGCGGCCAGGTTGGATCCAATGATCTCGACCTCGCCCAGTAGAGCGCCCACAGCAACATTGAGGTTGTGAATAACCTCCCCGGACAGGGATAGTTCGACCCCATGCGCGCGTTGAAGGCCAAGCTGGCGGTCCACATTGTTGGTGTCGAAATTGAAATACGGTTTTTCAATTTCAAAGACACCCGCGATCAGTTTGAGCTTTGGGGTCAGTAGATATCGAATCCCCGCATCCATTTGCCAGGTTCGTGCGTCGGGCAGAATGGTGCCGCGATTGGCGGCCACACTGGGAACGGAACCGGAATCCTCAAGCCCCTGCGTATACCCTGCGTAGGTCGTAATACGTTCGCCGAAGGCGAGTGCAGCCGTTGCATAGGCCCGCAACGGGCGATCAGTCCGCCGGGCCGCGGGGAGTGCCGGGAACATGACATTCTTGTCGTAGCTTTCGCGCTGGACTCCGAATGCAAAATCTCCATGGCCCTGCCACTGGGCACGGTAGGCGACTCCTGCGCTCCAGAGTTCGGTGCGGTCCTGGGTGCGTGCGGTATAGCTGAACGTGGGTTCTGGCACCTGGACCCCCTGGTCAATGAGTGCGGGGCCCACGTCCACGACATTCGAGCCGCCGTAGAGTGCCAGCGTGTCGCGACCGCGAGCCAGAAGCACAATGTCCTGACGCCAGGAGCCGGTTCCAAAGCGGCCAGTGAGGCGCGCTTCGCCGGAGGTTGACGAGGTTCTCTGATCCGGATTGCCCACCATGAATTGCTCGGCCGAGCCGTTTGGCAAAGTGTTGAGGTAAAGGTCCTCATAACTGACGGGTGCATCCACGATGGAGCGAAACACTCCGGCCGCCAGCCCCCAGTGGGTACTCAGCCGAGCCGTGACGATACCGCCAAAGTTCTCTGCGAGCGTTCTGCCCTCGGCCCAATTTTGCCCGTAATAGCCACGGGGCGTTTCTGGAGGTAGATAGTCACCCGCGGTGAAGACAAACGGCAGTGTTTTGACGTGGGTGGTTTGTGTCCAGTCGAAAATCCCGCGCAAGCTAAGCCAGTCGTTGGGCTTCCACTGAGGGGTTGCCCCAACGTTCGCGACTGTCGATGTGTAACCCGGATCGGGTCCACCGGCCGCCGTCTGGGTGCTGGTCTGCAGGCTCGCGCCCATCGGCAGTTGAAGTGCGCTGGAGATCAGGGGCAGATTGCCGTCAACACTCAAGCCGTGCGCCTGGAAGGGACCCGCGCTCGCCACCACCGTGGCGCTCGGCGTGCCGTTCCCGGGATGGCGCAGATCAAAGTCAACGATGCCGGTTGGTGCCGGAAAGGCATAACCGATCTCACTCACGCCGATACGAATCGTTGAGCCTTCCACCACACGATTCGACAGCGCGCCCTGCTGATCAAAATACAGACCGCCAATGCGCACATTGCCGGCCGACTGCGGATTGAAGCCACGTACACCGCCGGGTCCGTACAGACCGATAGCCTCCAGGCCTAGCGTCAGCCCAAAGGCATCGTTCGCCGAGGCCAGCGGATCATCCGAAGCGTGCTGCGCATGAACGGCTGTCACCGGTGAGAGCGCCATGAGTGCCATGGCGATCCGGAAACACCTCGGCCAGGCACCAACGTCGCAGATCCATGAGTCGAGCGCCTGCAGCATCGATTGCCTCAACGACATTGCCCCAAGTGTAGACTGACGATAATGCTGGCAATGTACGAGGTCAAAGTTTATATTGTCCTATAGTACAATGGAAGCACGTCGATGCCCGCGGACGCCTGGCAGCCAAAGCTCGATCCTGGATCAGGCCCGATCTATGCACGAATCGTGGCGGCACTCGAACGCGATGTGCGCCTCGGGGCGGTCGACGGCGGCGCGCGCCTGCCGCCGCAACGTTCTCTGGCTGATCACCTGAACGTCAGCGTCGGCACGGTCACCAAGGCTTATCTCGAAGCCGAGCGCCGCGGACTGGTTCACGCCCACGTGGGCCGCGGCACGTTTGTGTCACTGGCCGGTGGTCAACGCACTTCGGGCGAAGCGGCGCACGATCGCGTGATCGACCTGTCACTGAATATCGTTCCTCATGAGGCCGCTGCGCGGCGCCTGCTGTCGACGTCGCCTGGTAAGCGCAACTCAGACCTGCTCGACGGGCTCGCCTATTCCCCCGCACCCGGTCCAGACGTGCATCGTCGTGCGGCCGTCACGTGGCTTTCACGGGTGGCCAATTTCGAGCCTGAGTGGACGCGATTGCTGATGACCACCGGCGCACAACAGGCGATGTCCCTGGTTTTTGAATTACTCTGCCGACCGAAAGACACGATCCTGTGTGAGGCAGCCACATTCTTCGGTATGCAACGGCTGGCCGAGCATCGCGGTTACGCCCTTCACGGCGTAGACATGGATGAGCAAGGCCTTCGACCCGATATGCTCGAGCGCGCTGTCAAGTCCACGCGCGCCAGGATCTTGTACACAATGCCCACCGTACAAAATCCTACCAGCCGAACCATGAGCGTGGGACGTCGCGAAGAGATAGCTCGAATCGTACGCCGCCATAAGCTTTGGGTAATCGAGGATGATACCTACGCGTTGTTCGCACCACGATTACCGAGGAGCGCAATGCCACTGGCTGCGATCCTGCCGGAACACTGTTTCTACCTCGCCAGCGTATCGAAGTCGCTATCGCCCGGACTTCGCGTGGGCTTTTTGTGCTGCCCGAAGGGACCTCACTTCGATGCACTCGTGAAGGCTGTACAAGCGACCGTGTACGCCCCGCCCGTCTTCGGCGGAGCCTTCTTCAGCCGATGGGTAAACGATGGCTCGGCATTCGACATTGCGGATGCGGTGAAGGCGGAGATTGAGCGCCGCGTAGTGCTCGCTCGAACCATATTGGGTAGTCAGATAGCCAGCGACATAAGGCTGGCACCTCACTTTTGGCTGCCCATGCCCGAGTTGCAGGCGGAGCGCACCGCGGGGCGTGCGCTTCGGGCCGGCGTCGCGGTCACAGCTCCCGGTCCTGCGGTTCTGCGGCCAGAACTCATCTCGGGGCTGCGCGTCTGTTTAGGTGCAGCGTCGGACATCGGGGAGCTTACGCTCGGACTGGAGCGCCTTCGAACCGCACTCCAGCATGATCAATCCGGGTACGACGCAACAATGATTTGATAATTGTACTATAGTACAATAATCATATTGCGTACAGCAGAGACCTAGCTCAATCTCCACATCTCGTGAGCGAGATGATGCATATGCTTGATGCTGGCAGGCCGCTCTCGGAAGCAGAGCGCCGCGCGCTTCTAACGGAGGCGAGCGAGCGCAGCATCCGTTATCTCGCCGACGTCAATGCGCGTGCCGTCACCTGTTCGCCCGCGGCACTGCGGCGTTTAGCGTCGCTGCGTGAGCCCTTGCCGGAAGGACCCACGGAGCCGGTCAAAGTCCTGCGATTGTTGGACCAGATCGGATCACCCGCAACAGTTGCCACTGCCGGCGGCAGATACTTTGGCCTGGTCATTGGAGCAGCTCTGCCGGTCACCATCGCGGCGAACTGGCTTGCCACCGCGTGGGATCAAAACGCAGTGTTCCGATGGACCTCTCCCATCGCCGCCACGCTTGAGGACGTTTGCCTGCAGTGGCTCGGCGACATATTCCAACTGCCACGGGGTTTTGGCGGTGCTTTCGTCACTGGTGCAACGATGGCGAGCACCGTGGCACTCACTGCAGCCCGACACGCATTGCTCGCCAAAGCCGGCTGGAACGTAGAGCAGCACGGGCTTTTCGGCGCCCCACCCATCAATGTCATCGTCAGTGAAGAAGTGCATCCCACGGTCCTCAAAGCGCTGGCGCTGCTGGGATTGGGTCGCGATCGTGTGGTGCGCGTGCCAGTGGATCGGCAAGGGCGAATGCAACCGGGAGCACTCCCCAAACTGGATGATCGAACGCTGATCTGTATTCAAGCCGGCAACGTCAATACCGGCTCCTTTGACCCGGCGACGGAGGTCTGTCGAGCGGCTCGTGATGCGGACGCGTGGGTTCACGTGGATGGCGCCTTCGGTCTATGGGCAATGGCGGCGCCGAATCGCGCGTCGCTTGCGCGGGGGTTTCAGGAGGCGGATTCCTGGGCCACCGATGGGCACAAGTGGCTCAACGTCCCGTATGACAGCGGCCTGGCGTTCGTTCGCCGTGCCGATGATTTGCGTGTGTCCATGGGATTGAGTGCGGCGTATCTCGCCGAAGGAAGTGCGGGCGATCGTGAGCCGTCGCACTTTACCCCGGAATTGTCGCGCCGCGCGCGCGCGGTCGAGATCTGGGCCGCGCTGCGCTCCCTTGGCAAGCGAGGGCTGGCCGATCTGATCGAGCGCTGTTGCCGCCACGCAGCGCAGTTTGCCGACGGACTGCAGGCCCTCGGCTTTGAGGTGCTGAACGACGTCGTGCTCAACCAGGTGCTGGTTTCATTTGGATCTCAGAAGATCACCCGGGCCGCGATCGCGAAATTGCAGGCCGGCGGGGTTTGTTGGTGCGGTAGCACGGTCTGGCAGGGTCGAACGGCAATGAGAATAAGCGTGTCGAGCTGGGCCACCACCCAACACGATGTCGAGGTCAGCCTCGCCGCTATGGCCAACGCCGTGCGATCAGCTGCGGCCGATGTCGAAGGATAGGCTTCTATTCCCACTCACTGTTCAAGAGCGGCCGGGAATCTCTACTGCTGTGGAAACTTTAATTCCAGCTCGATCGCCTGGAAGCGCGGCTCTTGGCGCAAGGGATCCAGGGGCGGGTCGGTTTTGAGGTTCTCCAGGACCGGATCACGCAGCCGCAGCGCCGTTTCGAGCCATTCGAGCGCCTTCGCCCGATTGCCCCACTGCGCATAGATCGTGGCGTATTGATACGCTGCGGCATTGCCCAGTGCTACTTTTAGCTTCGAAAGTGTGGCTTGCGCATCCGCGTGCCGGCCGAGCTTGTCGTAGGTCACTGCGAGGCACTGTTGACTCTCCCAGTAGTCCGGCGTCGTCTCGCATGAAGCGCGCGCGCTCCAGATCCCCGAGCCCGTAGTAGGCGAGCCCGCGCTCCGCGTAGGGCAACTTGAAATCGGGCTCAACACTGATGACTTCCGGCGAATGCCGCAACCGCCTCCTCATAGCGGCGGGCCGCATACAGCGCCTGGCCGAGCCGCGCATGGCTTTCGCGAGCGAGGGGATCGAGCACGACTGCGCGGCGCGCGGTCGCAATGCCCGCATCGAAGTGCCCCATGAGGGCTGCAAATCTGCCGCTTAGTCGCAAAGCCTGGGCACTGCCCGGCGCGAGCACGACGGCCCGCTCGTACGCCTCACTCGCCTGCGTAAAGTCGAGGTTTTGATCCGAAACGTATGCCGATGCGAGGTGCGCCTGAGCCAGATCGGGCGCGAGCGCGAGCGCCTGGTGCGCATCCGCCTGCGCCTTGTCATAGCCTTCACGCATCGCCCCTGGGGTCGCGGCATCCCCGGCGACGTAGGAAAGGGCGATCGATCGGGCTGCGAAAGCTAGCGCATAGTGCGGATCGAGGCGAATCGCTTCCGTGTACGCGGCAATGGCCGCTGGGAGGTCTTTGGTGTCGCGAATCGAGCTGTCCGCCTTTGCGCCGCGCAGATAGGCATCGAATGCGGCCGGATTGCGCGTCCCGCCGAGCTCGACTTTGGCCGCGACATCCCCGAGTAGCGTGACTTTCAGGGCGCTGGCCACTGCGCTGGCAATCTCGGTCTGAAGTTTCAGCACATCCCCTAAGTCCCGGTCATAGGTCTTGGACCAGAGGTGAAATCCCGTGACCGCATTGATCAGCTGTGCGGTGATGCGCACGGTACGCCCTGAGTGCCGTACGCTTCCTTCGAGCACTGCGCCGACATTGAGTTTATGCGCCACGGTGGCAATGTCCGGATGCTCTATGAATGAGAACGAGGAGGTGCGCGCCGCAACCTGTAATCCGTCGATCTCGGCAAGGGAATTAAGCAATTCTTCGGTGAGGCCGTCGGAGAAGTACTCCTGCTCCTTGTCTCCGCTGAGGTTCACGAACGGCAGCACCGCGATCGAGTGCGCGGGCGGTGCAAAAGCAGCCATAGCACTCGCCTGACTCGGCGCTGCGAGCACGGCAAGAGTCTTTGCGCCGACCGCTACTTGGGCGCGGCTCTCGCGGTATAAGGCATAACCCACCGTGGCCAGAATCGCGGCGAGAGCCGCGGCACTGACCCCGAGCAGGGTTCCATTGCGCAGCACAAACTTGCGCAGCTGATAGGAGAGTCGGGCCGGCTGCGCCTGGATGGGTTTGCCGGCCAGGTAGCGTTGCAGATCCGCCGCCATCGCGGCGGCACTTGGATAGCGCTGCGCTGGCTCCTTCGCCAGCGCCTTGAGTACCACGGCATCCCGGTCACCGCGCAAATGCCGAGTCAGCCGTTCTACCGTACTCGAGCGGCTAGCGGCCGCCGACTGCTCGAGCTGCAAGCTGGGCTTCTTTACCTCGATCGTAGCGATGGCCCGATCGAGCAGCCCGAGCGAGGCCGCGCTCTTGAGCCGATAGGGTTGAGTGCCCGTCAGCAGCTCGTAGAGCAAGACTCCCAGGGAGTAGAGATCACTGCGCGCATCGATCGCATCGCCGCGCAATAGCTCCGGACTGGCATAGTCCGGTGTCAGGGCGCGGCCGTAGACCCTCGTGAGCGCCTGATCCGTCTCTTCAGCCTCCAGCAGTCTGGCGACGCCAAAATCCAGCAGGCGCACCTGCCCGGAGTCGGTCTCCAGAATGTTCGAGGGCTTGAGGTCCCGATGGACGACTTTCATGGGCGTACTGCACGGCCTCGAGCACCTGCAGGAAAAGATCTAGCCGCGCGGGTATCCCGACTCGGTGTGCGTCGCACCAGGCGGTCAGCGGCTCGCCCTGCACGTACTCCATCGCCAGGTAGGGCAATCCTTGCGGATCCACCCCGGCATCGTAGAGACGCGCAATATGGGGATGCTCGAGACTGGCCAGGATGTCGCGCTCGCGCGCAAAACGCGCCTCCAAACCCGCTTGCAGGCGAGTGAGCATCGGCAGTTTCAGTGCTATCTCGCGCTTGAAGGCACCGTCGGCGCGCCGCGCCAGCCACACCTCCGCCATACCGCCCGCGCCCAGCCGTCGAATCAGCTCATACGGGCCCACGCGCGCACCGGGCTTAAGGCCGCTCGCAGCCGGGGCGCTCGCCTCATCTGCGGCACCGAGCTTCGGCAGGCTCATCAGCGCTTTCAGATCCGCTGCCTGCGCCGCTCCCGGCAGCAGCGCCGCGCGCAGCGCGGCAGCCAGATCCGGATGCGCTAGGGTAGCCCTCTCAAGCCAGGCGCGGCGCCCGGCCTCATCCAGCGCCAGCGCCTCATCCAGCAGCTGGCTCATCAGCGTCATCTGAGGAATCGATAGGGCCATCGGTCTGTTTAATCGCCTCAGCGCAACGCGGCCGCGAGAATCAGCCGCGCCTTCTCCCAGTCGCGTTGCACCGTGCGTTCGGTAACCTGCAGCGTTTCGGCAATTTCCTGCTCGCTGTAGCCACCGAAGTAGCGCATTTGCGCGACCTGGGCCAAACGAGGATCGGCTTGCTCCAACGCCTCGAGTGCCTCGTGTACGGCCAGAACCGTCTCCTCCGCGTCAGGCAGCTGCGCCCCAAGACCGGTGGATAGGGTGAGCGGGGTTCGATCGCCGCCGCGCTTGTGCGCTAGGCGCTCGCGCACGCTGTTGACGATCACTGAGCGCATCACTTGCGAGGCGTAGGCGAAGAACGCGCGCCGATCCTCGGCGCGAAGCTCCCCGGCGCGCACGAACCGCAGATACGACTCGTGCACCAGGCAGGTGGTGTCCAGAACCGTATTGCGCCCGCCGTCGCGCAGCCGCGCATGTGCCAGCCGGTGCAGTTCGCTGTAGGCGGCCGCAAACAGCGCGTCGCGCGCCCCGGCATCGCCTGCCTGGACTCGGCCCAGGAGCTCGGTGAGTTGGCTCATCGGCGGCCAACTTAGCGCGTCCCCGAAGCCTGTGCCATGCAATCGGCGGATCGGATGTCGGGTTTGGCACCCGGACGGTGTCTGTAGGAGTGAGGCAGCGAATTGAGGGCCGCCGGCTAACCCCGGCAGAGGCCGAGTGAGCGCCTCGTGACGATCGATCCAGTAACCCGAATGGCTCTATCAACCCTTCCAAGGAGACCACCATGAACACGACCACTTCCACCGCCCTTCGCACCCTGCTTGCCGGTGCGGTCCTCAGCGCCCTGGCCTTAAGCTTCGCGACCGTGTCCCGCGCCGATGACGACACGGCACCCCCGCAGGTCATTGTGAAATACGCCGATCTCGACGTCTCGACTGCACCGGGCGCTGCGGCCCTCTATCGCCGGATCCACGGCGCGGCCGAGGAGGTCTGCTCGCGCATGTACCCCAGCACCGAGGCGTACAGATGGCACAAGAACGCCTGCCTGCAGCAGGTCATCGCGGACGCGGTGGTGAAGGTCAATGAGCCGGCGTTGTCCGCTGTGTTCGCATCCAACTATGGCATGCCACAGCCTGCGGTGCTGGCCGCCGCAGGGACTCGCTAGCGCTGCGCCCCCGCGCACCTCAAGAACTAGGGCCCAGCACGCCGCCGTGCGTCTGGGCCCTTTCCTAAGGCCAAATTCACTCCCACTCAGTTGTCTCCGGGACCTGTAAATACCTGAATTAACTAGGCGTTTTATCAGGCTATCCCGGGCTTACCGTCAGAAACACCGTCGAAAAATCTCGCTTGAGGGCGATAGACGGCGAAAGATGCCGAAAGCAATTGCCTCAAGTCGACGGATCTCGCCGGATAGCGAAGTAAACCTGCCGATATGTATTCCATAAAATGGAATCCGCAGTTCCATTTTTGGGAATCCGGAGTTATGCTTTGTCCCCGTGATCGTTATCGGCACAGATATCGTAGAAGCTTATTTCCGGTCACGGGCCGGCCATAGGGGAATCAAGGCTGCGCGATCCCAATATGACGCCTGGCTGGCGATCGCGGGCGCAGCGGACTGGAAGACGCCGGAAGATGTAAAGAAGGCACATCCGAAGGCGAGCGTCTTGAAGAGCGGTCGTGTGGTTTTTAATATCAAGGCCAATGATTATCGGTTGATTGCGTTAGTTCAGTACGTGAATGGGGTCTTGATGATCCGATTTTTCGGATCGCATGAGGAATATGACGGCATTGATGCGGAGACAGTGTGATGAAAACGACCTTGATTGTGATTCAAGATGAAGCGGACCACGCTGACGCCAAGAAGCTCATCGAGAAGCTGATGGGGTCGAGCGATCCCAAGGACCGTGCACGGATGGTAGCCCAGGCCCGCTTGGTCGAGGCTTACGAGCGCTCGGAGTGGCCACGTACAGCGCCGACACTTCCGGTGCTTCTCGCCTACATAATGGATCAACATAACCTTTCGCGCGCCGATCTCGTGCCTTTACTTGGTACAGCCAGCCGCGTGAGTGAGGTCCTGGGCGGAAAGCGGGACTTGAGCATGACAATGGTGCGCCGGCTACGCGAGCGCTTTCACATTTCGGCTGATTTGCTCGTTCCGCGGGGTCGATCGCGCAACAGAATACCCGCGTAAGCTAGCCGGCCAAGATCCACGACTCTTACACCAGTACCCGGGACACGATCAGGACGGGCTCAGCAGCCGAACTGGCGCTTCCCGAAGTTGAATAGACCGTTGTACCCAGGGGTCGTCAACGATTCCGGGCAGATTGAGCGCATCAAGTAGGTCCGCTGGCGCCGCGTCGACCAGCAGCTCATGGCACTCGCTGAACTGATACGCCGGCAGGAATTTGTCGATCAGAGTCAAGGCTGGATGCCGAAGGTCTTGATGACGAGTGGAGTGTCGATGATAACGTGCGGAGCGAAGATGTGGTAACTGAGTGCGTGCACCCAGGCGTTGCCGGTACGCAGCGTCAGCACACTCTTGAACATTCCCGGTCCAAAGTATTGAAGCAGCACGAAGATGAGCGACAGTGTGGCATTGGTCGGGGAACTAAAGGTGGACCAGCCCTCAACGACATGCATCGCGGCATAGGTGAGCCCGCCCAGCAGCACAGTCGTTATACGAGAGCCTGACAATGCAAGATAGCGGGGCAGCAAGATCGAATAGATCAGTATCATCGTCGGGAGCACCGTACCGATGAAAAATATCAGAAGTGTAAGGGGCGCTCCGATCAGTATTTGACGTGCACTCAAGCTGAAGAGCGTCCTATTGAAGACCGCAAGCTCGAATGCGGACTCGACAAGGACCACCACGACAATCAGAAGCAAGTCATTTCGACGGTCCGTGGAGCGTAAATTGAGCTGGGTGTTTGTATATCGGCGTCGGAAATACAGGTAAGGTAGAACAGCGAATACCGCAAAATTGTATAGCGCCCATGTCCACATTTCACCACGCTGGGGCGCGACGCCGCAGCCAAAGACCGTGCCGGCGATGTGAAAGCTAAAGGCCCGGTAACCCAATGCCGGTCCCAATAGCCAGCCGCCAACCTGGCCAAGCGCCGCATAGCCGATCAACAGAAGCGTTTCCCGTAAGCCCGCTTGACGATGAGGTGCGCGGCTCGCAATGTCCGGAACCACGCGGCGGCGAGTGAGCAGGACGACCAACCCCATCAGAACAAGGATCTCGATCAAGGTTATTGTCGGGGCGAACAACTGCACCGCGAAGGGCAGTGCGGCGACCGCCGGGCGATCGAAAGGAAGAGAACCATCGGCAAGCAAAAACACCAGAAGATACCCAAGCACCCATAGGGTGATGGCAGTTTGCACGCCTCGATGCGCGGCTGTGACTCCGAACCAATGCCTCAGAGGCGCCCGGGTCGCGAACCGTCGGTTTGCATCGCTGCCATCGTGCATTGTTTAGATCTCAAGGAATGGGTGCAGTCATCGGGTGATGGACGAAAATTCGACCGGTGACTCGGTGGTCGTTTTCCCGTTCCCCAACTTCATACGACACCAGCGTCCTGCTTCATCTCCGGATACCAGGTTTTTGCCAGTATTGCCCAAAATTTCGGGGTTCATCTTCCCAATCGACCGTGCCACAATCACGTAGCGCTCTAGTCACTCCCACTCATTGTCTCCGGCGTGCATAAGTCGCTGAAAATAAGAGATTTCTTCTCCGGGTACGCCAAACTTACCGTCACAATTATCGCCAAATAATTCCGCTTGGGGACGACAGACAGCGATAGATGCCGAAACGGTTGGGGCACCATATAACGGCAGACCTGCCGTAGAAAACCCTTTCGCGCACGACGGCCGACAGTATCGGGAATGTTTAACTCTCCGCAGAGTTTCTGCCGCGAACGCTCGCGCGCCCCACTCCCGTCGCCTATCGATGGCGTCGGCCTTTAGGCACCACTTGAAGAGATCGGCCCGAACTAGAGCGTGATTAAACGGCCATCTCATCATGGCTCGTTGAGGCTACTCGCTGCATAGTCTGTCAATTCCGACGCCAGGTGATCGAATGTCAGGCGGATTCGTCGATTGCTCCGCAAGTCGCGGTGCATAACAAGCCAAACCTCCATCGGAATGATGAGTTCAGAGTGGAGCAAGGGAACGAGATCCTTTTTTCGCCTTGCGATTCCCAGTTGGCAAGCGCCTATTCCAAATCCCGCGCGCAGTGCGGCGAGTTGGGCGAGATCGCTATCCGAGCGAAACGCAAACATGTCGCGGGTTAACGGCACACCGATCCGCTCAAGAAGTCGCGCGTACGCCTGGTCGCGGTCGTAGCCGATTAAGGCATGTTGGCGAAGATCCTCCAGCTTTCGCGGGATCACGCGCCCCTTCAAGTAATGCCGGTGACCGTAGAGTCCAATGTCGATTCGGCCGACTCGTCTGGCAACCAGGGCACCTTGCGTGGGCCGGACCATCCGGACCGCAATGTCCGCATCCCCGCGCAACAGGTCTTCATTACGGTTCGATAGCGCCAGTTCCACCGAGATTCGAGGGTTCCGCGAATGAAACTTCTCGAAGATCTGGGGCAGCACTTCGCCCCCAATGACCTCGCTCGCGGTGATCCGAACTGTCCCACCTCCCTCTTCGACTTCACCGGAGGCCGTCCGCTGCGCCGCCTCGACGGCGGCCGCCATCGCCTCGGCCGACGGGATCAATCGAGTGCCGGCTTCTGTGGGTGCCAAGCCATCGAGTGAGCGGGTGAATAGTGTGACTCCCAACGACGCCTCAAGGGCAGCCACCTGACGTCCCATGGTGGGCTGCGTCGTCCCAAGAACGCGCGCCGCACTCGACAGACTGCCCTCGCGCACGACGGCAAGAAACGCCCTGAATAGGTGCCAGTCGGGTTGTTTCGTAGACATGCATTATTGTATGGACAATGTGCTTTATTAGGCAATTGGTGTTTACGTTGCGCCGGATTAGGATTCATCCAGTCATCTACAACTGGAGAATCACATGGGCAAAACACCTATCTCAGCAGCGCCTGTTCGTACCGCTTCGGGAGCTGCCTGTGCTCCCGCCTATGCCGCACCGACGCGATTCCTGGAGGTCGGTGGCGGCCGCGTGGCGTATGACGATACGGGCGGCAATGGTCCTCTGATTCTCGCAATTCCCGGAATGGGTGATCTGCGTTCGGAGTACCGGCTGCTGCGGCCAGCGTTGCAGCGTGCGGGCTACCGAGTCGTTACGATGGATGTGCGCGGATTCGGCGACACGTCAGCCCGGTGGAGCGATTACTCGGCGCACGCGGTAGGTCGCGATGCCCTGGCCCTACTGAACCATCTCAACGCCGGTCCAGCAATCGTCCTCGGCAATTCCTTCGCTGCAGGGTCCGCACTATGGGCCGCCCACGACTCGCCAGCGCAAGTTAGCGGTGTGGTACTGCTGGGTCCAATTATCCGTGACCAGAAGCTGTCTGGCATTGTGAAACTCGCGTTGAGCATCGGCTTTGGCGGCCCCTGGCGCGTTTGGTTCTGGACCACCTACTGGAACAGTTTGTTTCCGAGCGCCAAGCCGACGGACCATGCTCAGATCAAGGCAGCTCTCTCCCGGAACCTGCACGAACCCGGCCGCATGGTCGCGCTCAAGTCGATGATCAAGCTTTCCAAGGCGGACACCGCAGCGATCGTTTCGAAGACTCGGGTTTCGGCCCTCGTCGTGATGGGGACCCGCGATCCCGACTTCCCGGATGCATCGGCCGAAGCTCACTGGCTCGCCGACAAGCTCGGCGCTGAGACCATTATCGTCGAGGGCGCAGGCCACTACCCCCATGCCGAAATGCCAGATCGGGTGGCACCCAAGTTGCTGGCGTTCATCAACGGCGTCCACGACCGAGATTCGAACGTTGTCTGAGGAAACAACACCCAATACCGCAGCAGTTAGCGGCGCCAATTGTGGGGCCGCTAACTCTCGGTGGCTCGGTCGTCGATTTCTCGGCCGCCGAGTTCATTTGCCCTGAGCGGCATGCTTCGTCTCCCACCAGCCGGTAATTTGCCACTTTTGCCCCAAGTCTCCGACTTTACCGCCTCGCCCGAGCGTGCAACAATAGGGAAGCGCCCCGGTCACTCCCACTCGATAGTCGCCGGCGGCTTGCCGGAGATGTCGTACACCACGCGTGAGATGCCTGGTACCTCGTTGACGATGCGTCGCGACACCAGGTCTAGAAACTCGTACGGCAGATGGGCCCAGTGCGCAGTCATGAAGTCGACCGTCTCCACCGCGCGCAACGCAATCACGTAATCGTAACGCCGCGCATCGCCCATGACGCCGACCGAGCGCACCGGCAGGAACACGGCAAACGCCTGGCTGGTGCGCTGATACAAGTCGTGGCGGCGCAGTTCCTCGATGAAGATGTGATCGGCGCGGCGCAGCAGCTCGGCAAATTCGCGTTTCACCTCGCCCAGGATACGCACCGCCAGACCCGGACCGGGAAACGGGTGCCGATTCACCATCTCGCGCGGCAGCCCAAGCTCGATGCCGATGCGACGCACCTCGTCCTTGAACAGCTCGCGCAGCGGCTCGACCAGCTGCAGTTTCATCGTCGCCGGCAGGCCGCCGACGTTGTGATGCGACTTGATGACGTGCGCCTTGCCGGTGCGCGTTCCGGCCGACTCGATCACGTCCGGATAGATCGTGCCCTGCGCCAGGAACCGGGTATCGCGCATTTTGCGCGCCTGCTGCTCGAATACCTCGATGAATAGTGCGCCGATGATCTTGCGCTTCGCCTCCGGATCGCTCTGGCCCTGCAGGGCATCGAGAAACCGCTGCTCGGCGTCCACCCGGATCACCTGCACGCCCAGTGCGTCGACGAAGGTGCGCATCACCTGGTCGCCCTCACCAAGGCGCAGCAGGCCGTGATCGACGAACACGCAGGTCAGCTGGGCACCGATCGCCCGCTGCAGCAGCGCCGCGACCACCGAGGAATCGACACCGCCCGACAGGCCCAGCAGCACCCGTCCGGTGCCGACCTGCGCCCGGACGCGTGCCATGAGATCGTCGATGATGTTGCTGGCGGTCCAGCGCGCCTCGCAGCCGCAGATCTCGCGCACGAAGCGCTCCAGAATCGCGGTGCCCTGGCGCGTGTGCGTAACCTCGGGGTGGAACTGCACGCCGTAAAGTCGTCGTTGCTCGTCCGCCATGGCGGCATAAGGCGCATCATGCGTCCTGGCAACCGCGGTAAAGCCCGGCGGCAGCGCTTCCACACGATCGCCATGGCTCATCCACACGTCGAGCACCGCACGGCCGTCGTGCTGGCGGTCGAGGATGCCTTCAAGCAGCCTGCAGGAGTGCGCCACCTGGACCTCGGCATAGCCGAACTCGCGCGTGTGGCCGCCGGCAACGTGGCCGCCGAGCTGTTGCGCCATGGTGTGCATGCCATAGCAGATGCCCAGCACCGGCGCGCCGAGCTCGAACACCGTCTGCGGCGCCCGCGGCGGCTCGCTGTCGGTCACCGATTCCGGACCGCCGGACAGGATGACGCCGCGCGCGCCGAACGCGCGCACCTCGGCGTCGCTGATGTCCCACGGATGAATTTCGCAGTACACGCCCAGCTCACGCACGCGGCGCGCGATTAATTGCGTGTACTGCGCACCGAAGTCGAGGATCAGGATGCGGTGGGCATGGATGTCCGCCGGGGGCGGCACCGCGTCGAGCGCGCTTACGGACAGCACTTCAGGACGTGCGGTAATTGGGAGCCTCCTTGGTGATCGTCACATCATGCACATGACTCTCGCGAATGCCGGCAGTGGTGATGCGCACGAACGAAGGCCGGGTCCGCATCTCCTCGATATTGTTGCTGCCGGTATAACCCATGGCGGCGCGCAGGCCGCCGGCCAGCTGGTACAGGATCGCGACCAGGCTGCCCTTGTAGAGCACGCGGCCCTCGATGCCCTCCGGCACCAGCTTCTCCAGTTCGGTGGAGGTATCCTGGAAATAGCGGTCGGCCGAGCCATGCCGCTCCGACATCGCTCCGAGCGAGCCCATGCCGCGGTATGCCTTGTAGGACGCACCCTGGTACAGCTCGACCTCGCCCGGAGACTCCTCGGTGCCGGCAAACATGCCGCCGATCATCACCGCGTGCGCGCCGGCGGCGATCGCCTTGGCCAGATCGCCCGAGTAGCGGATGCCGCCGTCGGCGATGATCGGCACGCCGCGCCCTTCGAGCGCGGCGGCGATGTTGGCCACCGCGCTGATCTGCGGGACGCCGACGCCGGCCACGACCCGCGTGGTGCAGATCGATCCCGGCCCGATGCCGACCTTGACCGCGTCGGCCCCGGCGCTGATCAGGTCCAGCGCCGCCTCGCGCGTCACGATGTTGCCGGCGATCAGCTCCAGGTCGCTCCAGCGCGACTTCAGGCGGGCGATCATCTCCAGCACGCCGCGCGAGTGACCGTGCGAGGTGTCGAGTACCACGACGTCGACCCCGGCCTCGCGCAGCGCCACGACGCGATCCAGGGTGTCGGGCGTGGTGCCGATGGCGGCACCGACCCGCAGCCGGCCGCTCGGGTCCTTGCTGGCGCGCGGAAACTCCGTGGCCTTCTGGAAATCCTTGACGGTGATCATGCCCTTGAGCTCATCATCGCCGTTGACCACCAGCACCTTCTCGATGCGGTGCTTGTGCAGCAATCGCTGCACCTCTTCCTTCGGCGCGTTTTCGCGCACCGTGATCAGGCGCGATTTCGGCGTCATGACGGCGCTGACCGGCGCATCGAGTTTGCGCTCGAAGCGCAAATCGCGGTGGGTCACGATGCCGACCACCTTGCTGCCGCTGACCACTGGCACGCCGGAGATGCCGCGCGCGCGCGTGAGCTCGATCACCTGGCGAATCGTGGTTTCCGGCGGCACCGTGATCGGATCGGTGATGACACCGCTCTCGAATTTCTTGACCCGCGCCACCTCGCGCGCCTGGGCCTCGATCGGCATGTTCTTGTGGACGATGCCGATGCCGCCTTCCTGCGCCATCGTGATCGCCAGCCGCGCTTCGGTCACGGTGTCCATGGCAGCCGACAGCACCGGCAGGCCGACCCGGATGTTGCGGGTGAGTTGGGTTGAAAGGTCGACCTCGCGCGGCAGTACGTCGGAGCGCGCCGGAACGAGCAGGACGTCGTCGAAGGTCAGCGCTTCTTCGAGTATTCGCATGGAGCCTCGCGGCTTCGAGAAGAAGCGAGCCATTGTACGCCCCTGGTGCCGCTGGGGTAAACCTCGCCGCGCGTACGCCAAGGCGCCCGGCGGGCGTAAGATGCCGCAAGGCAAGCCCGTCTTAAAGCGTTGCAAGTGACCGACCAACCAACCAGCCCCTCCGGCAACGCCGCGCTCGCCGCGACTGCGAGCGCCGAGGTTGCGCTCAATGCAACCGCGCCGACGCACGCCATCTACTCGGTGTCGAAGCTGAATCGTGAAGTGCGCATGCTGCTCGAGTCGGGCGTCGGCCAGGTCTGGGTACAGGGTGAGGTGTCGAATCTGGCGCGGCCCTCATCCGGCCACTGGTATTTCTCGCTCAAGGACCGCGACGCGCAGCTGCGCTGCGCCATGTTCCGGACCCGCAATACCCTATGCCGCTTTGCGCCGCGCGAAGGTCAGGCAGTGATCGCCTTCGGCCGTGTGAGCCTGTATGAGCCGCGCGGCGACTATCAGCTGCTGATCGAACATCTCGACGACGCCGGCCTAGGCGCGCTGCAGCGCGCGTTCGACCAGCTCAAGGCGCGGCTCGCGGCCGAGGGCCTGTTCGCCGCCGAACGCAAGCGCAAGCTGCCAGTCGTGCCGCGACGCATCGGCGTCATCACCTCGCCCACCGGCGCTGCGATTCGTGACGTGCTGCATATCCTGGCGCGCCGGTTCCCGGCGGCCGCGGTGCTGCTGTATCCGGTGCCGGTGCAGGGCGCGGGCGCGGCGCCGGCGATCGTCGCAGCGCTGGACCTGGCATCGGCGCGCGCCGAGTGCGACGTGCTGATCCTGACGCGCGGCGGCGGCTCGCTCGAGGACCTGTGGGCCTTTAACGATGAGCGCGTGGCGCGCGCCATCTATCGCTGCGCCATTCCGGTGGTGACCGGCATCGGGCATGAGATCGACTTCACCATTGCCGACTTCGTGGCCGATGTGCGCGCGCCGACGCCATCCGGCGCAGCCGAACTCGTAGCCCCCGACGGCCGCGCCTGGCTGCACAAGCTGGTGCAGCTCGGCACGCGCTTCGCCGCCGGCATGCGCCGCCAGCTGCAGCATGAGCACACGCGCTTCGCCGGCCTGATGCGCCGGCTGCAGCAGGCGCATCCAGGCGTGCGTCTGTCGCACTACAGCCAGCGGCTCGACGAGCTCGAGGGCCGGCTGCAGTTCGCGCTCCAGGCCGGTCTTGCCGCCCAGGTCGCCCGGCTCGAGAGCGCCGCGCGCGCCCTGCAGGGCGTGAGCCCGTTGGCCACGCTCGGCCGCGGCTTCGCCGTGATCACCCGCAGCGCCGACGGCGCACTGGTGACGGCAGCCGGGCAACTGTCGGTCGGCGAGACCTTTGACGCGACGCTGGGTTCCGGCAGCCTGCACGCCGCGGTGCTGGCGCGGCAGCCATGAGCGGCCGTGGCATGGCTCGGCTGGCGGCGGTGGTGTCGCTGGGCCTGTGCGGCGCGGCGCTGGGGATCGACCTGCCGGCGGCCAGCCCGGTGCCGGGCGGCGTTGCGCTGCTGCCGCTGGCGACCAGCCCCGACGATGGCGGCGCCGCGCCATGGGCCAGCTACGGCGGCGAGCGCGTCATGGTGCTGAAGCAGCCCGATCACTGGCTGGCGGTTGTGGGCATCCCGCTCAGCACCGAGCCCGGCGCTGCGGCGCTCGCGGTCAGGCGTTCAGCCGGCAGTGCTGGCGAAACGCTGGAGTTCCAGATCGGACCGAAGGACTACGTCGAGCAGCGGCTCACGGTGGCGCCCTCGAAGGTTGACCTGTCCGAAAAGGACCTGGAGCGCGTCAACCGCGAGCAGGCTCATCTGCGCCAGGCGCTCGAGAGCTTCGTCGAACAGCCACCGGCCACGCTGCAGCTGCTGGCGCCGGTGAACGGCGTGCGTTCCAGTTCCTTCGGTTCGCGCCGTATCTTCAACAACCAGCCGCGTAACCCGCACTCGGGCATGGACATCGCGGCCGCCTGGGGCACGGCGGTACACGCGGCCGCCGCCGGCCGCGTGATCGACACCGGGGATTTCTTCTTCAATGGCAATACCGTGCTGATCGATCACGGCGAAGGCCTGATCACGATGTACTGCCACCTGTCGGCGATCGGCGTGCGGCCGGGAGATGTGGTGTCCTCCGGCGCCGTCATCGGCAAGGTCGGCGCCACCGGCCGCGTGACCGGGCCGCACCTGCACTTCGGAGTTGCACTCAACCGCGTTTTTGTCGACCCGGCATTGTTCTTGCCACCTTCCGCGGCTTCACCTTCCCCGCCTTGACGCGATCGTACGGATTGGCGTCGGTGCGAAACTCGATCGCCACCGGGGTCGCGAACAGGTCGAATGCCTCGCGATACACATTCGCCAGGTAGCGTCGATACGACTCCGGCACCGATACCGTCTGATTGCCGTGGATCACGATCCGCGGTGGATTACGCCCGCCCTGGTGCGCGTAACGCAGCTTGATGCGCCGGCCGCGCACCAGCGGCGGCTGATGCGCTTCCAGCGCGCGCTCGAGCGTGCGGGTCAGGGCCGGCGTCGGCATGGAACGCATCGCGGCGTCGTAGCCGCGGATGGCATCGCGTGCCAGCGCGCCCACCCCGGTGCCGTGGCGCGCGGAAATGTAGTGCAGCGGCGCAAACGGCACGAAATCGAGTTTGAGCGTGAGCTGGCGCTTGATTTCCTCGCGCTGATCCTGGGCAATGCCATCCCATTTATTCACTGCAATAAGGATCACACGGCCGCGATCCAGCGCCTGGCCGAGCACACTCGCATCCTGCTCGCCGACATTGTGGTGCGCATCCAGCACCAGAATCACCACGTGCGCGCCGGCGATCGCCTGCAGTGTGCGCGCCACGCTGGCGCGCTCGACCGGATCTTCCACCCGTGCCCGGCGCCGCACGCCGGCGGTGTCGATGAACAGAAATTCGCGGCCATCGCGCTGGAACGGCACGAAAATACTGTCGCGCGTGGTGCCGGGCTGCTCGCTGGCGATGACGCGTTCCTCGCCGATCAGACGGTTCACCAGCGTCGACTTGCCGACGTTGGGCCGGCCGATGATGGCTACGCGAATACCGCTGGTGTCGTCCGCCGGTGCGCTTTCCGGCACCAGCCCGGCGAGCAGCGTATCGAGCAGCTCAAGGCACCCCTGGCCGTGGCTGGCGGCGATCGCCATCGGAATGCCCAGTCCCAGCGTATGAAAATCCGCGGCGACCACATCGCCCTCGAGTCCCTCGGCTTTATTCAGGGCCAGCACCACCGGTTTGCCGGTGCGACGCAGCTCGCGTGCGATGAACTGATCCTGTGCCGTCATCCCGGCGCGTGCATCGGCCACCAGAATCAGGAAGTCGGCTTCCGCCACCGCTTTCTCGGTTTGCGCGCGCATCTGCGCATCCAGGCCCTTGGGATGTTCGATCAGCCCGCCGGTATCGATCAGCACGCACGGCACGTGGCCGACGCGCGAGTAGCCGTACTGGCGGTCGCGTGTGACGCCAGGGACGTCGGCGACGATCGCCGCGTGGCTGCGCGTGAGCACATTGAACAGCGTCGATTTGCCGACGTTCGGTCGGCCGACGATCGCGACGATCGGCAGCATGGTTAGCCGCCTACTTGGTCGGCTCCGCTGCGGCCGCGGCCACCGGTGCGGCAGACGCCGGTGCCTGCGGCGCTGCCGGTGCCGCGGCGGCGACAGCTTCCGGCAGCGGGGCGCTATAGGCGCTGACCACACCGTTGTCGGAGAACGCCAGCACCAGTCCGCCGGCCACGATCGGCGTGCCGCTGACGCGCTTCTTCATCGCGATGCCCTTGGAGGCGATGGTGCTGTTGCGGCCGACCGATTTGCCGACCTCGGCGCGCGCCATGAAATCCCCGGTAGCCGCATCGAGCCAATGCAACACCCCGCCGGCATCGGCCACCACCACCCGGCCGCGGTAGATCACCGGTGCCGTCAGCTGGCGCCGGGCCAGCGCTTTCTGCGTCCACTGCTCAGTGCCGTTCTTGCGGTCCACGCGCACCACGCTGCCGTCCGCGGTCGATATGTAGACCGCGTTCTCGTCGACCGCCAGCCCGCGATAGCTCGACATGTCGCGCGCCCAGACCACCTGCCCGGTCTCACGCGCCAGCCGCGTCAGGCGTCCCTGGTAGGCCACCGCAAACAAATCATCGCCGTCAACCACCACCGGCGCGTCGACATCGATCAGCCGCTGCAGCTCGGTGCTCCCATGGGCCTGTCCGACCGCGGTATCCCAGGCCGTGGTGCCATTGCTGATGGTGACGGCGGCTACGCGCCCGTTGTCGAAACCGGCGATGGCCAGATCCCCCGCCAGCACCGGCACACTGGTGCCGCGCAACGACAGTCGTGGCACCTGTTGCTCGGCCACCCAGCGCTCGCTGCCGTCCCGGATCGACAGGCCATGCATGCGTCCATCCACACCGCGCACCACCGCCAGCTCACCGCCGATGGCCGCGGCGGACAGAACCTCGGCATTGATGCGGATGCGCCAGCTCGGACTGCCGTCGGCTTCCGACAGCGCGATCACCTCGCCTTTGGAACTGCCCACCACGACCAGGCCGAGCCCGGCGGCCGGACCGCCTGCGAGCGGCGCCTTGACCTTGCGACTCCACAGCCGCCGCCCGCTCTTGAGATCGAATGCCTCGACCTCACCGTTGTGGCTGGCGGCAAAGACGCGCTCGCCGTCGACGGCCAGGTCGAGCCCGAGGCGCAGTCGCGGCACTTCACCGGACACTTTGACCGACCAGACGCGTTGTAGGTCGATGCGATTGGCGAACGGCACCAGCGCCATCGGCTCTTCGGCCTTTTTCTTGGCAATCTTGGCCTTGCTGGTGAAAACCGAACCGTTGAACACCGAACAGCCGGCGCATAGCAATAGCGCGCAAGCCAGCGCACCGACCAAAACCTTAGGTGCGGTCACGAGTGCGCCAGCTCGCCGATCTTCAGATCGAGCAGCCCGACATCGGTGGTGGTGCCGCCACTGCTGCGCGCTTCGCGATAAGCCTTGAGCGCCCCGTCGCGATCGCCTTTGGCGAGCAGCACATCGCCGCGTACTTCGGCATAGCGCGCCGCGAAAGCACCCGGATTGACTGCGTCGAGAGTCTTCAGAGCCTGATCGGCGTTGCCCTGTGCCAGCTCGACGCGCGCCAGGCGCAGTCGAACCACCAGCGCCAGCTCCGGATCGCTGGTCGAGGCGAGCACCTGCCGCAGCCGCGCGGCGGCCGGCTCGAGTTGCTTGTTCTCGACCTGGATGCGGGCCACTGCCAGATTGGCCTGATCAGCGTAGGCCGTGGTGGGAAACGCCTTCACCAGCTCGTCCGCCAGCCGAAAACCGCCGTTGACGTCATTGCGCCCGAAAGCTTCAATCACCTGATCGTAGCGCGCCGCAGCAGCGAGGTTGCGCTGCTGGGTGCGATTCTGCCAATAGTTCCAGCCGCCATAGATTGCGAGCGCCACTGCCACTCCGGCCAGGATCCAGGGTCCCTGCTCGCGCAGCCAGGCGAGCACCCGCTCCCATTGTTCCTTTTCATTCAGATACTCTTCCACTCGCGATCTCCCACAGGCCCTAGAGTAACGCCGCGATACGCGCCGGCAGCTCGTGCAACGGACAGTCGATCTGACCGTCGTCGCGGCGCAAAGGTTTCACCGCCGCCACGCCCCGATCGAGTTCGGCGTCGCCCAGGATCAGCGCCAGCCGTGCTCCGCTGCGATCGGCGCGGCGGAACTGCGTCTTGAAATTGCCGCCACCCAGATTGAGCAGCACGCCGCGCCCCGGCAGCGCGTCGCGCAGTTGCTCGGCCAGGCGCATCGCCTCGCGCTCCGCCCGCTCCCCGCTGGCGACGATGTAGATGTCGGGCGCGGCAGCCGCGGCTGCGCCGCCGACCTGGTTCAGCAGCTCCACCACCCGTTCGATTCCCATGGCGAAGCCGATCGCCGGCGTGGCCTCGCCCCCGAGCTGCGTAATCAGGCCGTCGTATCGCCCGCCCGAGCAAACCGCATCCTGGGCGCCGAGCGCATCGGTCACCCACTCGAACACGGTGCGCGAATAATAGTCGAGTCCACGCACCAGCCGTGGATTGACTTCGTACGCCACGCCCACGGCATCGAGCCCGGCACGCAGGGCGGCGAAGTGCGCCTGCGACTCGCCGTCCAGGTGGTCCGTCAGCAGCGGCGCCCCCTCGATCAGCGCTCGCATCGCCGGCTGCTTACTGTCCAGGATGCGCAGCGCGTTAGTGTTCAGGCGTCGGCGGCTGTCCTCATCCAGCTCGCTCTCGTGCGCGCGAAAGTACTGCTGCAGCAGGTCACGGTAGCCCTCGCGCGCCACCGCGGTACCCAGCGAGTTGATCATCAGTCGCACCCGCGTAATACCCAGCGCGCGCCACAGCCGCGCGCTCAGCGCGATCAGCTCGATATCGACGTCCGGTCCCGCAAACCCCAGGGCTTCGAGGTCAAACTGATAAAACTGCCGGTAGCGACCCTTCTGCGGCCGCTCGTGCCGGAAGATCGGACCCAGGCACCAGAACTTGTGGCGCGCTCCGCGCAGCAGCCCATTGGAGATGACCGCCCGGGCGATGCCCGCGGTTGCCTCGGGGCGCAGCGTCAGGCTATCGCCGCCGAGGTCCTGGAAGGTATACATCTCCTTCTCGACGATATCGGTGTATTCGCCGATCGAGCGCCGGAACAGCTCCGTGTGCTCGACGATCGGCACCCGCACCTCTTCATAGCCATACGCTTCGAACACCTCGCGGCCCACGCGCTCGAGATGCTGCCAGGCACCGATTTCGGTGGGCAGCACGTCATTCATGCCGCGCACCGGCTGGATCTGCTTGCTCAAGGCGGCGCGGATGGCGCCGACGGTGCGCGCTGCGGTTGTGGGGCGGGAACTTCGCTGATGCGTCCGCCGTCCTCCAGCAGAAAGCGCTGCGGCCGGCCGCTCTCGGCCGCCGGCCGTAACGCCACCGGGTGCCCGTCGAGTTCCAGCGTGACCCCGTCAGGGTTGCCGAGCAGCACCCGCAGCGGCGCCGCTCCGCTCACATGCCGCTCGGAACCGGCGCCCCCGAAGTCGTGGTACAGCGTTGCGCCGTGCGCATCATAGATCTCGATCCAGCTGTCCTGGTTGAATCTGATCCCCAGCCGCACGCGCCCGCCGGAGGAAGCCCTGGGCGCCGGCGCTGAGTCTTTCGATGGCGCGCCATTGTCCTTGGAAGCTGTGGCGGCATTCTTCGGCGTCGTCACAGCTGTCGCGGCCGGAGGCGGACCGGCGTCCACGCCATCCGTGGCCGCAGGCGCCGCCGGCAGCACCGGCGACGGCGCGGCCGGGGTCGACGTCGATGCGCTGGGCGGGTTCGCTGCGTGGCGGTGTCCGGCGGGCACCCGCACCGCCCACCAGATCCAGGCCGCCAGCACCAGCACGATGGCGCCGATCAGCGCCGCCCACGGAGGCAGTGCCACGCCACGCGAGGCGCTGGTTCCCGGCAAGGTCGTGGTACGCCGCAGATCTGGCAATGGCGCCAGCCGCGCGGCGGAGGCCGCATAGGCCGCCTCGATCTCCTCAACCGGCAGGCCGAGCAGCTCGGCGTAATGACGCAGATGCCCGCGCACGAACACCGCCGCGCCCAGGGTCTCGAAGCGTCCGGCCTCCAGTGCCTGCAGCGTCGCGATATCCAGCCGCAGGCGTTCGGCAACCTGGGTCAGCGTCATGCCGGCGTGCTCGCGCGCGGCCGCCAGGCGCGCGCCCGGGTTGTTGCTGTGTGATTGCGCCGCCCCCTCGTCCATGTTTTAGCCGCTGTCCATGGTTCAGCCGTGATTGACCTTGCTGGCCGCCAGCGCATGCGCCTGGTCGGAGTTAGGGAATTCCTGCGCCAGTCGCGCCCCGTAGCGCTGCTGCGCGACGGCGTCGTTCTGCGCCTGCGCAATGCGGTACGCCAGCAGCAGCAGGTCGGGCGTGGCCGGATTGGTCAGCAGGAACACGTCGATGCGAAAGCGCGCATCGGGAAGTTTCTGTTGCTGGAAATCCAGGTCCGAGGCCTGGTAGACCGCCTCGGAATAAGCCGGGTTGGCGCGCAACGCGCGCGCGAAGCGCTGCGCGGCATCGGCATCGCGATGCACCGCACGCATGCAAACCCCGGCATTGGTGTAGGCCGCCCAGGGCGTGGGATACAGCGGATTGCTCGCGGCCTGTTCGAAATAGCGCACGCCCTCGTCGGCGCGCTCGTGGCTGCACAGGAACACCGCATAGTTGTTCAGCATCGCCGGATCATGCGAGTCCAGCTCGAGCGCAGTGCGAAATTCCTTGTCGGCTTCCTTATCCTTGCCCAGGCGCTCATCCAGCAGCGCCATTGCGCCGTGAATCTCCGGATTGTGCGGATCCATGCTGCGCGCGCGCTCCAGCTTCTCTTTGGCGATCGGCAGATTTCCCTCCTGCAGGTAGCCGAGACCGAGCTGCATGTTGATCCTGGCTGCGGCCTGGATTCTGCTCTCGGTGCTGCTGTAGCTGCCGCTGCTGCTGCTGTTGTTGCTGCTGTTGCTGTTGGTGTTGCTGTTGCTGTTATTGACGGCGCTGTTGACGGTGGGCGTGCGGGCACACGCGCTCAGCATAAGGCTTAGCCACAAGCACCCCAGGCGGCGGTTCATGCATTGACTCCACCGGCCGCGCGCGTCCGCGCCGCCTCGACCCTGCTGCCCAGGCGCACCACGGTGCGATCGGTGACGCGACCCACCAGCTGGCCGCAGGCCGCGTCGATATCATCGCCGCGCGTGCGCCGAACCGTGGCCATCACGCCGCCGCGCAGCAGCAGGTCGCGAAACTGGCCAATGGCGGCCTCGCTCGAACGCCGGAACCGGGTGCCATGATATGGATTGAACGGGATCAAATTCACCTTGGCCGGATGTCCCGCCAGCAGCCGCGCCAGGGCGCGCGCCTGCGCCGGGGAATCGTTCACGCCATCGAGCATCACGTATTCGAAGGTGACGCTGCGGCCATTCTGTTCGTCGATGTAGTGCCAGCAGGCCTCGAGCAGCTCGGCGATCGGGTGCAACCGGTTGATCGGCACCAGCTGGCTGCGCAGCTCGTCGTCCGGCGCGTGCAGCGACACCGCCAGCGCGACGTTGATCTCCTGTGCCAGGCGGTAGATCTGCGGAGCCAGGCCCGAGGTCGACAGCGTGACGCGCCGGCGCGAGAGATCGAACGCCAGGTCGTCGAGGAAAATCCGCAGCGCCGGGACCACGTTGCGGAAATTGGCCAGTGGCTCGCCCATCCCCATCAGCACCACGTTGGTGATGATGCGATCACCGCCGGGCTGGAATCCCAGTTCGCGCTTCGCCAGCCACACCTGGCCGACGATCTCGGCGCTGGACAGGTTACGGTTGAAGCCCTGCTGGGCGGTGGCGCAGAACGCGCAGTCGAGCGCGCAGCCGACCTGCGAGGAAATGCACAACGTGCCGCGATCGGCCTCCGGTATGTACACCATCTCGAATGCCTGGTTCCGATCGGCGCGCAGCAGCCACTTGCGCGTGCCGTCGCTGGCGCGCTGCTCGGTGACGATCTCGGGCAGCGTGAGCACGGCGCGCTCGGCCAGCTGGGCGCGAAACTCGCGCGCCAGGTCGCTCATGTCCTCGAAGCGATCGCAGCCGCGCTTGTACAGCCAGTTCATCAGCTGGCGCGCGCGAAATGGCTTTGAACCCAGGCCGGCGCAGAACGCTTCCAGCTCGGCGCGTGGCAGTCCCAAAAGGTTGACGCGGCCGCCACCGCTGTCTGTGGTCTCGCTCGCGCCGATAGCTGTCATTACTGGTCTGCCGGGCGCTCAACTGCGCGGGCAGATCTCCGTCGCGCTGAAGAAAAACGCGATCTCGCCCGCCGCAGTGGCCGCCGAATCCGAGCCGTGGACCACGTTCTCCTCGATGCTGTGCGCAAGATCGGCGCGGATGGTACCCGGGGCGGCTTTTTTCGGATCGGTGGCACCCATCAGGTCGCGGTGCCTGGTGATCGAACCCTCGCCTTCAAGTACCTGCGCGATCACCGGACCGGAGCTCATGTAGCGCACCAGGTCGCGGTAGAACGGCCGCTCCCGATGCACCTGGTAGAACAGTTCGGCTTGCTGCTGCGACAGATGCAGCATGCGCGCGGCGATGATGCGCAGCCCCGCGCTCTCGAATCGGCGATAGACCTCGCCTATCAGATTGCGGGCCACGCCGTCAGGCTTGACGATGGAAAGGGTGCGCTCGACCGCCATGGAACCTCCGTCCAGAAAAAGGGCGGCAGTATAGGGGGTGGCGGAAGTCCCGGCAATTTAAGGAAAATCAGGCGGTAGTAAAGCTCTCGCCGCAGCCGCATTCGCCGGCAACGTTCGGATTTTCGAAGCGGAAGCTCTCGTTCAGGCCGGAACGCACCAGGTCGATGCGAGTGCCGTCGATCGCCGCCAGGCTCGCCGGATCGACGTACACCTTGACACCCGAGCTATCGAATACCAGGTCATCCGGGCGAACTTCATCGGCGTAATCAACGACGTAGCTATAGCCGGAGCAGCCGCTAGCCTTCACGGCCAGGCGCAGTCCCAGCCCCCGGCCGCGGGTGGCTATGCGGCTGCGGACGCGCTCCGCTGCTGATTCGGTTAAGGAAATGGCCATCGTTATGTCTCCAGTGCCCTCATTTTACTACGAATCGGTCACCGATTTGTCAGCGGCGGCTAAAGCCGCGATCAGCGCATCTTCGACCACCAGCAGCCGCCCCAGCCGCGCCTGCGGGATCTGCAGCTGCTGCACCCAATCGGCGGGGGCGCCGAGCGAGCCGCGGCCAGCGCTTTCCAGCCGCGTCGCCAGCCATTCGCAGGCCGCGAGCGTGTATGGGCAGCCGTAGGCCCGGTAGCGCGCCTGCAGCACGCGCTCACCGCACAGTTGCAGCATGAATCGCACCCGCGTGCCGCGTTGTTCGCGCCCGGCCTCACCCGACACCACCGGTGCGGTGCCGGTCGGCTCGCCGGCGTGGTAGAGCGCGCCGAACAGCTGCCTTACCTGCGGTCCCAGCGGATCCTCAAGTCGCGCAGTCACGGTGCCGCCGCCCGCAGCCGCCGCACCTCGCGCGTCACGGCGGCGATCGCCAGGTCGATATCCTGCTCGGTGCTGTAGCGGCCGAGGCTGAAACGCAGCGAACTTTGCGCCAGTTCCGTGTCACGGCCCAATGCCCGCAGCACATAGGAGGGCTCATCGCTATCGGAGCTGCAGGCCGAACCGGTGGACAGCGACAGTTCTGTCAGCCCCATCAACAGGCTCTCGCCCTCGATGCCGGTGAAGGACACATTCAGGATCCCGGGCACGCGCTGCGTGGCATGACCGTTGAGCAGTGCCCCGTCGATCGTGCTTAAGGCCTGCCACAGTCGCGCGCGCAGCCGTTCGCAATGCTCGGCGTCGGCGCGCCATGCAGCCGCGGCCAGCTCGCAGGCGACCCCGAAACCGACGATCTGGTGTACTGCCAGCGTACCGGAACGCAGGCCACGCTCGTGGCCGCCGCCGAACACCAGCGGCTGCAGCGAGGCGCGCCGTGCCGGTGCGAAGTACAGCGCACCGACGCCCTTGGGGCCATAGAGTTTGTGCGCGGTGAACGACAGCAGGTCGCACTGCAGGCGCTCGACATCCAGCGCCACCTTGCCGGCGCTCTGCGCAGCATCCACGTGCAGCGGCACCGCGCGCTCGTGACAGATGGCCGCTATGGCCTCGATGTCCTGCAGCACGCCGATCTCGTTGTTGGCGTGCATGATCGATACCAGCACCGTGTCATCGCGCAGCGCCTCGCGCACCCGTTGCGGTGCGATCAAACCCTCGTGGTCGGTGTCCAGATAGCTCACCTGGAAACCCTCGTGTTCCAGCCGGCGGCACGGATCGAGCACCGACTTGTGCTCGGTACGCGCGGTGAGCACATGGCGGCCGGAATGCCGGCTGCGCGTGGCAGCGGCGCGCGCGCTGCCGAGAATCGCGAGGTTGTTGGACTCGGTCGCGCCCGAGGTCCATACCAGCTGCTGCGGCGGCGCATTGATCAGGCCGGCGGCCTGCGCTCGCGCTTGTTCGACGCGCTCGCGCGCCAGCCTGCCATGCTGATGCATCGAGGACGGATTACCGAACACGCCATCGCGCGTCAGGCACTCGCCCATCGCCGCCGCCACCCGCGGATCGGCCGGAGAGGTGGCAGCGTAGTCGAGATAGACCGGCGCCTGGCTGGTCATGAGTCCTGGCCCGCGCGACGCCGGCGCTGCTGCATCGCTGTGAGGATGCCACGCAGGATAGCGACCTCGTTGGCATCCGGCTCGGCGCGCTGCAACAGTCGCCGGATGCGTTTCATCAGGTGGCCGCCGCTCTGGGTGCGATCGCGAAACTCGATCTCCTCCAGCACCGTGGCCAGGTGCTGGTACAGGTGATCCAGCTCGGCAGGCGTAGCCAGCGGCGCGGCACGTGCCTCAACGCGCACGCCTTGCGGCGGCTCGAGCCGCGCACGCAGGATCTCGTAGGCGACGATCTGCACCGCCATCGCGATGTTGAGCGACGCATAGGCCGGATTGGCCGGTATGCGCAGCAGCCCATGCGCGTAGCGCAGCTCCTCGTTGGTCAGCCCGGCGCGCTCGGAGCCGAACATGATGGCGACTGGCGCGTGTTCGGCCTCGGCCACCGCACGGCGCGCCGCCTCGCGCACGTCGAACACGCGAAAATACTGATCGCGTTCGCGGCTGGTGGTCGCCAGCACCAGCCCGCAGCCCTGCAGTGCGGCCGCAAGGTCGGACTCGACCCGCGCGCCGGACAGCAATTCCACCGCGCCGGAGGCGCGGGCGCTGGCCTCGGGGTGCGGAAACAGCTTCGGCCGCACCAGCACCAGCTCTTCGAGCTGCATGTTCTTGAGCGCGCGCGCCACCGCACCGATATTGCCGGGATGCGAGGTTTCCACCAGGACGATGCGAATTGGGCACGGCACGACCTGTTATCCTAATCGTTTATCGTTCGCGATTGTCCCGCCATGCACCCATTGCTCAATATCGCCGTGCGCGCCGCGCGCCGTGCCGGTGAAGTTATCGTCCGCAGCCTGGTACGGCTCGAGAGTCTCGAGGTCAGCTCCAAGGGTCGCAACGACTACGTCAGCGAAATCGACCGCACCGCCGAGCGCGACATCATCGACATCATTCATAAGCACTATCCCGAGCATGCGATCCTGGCCGAGGAAAGCGGCAGCAGCGGCGACAACGATACCGTCTGGATCATCGATCCGCTCGACGGCACCACCAACTTCCTGCACGGTTTTCCGGTATTCGCGGTGTCGATCGCGGTACAGCAGCGCGGCAAACTCGAGATTGGCGTCATCTACGATCCGATGCGCCAGGAGGTGTTCACCGCCGCGCGCGGCGAGGGCGCGCATCTGGAGAATCATCGCATCCGCGTCAGCAAACAGCGCGGCCTGGAGGGCGCGCTGCTCGCGACCGGATTTCCATACCGCGAAGACGATCGCTATGCCGACAACTATTTCGCCATGTTCCGCATGCTGACCGAGATGACCGCCGGCGTTCGCCGGCCGGGCTCCGCGGCACTGGATCTGGCCTATGTCGCTTGCGGCCGCGTCGACGGATTCTGGGAAATGGGACTGAAGGCCTGGGACACGGCCGCCGGCACGCTCATGATTCGGGAGGCCGGTGGTCGCGTCGGCACGCTCGGCGGCGACGAGTATCGACTTGGTGCGAATATCGTTGCCGGTGCGCCAAAAGTGTACCAAGCGCTGATCGAGGCGCTCGCCCCGCATGTACCGGCGGAACTGCGCAACGTGTAGAGTGCGGCAACATCAGGCGCTCTCCCCGGGAACCTTCAATGGATGCACCAGTAGCCAAGAAAGGTCTGTTCGCGACCAAGTCGATCGCTGACTACCAGGAGGAAGCCGCCGGCAGGCACCTGGTACGCGCCCTTGGAATCCCGGCCCTGATCGCCTTCGGCATCGGCGGCATCATCGGCACCGGCATCTTCGTGCTCACCGGGCTGGCGGCTGCGCAGCACGCCGGTCCCGCCATCGTCATCTCCTTCATCATCGCCGGCATCGGCTGCATGTTCGCCGGACTGTGCTACTCCGAATTCGCTGCCATGGTTCCGGTGTGCGGCAGCGCCTACGCCTATAGCTACGCCACGCTGGGCGAGATCGTCGCCTGGTTCGTCGGCTGGAACCTGGTGCTCGAGTACATGATGGCCTGCTCCACGGTTGCGGTCGGCTGGAGCCGCTATTTCGTGGCGTTCCTGGAATTATTTCACCTGCACTTGCCGGTGGCGCTGACCAGCGCGCCGTTTGCTTCCGGCGAAACCGGCAACGAGATCTATCGCACCGGCGCGATCTTCAATCTGCCGGCGGTGCTGATCGTCGCTGCGGCCGCGGCGCTGTGCTACAAGGGCATCAAGGAATCGGCCATCGTCAACACCATCATCGTGCTGATCAAGGTCAGCATCGTGGTGGCGGTGATCATCTTCGGCGCGTTCTACGTCAACACCGCCAACTGGTTCCCCTATATCCCGCCCAACACCGGCACCTTCGGCCAGTTCGGCTGGAGCGGTATCTGGCAGGCCTCGGCGATCATCTTCTTCGCCTATATCGGCTTCGACGGCGTCTCCACTGTGGCGCAGGAAGCCAAGGATCCGGCGCGCGGCATGCCGATCGGCATGCTCGGCAGCCTTGGGATCTGCACCCTGCTGTACATCCTGATGTCGAGCGTGATGACCGGGCTGGTGCCGTTCAAGGGCCTGAACGATGCGGCTCCGGTGGTCGCGGCGCTGAAGCCGCACCCGCAACTGCTGTGGCTGCAAACCTGGGTCATCATAGGCGCGCTGGCCGGCCTCACCTCGGTGATCATCACGATGATCATCCCGCAGGCGCGCATCTGGCTGACGATGTCGCGCGATGGCCTGATGCCGAAGTTCTTCGGCAAGGTGCACCCGCGTTTTCGCACGCCGCATATCTCTACCGCCATCACCGGCGTGCTGGCCGCGACCTTCGCCGGGCTGCTGCCGATCGGCATCCTCGGTGAGCTGGTGTCGATCGGCACGCTGATCGCATTCATCGTGGTATGCATCGGCGTCGTGGTACTGCGCTATACGCGGCCCGACCTGGCGCGGCCGTTCAGGGTCAAGGCTGTATGGCTGATCGCCGGCGGCGGCGTTCTGTTCTGCGGCATGATGGCCTACTCGCTGCCGAACGCCACCTGGTGGCGGCTGCTGATATGGAGCCTGGTCGGCTTTGCGCTGTATTTTTTCTATGGCCACAAGAACAGCCGGCTGCGCGCTGGCCGGCCGCCGGATCCTTCCGACGGCTGAGCTATCGCGAGGGCTTGCGCAGCCGCCGCCGCAGCCGGATGTTCACCAGTTCCACCGCCACCGAGAACGCCATCGCAAAGTACAGGTAGCCCTTCGGCACTTCGAACTCCAGCGCCTCGCCCACCAGCGCGGCGCCGATCAGCACCAGGAACGCCAGCGCCAGCACTTTCATGCTCGGGTAACGCGCGACGAAGGCTGCGATCGGCCCCGACAGCCACAGCATCACCAGGATCGAGACCACGATCGCCGCCGCCATGATCGGCAGCTGGTCCGGCCGCGCCAGCCCGACGGCCGTGAACACCGAGTCGAGCGAGAACACCACATCGATCAGCGCAATCTGGATCACGACTATATGAAATGCCGCCAACATGGAGGCCGGCCGCGGCGCGGCCGCGCCTTCGAGCGTGTTGTGAATTTCCGTGGCGCTTTTGCCCAGCAGAAACAGACCGCCGGCACCCAGGATCAGGTCGCGGCCGGAAATAGGACGCTGCAGCACGACGAACAGCGGCGCGGTCAAGCGTGTCAGCCACACTACCGAGAACAGCAGCGCCAGGCGCGTCAGCATCGCCAGCAGCAGGCCGACGATACGGGCGCTGCGCTGGCGCGCGGCCGGCAGGCGAGCCACCAGGATCGACAGAAAGATCACGTTATCGACACCGAGCACGGTCTCGAGCACCGCCAGCGTCGCGAACGCAATCCAGCTTTCCGGAGCTTGCAGCAGTGCCAGCATCGCCCGCTCTAAGGCCGCGAATCCCTCAGGGCAGGTCGTCCAGCGGCTTCTTCACGGCGGTGGCCAGCAGATGCTCGGCTTTCAGGCCGCAGTCCAACGCCACCGCGCTCGATATGTAGATCGAGGAATACGTGCCGGCGAGGATGCCGATGATCAGCGCCTCGGAGAATCCGCGCAGCACCGGGCCTCCAAGCGCATACAGCGCCACCACCACGATCAGCGTCACCACTTTGGTCATGATGGTGCGCGACAGAGTCTGATTGATCGACTGGTCGAGCACCGCCACCGGGTCCAGGCGCCGGCCAGCATGGAAACGTTCACGGATGCGATCGAACACCACCACGGTATCGTTGAGCGAATAGCCGATCACCGCCAGCATCGCCGCCACCACGGTCAGATCGAAGGTGGTACGCGTGAGCGAGAAGGTGCCGAGCACCAGTATCGGGTCGTGCAATACCGCCAGAATGGCGCCCAGCGACAGCCGCCAGGTGTGAAAGCGCAACGCGATGTAGCCGAAGATCAGCAGCAGGGTCGCGATCAGCGCCTGCACGGCGCTGCGCTGCAGCTCACCGCCGATCTGCGGACCTACCACTTCGACCTGCTGGATCGTGGCGCCGGCGTCGATCCCGTGCAGGATCTGCTCGATCTTGCCGCGCACCTCGGCGGTGCTCAGCTTGGTCGGCGGCAGCCTGATGGCGAGCTCGCGCGAGCTGCCGAAGATCGTGACCTGTGGGTCGGCGTAGCCGGCGGCGGTCAGCGCCGTGATCACCGCGTCGCGATTGGCGGCCGCCGGGAATGTCGCCTGCACGGTCACGCCGCCGGTGAAGTCCACGCCCAGGTTCAGGCCGCGTGTCGCCAGCGATGCCAGCGATATCAGGATCAGGACGATCGATAACCCGTACCACACCTTGCGTGTGGACATGAACGGGAAGCTGGTGGCGCGATGAAAAAATTCCACGGTGGTCCTTGATCTATGAAGGTGGCGGATGCTGCGGCGTCGGCGCGCGCGCCTATCCGATCGACAGCCGCGCCACCTTGCGCCGGCCGCCATATATCAGTGTGATCAGTGCCCGGCTGCCGAGCAGCGAGCTGAACATCGAGGTGGCGATGCCGAGCGTGAGCACGATGGCGAAGCTGCGGATAGCGCCGGTGCCGATCACCCACAGTGCAAGACCTGCGATCAACGCGGTTACGTTCGAATCGGCGATGGCCGAGAACGCCTTGTCGAAGCCGGCGCGGACGGCGGCCTGCGGCGAGACGCCGTTGCGCAGCTCCTCGCGGATACGTTCGTAGATCAGGACGTTGGCGTCGACCGCGATGCCGACCGTCAGAATGATGCCGGCAATACCGGGCAGCGACAGCACCGCATGCAGCATCGACAACAGCGCGGTCAGCAGGATCACGTTGGCGAGCAGCACCACATCCGCCACCAGCCCGAACACGTGATAGTAGAGCGCCATGAACACGAACACCGCCAGCATGCCGATCTCCAGTGCACGCACGCCCTTGTCGATGTTGTCCTGCCCCAGGCTTGGGCCAATGGCCCGCTCCTGCACCACCTCGATCGGCGCCGCCAGCGATCCCGAGCGCAGCATCAGCGACAGATCGCGGGCCTCGCCGCTGGTGAGGCCGGTGACCTGGAACTGCGGCCCGAACACGCCGCGAATGGTCGCCACGTTGATGACTTTCTCGCTGCTGGTATCGCGATCCACTTTCTGGCCGTTGACTTCGACCTGGCGGCGGCTTTTCTCGATATAGACCACGGCCATCGGCTTGCCGACATTCAGCCGCGTGGTACGCAGCATGGAATCGGCGCCACGGGCATCGAGCTTGATCGACACCGCAGGCCCCTCGGTGGATGTGGTCGAGGTGGCGCTGGTGAGTTCGTCGCCGGTGACGATCACTTCGCGCTTGAGCAGGATCGGCGATCCATCCTCGCGCTTGTACAGCTTGGTGCCCAGCGGCGCGTGCCCGCCCTGCTGCGCCTGCATCGGGTTGTCCTGGGTATCCGCCAGACGCAGCTCCAGGGTCGCCACCTTGCCCAGCAGATCCTTGACCTCGGCGGAATTCTGAACGCCGGGCAGCTGCACCAGTATCCGGTCCAGGCCCTGACGCTGCACGATCGGCTCCGACACCCCGAGTTCGTTGACGCGATTGGTGAGCGTGGTGCGATTCTGCTCCAGCGCGTAGTCCTCGCGCGCCTTGATCTGGGCCGGCGTGAGCAGCATGTCGACCGCCGCTCCGGCGGCGTCATTGCTGCTGGTGAATTTGAGCGTCGGATCGACTTTCTTCAGCGCCTCGATGACAGCATCGCTATCGGCGCCAGCCGCCAGCGCCACGCGCAGGCCGTTGGCGACACCGCCGCCGCTGGTGCCAATGGTCGTGATGTCGCTGAACGGCAGCTTAGCTTCAATGAGCGCGCGCCGGAAACTCTGCTCATAGCTCTCGAGCAGCTGGCCGACGGCGCCCTGTAGGTCCACCTGGTACAGCAGGTACAGCCCGCCGCGCAGGTCGAGGCCGAGCGGCATCGCCTTCAAACCGATCTTGCGCATCCAGCTCGGCGCCCGTGACGCGTTGGCGAGCGCCGAGCGGTCGACGTCCGCCAGCGTGGCATCGACCGTGTCGCGCGCCTTGAGCTGCGAGGCGACGTCGTTGAACGCCAGTATCAGCCGCCCCCCATCGATGTAGTCGCGCTTGATCACTACGTTCTGCTTGTGCAGCAGGTCTTCGATCGACTGGCGCGCGAAATCGTCCATCGGCGCCCGGCTCTTGCGCTCCACCTGCAGCGCCGGATCCTCGCCAAACAGATTCGGCAGCGCGAACAGCAGCCCGGTCACGATCACGAGCGTGACCAGCACGTATTTCCAGCGCGGGAATTCCAGCATGAGCTAGCGACTTTCCGAAAGTGGGCTTGGGCGACCGAAGCTCAAGAGCCTCAGGCGCTCTTGAGCGTGCCCTTGGGCATGAGCTGCGTGACCTGGGTCTTCTGCACCTTGATGCGCACGCCGTCGGCGATCTCGAGCGTGACGAAAGTATCGTTCACTTCGATGATGCGTCCCAGGATGCCGCCGGTGGTAACGACCTCGTCGCCGGCGGCCAGGCGTGACAGCATCGCCTGCTGTTCCTTCATGCGCTTTTGCTGCGGCCGGATCAGCAGGAAATAGAACACACCGACGAACACAATCAGGATGACGATCTGACCCATGCCGCCGCCACCCAGGCCGCCTCCGGTGGATTGCGCGTACGCGTCGCTGATCAATAAGCTCATGCTTGCCTCTGTTTTATTTGACCCGAGCCCCGCTACGGGCGCCGTCAGGGCCCCTCGCCCCGCTTAGGCCGTCGCCCCGGCAGCGCCGCAAAGGGCCGGCATTATGCCACAGGCGTACCCGGCCGCCGCGGCAGACCAATAATGCCGGCCGCGAACCGTGCGAACTGGCCGGCCGCGATTGCGGCCCGGATGTCCCGCATCAGCTGCAGGTAGAAATGCAGGTTATGCAGTGTCGCCAGCCGCACCCCGAGGATCTCATTGCAGCGATCGAGGTGACGCAGGTAGGCACGCGAATAGCGGCTGCAGGTCGAGCAGCTGCACGCCGCATCGATCGGCCCGGTGTCGCGCTGGTGCACCGCATTGCGGATATTGATGACACCGGTGGCTGTGAACAGATGGCCGTTGCGCGCGTGCCGGGTCGGCATCACGCAATCAAACAGGTCGACCCCGCGCGCCACGGCGGCCACGATGTCGTGTGGGTAGCCCACCCCCATCAGATAGCGCGGTTGCTGTGCCGGCAGCCGTGGAGTCACGCAGTCGAGTATGCGCAGCCGCTCCTCCTCCGGCTCCCCCACCGCCAGGCCGCCGATTGCGTAGCCGGCAAATGCGCGCTGTGACAGCGCGGCCAGCGACTCGAGCCGCAGGTCCTCGTACATGCCCCCCTGCACGATGCCAAACAGATGCCCCGGTGGCGGCTCGCGGTAGTAATGATCGTAGCTGCGCAGCGCCCAACGCATCGATCGCTGCATGGATTCGCGCGCCTGCTGCAGCGTGGCGGGATAGGCGGTGCAGTCGTCAAACGCCATGGCAATGTCGGAGGCCAGCACACGCTGTACATCCATGGCATCCTCAGCACGCATGCGCACGCTGGCACCATCGACCGGCGAGCGAAAGCTGACACCGTCTTCGTCGATGCGCCGCAACGACGCCAGACTGAACACCTGAAAGCCGCCGGAATCGGTCAGGATGGGTTTGGGCCAGCCCATGAATCCGTGCAGGCCGTCGCGATGCAGGCCGATGACCTGCGGCCCCGGGCGCAGCATCAGGTGAAAGGTATTGCCCAGCACGATCTGCGCCCCGAGAGCTTCCAGTTCCTCCGGAGTCATCGCTTTGACAGTGCCGTAGGTCCCCACCGGCATGAAGGCCGGGGTATCGACACTTCCGTGGGGCAAGGTGAGGCGACCCAGCCGCGCAGCACCGTCCCGGGCGCGTACTTCGAAACCCGGGATGGCCGCTGCGATCGATGCCTGCGATGCCAGCGGCGCGGCCGCGCCGGCAACGCCAGCACTGAATTCGCCGCCGCTCATGCCGCCGCGCCCGCCGGCGCCTGCGGGAACACCAGCATGGCGTCGCCGTAGCTGAAAAACCGGTAACGCTCGCGCACCGCGTGCGCATAGGCGGCCAGTACCTGTTGCCGGCCGGCGAAAGCCGCTACCAGCATCAGCAGCGTTGACTGCGGCAGGTGAAAGTTGGTCAGTAAGGCGTCGATCACCTGGAAACGATAGCCCGGAACGATGAACAGCGCCGTGTCGCCGTGTGCGGGCGCCAGTGTCGGCCCGGATGCCAGTGCCGCGGACTCGAGCGCGCGCGCGACGGTGGTGCCGACCGCCACCACGCGGCGGCCGGCCGCACGGGCGGCCGCGATCGCCGCCACCGTCGCCGCTTCGACCTGGTAGCGCTCGCGGTGCATCACATGAGTCTCGAGCGACTCGCTGCGCAACGGCTGGAAGGTGCCCGCCCCCACGTGCAGCGTGATCAGACTGCTGAGAATCCCCCGCGCCGCCAGCGTCGCCAGCAATGCCTGGTCGAAATGCAGGCTTGCGGTCGGCGCCGCCACCGCGCCGGGGACGCGCGCCCACAGGCTCTGATAGCGCTCTTGGTCGAGCGCGTCGGCAGCACGCTCGATATAGGGCGGCAACGGCACCAGACCGTGCGCGTCGAAGAACGACACCGCCTCGGCCGGCAATTCGACTTCCCAGAACGGCGCGCGCCGGGCGATCAACCGCACCTCCCCACCGCCGGTCTGCAGCGCCATCCCCAGCCGCACCGACTTGCTGTCGCGCAGCTGTACCAGCGCCCGCCTGCCCTCCAGCGCCCGCTCGAGAAACAGCTCAATACGCCCGCCGCTGGGCTTGCGTGCCGGCATGCGCGCCGGTACAACCCGGGTATCGTTGAACACCAGCAGATCGCCGGGCGCCAGCAGCGCCGGTAACTGCTCGATTTGCCGGTCCTGCCATGACCCATGGGCGCCGTCGAGCAACAGCAGACGGCTGGCTGAGCGGCGCGCCAATGGCGTCTGCGCGATCAGCTCCAGCGGCAGATCGAAGTCGAAGTCGCTGCGTTTAATGCGCCCGCTCGGTGTGCTAGCAATGACAATGGTGGCCTCGCTCGGAGTCGAACCGAGATGGGCAAGCCCGGTCGATTTTGAGTCGACTGCGTCTACCAGTTCCGCCACGAGGCCGTCGGACTGCCTGCGTGCGCTTCGCGGTGCAGGGCGTCCCTCGGTGCGAGTACGATACCTCAATCGTTTATGAAATTCTGTCCAGCGTGCGGCCAACCGGTGGAGATGCGCATTCCAGCCGGCGACAATCTGCCGCGAGCGGTGTGCACCGCCTGCGGCACTATTCATTACCAGAACCCGCGCATCGTGGTCGGCTGCGTGCCCGAATGGCAAGGCCGCATCCTGTTGTGCCAGCGGGCGATCGCGCCGCGTCGCGGCTACTGGACCACGCCGGCCGGCTTCCTGGAGAACGGGGAAACGCTGCAGGCCGCGGCCGCGCGCGAGTCGCAGGAGGAGGCCCAGGCGCAGGTGAAGATCGGCTCGCTGCTCTCGATCACCCACGTTCTGCATGCAGCGCAGGTCCACGTGAATTTCCGCGCCGGGCTGCTTGAGGGCAAATTCGGCGTCGGCGCCGAGAGCTTGCAGGTCGGGCTGTACCAGGAGGCCGAGATTCCGTGGGAACAGATCGCCTTCCCGAGCATCGAGTTTGCGCTGCGATGCTACTTCGAGGATCGGCGCCTGGGGCGCGAATCACTGCATTTCAGCGACATCACCCGGCCGCTGCAGCACTGAAGCGCGCACCGCAGCCGGCGCCGGGACGGCCCGAAAGACCGACTCGCTTTCGGCCGCGGTGCGGCTTTGGCACAATACCCGGCCCGCCGCGGGAGCGCCGCATGATTCATGCCCACGCCGGCGCCCCCTGCCAGTATCGATCGGAGCAGAAATGACCTTTGTCGTGACCGAAAACTGTATCAAGTGCAAGTACATGGACTGCGTGGAAGTCTGCCCGGTTGACTGTTTCCATGTCGGTCCCAATTTCCTGGTCATCGACCCGGACGAGTGCATCGACTGTACGCTGTGCGAGCCCGAGTGCCCGGTGGAGGCTATTTTTTCCGAGGAGGAATTGCCCGCGGGGCAGGAACCGTTCAAGCAGATCAATGCGGAACTCGCCAAAAAGTGGCCCGTCATCACTGAAAAGGGTACTGCGCCGGCCGATGCCAAGGAGTGGGAGGACAAACCCGACAAGCGCACGCTGCTGGAGCGCTAGCCGCGCGCCACGACAACCGTCCGGCAGCGAGCGCTGCCGCGCCGCTTAGGGCTTTAGCTGTTTGAGCTGTTCGACCAGCGCATCGGGCGCCAGATAGCCGCCCACCATGGCGCCGTTTGCGGCCACGATCCCGGGCGTGCCCTCCAGACCGATGGCCTTGCCGAGTTCATACTCCTGCGCCACCGGCGTATTGGCGCACACCGGTGCGTCCAGCGGCTCGCCTAGCTTCGCGCGTGTCAGCGCAGCCTTGCGGTCGGCCGAGCACCACACCTGCTCCGCCTTGTGCCAGGACTCGGTATCCGGACCGGTGCGCGGGTAAAACACGTAACGCACCCGCACGCCGAGCCGGTTGTACTCGGCAATCTGCCGGTGCAGCGCGCGGCAGTAGCCGCAGTCAACGTCGGTAAACACGGTGACTGTGTATTTGGGCTGCGGCGGTGAGAACACCACCATCCTGGATTCGGGAACGGCGTCGATCAGCTTGCGCCGCATCTCGCGCCGGTGCACTTCGGTCAGGTTGGCGCGGGTGGGCACCTGGTAGAGATCACCGGTGAAGGCGTACTGCCCGTCGCGCGTCATGTAGAGAATGTCGGAGCCGCGCAGTACTTCGAAAATTCCGGGCACCGGCGTGGTCTGTACGTTCTCCGGCTTCACCCCGGCAAGGCCGGCCACGGCGCGCAGCGCTTCCGGGGCATCGGTGATCGCGGCGGCTGGCGCGGCGGGAGCGCTGGCGGACGCAGAAGGTTCCTGCTGCGGCGCATTAGTCGCCGCCCACAAACTTGCGGCCATGAGGCTGACCGACACCAGTGCCGTACACTGAAAACCGAGGTGTTTCATACCCCCAAGCATACCATGAGGCAGCCCCGGCGAGCGCCGTCGCTGCGGCGCGACTAGCCGCGCGGGTGATGCACGGAGTGCAGTTCTTTCATGCGCTCGCGCGCCACGTGGGTATAGATCTGGGTGGTCGACAGATCGCTGTGACCGAGCAGCATCTGCACCACGCGCAGGTCGGCGCCGTGATTTAACAGATGGGTGGCAAACGCATGCCGCAGCGTGTGCGGCGAGAGTTCCCGATCCACTCCGGCCTTGCGCGCATACCTCTTGATGATGTGCCAGAACGCCTGGCGCGTCATCCGATCGCCGCGCCGCGTGGGGAACAGATAGTCGGTACTGCGATCCAGCAGGATGTCGTTGCGGGCACCGCTGATGAAAGCCCTGAGCCAGCGCACTGCTTCCTCGCCCAGCGGAATCAGGCGTTCCCGATTGCCCTTGCCGAGTACGCGCGTTACGCCCTGGTTCATGTTGACCTGGCCGAGCTTCAGGCTCACCAGCTCCGAAACACGCAGGCCGGTTGCGTACAGCACCTCGAGCATGGTGCGGTCGCGATAGCCGAGCGGGTCCGCGACCACCGGCGCGCTCAACAACGATTCGACTTCCGCCTCGGACAGCGAGCGCGGCAGCGAGCGGCCGATCTTCGGCATAGCGATCTGCGCCGTCGGATCCTCGCGCACGCCGCCCTCGCGCATCAGGTAGCGAAAGAAGCGTCTGAACGACGACAGCTGACGCGCGGTCGAACGCGGCCGGGCGCCGGCCTGCACCCGTGCGGCGATGAAATCCATGAGCTCGGCGCGTCCAGTCTGCGCCAGGCTAAGCTTGCGCTCGCATAACCAGCGATGCAGCGCCACCAGATCGGCGCGGTAGGCCGCAAGCGTATTGGTCGAGAGACCCCGTTCCATCCAGACCGCATCGAGAAAGCGTGCGATGAGCGGATCGGTCGATTCGGATCTCTCCACGGTGGCTGTCGCCTGACTTGTCAATGCAATACCTTGATGTGGGTTCTTCTCGCCGCCGCAGTATGCTGAGGCCGGCCGCCGCTTCGATGTGATCACCCTCACAGCCACGCGCAGCCGTTAACATAAAGAGAACTGCATCACATGCGAAACCGTGGGCAATGAGCACCAGACCGCCAAATTGGCCGATGGCAGCGCTTTGAGCGGCCGCCCGCAGACCCCGGCGGCGGCGCGGCGCCTGAGCCTGCTGGGGCTGATCTACGGGGTCGTCACCTGGCTGCAGTTCGTGCTCGCGGCTGCGCTGGTGCTGCCGGTGTTGCTGCTCACGCCACGTCTGGCGCGCCGGCGCGCCCAGGTCAGCACACTGGCCCGGCTGGCACTGCGCCTGGCCGGCATGCGGCTGGAAATCCACGGGCTCGATCAGCTGCCGCAGCCCTGCATCGTGGTGGCGAACCACAGCAGCTACCTCGACGGCGTGGTGCTGGCGGCGTCGTTGCCGCCCTGCTTCAGTTTCGTGATCAAGCGTGAAATGTCGGCGGTACCCGTGGCTGGTACCTTGCTACGCCGCATCGGCGCCGAGTTCGTCGAGCGCGGCGATCGCATTCGCGGCGCGCGCGATGCACGCCGGCTGTTGCGCAACGCCGCCATCGGCCACTCGCTGGTTTTTTTCCCCGAGGGCACTTTCAGCAGCGACGTCGGACTGTTGCGCTTTCATATCGGCGCCTTCGCCGCGGCGATACGCGCCCATCTGCCACTGGTGCCGGTGGCGATCCGCGGCACCCGCCACTGCCTGCCGCCGGGAAGCCCCTGGCCGCGGCCCGGCACCATTCGAATTGAAGCGCTCGCGGCGCTGCCATCGCAGCCGGCTGCGCTCGGCACCGACGCGGGCGATCGTGCCGCACGGCTGCGCGATGCCGCCCGGGCGGCGCTGCTGGCCGCACTGGGTGAGGCGGACCTGGCGCCATGAGTCGGCGCCCGCGGTGGCCGCCCTGAACCTGCGCGAGCGTTATCAGCGCGAGCTGGCAGCGCGCGGCTACACGGCAGACGCGGCCCAGAGTGCCGCGATCGAGCACCTGGAGACGCTGCGCGACCGGCTGCTGGCGGAAAGCGGCAGCGGCTTCTGGCGGCGGCTGCGACAGCGCCTGGCTCCACGGCGCGACGCGGTGCGCGCGACCCGCGGGGTGTATCTGTGGGGTGGCGTCGGCCGCGGCAAGACCTGGCTGATGGATCTGTTCTACGACAACCTGCCGTTACGGGCGCGCCGCCGCAGCCATTTCCATCATTTCATGCGTGACATACATGAGCAGCTGCGCCAGATCGGCGCCCGCCCCGAGCCGCTGCAGCTGCTCGCGCGCCGCATCGCGCGCCACACGCGCGTGCTGTGCCTGGATGAGCTCTATGTCAATGACATCGTGGATGCGATGCTGCTTGGCGGGTTGTGCCAGGCACTGCTGCGTTATGACGTGCTGCTGGTAATCACCTCGAACGTGCCGCCGTCCGAGTTGTATCGCGACGGGCTGCAGCGCAGCCGTTTCCTGCCGGCGATCGCCCTGCTGGAGCGTGAACTTACGGTGCTGGCGGTCGACGGCGGCGTCGATTACCGTTTGCGCCGGCTGCAGCGCCGTCCGATCTACCTCGATAGTCATGCCGCCGACAGCGGCGCGCAGCTGCAGGCGTTATTCGATGAGCTCGCCGGCGAGCATGGCGAGAGTTCCATCGAGCTGCGCATTTCCGGCCGCAGGCTGCGTGCGTTGCGCCGCCGCGGCGATGTAATCTGGTTCAGCTTCGCAACACTGTGCGAGGAGGCGCGCGGCCCGAACGATTATGCGGATATCGCACGCGAGTTCTCCACCGTTCTGTTGTCCGATGTGCCAGCCTTCACGGCACCGCACGAGGACAATGCGGCACGCCGCTTCATCGCGCTGATCGACGAGTTCTACGACCAGGGCGTAAAGCTGGTGCTGTCGGCGGCGGCGGCGCCGGCGCAGTTGTATCGCGGCGAGCTGCTGCAGCTCGAATTTCGCCGCACTGCCAGCCGCCTGATCGAGATGCAGACTGAAATCTACCTGGCACGACCGCGCCGCGGCTGAGCGCCCCCGGATTCGGGGCGAAGTGCTACGATTCTGTTATGAGCCAACAACAGATCGTGGCGCAGTTCGAGATTCCCTACCGTGCCTGCCTCGACGGCGACGGGGTGCCGCTCGGGGCCCTGCCGGCATGGGTCGAAGATGCCGAACTGCTGCGGCGCATGTACCGCATGATGGTGCGTGCCCGGACCTTCGACACCAAGGCGGTCAACCTGCAGCGTACCGGCAAGCTCGGCACCTACCCCTCGTGCCTGGGACACGAGGCCACGCATGTCGGAGTCGGCGCCGCCATGCATGCCGATGATGTGCTGTTCACCGTATACCGGGAGATCGGCACCAAGTTCTGGCGCGGCGTCGAAATGCTCGACATCCTGCTGTATTGGGGCGGCGATGAGCGCGGCACGCGCTACCAGCAATCGCCGCAGGATTTTCCGTTCTGCGTGCCGATAGGCTCGCAGATGCCGCACGCGGCCGGTGCGGCCCTGGCGATCCAGATCCGCGATCAACGCCGCTGTGCCGTGGCCTTCATCGGCGACGGTGGTACCTCACAGGGCGCTTTCTACGAGGCGATCAATTTTGCCGGCGTCAGGTCGCTGCCGCTGGTGTGCGTCATCGTCAATAACCGCTGGGCGATATCGGTCCCTGTCGTCGCGCAGACCGCGGCCCAGACGCTGGCGCAGAAAGCGATCGCGGCGGGCATTCCGGCGCTGCAGATCGACGGCAACGATCTGCTGGTGGTGCGCGACGCGATCGGCGATGCGGTCGAGCGAGCACGCGCCGGCGGTGGCCCGACAATCATCGAGGCGCTCACCTACCGCCTGAGCGATCACACCACCTCGGACGATGCCACGCGCTACCGTAGTGCCGAAGAGCTCGCCGCCGCGCACCGGCTCGAGCCGATCGCGCGCATGCGCAAATTCCTGCAATCGCGCGGGCTGTGGGACCAAGCCAACGAGGACAGCCTCAAGGCCGCCTGCAGCGAAGAGGTCGATACCGCAGTAAAGCAGTACCTGGCGACGCCCAAGCAGTCCACCGATGCGATGTTCGATTATGTTTACGCACAGTTGACACCGGCGCTGCGCGCGCAGCGCGATGAAGCGCGCCGCTATGCGGCGCTGGCGCATTAGGCAGCACTGCACCGGCACGATCGGACAAGAACAAAGGACGGATTTCGATGGCGAAGATGACGATGGTCGAGGCCATCAACATGGCGCACGCCTGGGAGATGGCTCACGACTCGTCGGTGGTCGTGCTGGGGGAAGACGTCGGCACCAACGGCGGCGTATTTCGCGCCACGGTCGGGCTGCAACAGCGCTTCGGTAAGGCGCGGGTGCAGGATACGCCGCTGGCCGAAGGCCTGATCGCCGGCACCGCGATCGGCATGGCGGCGCAGGGCTTAAAGCCGGTGGCCGAGATCCAGTTCATGGGATTCATCTATCCGGCGCTGGATCAGATTGCCAGTCACATGGCGCGCCTGCGAAACCGCACCCGCGGGCGACTGACCTGCCCGGTGGTGCTGCGCATGCCGCACGGCGGCGGCATTCACGCACCCGAGCATCACTCCGAGAGCCTCGAGGCGCTGCTGTGTCATCACCCTGGCCTGCGGGTGGTGTGCCCGTCGTCTCCGGCGCGCGCCTACGGGCTGCTGCTGGCGGCGATCCGCGATCCTGACCCGGTGATGTTTCTGGAACCGGTGCGGCTGTATCGTTTTGCCAGGCAGGAAGTGCCGGACGACGGCCAGGCGCTGCCGCTCGGCTGCTGCTTCGTACTGCGCGAAGGCAGCGACGTGACCATCGTGACCTGGGGCGCAATGACCGTGGACAGCCTCAAGGCGGCCGAACAGCTGGCCGCCGACGGTGTGAGCTGTGAGGTGATCGATGCCGGCACGCTGGCGCCGATCGACTTCGATACCATCCTCGACTCGGTGGTCAAGACCGGGCGGCTGGTAATCGTGCACGAAGCACCGCGTACCTGCGGCCTCGGTGCCGAGATCGCCGCGACGGTGACCGAGCAGGCGCTGTACGATTTGTTGGCACCGATCCGGCGTGTCACCGGCTACGACACCATCATGCCGCTGTACCGGCTCGAGCATGATTATATCCCGGGCGTCGCGCGCATCGTCGATTCAGTTCGTACTACGCTGGCGGAATAAATGCAGCCATCAGGGGTACCGGCATGACAGTCTTCAAGCTACCCGATCTCGGCGAAGGATTGTCCGAAGCGGAGATCCTGCGCTGGCACGTCAAGGTCGGCGATCAGATCGAAGTCGATGCACCAATGCTCTCGGTCGAGACCGCCAAGGCCGTGGTGGAGGTGCCCTCACCCCTCAGCGGCACGGTCACCGCGCTGCATGCGCAGCCCGGCGATCGCATCGAGATCGGTGCGGCGCTGATCGAGTTCGCGCCCGACGCCGCCGCGTCGCAGGCGGCGGCGCGCGCCACGCTCACCGCAGCCAGTGACGATTCCGGCACCGTGGTGGGACATATGCCGGGCCTGAGCGATGCCGACTCCGCGGCGCTCGAAGCGGCCAACGCGGTGACCGGGCCACGCGTACGTGCCGTGCCGGCCGCGCGCGCCCTGGCGCGCAGCCTGGGCGTCGAGATCGGGACCTTGACCGGTAGCGGGCGCGGCGGGCTCATCACGCTCGATGACGTGATGGCGGTGGGACTGCCAGGCGCCAACGCGGCCAGCAAGATGCATCCGGCACCCGCGGCCCGGGCGCCGGCCGCCGGCGGCGATGTCGAGGTGTTGCGCAGCCTGCGTCGCGCCATGGCGCAAAGCATGTCGCTATCGCGCGATTCGGTGATGGCATGCTCGGTGTTCGATGACGCCGATCTGCACTCCTGGGGCTCCGGCCGCGACTACACCACCCGGGTACTGCGCGCGATCACCGCGGGCGTGCGCACCGAGCCGGGGCTGAATGCCTGGTTCGACGGCAAATCGCAGAGCCGCACGCTGTTCGAGCAGATCGACGTCGGCATCGCGGTGGACACCATCGACGGCCTGCTGGTACCGGTGATCCGTCACGTCGAGAAGCGCAGCGCGGCGCAGCTGCGCGTCGAACTCGACCGGCTCAAGCGCGCCGCGCGCGATCGCACCGTCGGCAGCGAGGAGTTGCGCAATTTCACCTTCATGCTGTCCAACTTCGGCAGCATGGCCGGTCGCTACGCCACTCCGATCGTGGTGCCGCCGGCGGTCGCGATACTCGGCACCGGCCGAGTGCGGCGCGATGTGATCGCGGCCGCAGAACGGATCGAAATTCACACGCGTATGCCGCTGTCGCTGACCTTCGATCATCGCGTCATCACCGGCGGCGAAGCGGTGCGCTTTCTCGGCGCCGTGATCGCGGATCTGGAACTGCCCGAGTGAGCACGGGCGGCACGCAGACGGGCTCTGCGCGCCGGCAACTGACGGCCGCGCTGCTGCGGGCCTGGCGCACCTCGGTGCCGCTCGAGGAATGGCGCGGCTTCGATGAAGCGGCGCTGCACCGGGGCTGCGCCGCGCAGGTGCAGTTCGGGGCACGCCGGCGCCGCCGTCAAACCCTGCTGCGCGTCAGCAGTACCGCCCCGTCGGTAGCCGCGTCCGGTGCCGGCGCGGCCTCGTATTCGGTGGTGGAACTCATCATCGACGACATGCCGTTCCTGGTCGACACCCTGAGCATGACGCTGGCGCAACTGGGCCTGTCGGTGCAGTTGATCATTCATCCGATCCTGCGCGTCGTGCGCGACGGTGCCGGCGTCATCAAATCGCTGCATGCCGAGATCGAAACCGGGCCCGGGGCCGAGAACGGAGTGCGCGAATCCTGGCAGTACTGGCGCATCGATCGCGTCGGCGACGCGGCCGAATGTGAGCAGCTGCGGCGGCGGCTGCTGGCGGCGCTGGCGGACGTACGTCGCGCCTGCTCCGACTGGATGCGCATGCGCAATACCGTGCTCAAGCTGTGCGCCGACATCAGCCGCCACCCGCCACCGCTCGCCGCCGACGTGATCGCCGAGAGCCGGGCGCTGCTGCAGTACATGGAGGCGCACCATTTCACCTTCCTCGGCATGCGCGAAAGCCGCCTCCGCCGCGGGCCCGGCGGCCCGCTGCTGGTACCAGTTCCCGGCAGCGCGCTCGGACTGCTGCGCCGCCGCCTGTCCGGCACTCACGACACCATCGCCACTGCCAATATCCGGCGCGCACTGCGCTCCCCGGGCATGCTCATCATCACCAAAGCCAATCACCGCTCGACCGTGCATCGGCCCGGCTACCTCGACTACGTCGGGGTCAAACGCTACGACGCGCGCGGCCGGGTGATCGGCGAGACCCGGATCCTCGGCCTCTGGACTTCGCACGCCTATGCCGCCGACCCGCGCCAGGTGCCCTGGCTGCGCCTCAAGCTCAAGAGCGTGCTGGAATACTTTCCGTTCGCCGCCAACAGCCATGACGGCAAGCGCCTGTCGCAGATCGTGCAGACGCTGCCGCGCGATGAACTGTTCCAGGCCAGCGTGCCGGACCTGATCCGATGCGCGCGCGCGGTGCTGGTGCTGCAGGATCGCGCACGCGTGCGCCTGATCCTGCGGCGTGATGAGTTTCGGCGCTTCTGGTCATGCCTGGTGTTCATGCCACGCGAGCGCTGCGACACCGCCGCCCAGGCCCGGGTGGAGGGGCTGTTAAGGGCCGCCTGCCGCGGCCTGGAGCTCGAATCCAGCGTGTCGATCGGTGAGGCACCGTTGGCGCAGCTGCACATCGTGGTGCGGGTCGATCCGACCACCAACACGCGCGTGGACACCGAGCGGCTCGAGCGCGATATCGCCGCGGCCATCGTCTCGTGGCGCGATCGGCTGCGCAGCGCACTGCTGAGCAGGTTTGGCGAATCGCACGGCCTGGCGCTCGATCGCCGCTACGCGGTCGCATTTCCGGCGTCGTACCAGCAGGACGTGGATGCGGCGCAAGCGGTCGACGACATCATCGATCTGGAGGGGCTCGACGCCGCCGTCGATACGATGCAGCTGCGGCTCTACCGTCCGCCGCGCCAGCCGCACCAGCGTGTGCACCTGCGCATCATCCGCCGCGGCGAAGCACTGTCGATATCGGAAGTACTGCCGACTTTCGAGCACTTTGGTCTGCGTGTGATCGCCGAGCGGCCCTATCGGCTGGACTGGCCGGATGGCAGCTGGGCATGGCTGCAGGATTTCGAGCTGGAACACTACAATCTGCACGCCGTGGCAGTACCGCGCGTGGCACAGGAGCTGATCGCGGCGTTTCGCGCCGTGCGTGCCGGCGCGCTCGATGACGATGGCTTCAACCGCCTGCTGATCGCGGCCGAGCTCAGCATGCGCCAGGTGACGGTGCTGCGCGCCTGCTGCCGCTACCTGCTGCAGACCGGAATCCCGTTCAGCCAAAGCTACATGGAGCGCGTGCTGGGCACGCACTCGACCGCGGCACGCGACCTGTGCGAATTATTCGAGCAGCGCCTGTCGCCGCAGCCCGCGCGCGGCGCGCGTGCACGCGCAGCGCTGCTGGAGCAGCGCCTGCGCCGCGCGATCGCCGCGGTCGCCAGCCCGGACGAGGATCGCATCCTGCGCGCGTTTCTGGCGGTGGTACTGGCGACCTTGCGCACCAATTACTTTCGTCGCGATGCCGACGGCAACCCGCGGCCGTGGCTGGCGCTGAAATTCGATCCCGCCAGGATTCCCGGGCTGCCGCAGCCGCGCCCGGCGTTCGAGATCTTTCTGCACAGTCCGCGGGTCGAGGGTGTGCATCTGCGGGCCGGCCCGATCGCCCGCGGCGGCATTCGCTGGTCGGAGCGACCGGAGGATTTCCGTACCGAAGTTCTCGGGCTGATGAAAGCGCAGCACGTCAAGAACACTCTGATCGTGCCGGTGGGCGCCAAGGGCGGCTTCGTGGTGCGCCGGCCGCCGCCGCGCAGCGCGCCGCTGGGCCAGCAGCAGGAAGTGATCGAATGCTACCGCAGTTTCATTCGCGGGCTGCTCGACGTCACCGACAACATCGTCGCCGGCCGGGTGGTTCCGCCGCCGCAGGTGCGGCGCCTGGATGGCGATGATCCATACCTGGTAGTAGCGGCCGATAAGGGCACGGCCACCTTCTCCGACATCGCCAACGCCATCTCGGCCGAATACGGCTTCTGGCTGGGCGATGCATTTGCCTCCGGCGGTTCCGCCGGCTATGACCACAAGAAAATGGCGATCACCGCCCGCGGCGCCTGGGAGTGCATCAAACGCCACTGCCGCGAGCTCGGCAGCGACATTCAACGCGAGCCGTTCACCGTGGCTGGAATCGGCGACATGTCCGGCGACGTGTTCGGAAACGGCATGCTGCTGTCACGCCAGATACGGCTGGTGGCCGCGTTCAATCATCAGCACGTGTTTCTCGATCCCAAGCCCAACGCCGAGCGCAGCTTCCGCGAGCGCGAGCGGCTGTTTCGTCTGCCGCGCTCGGGCTGGAATGATTACGATGTGCGCCTGCTGTCACGCGGCGGGGCCGTGTTCGAGCGCAGCGCCAAGAGCGTCACCCTGTCGCGCGAAGCGCAGGCACTGCTGGAATTGCCGCAGCGACGCGCCAGTCCGGTGGAGATCATCCGCGCCATCCTGTGCATGCGGGTGGACCTGCTGTGGAACGGCGGCATCGGCACCTACGTTAAGGCCTCGAACGAGCGCCACGGTGAGATCGGCGATCGCGCCAACGATGCGGTGCGCGTCGACGGCCGCCAGGTACGCGCCCGGGTGGTTGGCGAGGGCGGCAACCTGGGGTTCTCGCAGCGCGGACGCATCGAATATGCCGCCGCCGGCGGACGCATCAACACCGACTTCATCGACAATTCCGCCGGCGTCAACACCTCGGACGTCGAAGTGAATCTTAAGATCCTGCTCGATGCTCCCGACGGCAAGCCGCTGGCGCGAGTTCGCCGCAATCGTCTGCTCGCCAATGCCACCGATGAGGTCGCAGCGCTGGTATTGCGCAACAATTATCTGCAGAGTGAAGCCCTGAGCCTGATGGAACGGCGTGCGGTCGAGGACCTGGGAGAGCATCAGCGGCTGCTGCGCTGGCTCGAGCGCCACGGCGAGATCGACCGCGCGGTCGAATTCCTGCCGACCGACGAGGAGATGGAACAGCGCCGACGCGAGGGCCGCGGTCTGACGCGACCGGAGCTGGCACTGCTGTTCGCCTACGGCAAGATCGCACTCAATCATGCGCTCACCGAGACCGGCAGCGCCGCGGATCCGTATCTGGCGCG
>Ga0302324_100000854_pt1 | contig 76957 bp, 71 predicted proteins | sample Palsa_T0_1_FD_201949 | JGI IMG/M metagenome (GOLD analysis project Ga0302324, IMG submission 201949) | Peat permafrost microbial communities from Stordalen Mire near Abisko, Sweden - Palsa_T0_1 | ecosystem: Environmental > Terrestrial > Soil > Palsa > Peat permafrost | place: Sweden: Abisko...
TGGGGCCCTTGGTTGTCGCATGGAGGCGCGCCCATACCGCTTCGCCCCAGCCTGGAGCCGTCGCTTCGTGTCTTTTCGTTTTCACCATCGTGCGGAATGCCGTTCGCATTCGTAGCGAGCTACGTCTCTACGCGCTACGCACCCTGCAAGGTAGAATAGAAGCGGATTCCGTATGCATCGCATTTACCTCGACAATAACGCCACCACGCCGGTTCTACCCGAAGTGTTCGAGACGATGCGTCCTTATTTCGGCGAGCGGTTCGGCAACGCGTCATCGATCCACCACCACGGGCAGCAGACCCGGGCGGCAGTCGAGGACGCGCGCGAATCGGTTGCCGTGCTGCTGGGTTGCCGTGCGTCGGAGATCGTTTTTACCAGTGGCGGCACCGAGGCTGACAATCTGGCGATCGCGGGCCTGGTCGCGGCAGGAGACCATGTCATCACGTCGAGCATTGAACATCACGCGGTGCTGCTGGCCTGCAAGCATTTGGAAGAGATTGGTTGCGAAGTGACGGTTCTGCCTGTGGACGGCCGCGGCCTCGTTGACCCGGGTGACGTCCGCCGCGCGCTGCGTTCCAACACGAAGCTGATCTCTGTCATGATGGCGAACAATGAAACTGGAGTCTTGCAGCCGGTCGAAGAGATTGGCGGTATCGCGAACGAGGCGGGCGTCTACTTTCATACCGATGCGGTACAGGCGGCTGGCAAGGTTGCGATCGATGTGAAGCGAATCGGTTGCCAAGCGCTCTCGATTTCGGGCCATAAGATGCACGCGCCCCAGGGCGTCGGCGCGTTGTATATACGGAAGGGAACTCGCCTTCAGCCGCTGTTTTATGGTGGCCGGCACGAGCGCTCGCGCCGCGCTGGTACGGAGAACGTCCCAGGAATTGTGGGGCTGGGCAAGGCGGCTCGATTGGCGAAGGAAGCACTGGACCGCGGCAATGACGAAAAGATGGCAGCGATGCGCAATCGATTGCAGCAGGGAATTCTCGCGCAAGTCGAGGAAGCAGGAGTGAATGGCGACGGCGCGGCACGCGTGCCTAACACCACAAACATTCACTTCGACCACATTGATGGTGAGGCGATGGTGATTGCCCTCGATCTGAAGGGGATGGCAGTGTCGACGGGCGCGGCCTGTTCGTCGGGCGCGATCGAGCCATCGCACGTGCTCGTCGCCATGGGTCTGCGGACGGATCAGGCGCGGGCGAGCATTCGCTTCAGCCTGGGCAAACAGACGGTCGCAGAAGATATCGATGTGGCAGTGGCGCTGGTGCCGGAAGTTGTGGCGCGGCTGCGGGAGTTGTCGCCAATGTATAGGAGACCAGCTCTTAGCTCTTAGCCTTTAGCTCTTGGCTTAGAGCGTCGGCCAAGGGCTTCAAGCCAAGAGCCAAAGGCCAAAAGCCAAAAGCGTTTTTATGCTGAACACTGAAACGATTGCCGTAGCCATGTCGGGCGGTGTGGATTCTTCCACTGTCGCGGCTATGCTGCGCGCCGACGGACACAACGTGATTGGCCTGACCATGCAGCTCTGGAACCAGCGCCGGCTGGCAGGGCGCGAGGGCATGCCGGAGTCCGTTCAGGGACGATGTTGTTCGCTCGACGATGTTTACGACGCGCGCCGCGTGGCGCAGCATCTCGGAATCCCGTATTACGTGGTCAATCACGAGGAGCGTTTTGAGCGCGACGTGATTCGTCCGTTTGTCGAGGAGTACGTTTCCGGACGCACGCCCATCCCTTGCAGTCTCTGCAACAATCACTTGAAGTTTGATCAGCTGCTCATTGTGGCGCAGCAGATTGGCGCCGAGCGCGTGGCTACCGGACACTACGCGCGGGTGGCCTTTGACGACGCGCGAGGCCGCTGGCTGCTCAAGCGTCCCGCAGATTCGAGCAAGGATCAGACTTATTTTCTCTTCGGCCTCACACAGGAGCAGCTCAGCCGCACTATTTTCCCGCTGGGCGACATGACCAAGCCCGAAGTACGCGAACTCGCTCGCCAGCACGGGCTCGCGCTCGCCGAAAAGCCCGACTCGCAGGAAATTTGCTTCGTCCCCGGCGGCGACTACAAGCGCTTCATTGACGCCTACCTCGCCGAGCAGGGCGAAGCTTTGCCCGACACTGCCGGCGATCTCGTTACCACGAACGGCGACGTCATCGGCGAGCACGGCGGCATTCACAATTTCACTGTGGGCCAGCGCAAGGGACTCGGCGTGGCCACGGGATCGCCGCTCTATGTCATCCAGATCAGCGGCGCGAACAAGCAGGTGATCGTGGGCGGAGAGGAACATCTTTATTCGCGCACCCTGCGCGCACGACGGGTGAATCTCATAGCCATGGACGACCTGCGCGAGCCGATGCGTGTGGCGGTGAAGATTCGCCATCGCCACGAGCCCGCCGCGGCCATGATCGAGCGGGTGGGCGACGACGAAATCCTCGCCACCTTTGACGAGCCGCAGCGGGCTATTACCCCCGGCCAAGCCGCCGTCTTCTACGACGGCGACATCGTTGTCGGCGGCGGCTGGATTTCATAGGAAATCGATCGTGTAAAAAGTGTTCCCCACTCTTGTCGCTGCGTTCTTTGCGGCGACAGGGTGGGGAATTTGATTTTGGGTCTGAAATCTGGAAGTCAAAACTCCCGCCCTATTCGCAGAAAGCGCAACGAGGGCGGGGCACTCGCGCTGTATTTTCTAATCGCTATAATCCCCGCATGGCCTCTGCAAATCCTTCGCTTCTACTGCCGCAAGCTTCAATCCCGGCCGCGCCATCCTTCTGGGTCCGCCAATCCCCTTCGGTGAAGCAGGGAATCAAGACCGGGCTCGCGGGGGTCATCACCTACGCCATCTACGTTGGATGGCACCTTCCTCAGGGTTACTGGGCCGTGTTCACGGCGCTGGTGGTCACGCAGGTAACACTGGGCGCCTCGTGGAAGCCGGCCCTGTACCGCACTATCGGCTCAACCTCAGGAGCGCTGGGGGCAATGCTTCTGTTCCTGATGGTTGGGTCCGGAACCGTTCGTATCGGCATCGTATTGTTTGTACTGGCGAGCCTGTTCGGTTTTCTCACCGTGCTGCATCCCAGCTTCAGTGCGGCAGGATTCACTGCGGCCATCGTCCTTCTGATCGGCCGGATCGAAGGCACGCCTTTCCACACTGGCTGGCTGCGAGTTCTCTATACGCTGCTGGGGTCATTCGTCGCGTTCGCCGTTGGTGCGCTGATCTGGCCGGTGCGCGCCCGCGAAGGTTTGCGCAGTAAGATCGCCAACATCCTCGACGGCTCCGGTTCGCTCTATCGCGCAGTTACCGCAGCCGCGCTGCTAGGAGTCGACAACGAACAGCAAATTCGCGAGCTCGACAACCAGTTACACGACCTGCGCCGCGGCATCACTCAGCAGATGGACGACGCGCGCAGCGAACTGACTTTTTCCCGCTTCAATCCGAGTGCGTATCAGCAGGTCGTCGAGTTGGCCGACCAGGTTCGTCGGCGGCTGACCGCCATGGCGGAAGATCGATCGCTCTATGTGCACGCCCAGGTCGAACCCGGGCTGGTGCCGTCGTTAACGGATGTCGTGGAGAAGACATCGCAGACTTTCACGGCTCTGTCGGAGGCAATCCGCAAGGGCAGTAGTTCCCCGAATTCAGAAGAACTCGAAGCCGCCGTCCGCGAACTGGATGCTGATCTGGCGAAACTCCGCGAGCAGCGCGCCACCGCGCCCTTTGCGCTCGATCGTATGCTGCCCTTCTGGGCGCTGGTTTTCAATCTGAGGGAAGTGGCGCAAGACTTGAAACAACTGGAAACGACTCTGCCGCAGCTCGCGTGAAAATCGCACTCTGGCTGTCGCAAAAGGCGCGACTCAGCTTGCTCGCGAGCAGAATATTTGCGATGAAGCGTCCGCGGCGAACGTAGAGAAAACCTAGCGCTCGGAATGCCTGCCTTGCGGAGCGAGAAATCCGGACGAGTAAAGACTCAGAAGTCAGATGAAGATCAGATGAACATCTCATCCTGTGGAACGGGTCGCCGTTCTTCGCGGCCGTTGCCATTCTTGCGGGCGCGGCCGCCAAACAGAAACTCCAGGCCGACGGTCAGGCCCTGCATCAACCCGGAAATCCGGCGAACCGGCGAGATCACTGTGTTGTGGACCATATCGGTGGTCTGCTCCACGCGATCCAGCGTTCGGGTGAGCAGTTCGTCGGCGCGAATGATCTGCAGGCGGCTGCGGTCCACCACGTCTTTCACCGTTGCATCCACGCGCTCCACCTGGTCCCGCAACATGGTGGTCGCGTCCTGCAGGTTGTCGGTAATCACCTGCAGCTTGGGGCTGATTTCGGTCAGCAGCGCCTCTGCCTGCTCGACGGTGGGCACGACTTTGGTTTTCACCTCTGTTGCCATGGCTTCCATGAGCGCAATGCTCCGGCGCATGGCTAGATACATAGCCAGCAGGATGCCTGCCTGCAGCATGACCGCCAGCCCGGTCAGGAAGATGAACACAGGAGTGAGTTTGTCCATAAGCGTGCTCCGGCAAATCTCATAGCGCCCGCCGAAAGACGGAAGCTGGCGCGGCAAGTCTACTAAGCTTTAGGCGCGCCCGTTTCCGTGGTGGCTTCCTGGTAGGCCTGACGTCCAGCCTCGTAGGCGGCGCGGAACTGCTCCTTTTGCTGGTTGACCACATCGCGTCCGCGGTCGGCCCACTGCGCGGCCTGATCGCGCGCTTCCCGCGCCCGGCTGCGCACGTACTCGCGGCCTTCCTCGGCGCGCGCGCGCAACACTTCGCGCGTCTCGTTGCCTGAACGGGGCGCGTACAGCACTCCCGCCAGCGCTCCTAATCCCAATCCTGCAAGAAACCAACCAAAGCTATTGCTATCGCGATCCGACATAACCATTACCTCCGAGTAAAAAGCATCAACACGAATGGTACATCCTCTGTCATGCAAATACAATTACGGGGAGCCTGTAGACGGTGAAGGAAGGTACCGGATGAGCCGTCTGCAGCGGGACAGTTGTTTCGACAGCTTTGCGCGACAGAATTTTGCGGTTCTTCCGTCGAATCAAAAAAAAACTGTGGCCCCGGCCTTACTTCTGCTGGGTGGGCGGAGCCGTCGGCGCTTGTGCCGGCGCGGGTTGCGTCTTGACCGGTTGCGATTTCAGACCCTGCAACACCGAGCTCGGGCCGCCACGGCGGGACGCATAGACCGACAACGTGATGGACGTGATCATGAACGCCACGGCCGACCAGGTAGTGGCCCTGGAGAGCGCGCTGGCCGCGCCTCGCGGACCGAACGCCGTCTGGCTGCCCTGCCCGCCGAAAGCCGCGGAAATGTCGCCGCTCTTGCCGCTCTGCAACAAGACAACGATGATGATGAATAAACAGACCAGGATGTGAACGGCAACGATTAAACCGTAAATCATGATGTATGTTTTCCTGACGGCTCGATTTTGCCCAGCGAAGGGAATTCATGGTGCGGAAGGGGGGATTTGAACTAGTTCATCACGCTGATAACACGTAACTTACTGATTCCGCACTCGGCCTAAAGGGCCAGATACCCCACAATCCCAATTCTATTGTACGTTTATTTTACGGCGAACGACTCCGGAAAAGAAACTCCTGTCGGAATGGTTTTCTTTTCTAGGCACCAGTCTGACACTAGCCATCGGATCAGTCAAGGCGCCGGTGGAGATATCGAGCCGATCTGCCGATTCCAAAACTCCGGAACGCGGAGAAGTCGGTAGTGGTGCAATCCAACCGCACCACCAGCGAGAACTCTTCGTCCTTGCCGACATTAGAACTCTGTGCAACTGGTGCTGGTCGGGCCGCAAGGGTCCGGCGGAAAGTAGGCCGCAGTCGTTCCGAGTCCATTGATGTAAACCTCGGCGGAAGCGACGCAGGCGTTTGATCCTCCCGAGGAAACGCTCGGCGTCACTACTGGCTGCACTTCCGCACGTTGCCCCAGCCTGGTGACTACCGCGTTCCCAGGCAATTCCAGAAACGTGGCCTGGCCGGGATTGAGATTGACACTCATCAATTCGTTTCCAATCAGGTTTCCGTTGCTGTCGAGAAAACTGATCTGCCCCACGCATGGGTCAGGAGGGTACGCCACCACATTCAGGCGCACTGTCTGCAAGAGGGCAACACCCAACATGCCCAGTTCCGGGTTGGATGAATAACTGACTGCGCCAGGGACCAGCACGTTGGTGATGCCGAGTCCATTGTCAAGCACTTCCGCCGATGCATGGCAGGAACTAACGATGCCTGCGGCCGGCACAACCGTGGGCAGGACCTCTACTCGTTGACCCAGGGAGCTGGTAAGGCTATTGCCGTTGATGGCCAAGGAAGCCGACTGATTCGGTTCCAGGGAAACACTGATCGTTGTGCCCACGGGATTGCCGCTGCTGTTTTGGAAACCGACCTGGGCATAGCAAGGGTCCGGAGGAAACGCCACTACATTGATTTGCAACGTTTGCCCGCGGACCAAGCCGATCATCGGGAAGTTGGTGTTTTGCGGTGGACTTTGTGCCCATCCAAGAGTTGCAAGGACGAGCATTGTCAGGAGAACTGAAGTTTTCGTTTTCATGGTTCCTCCAAAGTGTTTGTCGTAGGTTTGCGGCTTTCGCCGTGAAAGTTGTGAGATCGCCGTTCATGCCCGCCTGGCTTACCGGGCATGACCCTCGGCCACGGTTTGCGCAACCGCCGTCTCGATCTGGTTCAGCTGTTCTTGCAGCGCTCGAATCTCAGCCTGTTGACGCTGCACTTCGTTCAGCAGCAAAGGATCCAGCAACTGATATTTCACGGTCTCAATCTGGCCGTCGGCGGAACGGGCCACGAGATCAGGAAAAACTTCGGCCACTTCTTCGGCGATCAGGCCGTACTGAATCGGCTGCGATCCGTCGGCAAACGGTTTCTGATAGCGAAACGTAACCGGACGAAGACGCATGAGATCGCCGCTGGCATCGCCCATGTCACGGATGTCGGTCTTGAAGCGCCGCGAAGAGCTGACCGTGCCTAACTGGCCATTGGAGTCGATTACGACAGGAACAGCGTTGTTTTCGGCTGTGGCAACGCCGCGCACGCCAGCCACGAAGAATGAGCTTTGCGTTCCAACGCTTCCGATGCGAATTGTCCCGATATCACTCGTGGTTCCGGTGCTACCGATCTCGATGTTGTAGCTGCTCGTGGGAGGCGCGTCATTCCCGGCAAGATATCCAATGGCAATGTTGTTATCGCCGGTTGTGTTGCTATCGAGCGCTTGGTAACCGAGGACGACGTTATAGCTCCCTACGTGCTCCACGAGCGCGTCGTAGCCCATCGCTGTATTCCCGTCCCCGTTGGTGTTCGAATAGAGAGCGTCAAAGCCTGCGGCGGTGTTGTATTGCCCGACATTGTTTTGATACAGGGCCTCGAAACCGTCGGCGGTGTTGTTGACGCCCGTTGTATTGCTATGGAGCGCATAGGCTCCGCCGGCGGTATTTTGTGCTCCACTGGTGTTGTTTTCCAGCGTGGAACTGCCGAGAGCAGTGTTGCTGTACCCCGTGGTGTTATAAGCAAGCGCGCCACTCCCGGCGGCTGTGTTCTCCTGCCCCGAAGTGTTCAATGCCAGCGTTGAATATCCGAGAGCCAGGTTGCCATACGTCACTCCGCCGGGCATGGTCAGCACAAGCGTTTCGCCAAGCACGTAGCCCGAACTCGAGTTGATGTGGCCTGACACATCCAGCGCATACTGCGGCGAAGTCGTGCCAATGCCTGTGTTGCCTCCGCTCTGGTAAATGTGGGAGTTGCCCAAGGCGGTACTGCTTGTCCACAAGGGAATGTAGTTGGTTGTCCCGGAGCCGCTGATCGTGGCGGGCGGTAGGACGTTAACCGTGCCCTGCTGTCCGGCGCTGAGCAGGCTGCACAGGAATACCATCAATTGTGAAAGCACCACGATGCGAAGCTGTTTCATAAAGCGCCTCCTCCAGCTAATTTGTTGTTATGTGCGGAATCCATGATTCACTGCCTCACTTGGCTGCCACCAACGGAGGCTGCCACAACGCAGGCTGGGTTGCGGCTACTGGCGCCTTCACCTTTCGTAAAGCCTCGCGAGTTTGGCGCACCTCAGCCTTCAGGCTCCGTATCTGGCTCAGAGCTTTGCTCAGCTCAGTCTGTTGCTGCCGCAAGTTCCGCTGTTGTTCCTTGGCGGCCTCAATCAGCAGCGCCGTCAAGCGGCTGTAGTCCACGCCGCGAGCGTCTTTTCCGTTCTCCTCGTAAGTCACAACCTCCGGCACGACTGCCCCCACTTCTTCCGCGATTACTCCGATTTCATGCTTGCCTGAGTCCTTCAGGTCGTAGGAAACGCCGCGCAATTGCTCGACCTTGCCGAGCGCGTTGTGCAGCGGCTGGACGTTGGTCTTCCAGCGGCGGGAGCTGTAGGTGGTCCAGCCGTCGGCGATAGCCTTGCCTGCTCCTGAGGCGATGGTGAACACATTCGAGGGGGTGGTGGTGCCGATGCCGACTTTGGTGGTGGCCGACTGCCCGTTCACGCCGTTGATGCTACCCAGCACCAGGGAATTGCTGGCGTCGACTTCGGCGTTGGCGCCAAGCGCGGTGGCATTGGTCAAAGTGCCGGTACCCAATTTCGTTCCTGTTCCCAGAGTGGTGTTATTGTTCCCGGTTACATAGGTGCTGTCGACGGTAGCGCCCGCGTTGTTACCCACTCCGGTATTGGCTTGGCCCGTGCTAACGAATTGGAGTGCGAGGTTCCCGACCGCTACGTTGCAGCAGGAGGCGCTGTTATACAGCGCCTCGTATCCGTCGGCTGTGTTGCCGCTTCCGCTGATGTTCAGGAAAAGTGATTGGAAACCGGCGGTCGTGTTATTACTACCTGTCGTGTTGGACCAGAGTGCACTGACGCCGCTGGCCGTATTTTGGACTCCCGTGGTGTTGGCGTCGAGCGCCTCTTCGCCGTCACCTGTGTTGGAGTAGCCGGTAGTGTTGGCGGCGAGCGCAAACCCACCGGTCCCGGTGTTAAAGTAGCCGGTCGTGTTGACGTAGAGTGCGGAACCGCCGGTGGCCGTGTTGTAGTTACCTGTGGTGTTGGAAAAGAGGCTCTGCCATCCGCTGGCAGTGTTGTAATACCCCGTTGTATTGATAGCAAGGGCCTGGTATCCATGGGCGGTGTTGTCGACACCAGTGGTGTTTTGTTCCAGCGCCTGGTAACCGCTGGCGCTGTTTCCGGACCCCGTGGTGTTGGAAAATAAAGCGTATGCTCCATAGGCGGTGTTGCCGGTAGGGGTAGTGTTGGACGCGAGCGCCAGGAAGCCGGTCGCGGTATTGCCCAGGCCGGTCATGGTGGAGTTACCGGCCAGACCGAAAAATGCATTTTGGCTTGCGGCCGAGCCGTAGACAAAAAGACTGCTCCCAATCTCGAAGCTGCTGCCGGATACCACTCCGGTCGCGGTCAGGTTCCCGCTCACCGTCTGATTGCCGGTGAAAGTGTTTGCCGCATTCAGTTGCGGCACCTTGGTTGTGTCGACATTCAGCGTGGTCGTGCCGCCCAGAGCTATCAAACCACCGCCGGTCAGATCCGTCCCCGCCGTCACTGTCAGCGAAGGATTCGCCAGCATAGTGTTGCTCACCCCGCCCGTAGCGATGCTCAAGGTTCCACTTCCGGTAATGGGTCCGCCGGTCAGCCCCGCGCCGCTGGCGACGCTGGTCACCGTGCCGGTGCCCGCCCCGGGAAACGTCTGTCCGCTGGCGAACGTGATTTGGCCGTCACTGGCGATGTAAAGTCCGGTCTCGGATGGTTTGGTCGTTCCTTCGCCGAACAGAAGATTCAATGTCCCGGAAGGCGTGCTGGTGTCGTTACCCGTGGGTTCGGTCTGCCACTGAAAGGTCTGGTTGACCGCCGTGCTCGATGTGCTGTTGAAGGCCGAAGCCGCCAGCGTCATCGGTTGGGAGTTGGAACCTTTGGTCGCCGTTGCCGTGCTGATGGCGGGCAAATTGAGCGTGCCGCGAATGGTGCCGCCGCCTTTGACATCAAGCGTGGAGGCCGGAGTGGTGGTGTTGACGCCGATCTTTGCCGTGCTGCCCGAGCCGGACTGAAACAGCACCGAGTCAGCGATATTGGAAGTGGTGGTCCAGAGCGGAATGAAGTCGGCAGTGCCGGAGCCGGTCACGTCCGTGCCCGCTGGAGTGTCGGCCGGCGCTGCCGAGGCGACGAAAGCGGTTGGCGTCGATGCGGCCGAAGCCGTCCCTGGCGTCGCCAGCACGAAGGCCGACGGTGGCAATCCGCCAACGGTCGCTGCATCCCCAGCCTTCAGTGCGTAGGGCACGCTGAGCAACAGCACCCGCGGCTGCTCCGGTTGCTCGGCGACGCGTACTCCCAGCCAGCGAGCTTCGCCTGTCGTGAACAAAGTTGCCGGCACGCCGTTGGGTTTGGTGATGCCGAGTTGCACTGAGTAGTGCCCAGTGCTGTCGAGTTGGATATTATTCTGCGTCTCAGTCCAGAGCGGCTCTCCGCCGAGTTGCCCGCTGTAGAGCGAGAACGTGATGTTCACCACTCCGTTCAGCGTGTTGCCACCTTCATCGGTGGCAACATTCGAGAATTGAATCAGCGGTGGCACGGTAACATTCGCCGTCGCCACGCTCTGCTGCCCGTGAACGAACAGACTGACGCACAGCAGCACCGTCAAGCCGACAACCATCTGGACTGGTTTCATAGAACCTCTCCTTGGAACTCCGGTCTTAAAATGTCCTGCGAATTACCCCCCGGGGTCTGCTTATCTGTGCGCCGGAGCCAAACTGACAACACTCGCTGCAGGCGGGGCGGCCAGCGAGCCAACTGACCGTGCGGCGCGGTGCTGCTGCATTCGCTCCTGCCGTAAGCGGCGTTGCTGCTCCATTTTCTGGTACTGTTCGGTGACGTCTGCCAGACGGGCATTTTCGTAACCGCTGCGCTTGGCCATGATGCGATAGTCGAATGCCACGCTGGAGCTCCCACTACCTAGCTCATGGACCTCAAAAGAAGTTGCAGACTTCTGGCTGACGTACAGTCCTTTGCAGTCGCCGTTGGGGGTGAGGAAGACGTGATAGTCGACGCCCAGGTTCACGGTTTGGGCGAAGGTGGGATCGAGGGCAATGCTCGCCGACCCGTTGGAGAGCTGCCCGGAACCGGCGTCTTCGAACCAATTTTCCGCGGATTGCATGGCGTAGGTTGAAACTCTGCGCGCACCGCCGTCGATTTTGGCTGCGCCTTTAACCGTGCCCGTGCAGGTTAGATCGGCGGCGGTGTCGATGGTGCAGATGTCGTCGGTGGCACTCTCGGTCGCTAGGACAAGATCGCCTGAAACGGCAGTGTAGTTAAAAAGCTCGAGAGTCGGAGTATCGGTGTCGGAGCCGGTATTGTTTATAAATAGTCCTGCCACCTCGTCATCGGCGGTCCCGAAGACTCCCGTATAAAAACTGGTGGCCGAACCACCTGTGTCACCCCATACACCCGCAGAGTTGGGGAAAAGACCGCCCGTGGCGCTTGACCCGGCAGCAGTCCCGTAGACGCCGATGTTCGGGCTCGCACCCTGCACACCGTAGCCCTCGGTATCGGAGGTTTGTCCATAAACGCCGATCGACGTCCCGCTCGTTGCGGTGCCGACGCCTTTTACACCCATGTAGGTTCCGTGCCCGTCCACGCCGTAGCCGACCGTACCCGTCCCACTTCCGTAGACGCCGACGTTTGAACTTGACCCCTCCACGCCATAGCCAGCCGAACTCTCGGTCTCGCCATATACGCCCACCGACGTCCCGGTCGGAGCATTATCTACGCCGTAGACAGCGTAGCCACTGGTCGAAAGACCGACCACCCCGTAGCCTCCGGCAGCGGTCGAGGTTCCCTCAACTCCGGTAAATTCGGCGATGCTCGAAATCCCGTAGCCGGTCGTGGCGCTTACGCCGAGACCGACTCCGCCGCCCGTCTGGTTGACGTAAAGAGCGGTCGTCGTGCCATTTGCATTCAGCGAAGCGGTTTGTGCGGAGATTGAGCCTGTGGCCGTAAGGTTGCCCGTGATGGACTGGTTGCCAACGAAAGTGTTGGCCGCGCTCAGAAGAGGTACTTTGGTCGTATCCAGGTTCAGGGTCACGCTGCCACTGGTACCCCCGCCGGTGAGATCGCTGCCTGCTGTGACGCCGGTGATAGTGCCCGTGCCCGCGCTGGAGCAGTTCCACACGCTGCCGTTGTACTGCAGCACCTGATCGGTCGAGCAGGGCTTTAGTCCAATCGTGTAAGTGCTGCCCAGGGTCATCGCCCCAGGGGTGGTCAATCCCCCGGCTGCGTTCGCATTAAGCGTGACTTTGGAATCTTGCAGCATGGCATTCGTAATGCCTGCCGCAGGCACTTTCAGGCTCAATGTTCCCGACGTGCCACCGCCGGAAAGGCCGCTGCCTGTAGCCGTTGTGACTCCAGTGATCGTTCCGACCCCCGGAAAAGTCTGCCCCGCAGCAAACGTAACCAAACCTGTGCTGTTGATCTTGAAGGTCGTTCCACTCACCGCCAGGTTGTTGTCCGTTCCCTTGGGGAAGAGCGTAAGCGTATCGCGAAGGTCCGCTTTGCCGTCCACGTCGAGCGCGGCAGCGGGAGTCACGGTGCCAATGCCAATATTCGCACCCTTCTGGAAGATCGCGGAATCGATGATGTCACTGGTGGTGTTCCACATGGGGATGTAACCGGCGGTGCCTGTGCCGGTGACGTCGGCATTCGCCGGAGGCGAAGATTTGCCTGCGCCGCTCTTGCTGGCTCCAACTTCAGCCGCTAGCACAAAGGCCGATGGCGGCAAGCCGCCAATGGTCTCCGCGTCTCCGGCCTTCAGCGCGTAAGGGGCGCTGACCAGGAGCACGCGCGGCTGCTCTGCTTGTTCCTGCCCTTGCACCTGCACCCCTAGCCAGTGTGCTTCGCCGGCGACAAAAATGTCCGAGGGCAGACCCGTGCTGCTGGTCGACCCCAGCATCACCGTGTAGTGCCCGGTATTGTCGGGCTGCACGTTCTGAGTTTCCATCCACAGAGGCGAGCCACCCTGCGACTCTTTGTAGAGCAGAAAAGTGACACCCACGGTTCCACTCAGGGGCTTACCGTTGATGTCGGTCAAGGTGCCGCTGAAGTTGACCAGCGGAGGCACGGTCACGCTGGTATTGGTAGCCACGATTTGTTGCGCCTGGCTGAACAAGCTGCAGAGCAGAACCAGCCATGTAGAAATTGTTATCCCAATCTGCTTCATGAAACTCCTCCTCCTCTAATGGGCCTACCCTTCAATAGCCTTACCTTGAGTTGCTTCGTGGAAATTCTCCTTGCCTCACCATTTCCACCTCGCAGCCACATTCCTGGCACCACAATCGAACCGTCCGTCGGTGCCGGATGATCAGGAGTCGGTGGGTTTCGATGGTGATTTCGGCCCTTTTTCCGCCAACCACCGCTGCCATCAGACTCTTTGACCATCGCCGAAATCGTGCTAGATTATTGGCCAAGTTAGTTCGCTTCCTGAACCCGGTTGAGCGGACGCAATCCTGCCTCTCCGGCGACTTGAAAGTCCTTAAGACGTGATTAATAAGTCTTGAATTCTGTTTTAAGAGTGGTTATGGGCAATGGTGTCAGGCAGTTGCGGGAGTTCGGTCCGTTTCGAGTCGACCCCGAGCAGCGCCTGCTTCTGCGCGATGACCAGCCCGTTTCGCTTTCACCCAAGGCTTTTGATCTACTGCTGGTGCTGCTGGAGCACAGCGGGCAAATCGTCCTCAAGGACGATTTGATGAAAACCCTGTGGCCAGACACCTTTGTCGAGGAATCCAACCTTGGCCAGCACGTATTTCAACTGAGAAAAGCTCTGGGAGACCGATCGCAGGATTCCTCTTACATCGTGACCGTGCCGGGACGGGGCTACCGCTTCGCACAGAAGGTACGAACGATTCCCGAAGAAACGATTGCTGAAGAAGACAGCATTGTGGTCGAGAGCCATACGCGGTCTCGCGTCGTGATCGACGGGGAAGGTTTGCCCAGACCTGCCCGGCTGCCAGGGAATCGTCCCCTTCGCTCCATTGCCGTACTGTTGGGGTTGTTCGTAATCGTATTCGCGGGCTACTTGGCCTGGCGCCGTTCTCGCCTTGAGAAGCCAGCAGGTCCCGCCAGGGTTATGCTGGCGGTGCTCCCGTTCCAGAATCTTACCGGCGACCCGGAGCAGGAGTACTTCGCTGACGGCCTGACTGAAGAAATGATCACTCAACTTGGGCGTTTGAGTCCGGATCAATTAGGCGTGATCGCCAGAACTTCAGTCGTCGGCTACAAGCATGGCGACAAGCGGCTGGACCAGATCGGCCGCGAGCTCTCGGTGCAGTATGTGCTGGAAGGAAGTTTCCGCCGCGCCGGGGACCGTTTCCGCATTACTGCCCAGCTCATTCAGGTGAAAGACCAGACTCATCTCTGGGCCCAAGACTATGACCGCAGGCCGCAGGACATCCTCGCTCTGCAGGACGACGTGGCCATGGCGGTGGCGGAGGAAATCCAACTCCGCTTGACGCCTCATCAGCAAACTGACTTGACCCGCAATCGAACCGTCGATCCCGACGCTTATGAGGCCTATCTGAAGGGCCGCTATTTCTGGAACAAGCGATCGCAGGATGGGTTCAGAAAGGCAATCGAGTATTACAACCAAGCCATCGCGAAAGATCCAAACTATGCTCAGGCTTACGCGGGTCTCGCCGATGCATACGTCTTGCTTGGAAGTTACGGCTTCATGCCGCAAAAAGAAGCAATGCCGAAAGCCAAGGCTGCCGCGCAAAAGGCGCTTGCCATTGACGACCAACTCGCGGAGGCGTACACGTCGCTGGGCCTAATTTCTGAGCAGTGGGATTGGAATTGGAGGGAGGAAGAAAAGGACTATAAGCGCGCCATCGAACTAAACCCGAACTACTCGGTTGCCCACCATTGGTATGGGGACACCTATCTCGTACTTGTGGGCCGGATCGATGACGCGATCGCCGAACTTCGAAAGGCCCACGAATTGGATCCACTCTCCAGCGTCGTCGCCACCGACCTTGCCAAGCGTTTGGCAGATGCCCACCGGTACGATGAAGCAGTCGCGCTGTTTCAGAAGACGCTGGATGTGGATCCTGATTTCATGCCGGCGCGCCACTATCTCGCGCAGGCCTATGAACAGATGGGGCGGTATCCCGATGCCATCGCCGAGGTCAAGAAGGCAAAGTCCTGGGAAACTGAAGTTTATATGCTCGGGCAGCTAGGACATATTTATGCTCTCCAGGGCAGAAGACAGGAAGCGCTCGAAATCGCCGACGAACTGCAACGGCGTTCCGCGCAGCGCTACACGGATCCGGTGTATCTCCCCAAAATCTACGCCGTTCTCGGAGAGAACGACGCAGCCTTGGGATGGCTGGAGAAAGCCTACGAAGAGCGCTCCGTGGGGATGCTTTTGCTACGCCACGATCCAGATTACGATCGGCTGCGCTCCGATCCCCGCTTTCAGAGGTTGATTCGCCTCGTGGGCTTACCGTAATCGAGCACTGCGTGGCCAATCCCCTATGAAGAAGTCCCCTCGATGTGCATCGCAGGTTCTTCATTCTGTTTCCCGACAATTTCGATCTCTACTTGCATTTGGCTCCTCACCCGCGCCCTCTTCGCGCAGCAGAAAATTCAAGGAAGCAAAGTACGCTGCGCTCCTGAACGTAGCTCCGCCGCTGAAGCCGATTCCCCCCTGAGGACTTAAATAATGTTGGAGATGTGGGTGTTGCCTGACGATATAGGCAGAATACTTGGCGACAGAGAATACTGCGGAGGGTTGAAACGCTGTACGATTCCTGTACGAAAACAAAAACGCGCTTCTAAATAGTTGATTCTAAAATTAGTTGTTGGTGCGGAAGGGGGGATTTGAACCCCCACGCCTTTCGGCGCCACCCCCTCAAGATGGTGTGTCTGCCAGTTCCACCACTTCCGCACAAGTCATCAACTGTTATGGCCGGGCGCGACGTTTATTATAGCAAAGCGGGTTAAGGTTCCGAGCGTTGCGCACGGAGTTTGTAGGCCCCACGAGCCTGCAGCGGGTGCAGTATTTGTCCCTGATTTCTTTGTCCCTGGTTTCTATGGAGAACGGGAACGACAATTTCAGCGGCGACGTCATTCGTTATGATCGCGACCGTTATTATAGCGATCAGGACGAATCCGCCCGGCTCGATAGCGGCTGGTTTCGCTTGGAGCGGGCCCGTACGCAGGAATTGATTCTGCGGCATCTGCCGCCCAGTCCCGCCACGGTTATCGATGCCGGCGGAGGTGCGGGAGTCTATGCCTGCTGGCTCGCTGACCGCGGCTATCAAGTGCACCTGATCGATCCGGTGGCTAAGCATGTGGAACAGGCGCGGGCGGCGTCGTCCCGGCAGCCCGATCATCCGCTGGCCTCTGCGGAGGTTGGCGATGCGCGCCGCTTGGCCCATGGCGATGCCACAGCCGACGCGGTGCTTCTGCTCGGACCGCTTTACCATCTGGTCGAGAGGGAAGAACGGCTGGTCTGCTTGCGGGAGGCGCACCGCGTTCTTCGCCCGGGAGGGCTGGTTTGGGGCGCGGGCATCAGCCGCTTCGCATCGCTGTTCGATTCGCTCTCGGGGGGATTCTTCGATGACGCCGCGTTCGCTCCCATCCTCGAGCGCGATCTGGAAGATGGCCAGCATCGCAACTCCACCGGCAATCCGCTCTACTTCACCGACGCATTCTTTCATCGGCCCGGCGAGTTGTCGCGGGACTTCCTGGCGGCTGGATTTCAAGTTGTCGAGATCGTGGCCATCGAGGGTCCGGGTTGGCTGGCCCGCGACTTCGATCGCCTCTGGAGTGATCCGGTGCAGCGCGAGCGGTTGCTGGCCGCCGTGCGCAAGGTTGAGCGTGAACCCTCGGTGCTGGGGGCAAGTTCACACATCATGGCCATCGGAAGGAAGTAAGATGGAAGCAAGAGGGAAGATCTCGCAGCGCGTCCGTACTGACCTCAGTATTTGATCAGCGCCGCGAACGATTTCGGATCGAGCGACGCTCCACCGACCAGGGCGCCATCAATTTCTTCTTGCGCCATGAGCGCAGCAGCGTTGTCCGGTTTCACCGACCCGCCGTAGAGAATGCGCAGCTGCGCTGCGAACTCTTCGCCGAATACTTCGCTTGCCTCGCCACGGATCACCGCATGAGCCTCGGCCGCGAGTTCCGGCGTGGCCGTCTTGCCTGTTCCGATCGCCCAGACGGGCTCGTACGCAACGATCATCTTCGCCGCTTTTTTCGCCGAGATAGCATGGAACGCCCTCACGCACTGGCGGCGCAGAACATCGTCGGTGAGTCCGGCCTCGCGTTCTTCCAGCACTTCGCCCACGCAACAGATCGGTGTGAGTCCAGCCTCCAGCGCAGCTTTCAGGCGCAGGTTGACGGTGTCGTCGGTCTCGCCAAAATATTGCCGGCGCTCGGAGTGCCCGACGATCACGTGGGTTATTCCAAGGCATACGAGCATGGGCGCTGAAATCTCGCCGGTATAGGCCCCGTCCGCCTTCCAATGAACATTCTGCACACCGATGGCGACGTTCGATCCCGTGGCCGCCTTGATCGCCGCATCCACATCCGTGTAAGGCGGACAGACCACGATCTCGTCGCGGTCATGGCCCGCCACCAGGGGCAGGAACTCGCGAAAATAATCCCGTGTGTCATCCGGGGTCTTGTTCATTTTCCAGTTCGCTGCCATTACTTTTTTTCTCATGAGTCAGCCTTTTCGATGCGGAATGGGGAAGTGGTGTTCGAGCGATGAAGCTTTTCAGCTGCGCGCTGGTACGCCCGCACAGTGGAGATATCAAAGAGTACGAATCGACACTTCTTCACGTGCTTCGCCGACGCGAGCGCCTCGATCGCAGCGCCAATGGCGATCGGCGCAGCTTCGGTCGCAGGATATCCGAACGCTCCCGTCGAGATGGCAGGAAATGCCAAGGAAGCGAATTGATTTTCGTCCGCGACTCGCACCGACTCCAGGTGACAGCTTGCCAAGGTCTCGGCCTCGTCTACCTCGCCGCCGTGATAGACCGGTCCAACCGTGTGAATGACATGTTTTGCGGCGAGCCTTCCGCCCGTGGTGATAACCGCCTGCCCCGCCGGCAAGGTTCCTATTTTGCTCACGATTTGACGGCACTCGGCGAGAATCGCCGGGCCTCCGGCGTGGTGAATCGCACCGTCAACTCCGCCGCCACCCAGAAGGTAGGAGTTCGCGGCGTTCACAATCGCCTCAGTAGTTTCGGCGGTGATGTCGCCCGGGCCGTAGATCTCAATCGTTCTGCCGCCATCGAGCACAAGCCGAACTGTGAAGGTTTGCAAGCCAGTATCCAGAGCGGTCACTTCTTGTCCGTCATTTCTTATCTGTGAGCGCCTCAACTCCCGGCAGCTTCTTGCCTTCGAGGAATTCCAGCGACGCGCCGCCCCCGGTAGAGATATGTGTGATCTTGTCGGCAACGCCGGCGGCGTGCACGGCCGCGACCGAATCGCCGCCACCCACAATTGAAATGGCGCCGCCGTTGTCCGCGACGGCCTGCGCAATCTTGAAGGTTCCACGGGAGAATCCGGGAACCTCAAACACGCCCATCGGCCCGTTCCACACGATGGTCCGTGCGGTCGAGATTTCCTCGGAAAATAATTCGATCGTCTTCGGCCCAATGTCGAGCGCCATCTTATCGGCGGGAATCGGCTGGCCTTCGCCAATCTGCAGGATGACTGCGTTGGCCTCCGGTTTCATTGCGACCACGTGATCGATCGGCAGCAAGAATTTCAAATTCCGCTTCTTGGCTTCTGCCAGCAGCTGCTTCGCCAAATCGACTTTGTCGGCTTCGAGCAGCGACTTGCCGATTTCGTGTCCCTGGGCTTTGAGGAAGGTGTAGGCCATGCCGCCCCCGATGATCAGCGACTGCACTTTACTCATCAGGTTCCGGATCACGTCGATCTTGTCGCTGACCTTGGCGCCGCCCAGGATCGCAACGAACGGCTCCTCGGGATGCTCAAGCGCTTTGCCTAAGTATTTCAGTTCTTTTTCCATGAGCAACCCGGCGGCGGATTGCTTTACGAACTTCGTCATCCCGACGGTCGAAGCGTGCGCGCGATGCGCCGTGCCGAAGGCGTCGTTGACGTAGTACTCCGCCAGTTTCGCGAGTTGTTTGGAAAACTTCTCGTCGTTGGCTTCTTCTTCGGCGTGGAAGCGCAGGTTCTCGAGTAGGAGGGTCTGGCCCATCTCGAGTTGAGTCGCGACTTCCTCGGCCTCCGGACCAACACAGTCCGGACAGAAGCCGACGTTCTCGCCGCGCGCCAGTTCCTTGTCGAGCAGCATGCGCAGCCGTTCGGCCACCGGCTTCAGGCTCAGCTTCGGATTGGGCTTGCCTTTGGGCCGGCCCAGGTGCGAGGCCAGAATCAGGCGCGCTCCGTGGCGCAGCGCGTATTCGATGGTGGGCAGAGTTTCGCGGATGCGGGTGTCGTCCATCACGCGGCCGTCTTCGAGAGGCACGTTGAAATCGACGCGCATGAAGATGCGGTTGCCATTGAGCGGGAGATCACGAATGGAAAGCTTGGACATGGCTGGTTGTCCTTAGATGCGTGACTGTAATGTGGCGCGGGCGCCCTCGCCCGCGTGCAAGCAGCACAACTAAAAGCTGCGCGGGCGAGGGCGCCCGCGCCGCACAGAACAAGGAAATCTTACAGGCCTTTGCCGGCCATATAGTTGATCAGGTCGCGCACGCGGCAGGAGTATCCCCACTCATTGTCGTACCAGGAGATCACCTTGACGCAATTGCCCCCGACCACCAGGGTCATGGGCGCATCCACGATGGACGAGAACGAGTTGCCTTTGAAATCCGACGACACCAGTTCCTGCTCCTCGTAGGAAAGATAGCCCTTCAACGGCCCCGACTCAGTCGCCTTTTTCAGAGCCGCGTTCACTTCTTCCTTGGTCGTCTTCTTCTCCACCCAGGCCACCAGGTCAACCACCGAAACATTCGGAGTGGGTACCCGCATGGAGAATCCGTCGATCTTGCCGCCGAGTTCCGGAATCACCAGCTTCAGCGCCTTGGCCGCCCCGGTTGTGGTCGGAATCATATTAATTGCCGCCGCCCGCGCGCGCCGCAGATCTTTGTGCGGAAAGTCCAGGATGACCTGATCGTTGGTGTAAGAATGAATCGTTGTCATGGTGCCGCTGACGATCTTGAATTCGTCGTTGATGACCTTGGCCACCGGCGCCAGGCAGTTCGTGGTGCAGGATGCGTTCGAAATAATGTGGTGTTTCGCGGCGTCGTACTTCTCGTGGTTCACGCCCAGCACCAGCGTGATGTCCTCATTCTTCGCCGGAGCCGAGATGATGACCTTCTTCACCGTTCCGCGCAGATGCTTCTTGGCGTCGTTGGCGTCGGTGAAGTGGCCGGTCGACTCGACTACAACTTGCGCGCCCACGGACTCCCAGGGCAGCGCTCCCGGATCCCTCTCCTTGAACACCTTGATGGTCTTGCCGTCGATCGTAATGCTATCGGGACCGGCGGAAATCTGGTTGGGAAGATTGCCCAGAATCGAGTCATACTTCAAAAGATGAGCCAGAGTCTTCGGATCCGTCAGATCGTTGACGGCAACGAACTCCAGATTTGGATCTTTGAGCGACGCACGAAACACGTTGCGGCCGATGCGTCCGAAGCCGTTGATGCCAACTTTAATTGCCATATTTCCTCCGTGAGTTTTATGAAGGCGAGATCAGGTTTGGTTGACGGTTGCTGTGTAAACACATGATGTTAGCAGGGAAGGGGAAGCGGCGTAAATGACGGCCGTTACTTTCGGACGCCCCGAGGACACCCTGCTCGCACCCAACTGCGTCTTACTGGTAGAGTGGAGGAAGAGGAGTTTCGTTGCTTTCGACGCGTCGGGCCGCCATTATCGCCTCGGCGGCATCTCAATCAGCTGGATCTGGAGCCATCATCAATTTGAATTTGAACCTGTGCTATTCCGCGCGCGTCGCCCTACTGGCTGTGTCGATCTTATCCTCTGCGGCTTTTTGTTCAGGTCAAAGCGCCCCGCAGACGCAGACACCGGACACCCCGCAATCCTCCCAACCGGCCGCGGCCAGTTCTTCGGGGCAGGACAAGTCCGGAGACCAAACGCCTGCCCAGAATTCCCAGAGGAACAGCAGCCCGGTCCAGGAAGGTCCAAAGAAGAACGGAGATCCGAAGAAGGAAGATTCAGAGAAGGAAGATCCAAAGAAGAACGATCCGAAGAAGAACGACCGGATGTTTTACGTGATGCCGAACTACTTGACCGTGGACAGTGAATCCCAAGCCAAGCCGATCTCCTGGAAAGAGAAATTCTCCATGGCGGCCAAAGGCTCGTTCGACCCCTATGAGTTCACCATCGTGGGAATCGTGGCCGGCATCCGGCAAGCGGAAAATTCCTCTCCGGGCTTCGGACAGGGATTCGAGGGATATGCAAAGCGCTATGGTGCGGCTTTCGCCGATCAAGTGGATGGCAATATCATGGTCGGTGGCGTTTACCCTACGATCCTGAAAATCGATCCTCGCTATTATCAAATGGGAAAGGGCTCGTTCGTGCACCGTTTTAGCTATGCCATCGACCGTCTTTTCATCGCGCGAAAGGACTCCGGAACTCACACGTTCAACGTTCCCGAGTTGGCCGGCAACGCGACCGCGATTGCCATTTCCACCCTTTATTATCCTGCGTCCGATCGCAGTTTTTCGTCGAGCCTCTCGGGCTGGGGAACTCAAATGGGTCTGGACGCCTTGGGGAATGAGTTGAAGGAGTTTTGGCCCGACATTCACCGCTATCTAAAGACGAAACAAGAGCACCACCTGCAGAAACAGCAGGAGAAGCAGCAGCAACAGCAAGCATCCCACTGAGTCCAATTTACACCGAGCCATTTCTGCCGCTTTGTGCATCCAAACGCCAATCTAGACAATCAAACCTTTGAATCAACTGCCAGGAATTGTTTGAGAAACGCGGCACCTACGGCCTGAGCGGGAAAATACAGTGCGGGGGGAGACTTGAAAGCAATTCGATTGTGTTGCATGGCGGCCGCGCTGGCCGGCATGTCGGCAGGGGCGTCTGTTCAAGCTCAGGAACCAGAGAGTGCGCAAGAACAATCGCAAGATGCAACGGTACCGTCGGATCAAGCCGGTATTTCTGCGACCGCTAGTTTTGCGCTGACCGATGTTTCGCAAGACGAGGTTTCGCAAAACGAGGTTTCGCAAAACCAGGTTTCGCAAAAGCAGCTTTCGCAAAACCAGGGCCTACCGCAAGTAGTTACAACTGTAGATGGAAGATCCTCGCAGGCCGACGCGCCGAATCCCCAGGTCAGCTCTCCAACTGCAAGTAATCCCGATGAAGAGTATGGCAAACAGAACAAGAGAATTCTGGGGATCGTCCCCAATTTCCGCGCGGTCAGTGCCAACACCCGTTTGCCCCCGATGAGTTTCAAAAGCAAACTCTGGCTGGCGACTCAGGATAGCTTCGACTACTCCAATTTCATTTTCGTGGGAGCACTCGCGGGACTTGACATGGCCAGCAAATCGCAGCCGACCTTTGGGCAAGGCGCTGAAGGCTACGGTAAATACTACTGGCACGCCTTCGCCGACACCGGCATAGAGAACTATATGGCGGAAGCAATCGTCCCTGAGGTAGCCAAAGAAGATCCGAGATACTACACCTTGGGCAAAGGCGGCTTCCCGAAGCGGGCCGGTTATGCGTTCAGCCGGCTGTTCATTACAAGGACGAATTCGGGCAATAGCACTTTCAACTTCTCAGAGATAGTGGGGGCTGGAGGGGCCGCAGGCATCAGCAATTTGTATTACCCGGCAGAATCCAACCCGTGGGTGAAAACGTACCAACGTTGGGTGACGCAAGTGGGCTTGGACGGCGTGTTCAACCTGGTAAAAGAGTTCTGGCCCGACATCAATCACGCGGTATTTCGCGGGAAATACTAGTTCCGCCCTAGTCATATGGCGGATCTCTGCTTGTTAATTCCAGGCCTGTTAAGTCCACGCACAAAGAAAGGCGACCTCCATTGGGGTCGCCTTTTCTGACTTGGTCGAATTTCGTTTTAGAAGTGAAACGCCAGTTGAGCCGTGATCGCTCGCGGCGTCACATAGTGCGTCCCGCTGAACGTGGAAAGAAAGTTGTACAGCGCCACTTTATTCATCAGGTTGACGACGGTCACACGCAGATCCCACTTGCGCTTGTCGCCGTGAAACATGTTGTCGAGTCCCGCCGAAACATCGAAAAGATTGCGTGGGGCGATGCGGGCAGGATTGTGATCGTCGTTCTGCGCCCCTGGCGCCGGCACCTTGATCAGCGTCGACCCGAATTGCGAAACCAGGCACGTGCCGGGCAGGGCTTGCGTTGGAGTGGCGCGCTGCGATCCGCAGTAGAAGCCCGCTTGATATTCCTGATCGGCCGTGAGCGGAGCGCCATTCCCGAACATGTTGACTGCGGGCAGGCCGTTCAGGGTAGTCGAAGCCGGACAGTCGTTGCCCGGCCCCAGGCCGTAACAGGGCGCTGCGCCGGCTACCTGCCCACTGTCATAACGCCAGTTCAACCCGAACCACGGTCCCCGCTTCAGAAGCTGATACTGCAGATTCGTGGACTGGTTGAACTTCTCGTCGTGATCGATGCGGAACGGCAATCCGTTGCCGCCCACGGTTGCTCCCAACCCTCCCACCTGCGGCGGGAAGAAGCGGGCGGCCACGCTGGAGAACACTGTGGTTGCAGAAAATCCGTGGACGGTGGGTACGCGTACGCTGGCCGCATATCCCGGGATCTTCGAATTATGCCACTCGATCGGAAACGTAATCGGTGTGTTCCCCAGCACGCTGAAGTCATATCCATTGTGCGTATATTTCCAGATGTATTCTCCGTCAAACACCAGGTAGCGCCCGAAAGCCTGCTGCAAGCCGGCGTGAAACTCATTTCGAAAGCCAGGATTCAAATCCGCCGGAATGCAGGGCACGAGCGCCGCAATCACGGGGTAATCGCATCCGTTGTTGGAGAGCACCAGATTCTCATTGAATGGAGTCTCCAACGTCCGGGCATACGAGAGGCGAAGAACCGTGCTGCTCGGCTTGATATTGTAGGCAATGCCGATGCGTGGTTCTACTTGTCGCGCAATGGTAAGGCCGTTATACAAATCTCCGCGCAGCCCCAGACTGAATGACCAGTTTTGCACGCTGATGGTGTCCTGCGCGTAGAGCGCGAGCTCCTTCACATCCGTGTGACCGTTGAAGTCATACAAGCCCCCGCCACGCGTAAGGTCATAGGGAAGTAGTACAGGATTGAAGAACGGGTACGGGGAAGCGCCTGTAGCGGGACCCGGCGTCGGCTCGTTTGGATACAGCCCGACGGGACAATTGGATGGATTAGTAATTCCTGGGGCGGCGACCGGGGTGCCGCTCGCGTTCACGCAGGGCGCATTCAGTGTGGGATCGACTACGCCCAAACTGTCATTCTCCGTCAGAAATGTTTGCTCATACGTCACTCCCACCTTCAAGTTATGGATTCCGTGCGCGTATGCCAGATCCGATCGAATCCCCGTGTTGGTCAGAGTGCGGGCTTGGCTAATCGTTTCCCGCTGCAGATTGAGCGGGCCGAGATCGGAGAACGGATCGCCGCTCGGATAGTAGTTGTAATCGTCACGCCGTACATAACCGCCAAAAGTGAAGACGGCGGTTGGACCGAGCAGGCGCGTCCACGTCGGCGCCACATTGAAGGTCTTGATCTGCGAACGCTGATCGGTCGCGGGAACGGGATTTCCAAACGGGTCGACAACGCCGATATTCAAGTTGTCGAAAGTATTTGGCGTCTGGAACCAGGATCGAGTCCAGCCCAAATTCAGGTGAACCGTATTTCCGCTGGCGATCTGGTAATCGATGCGGTCGAAAACGTTCTCCTCGTTCCCCTTGTCGTGCATAACGGCGAATTCGGGAGCATCCAGCACTCGGCCACCATTGGTGCCGCTGATCGCGATGAAATTTCCCCAGTTCTGCCCGCCATAGGCCAGATCGAACGCCGCATCAGAAGTGCCGAACGCGCCATAGGAAGTGGTGAACGAACCCGTCGGCGTGGTAACTCCCTGGCCTGAGCGTGTGCTCACTTTCACCACCAAACTCGTCTTGCCGCCAAATTCCGCCGGCGGCGCACCTGGAATCACCTCCATCGACTGAATCGAATTGGATGGAATCTGGTTGGAAAAAGTCTTGCTCGACTGATCAGAATTGATCTGGTTGTCCACCGAGATGGTGTTCGAGGCATGATCGCCAAGGCCGTGCATCTGGTTGTTGGAGTCCGCGGAAACGCCGGGTGTAGCGGTTTCGACGATTGCAGCAACGCCGCCCCCTTCCGGCAGGGACATCCGGTCGATCTGATTCCTGTCCACGTCAGAGTGGTCAGTGGAATCGGTCTCTACCAGATCGCCGGCCGTCTCGCGCACCGTAATCGTCGTTGTGTCGACCACCGCCTGCAGCGTGATGGCGAGAGTGACCGGCACAACCGAACGCAGTTGCACATCCTGCACGTAAGGCCCGAAACCCTTGGCCATGACAGTCAGGTGGTAGGGATTAAACGGAACGTTGGAGAAACTGAATCCGCCCGTGGCATCGGTCTGCACGCTGCGATCGAATCCGCTGACCGTGTTATTAATCTTTACGGTCGCTCCAAAAACCACCGCGCCGGTTGCATCCAGCACCGTCCCGTTCAACGATGAAGAGTTACCCACAGATTGTGCGCCTGCAACGGTGGTCGCAAACGCCAGCGCAACCGTCGCCAATCTGGTAAAGCGTCTGTTATGAAAAGTAGGCATCAGCCCCCCTGCTTGGAATAGGAAGATAAATAGGGAATCGGCCCGGCTCGGACGATATGAACTACGGTAAGAAATTGAAATTATTGAAATTATTGAAACTAACGTCCAGCCGGATCACTCGATCAGTGAGAATCCCTACAGGGCAGGAGGACCGCGAATGCCCAGTTCGGAGAAATCGAATCGGGCCTTGGCAATGACGTCTTCTTCTTGCAGCAGACCGATCGCGGCAAAGAGCGGAGCGGCCTGGCTGGAACTTACGGTGGGGCTGGCGCTGTGCGCCGCCATGCAGATCGAGCAGGAAGCAGATTCCGTCTGCGTCGGGTGATTATGAGTAGACTCTGCGGCCGCCGCCCATAACATCAGCGACAGGCAAAGCCACGCCGACCATCTCACCCACACCCGCATCGATTACTCCGACTCCGACAACGCTTTCCCGCTTTGAATTAGACTCTCTTGAGCTTATAACGGTTATCCACCACAAGGCAATGATTGTCACGTTACTATAGGACGTGCGAGGGGCGTCATCCTGTTTGCAGGTAGATGGCCCGGCAACGCAATCATTCAAAAACGCGAGGGAAGCATGTCTGAACCAACCTACGAGGAACTCAAAGCCAAGCTATCTCAGCTCGAAAAAGAAGTCGAAACCAAGAAACGCAGCGGCGACCTGATCTTTAAAGTCGGAGAAAAGGGCGGAGTCAGCGTCTACGGCCTGGGCCGTTTTCCGGTCACGCTCTACTACGAACAATGGAACCGCCTGCTCGGCGCTGCCAACGAGATCAAGGCTTTCATGGAAGAAAACAAGTCCAGGCTGAAGCTCAAAGAGCAGGGGTGATGGCCGGTTTCTGGCTTCTAGTTCTCATTTCTGACCGAATCCCAAGGGTAACCGACTGAGGGCTGAGAACTGGGAACCAAGAACTGCTTTTCGGTCTATAATAAAAAGACTGTGCCCCGATACTCCATAGTCGTCCCGTTGCACAACGAGCAAGAGAACGTCACCGACCTCTACGACCGCCTGAAAGCGGTAATGGAGGCTCATGGCGAGACCTTCGAAATCGTTCTAGTGGACGATGGCTCAAGCGACCACACCTTCGCCATGCTGCGCGAAATCGCAGCCGTCGACAGCCGCGTGACCGTGGTTAAGTTGCGCCGCAACTTCGGCCAGACCGCAGGACTGGCAGCCGGTTTCGACCATGCCCGGGGAGAGTACATCATCGCCATGGACGGCGATCTGCAACACGATCCCAACGACATCCCGTTATTCCTCGAAAAAATTGCCGCTGGCTACGACATTGTCAGCGGATGGCGCAAAGTGCGCGTCGACAATTTCTGGATGCGCCGCATCCCTTCGCGCATCGCCAACTGGACAATGGCGAAAATCAGCGGCGTCGACATCCACGACTTCGGCACCACGTTCAAAGCCTACCGCCGCGACATTCTGGAACAAGTTCCGCTCTACGGCGAGTTGCACCGCTTTATTCCGGCGCTGGCTTCGTGGCATGGCGCGTCGATCTGTGAAGTGGCCATCCGCAACGTGAATCGGGAGCGCGGAGTTTCGCACTACGGTATCACGCGTACCTTCCGCGTATTCTTCGACCTGCTGACGATTCGCTTCCTGCTTCGTTATCTCTCGCGCCCGCTGCACTTTTTCGGCGGCTTCGGCATGATGAGCATCTTCGCCGGCAGCGGCATCGTGCTCTGGCTGGGCGTGGAGAAATTCCTGCGCCACGTGCCGGTGATGGCCGAACACGGCCCGCTGATGATGGCCTCGCTCGGCCTGCTGCTCGGCGGCATGAATCTTCTCGCCATTGGACTGCTCGGCGAAATGCAAGTCCGCCACTATCACGAACCCAGTCGCCGCGCGCCCTACTCCGTCGACCGCGTTCTGCGCGCCCAAAACGAAGAGCACAGCGTCTCAGAATAAAATGTGGGACGGACACTCCTGTCCGTCACGGTACCCAGTTCCGATCATCTCGATCGGAACAACCCCATTCAAAAGCTCAAAGAGTTTGCCGATTCCCTCGTTTGGCGGACAGGAGCGTCCGCCCCACAACCAGCCCCCGGCGTATAATGTGCGGTTTGCCAGGAGTTTTCCCGCGCATGGCTCAAACGATGCAGCACGAATTGCAGTTAGCCCGACGCATGTCGCGCCTGGGCACCGAGACCGCCTTTGAAGTTCTGAACAAGGCGCGCGCATTGGAGCGGCAGGGCAAGAGCATCATTCACTTGGAAATCGGCGAACCGGATTTCGATACACCCGCCAACGTAATCGACGCGGGCGTCGACGCCCTCCGCAAAGGCTGGACGCACTACGGTCCTTCCGCGGGCTTGCCGGATTTGCGGCAGGCGTTAGCCGAATACGTCAGCCGCACTCGCGGCGTGAAGGTTACCAGCGACGAAGTGGTTGTTGTTCCCGGCGGCAAGCCTATTATTTTCTTCACGATGCTGGCATTGGTTGATGAGGGAGATGAAGTCATCTATCCGAATCCCGGCTTTCCGATTTATGAATCGATGATCCACTACGTCGGCGGCCGCGCCGTTCCGATTCATCTGAAAGAAGAACGAGACTTCTCCCTCGACGTCAACGAACTGTCGTCGCTCATGAGCGACCGCACCAAGCTGATCATTTTAAATTCACCCCAAAACCCTACGGGCGGAGTCATGGAGCCCCGCGATGTTGAGCAGGTTGCGAAGCTGATCGGCGACCGCAACATTATGGTTCTGTCGGATGAAATCTACAGCCGCCTGCTCTTCGACGGAGCCCAGCACTTCTCCATCATGTCGGTGCCGGGCATGCAGGAGCGCACCATTCTGCTCGACGGCTTCTCGAAAACCTATGCCATGACGGGATGGCGGATGGGCTACGGCGTGATGCGCCCCGACCTGGCTGCGCACATGACGCGCCTGATGACCAATTCCAATTCGTGCACGGCGAGTTTCACGCAGGTCGCGGGGATTGAAGCCATCCGCGGTGACCAGACTTCCGTCGACCACATGCGCGACGAATTCCAGCGCCGCCGCGATATGTTCGTCGCGGGACTCAACAAGATCAAAGGCTTCTCGTGCCGCATGCCGAAGGGCGCGTTCTACGCGTTTCCGAATATCACGAAAACCGGATGGAAGTCGAAGCCACTGGCCGATGCGCTGCTGGAGCAGGCAGGAGTCGCCGCACTGTCCGGTACAGCTTTTGGAGAATTCGGCGAAGGCTACCTCCGCTTCAGCGTGGCCAATTCGCTGGATAACCTGCAGCAGGCGCTCGACCGCATCGACCAGTGGACGAAGAAGAACCTTTAAGCAGGCTGACGAAGAATCCTTGTAGGTAATGGCGTTTTGAAAGGACGCGGCTTTAAGCCGCGCCGCAAATGCCGCATAATCAGCGGCTAGCAGGAGGATTCGATGATGGCGAAGAAAATCATCCGACCATCAAAGAGCCCCAAACCCAAACCCAGCCGTCCACACGCGCCCGGTTACGGATTCCCCAAAACCAGCAAAGGCCTTCTCCCGTGGACGTGGGCCGAGCAACGCCTCAAAAAATCGCATAACTACTGGATCACCACGGTCAAGCCCGACGGCTCTCCCCACACCATGGTCGTCTGGGGCTTGTGGCAGGACGGACAATTCCTGTTCAGCACCGGCAGCCCGTCGCGCAAAGCTCGCAACCTGGCGCGAAATAGGAATTGCGTCGTGTGCACCGAACATGCGCACGAAGCGGTCATCGTCGAAGGCGTGGCGGAACTCGCCGACGTCGCGGCGCGGCGCAAATTCCTTCCACCGTACGAGAAGAAATATAAATTCGATATGTCGAAGATGAAGGACGACATCCTCTCGATGAAGGAGCCAGTGTTTGTCGTGCGCCCGAGGGTTGTGTTCGGGCTCTGGGAGAAATATTTCCAGAGTAAGTCGACGCGCTGGACGTTTGAGTAAGACGTTTGAGTAAGACGTTTGAGTAAGACATTTGAGTAAGAAGTTCGAATAGCGAGACTGACCCTGTTACCTTCGTTACCCCTCTCGCATCCTCCAAGGTACGCGTCATCGCGATTCTCCCACCTATAATTTGCAGAGCCAACGGAAATGAGAGCGTTCTCAGGCGCTAAAGCCACATTTACTTGGACGCTGGCGGCGCGGTGCTAAAAGCCGCGGCTTTTCAAAGCTCATCCAGCGAGGAGTAGTTAGGTAGTCCTCGCCACAAGAATTGTCGTAGGTGGGTCATGGGAAAATTGAAACATAATTCGAATCAGCCGACCGCGCCCTGGATCTACAATCCCTGGCTCGACCTGATCGTGGGCTGTGGGGCTTGGTCGGCGCCGCTTCTGCTGCTGTCTTACCTTTCGGCGGCTTCGAGTGCGCGGACGTGGTCGGTTGCGTTCTACGTGCTGGCGCTGTTCTTTAATTATCCGCACTACATGGCGACGATTTATCGCGCCTACCATCGTTCGGAAGATTTCCAGAAATACCGCATCTTCACCGTCCATACCACGGGCCTGATTCTGCTAACGCTGCTGCTGTCGCATTACTGGCTGCGCCTTCTGCCCTGGATATTCACCATCTATTTGACGTGGAGCCCGTGGCACTACAGCGGACAGAACTACGGCTTGTTCATGATGTTCGCTCGCCGGGGCGGAGCCGATCCCGATAAGAGTGCGCGTCGTGCGTTATACGGCGCTTTCGTGGTTTCGTATCTGGTTCTGTTCCTAAGCTTCCACACCGGCCCATCGACGGACCCGCTGTTTCTGTCGCTGGGAATTCCCGCGGTGGTTAGCCGCTGGGAGCAGATTATTCTGATGGTGGCGTTCGTCGCCCTGTCGGCTTTTGGACTCTCACGGCTGGCGAGCACGACCGGATGGCGCAAGCTGACTCCGTCGCTCACTCTGCTCTCGTCGCAGTTTTTGTGGTTCCTCCTGCCGGCGGCGATTTCGCTGATCAAAGGTCTGGAGATTCCGCAGAACCGCTATAGCTCAGGCGTTCTTGCGGTCATGCACTCGGCGCAGTATCTGTGGATTACGAGTTACTACGCGCGCCGCGAGGCTTTGGGCGAAGGCGCGAGCGGTTCCGCGAAAACTTCGCGCAACTGGCGTCCGCTAGCCTATTTCGGAGTACTGGTGGTTGGCGGCATTGCATTGTTTGTCCCGGGGCCGTGGCTGGCCAGCCGTTTGCTTCATCTCGACTTTACGGCCAGTTTCCTCATCTTCACGGCGCTGGTGAACATTCACCACTTCATTCTGGATGGCGCTATCTGGAAGCTGCGCGACGGGCGGATTGCATCGCTGCTGCTAAATTCTCGCGAACGCATCTCCGGTGCTGCGGGGGAAGCGGGCGGACAACTAGCCGCTGCGTGTCGTTGGCTGGTCGGTGGCAGTGCAGGCGCACACCGGCTGCGCGTTGGCACCGCATTCGTCCTGCTGGTTTGGGGGACAGTTGATCAGGCGCGATATTATCTCTCGCTCCACGCCGACAATTTGCAGGATCTGCAGCGCGCCGAAGCCCTCAATTCGTTCGACAGTTCGTTGCAGATGCGGCTGGCGCGCCGGGCGATGGAAGATGGCCAGCCACAGCAGGCGGAAGCTGCATGGAGACGGGCGATGCAGGCCAATCCGGCCGATCCCGCGCCCCGGCAGGGACTGCTGCGATTTCTGATCGATCAAAACCGCTTCGACGAAGCCATCAGCCTGACTGATGCCTCGCTCAAGTACGCGCCTAACGATGCCAATCTGCTGGTCGACCGCGGTTTGCTCGCGATGCGGAGCGGGCACGCCGACCAAGCCCTGGCGAATTGGGAATCGGCCCTCGTGGTCGACCCGGGACAAAAACTGGCCCATCTGTATCTCGCGGACGAACTGGATCGCGAAGGCAAAGCGCAGGTTGCTGCGTCACATTACAATTCTTTCCTCGAACAGATTGCCCGGCAACCGCAAGATCGTCCAGCGCCCGAGAAGGTCATCGCAATCGTGTTGCGCATGGCAGATTGTCAGGCACGCTCATCGCAGGCCGACCTCGCGCTGAAGTCATATCACCTCGCGGAAAAGCTCGCGACACAGACCCGCCAGCCCAAGCTGGAGAGCGTGGCCGACGTGAATGAAGCAGCATTGCAGTCGAAGTCCGGGAAACTGGACGACGCGTTGCGGCTCTATCAGCAGGCGCTGCGCCTCGACGACTCGATCGCCGACGCCAGCGCCAGCGCCGAAGACTGGTTCGCTTACGGCCGTTTTCTCGATGATGCGGGATTCCCGGCGCGTCTGGCCTATGCCTGCATGGTGAAATCGGAAAGGGTGACGCAATCGCTGCACAGCACGGCAGTACCGGTCGCGCAAACGGCGGCACGGCTGGAAGTCGAGAATCGGCTCGGCGCGTCGGCGGCTTCAGTCCGGCGTGATCCCGAGCCTGTCTTGCAGGAAGCCCTGACGCTTCGCCGTTAAGCGAATTCCGTCGCGAAGCAAATCTCACATCCCAGCGTGCCATTTGACACTAGGATGATCCTGCTCAACAATTAACACATATCCCTGCAATCTATTCTTTAGCTTCCCGAGGAGGAAGAAGGCATGGCCGACGAAGGCGATCAGATACCGATGGAAACTCAGTCGAACGCTGGCAAGTGGATTCTGATAGTGCTGGCTATTCTAGTGGTGGCGGCTTCAGCATACGCCCAATGGGACGCGCATGAGGCTTTGGTAAAGACGGCAAACGACCTGAGTGCCAGCCAGGCGCAGATAAATCTATTGCAGAATCGGATGCAGACTCAAGAAGCGCAACAGGAAACGCTGGCCCGCCAGGCCGGCATGACCAAGAAGGAACTGATACAGCGCACTGCCGAGTTGCAGGCCCAACAGAAAGCCGCGGAGACCCGCCTGGAGCAGGAACAGAAGGCGCAGATCAACGCAGTGACCGGACAGTTCTCCGGTGAAATCTCAGGCGTGAAGAACGATGTTGGCGGAGTGAAAACTGATGTCGCCTCGACCAAGGCGGATCTGGAAGCCACCAAAGCTAAACTGCAGAGTGCGGTCGGCGATCTGGGAGTGCAGAGCGGACTGATCGCCAATACGCGCTCGGATCTCGAAGTGCTCAAGCACAAGGGCGATCGCAATTATTACGAGTTCACCCTGCTGCGAGGCGCGAAACCGCAGCCGGTGTCGACCGTAAGCCTGCAGCTCAAGAAAACGGATTCCAAGAAGGGCAAGTTCACCCTGAACGTCACATCCGACGACAAGACGATCGAGAAGAAAGATCGCAACGTCGCCGAGCCGATTCAGTTCTACTCCGGACGCGATCATCTGCTGTTTGAGTTGGTCGTCTGGACCGTGGACAAGAGCAAAGCTACGGGATATTTGAGTACGCCGAAGGGTGCTCCCGTGCCGGTGACGGCGAACTAACGCGATGGTGCGACTAAAGATGGTGCGACTAGAGAATGACCGGGGCGACTGAAGAATGACCGGAGCGTTTTTCCCCGGGATCCACGTGCTGCTGCAGATCGTGCTGCGCACGGGCGTGATCTACCTGCTGGTGCTGATCGGCGTACGTTTAAGCGGCAAGCGTGAAGTCGGTCAGATGACCCCTTTCGACCTTACGCTGCTGCTCCTGCTGTCGAACTCCGTACAAAATGCCATGACCGGGCCCGACACGTCGCTGCTGGGCGGCGCGGTCGCTGCCAGCACCCTGCTGATCTTGAACTATCTGGTGGCGAACGTTTCGGGGTCGAACCGGCGGGTTCGGCGCCTCGTCGAAGGCGAACCTTCACTGCTGGTTCATGATGGCAAGGTCATTGACTTGCACATGGCTCGGGAACACGTCAGCATGGATGAACTGAACCGTGCCCTGCGGGAACACGGCATCAGTTCCTGTGATCAAGTGGCGCTGGCCGTGCTGGAAGTGGATGGTTCGATCTCGTGCCTGAAATATGACGAGATCAAACCCGACGCGAATACGCATTTAGTGCGACGCAGGGGCATTCAAAAGAAGCAGTAGCGCGAAGGCCCATCCGAGCTGTGGAGACAAAGCAAGTGTGGGGACCGGCGCCTTCGCAAGCCCGCCCTGGGCGAAGCCGAAGGGTTCCGCCAAGCGCGCCGAGGCGAGCTGCCACCACACGTGCGGAAGTTTACCCGCGTCGGGACCGTTATCTGGGCCTTCCGCGCCGCAACAAGTTTGTCCCCTTAGTCCGCCGCCACAAACTTCAAACACACCGGCGAGCCAACATCGAGCACTTGACCCGTCGTCGTCAGTAAGCCAGTTTTAGCATTGATCTTAAACACGACAATGTTGTCGGACTTCTGATTCTGCGCAAACAGCAGCGCGCCCGTCGGATCAATCTCGAAACTGCGGGGCTCCTTGCCTCCGGTATGAACACTGCCTACTTGCGTCAGCGTTCCCTTCGCGTGGTCGATCGCGTAGATGGCGATGCTGTCGTCGCCGCGGTTCGAGGCGTAGAGAAACTTGCCAGAGGGATGCACGGCGATTTCTGCGTCGTCATTGCGGCCCGTGAAATCCTTGGGCAGAGTCGTGATCGTCTGTATGACCTGCAGCTTTCCGTTGGCTGCGTCGTTGGAAAACACCGTGACCGTATGCCCTATCTCGGTGACTACATAGGCAAACTTGCCATCCGGACGAAGCGCGAAATGGCGCGGCCCTGCGCCGGCAGCGACTTTGGTGAACGGAGGATCGTTGGGCGTAAGCGAGCCTTTGCCGCTGTCGAACTTGTAGACGAGCAATTCGTCGAGGCCGAGATCGTCGACCATGGCGAAACGGTTGTCACGCGAAAGATCGATGGAATGAGCGTGCGGTCCCTCTTGCCGTTCGGGATTTGTGCCGTGGCCGGTATGCTGCACGAAAGCTGAAGCCTCGCCCAGGCCTCCGTTTGCGAGGATGGGAAACACCGCGACGCTGCCCCCGGTATAGTTCGCCACCAACACATATTTTCCGGTCTTGTCGACGGTGATGTAGCAGGGGTCGGCGCCGCGCGAAGAAACCTCATTCAGAAACGTGAGCTTGCCCGTCGCGGGGTCGATAGAAAACGCGCTGACGCCACCGCTGTTCGGGCCCTTGTAGTTGCCGACTTCATTCACCGCGTAGAGGAACCGCCCGTTCGGATGCGGCGCCACGAACGATGGATTGGTGGCTTCCGCCGCGAGTCCAAGAGTCGTGATCTGGCCCGTGCTGGCGTCATAGCGGAAGGCGTATATACCTTTGCTCTTGCTACCTTCCTCAGTGTAGGTGCCTACGTAGAAAAGATATTTGGTCGGCTTCTCAGCGGCCGCAACAAACAAGGTCATGAGGCCGAACCCGAGCAGCAGTGCGATGGAGCGGAGAGAATGCGAAGAATGAGTCATGCGGATATAGAAACGCATTTACATGGATTCGCGCAAGAGGCGAAGCAGGCTCCTTTGGATCTGAAACTCTCGGCATCTTACTTCGTCAGCGTGACCGGCACCGTCTCGTTATAGGGCCAGATCACCGCACTCGTTGAAGTCCGCTGATTGAACACGTCGAGAGTCACGGGAAACGCCACGATGATCGTTCCCGGCAGCGTCTCGCCAGGCTGAATCTTGGTTTCCGGTGGCATAGCGGGCTGCGCGCCATTCTTTAACGTAGGGAAGGCCTGATAGTAGCGATTGAAATCGATGGCCGAGACGGCGTCGGCGGAGCTGTCTCCGCTGGGCAACTTGACTGTGCCTTGCAGGCTACGCACGTAAAGAGTCTTGTCACTGGTGTTGCGCAGCGTAAAGGTCAACGCGACCATGGTGGAACTTTGCCCGGGAATTTCCACAGCAACTACTTGGTCGAGCGAACCCGAGGCCTGCGGCTTAGCGCGCGTCAGGAAGGAAGCGATGAGCACGACCACCAGCACCGCGGCAACGGCAAGCAGCACAATCTTGGCCGGCGGAAGATTTTTCTTTGCCGTCCCAAACTCTTCAGCAATGCGGATGGTTGGGCCAGCGGGTACGGCTGGCGGTTTCGGCTGCGGGGCGGCAGGAATCTGATCGGGCATGGGAATTTGGATTACCCGTTGATTCTAACGCTTCGGCAACGGAATAGCGCCGTCGCTGCCGATCGGGGTTTGGAATTGACTCTTTATTCGCCTTCGCTCTCCTCGTTCGCGGGGCGCTGGACTTCGGCCACGACTTGCAAATCACGGTCGCCGCTCTTCCAGACCTGCTCTCGGATTGGCCTTGGCATAATCACGCATCCTTGCGAAGCGCATCCTGGGGACTCGATTGAGTCTCCGTGCATGAGAAAGCCGGTGCGGCCGAAAGTCTGCGTGTCGGCTTCGGGCTTCAGCGTCAACACGTATGGCCCGTGGTTTGCGGTGTCAATCGGCGGGCCGGCGATGGTCCAGTTGCCCTGCGGAATGGGCCCGATGTTGGGCACACGCTCCATTTCGGGATTGTTCTTGCCGGGGCCGGCTCCGGAATATCCAGTTGCCACGGGCTTGCCATCTTGCTGCATTTCGCCGGTTTTTTGAGCGTAGCTCCAAGCAAATCCCTGGAGGTCAATTACTGAAGTTTCCTCAGGGTTGTGTTCTCGATCCGCCATTGGGCTCTCCTAAGTTGTTGGTGCGATTTTGCCCAGTATTAGCGTTCCGAAAACGTGGAGCAAGGTTATGTGAACATGCCGGAGCTGTGGAAAACTTGCGCTCTCAGCAAACTGCAGACCCGGTCACCACTCGTGCTTCATGGCCTTCGCGAATTTCTGGGCGGGCAGGGTATTGAGCACATCGTCCTTGGTTAGCCAGGCGCGACGAGCTTGCAGGATGCCGTAGCGGATCTTTTCCATATGCGAGGTGTGGTGAGAGTCGGTGTTGATCACGATCTTCACGCCTTGCTGTTTCGCCTGGCGCAGGTGCGCGTCGTTGAGGTCGAGCCGCTCGGGGTAGGAGTTAAGCTCCATCGCAACCTTGTGCTTTGCTGCCGCAGCCAGAATCGTGTGTATATCGAGTTTGTAGGAGTCGCGGACAAGCTGCTTGCGCCCGGTGGGATGACCAATGATCGACGTGTTCGGATTCGAAATCGCTTTGAGCAGGCGCTCGGTCTGGTCCTGATCGAATACCGAATGAATGCTGGCGATGACGAGGTCCATCTGAGCCAGCACGTCATCGGAGAGATCGAGACCGCCGTCAGCCAAAATGTCGACTTCTATGCCGGCAAAGATTGTGATGCCTTCGATTTGCTTGCCTGCGGCGCGAATGCGCGCGATGTGCTCAACCGCGCGCTTGTCGTCGAGTCCGTTGGCGAAAGCCAGATTCTTCGAGTGGTCCGTGATGGCCATGTACTGGTAGCCGCGCGCCTTGGCGGCTTCGGCCATTTCTTCGATCGTATTCTTGCCGTCGGTTTCGACGGTGTGCATATGGACGTCGCCCTTAAGATCGGCCTGAGTGATCAATTGCGGCAGAGCGTGATTTTGGGCGAGGTCGATTTCACCGAGATTCTCGCGCATCTCAGGCGGAATGTAGTCGAGCTTCAGCTTGGCGTAAATTTCCTCTTCCGTTTTTCCCGCGACTGCCTTTCCACCTTCAAGTTCCGCCAGGCTGTATTCGTTGAGCGTGTAACCCATTTTGAGAGCGCGCTGACGCAGGGCAACGTTGTGCGTCTTCGATCCGGTGAAGTACTGCATGGCGGCGCCGAAGGACTCTGGCGGAAGAAGCCGAACGTCAACCTGCATCCCGCTGCGCAGGTGAAAGCTGATCTTGTTGTCGCCGCTGGCGATCACGTCCATCAGCGGCGGATACTTTGCCACGTAGGCAATAGCCTCTTGCCGCCCCTCTTCGGTGGTGCAGGCTTTTCCGGTGACCAGCATGTCTAGATCGCCGGCGGTTTCGCGGCCTCGGCGCAACGATCCGGCAGGCGTAATCTTGTCAATGCCGGGAAACTTTTCCAGATATGCAGTGAGTTTTTCAGCCTCCTCTTCGGCGGCGTCGATCAGGAAACGGCCGCTGATGCGGCGGTAATCTTCGATGGCCTTCAACAGCTTGGCTTCGTGTTTCTCGCCCATGCGCGGCAGTTCGCGGATTTTTCCTTCGCGCGCCAGTTTCTCGACGCCGTCGACGTCACTGACTTTGTAGGCGCTCCAGATGAGTGCGATGGTCTTCGGGCCGAGACCCTGAATCTTCAGCAACTGCAGCATCGACGGATGGTATTTTTCGAGTAACTCGGTCTGGACGGCGAGCCTTCCATCCTGGAAAAGCTCCTGCAGATTTCGCAGCATGCTTTTGCCGATGCCAGGAATGGCGAGCACCTGCTTAGGATCGGCGATGAGCTGTTTGATCTGCTGCGAGTGATTCTCAATGGCCTGCGCAGCGTTGCGGTAAGACCGGATGCGGAACGAATCCTGTCCGTCAATTTCGAGCAGGTCGGCGGTTTCGTAGAGAATGTTGGCGATGGCCTTGTTGTCCATGGATGTAGAACAAGGTTATATGAGTTGAATCAAGAGAGCCAAGGCGGTCCGACCACAATCGGATTCTTATCAGCGGCCGTGAGTTCTGCCACTGCCTGGGCAGACGAGGCCGTCCGCCCCTCCATGAAATTTAACGAGCAAGAGGCCGCTAGCTGGCTTTGGTGACGTTCGCCGCCTGCGGACCTTTTTGACCCTCGGTGATCTCGAACTCCACCGGGTCGCCCTCCTGCAGACTTTTGTATCCCTCGGACGTAATCGCGCTGTAGTGAACAAAAACATCCGGCCCATCCGCGCGACCGATGAACCCGTACCCCTTGGCGTTATTGAACCACTTGACGGTTCCTTTCAGGCGTTCCACGTAAGGCCCCTCTTTCTGCACGTCCTTTGACGGGGGCCCCAAGGACGTGCGCCGCAGTACCAACGCAGTACCAATAAGATGCATTCTGGAACGCCGGGGATGGGCTGTCAAGGCGAATGTATGCCCTTAAAACGGCAGCCGGTCAAGAACTGGAACACTCGGCGGATGGCGCTTCCAGGCCAGGGACTTTAGGTGTCAACCGCTCCTATTTCCTGCCTCGGGCTTTCTTTACGGCTCCGCGCGATATGTGATCGAGCCACAACACGGAAGAGATGGTCTTGGCATCGCGAATCGTGCCGCTCACCACCATGCGCACAACAGTCGGTAAGGGAACCATCCGGATGTGGATGACTTCATCGGCTTCTGGTTGCGCCTCGCCAGCGCGCAGGTCGGTGGCCAGGAATACAGACATGGTTTCAGCCACGAAGCCGGGACTGGCGTAGAACTTCAGAATGCGGCGCCAGCGGGCGGCGGTGTATCCCGTTTCTTCCAGCAGTTCGCGCTTGGCGGCTTTGAGCTCATGCTCGCCGGGATCGATGCGGCCGGCGGGTAATTCCCACAGGTAGTCGGTGGCGGCGTGGCGATACTGTCGTTCAAGAAGGACGCTCGGAGTTGCACCGGAATCATCTACGGCCAGGACGACGACCGAACCTGAGTGGTGGATGACATCCCGACGGGCGCGCACGCCGTTGGGTTCCTCGACGTCATCGGTGGTCACTGAGAAGACCGGGCCGCGATATACGGTGCGGGAGGAGACGATACGCTCCTTGCTTTGCTTACTGTGGGCGGGCTTGCGGGAGTTGGCCATGTCAACAATATAACGGCTTCGGGCTCCCGGCGTTCGGCCTCCGAAATGCGAGACGGCCGAAGCCGGAAGGCGAAAGCCGCTTCTGCTATGCTGCCGGTCATGGCCGCGAAGCCAGGAGTCGCGATTGTCGGTGCGGGAAATCTGGGAACAGCTCTCGCGCTGGCACTGCGAGCGGCGGGATATACCATCGACGCGCTGATAGCACGTCCTCGCGGCGAAGGCCTGAAGAGGGTGCGGGGACTGGCCAAGCGGGTAGGTGCGCGCGCGTCGAACGATCTGTCGGATGTGCGAGCCGAATTGATATGGCTGTGCGTGCCGGATGGTGAAATCGGCAGAACAGCGGAGTCGCTCGCGCGCCAGTTCGAATGGAAGGGAAGAATTGCTTTTCATTCCAGCGGCGCGCTCACCAGCGATGAACTGGCCAGGTTGCGCAGACGGGGAGCGGCCGTCGCGTCGGTGCATCCGCTGATGACGTTTGTGCAGGGCTCGCGGCCTTCGCTGACGGGAGTGCCGTTTGCGGTGGAAGGCGATGCGCGCGCGGTGGGCCTAGCGCGCCGCTTGGTGAAAGACCTGGGTGGTCGCGCCTATTTAACTCGCAAGGAAGATAAAGCTGCGTATCACGCATGGGGAACTTTTGCTTCGCCGCTGTTAACCGCACTGCTCGCCACTACCGAGCAGGTCGCAGTGTTGGCGGGAGTGAACCGGAAAGCCGCGAGGGCAAGAATGATTCCGATTCTGCAGCAGACGCTGGCGAATTACGCGGCGTTCGGCGCAGCGGGCGCGTTCAGCGGACCGATCGTCCGCGGCGACGTGGATACGGTGAAGCAGCACTTGCGAGTGCTGCGCGGTTTGCCCACTGCTCGCGCAGTCTACTCTGAACTGGCGTGCGCAGCCCTGCGCTACTTGCCGGTCAAGAACAGAAACTCACTCAAGCGGATTCTGGGTTCTGGACGGGACTGAGAGGCTCGATCGAAGTGCGGATCAAGATGCGCCACATCCACGCGAGCAGCGCGAGCACTGCGAAGGGAAGCGAGGCCGCGCTGCGAATGGGCAGAGCGAAAACCGCGGTCGAATTGAAGATTGAAGGTGCAAGGAGCGGACGCAGCAAGATCAGTGCAAGAGCGGCGATCCAAGGCCAAAAGAGGACGAGCGCACTGACTTCGAGAATAATCTGAGGCACGCGCCCCGCGTTAAGGAGTTTATTTCGATATCGCATCACCAGCAGGATTCCCGGGAGAAGAATGAGGTGATCATAAACCGCCTGCCCGGGGAGGATGGTGATGGTGGTGATGGAGAGCAAGAGGGTGAGCGTGAGCCAGAAGCCGAATGAATCGAAAGCGACGGCGCGATTGCGCCAGGCCAAGATCATCGCAACGATGATGGAAGCCGCAGTCAGCGCAAAGGTCGCCGCAGCGGACCAGCGTGGTCCCAGGGGCGCGGTGAGAACTTCCGTCACCAGCGGGGGCCGCGTGTAGTGCCGGTAGGCGAGGACGGTGTGCGTCCAGGATTGAATCCAGTGTGGCATCGCGATGAGAGATGCTCCGACCAACAACAATAAAGTCGAGAAGAATCCGATCCAGAAGCGGCCACGCGCACGCCATTCGTGCAGGCTCCAGAGCAGAAGATAGAAGATTGCGAGCACCGTCACTTGCGGTTTGATAGTAGTGATCGCCATGAGGATTCCGGCCAGCAGGAACCGGTTCCGCTGCAGCGCGACGAGCGCGGCCGCCAGCAGGAAGGCGACACACAGCCCGAGTTGGGCCGCGAACAAGGCCTCCAGAGCGGGATAGCTGCACAGCGTCAGCAAGAGAATCACAGCCAGCCACTTCCCACTGAGACGCCAGTCGAGCGCGCGTAACCATAGAAGAACACTGGCCAATGTCAGCGCAGCCAATATGCAGGCGGCCGCGATCCGCACAAGTTCAAAAGGAAATTCGGCCGCAGGCCAGAACAGCAGGTCCGCGAAGGCAGGATACGGAAACACTCGGCGGTCGACGGGATCGGTCTTGCGGTTCGTATCCAGAGGCCGGCCATACAGGCCGATCTGGATTTCGCGGGTCATTTCTTCACTGTAGGGATTGCGTCCCTGGCGCAGCCACTGCCGCGATGTGAGCCATACCTGGTAGAAGTCATTCCCGAACGAGTAGCCGTTCCCCAGACCCTCCGCCGCCCCTACCGCGACCACGCGCGGCATAAACATTCCCTGGTGATAGTAGAGCATCGACGCCGCTCCGATCAGAGCGAGCCACAATGCAAGACTGGACGAGAGAGTTCTGGATTGAAATGGTGCGGGCATCAACGGTGATCGAGCGCGATTAGAGCACGATGGGAGAATCCGCGCAATTAGTCTTTACCACGAAGTACACGAAGTCACACGAAAAAAGAATGTTCCGGCGAAGCTCTGGGTGATCGAGGGAAAATAGCGTCACGTGAACAGATGCCCCAGCTTTTCCTTCTTGGTCTTGAGATATTCTTCGGCATGCGGGCTGGGAGTGACTTCGCAGGGGACGCGCTCAACCACCTGCACTCCGGCGCGTTCCATGGCTTCAACTTTTTCGGGATTGTTCGATAGTAGCCGCACGCGCGTGACCCCCAGGCACTTGAGAATCTCGGCAGGGAGGGTGAAGTCGCGGTAGTCGTTCTTGAAGCCGAGGCGTTCGTTGGCTTCGACCGTGTCGAGTCCTTCATCCTGCAGTTCGTAGGCTTGCAGTTTGGCCATCAGGCCGATGCCGCGGCCTTCCTGCTGCTCGTAGATGAGGATGCCAGCTTCCTCTTCGGCGATCATCGAGAGCGACAGTTCCAGCTGTTGGCGGCAATCACAGCGCAGGGAATGAAAGACGTCGCCGGTCAGGCACTGCGAATGAATGCGCACCAGCGGCGGGGCAGACTTCACGTCGCCCATCACCAGGGCGACAGCTTCTTCCACGGGACGATGGCCTTCGGAAACGGACTGCGAACCAGAGCCGGAGCGAAAGCCGTAGATGCGGAACTTGCCCCAGCGAGTGGGAAAATCTGCGGATGCGACCTGCTCAATTTGGCTTGCGCTCACGATTTTATTATAGCGGCTGAGCCTGCTGTGAGCGGGCTTTCAGGGGCTGCCAAATAAAGTTCCAGAGATGCTCGATGTCGCTAGCCGCGAGCGCGAAAGGGGAAGACCGCATCCTGCTTCGAAGCGATGGGAGCACCGTTGCGGGTGGCAGGCTGGAAGCGCCAGTTCTCCAGCGCGGCCAGGCACTTGCTGTCGATGTCGGGGCCGAGGCTCTGCAGCACGGTTTTGCTGACGATTTCTCCGCGCTCATCAATGGTGATTTCGATCACCTCGTTGCCGCCAGTGTCGGGCAACTGCCACGGGTAGACGGACGGATCGGAAGTCGCGATGGGCAGAGCGGGACGAATCTCATCGCCAAAGAAGGAGCCGCGGTTTAGCGTTCCGTAGCGTGGTCCTGCTTGCGCTCCGTGACCGAGGGCCGAGAGAGTCTGAGTGTTGGAATTGTCCTCGGCGTCAGTGCGAGCCAGCGGATTTTGCGGCGCCGCTAACTTCGCAGCTTGCGTCGGTGCCTTCCATGTCAACTTGTTGTGGCTCAATCGCTGGTGACGGTAGCGTTCCGTCGCTGTCTCGGCAGAACTGTGACTGCTGTCGTCCGGAGATTTGCTGGGCCAGTACAGCCGCGTGATCGACTTGCCATTCTGTCCTGATGCCACGGATGCGGCGGTGAGCCGTGGAGGATCGGGTGCGTGCAGCAGCCACGCCAACAACACCGCATGGATCGTAAGCGAACCTATCCGAAGCCAGCCCTGCCGGCGCGCGATCGCGGGATTCAGTTGCGTGAACATCCAACTACTCCTGCGGCGGCGTGCCGTCGCAGCCTGAAGTTGATCACTGCGTTAACTGCTACGTTAGTCAATACTGTTAGTTAGACGCAAGGGAGGGGAATTCGTCAAGGGGATTCTTGAAACCGATGACCGAAGGGTATCTCGCCTGGAACATCCTAATGATCGGTGCCGGGTGGATTGTCGGAGCAAGGAGCAAAGACTGGGTCCTACGAACTCAACACGCGAATACCGGTTCGCTTGGTGCCGTTGGCGGATCGCTGATAAAATAACCAGGCGGTCAACCTGCGCAGTCCATCCACCCATATGTGGGGCTATAGCTCAGCTGGGAGAGCGCGTCGTTCGCAACGACGAGGCCGTCGGTTCGATCCCGACTAGCTCCACCAATCTTCTCAATTACTTGCCGACTTTTTTCGCCGCGTTCGATCATGGGAAAACCTGAGTTATTGGACCGTAATGGACCGTGAATTGGACCGTGGATTTTCTGCGCTCGCGTTGGCAAACACCGCTAGCTGTTCCAGTGCCCGGCGCTGTGCGGCGGGCACGATCTGAGCGTAAATCTCCATCGTGGTCGAAATGCGGGAGTGCCGCATCTGACCCTGCACCGATTTCGGATCGGCCCCGGCCTGCACCAACCACGTAGCGTGAGAGGTACGCAGACAGCGCCAGTTTACAAATGACAGCCCTAGCTTGCGGGCCGCCGGTTGAATGTGACGTTTGAGGATGTTCTGATCGTTCATCGGCTTGCCGTTTTGCACGCTCTGGAAAACCAGATCGTCCGGGCCAGCCGAGAGTGCTCCGGAGCGCCTGAGCGCAGTCATTGCACGCGAAAAAGTCTCGTGGCTGCCATCGCGGTCAACGTTTGCCGCAACCTCAACTGATGCTCACCCCAAGCAATCGAGCGTTCCACCATCACAATTGTGCAGTGTTCTTGTTGTAAAAACCCCCTCACTTTGGTTGCGATGCCTGACGCTCCGGTTTTCTCTCGCAGGCCTCTTGCGCTCGCTCGCCGTCTTTCGGTAGCCTCTGGCTTTGCTCTAACCCGGAGGGTTCTGATGCGTTTTGTGTGCGTACGCTGGTTGCGTGGCTGGATTGTGCTGCTGCTCGCTGGTTTGATTTTCGCGCCGAGTCTCACCGCGCAAGCCATCCGGTTGCATGTCGATTTAACCGACGCACCCCGAAACATTTATCACGCGCACTTGCAAATTCCCGCCCATGCCGGGGAGATGTCTCTCGTCTTTCCCAAATTTATTCCCGGCAATCACCGTCCCAGCGGACCGATCGGCGCGCTCACTGGAATTCGCATGGAAGCGGCCGGCCACGTGCTTTCCTGGGAGCGCGATCCGGTGGAGTCGTACGAGTTCCACGTCACCGTTCCCGCGGGCGTGAACACCCTCGACGTGTCTCTGGATGCGATTACGTCGCAAGATAGCGCCGGAGCCGGCGGACCCGCAGCTTCCAGCAACCTTCTCGACTTGAACTGGAATGCGGTCGTGCTCTATCCGAAGGGCGCACGCTCTGACGACGTGAGCTTCGAACCTTCGATTACGCTGCCGGCGGGATGGAAATTTGGCACCGCGCTTCCCGTGGCACGCACCGCCGGGGACGACGTCGAGTTCGCGCCGGTCTCGCTTACGACGCTCGTCGATTCGCCCTTGATCGCCGGAGTTCACTACCGCAAGATTGAACTCTCCAAGCCGGGAGAGATGCCCGTGCACGTGATGGATTTGGTCGCCGACTCGGAACCCGATCTTGCCATGACGCCGCAGGACCTGGCCGCATACCAGAAACTGGTCGCGGAGACCGGGGAGCTGTTCGGAGCCCGCCACTATCGCCACTATGACTTTCTTTACACCTTAAGCGATCAGGTTGGAGGACATGGGCTCGAGCACCACGAATCGAACGACAGCGCAGCCGCAGAGCGCACGCTTATCGACCCAGACCTGCACACGGTCTATGCCGACCTCTTGCCGCACGAGTTCGCTCACTCGTGGAATGGAAAATATCGCCGTCCGGCAGGGCTCGCCACTCCGAATTATCAGGAGCCGATGATCGGCGATCTGCTCTGGGTTTACGAGGGACTCACCGAATACCTCGGCACCGTGCTGGCCGCGCGCAGCGGATTGTGGACCGACGAACAATATCGGGAAGCGCTGGCGGAAACTGCCGCGTCGCTCGACCATGAGCCCGGCCGAACGTGGAGGTCGCTCGAAGACACGGCGCGCTCGGTACAGATGCTGCGCATGCTTGGCGGGCAATGGCGAAGCTGGCGGCGCAGTCTCGATTACTATTCCGAGAGCCAGCTCATCTGGCTGGAAGTGGACGCGATCATCCGGCAGCAGACTCACGGCCAGCGCTCACTCAACGACTTTTGCCGGCGCTTCCACGGTGGCGAGAGCGGTCCACCGAAAGTTGTTCCCTATACATTTGATGATGTGGTAGCCACGCTGAATGAGGTCGCACCCTACGACTGGGCGAAGCTGTTGCACGAACGCGTTGACGTGACCAGCACGCACGCGCCGCTGGGCGGCATTGAGCGCAGTGGCTGGAAACTTGTGTACAACGACAAGCCGAATCTCTTTGCCAAGGCGGGAGAGCAACTCCGCAAGTCCGCCAGCTTCTCGTACTCTCTCGGATTCTCTGTCGGGGCAGAGGGCAAGCTGGGGGATGTGATCGTGGGGTCGCCGGCCTATCAGTCGGGCCTGGGACCCGGTATGACTCTGGTCGCGGTCAACGGCCGCAAGTGGTCGCCGTCCGTGCTGCGCGCCGCTGTGAAGGCCGCGCAGGGAAGCGATCAACCGATCGAGTTGCTGGTCGAGAACGCGCAGTTTTTCAAGACTTATTCCATCAACTACCACGACGGCGAGAAGAACCCGCACCTCGAACGTGTTGCGGAACAGCCCGACATTTTGGGGGACATTCTGAAGCCGCTTACGCACTGATCGCATTCACTCTTAGTCTGACGATGTGAGGCACTAGAAACCTCCGTCAGTTTCCGCCATTAGTTGTAAGACCAACGTAAGCCACGGGTACAGGTGCCACTGCTAGAATCGGTCCAGACGCGGCTAAAGCCCGCCCGGCGCAGGTGTCCATGCACAAGCTATCGCGGATCGTTGTGAATCGGCGGGTGTTAGCCGCCCTCTGCGCATTGGCCGCCCCGGCTCTGCTGGCGCAGACCTCAACTCCAAAGAATCCAGCTTCTCCGAGCGTTGGCCCCATCACCGTTCGCACCATCAAGGTACTCGGCAGCAAGGACGCGGTCGAGATTGAAGTGGAAGCCAGCGACCGGATCGTTCCGCAGACGAAAGTCCTCGCCGGCCCGGATCGTCTGGTAGTCGATTTTCCCAACGCCACTCCCGGCAATCAGTTACGCAGTCAATCGGTGGATCAGGGAGAAGTCAAAGGCTTGCGCGTTGCGCAGCTGAAGTCGAAGCCTCCGGTCACGCGGATCGTGCTCGATTTGAAAGCCGCGCAGTCGTATCAAATCTTTCCCTATGGCCGAACCGTGATCATCAAAGTCATGGGGGACGTGGTTATGGGGAACGGGGCAGAGGGTTCGGCTCGAATTGGCAATTCTGTTCCGATAACAGCGGCGCTGCACCCCGCTCTGGTAGCCGCCAATTACACGACTCGATCGGAGCCTGCGAGCACTGACACCACAGACCAGCCGCAGCTTGACGTTACGTTCTCCAACGGGCTGCTGGGAATCAGGGCAGACAAGGCGACACTGGCGGAAGTTTTATACGCGGTGCAGCAGCACACTGGAGCCGAGATTCGGATTGCCGCCGGAGCCGAGCAGGAAAAGATTGTGGCCGACATTGCGCCTGCGCCCGCCCCTGAAGTTCTGGCCCGGCTGCTGAACGGTTCGAACTTTAATTTTATGATTCTGAGCGCGGCGAATGATCCGCAGCGCCTGGAGCGCGTGATCCTCAGCCCGCGTCCCCAAGGCGCAGTCATTCCGCAACCTGCTCCCGCGCTGGTACAAGATCGAGTGCAGGATGACGAGCCCGAAGAAACTGAACCGGCAAGCGCGAACCCGAAGCCGGACAGTCGTGTGCTAGCGCCCGCGCAGGTTCCCGCGCGGCCGGACGCAAAGACTCCCGCCAACGCGAATACTCCCGACCAGTAATCTGTTTTGCTAGAAGCGCCGAAAGCAGAGGGAAATGCCTGCCTGGCGAATCGCCCAGTCTACGGGGGCGTGACCAAGCGGATCGGCACCGGCGATGAGCCGGTTACAGGGAAATTCAGAGGAGTAGTGCCGTTGCCGCAGCCGGCCACGTTCAGCACGGTCACGTTCACGTTTCCATATTGATCGACGGCGTTGATAAAGACCTGAAGAAACCCAACAAACGTGACGTCGGTGGTTGTGCCGGTATTATTGATCTGAGGCGTTCCCGGGCTGTTGTCATAGATCGGCAGGGTAGCAATCGAATTGCTGCTGCTGATGGGGCTGCCCGCTAAACTCGGGCCGAGTGGATTACTTGTTCCTGCGAGAATCTGGAACGGGTAGGAACCGGGCGCAGCGTAGGTGTTGAGGTAGTCTTGGCCAGTTGGTTCGGTCGTATCGGTCTCGTCCGTCTGATGGGTCAGGCATTTCACTCCGTTGGTGGTGTCGCCTGAGGTATCGGGGTTCAGACTCATATCAACCACGTTGTTGCCGGTCGGGGGTGGCACGCCACATTGATAATTAGTAGGCGAGTCGCAACCCCCAATGGCCTCTTCATAGGGATCTCCCTGGGCACACGAGGGAATTGCGTTTACTTGCGTACCGACTTGCCCCGGTACGTAGAGCAGGTTCGGGGGTCCCTCAACGGATTTGGTACCGGATGGATAGTTGGCCTCCGGCTGAGTCGGAGTTACGATACCGCGCAGTTCGCAATAGGACGACTTAGCACGCTGGCAATCGAGAACCAGCCAGAAGGTTTCTCCGATAACACCCGTGGCGCTACCACCGCCCAGCGAGATGCCCGGATTCTGGATCGATCCGTCCGTGGTGCTCACAAAGGGAAGACAGTTAGTCTTGCAGTTCGGTGGATTTTTGGGATTCAGGGGATCCAGGTTCGGCACGACCCACGGTTTCACGCAGCTTGGTAGCACCGGAGTGACACTGCCCGTCGGCCCGCCGTTCGAATTGAGGTCAGAAGCCGAAGAATTAAAGACTTCGGCCGTAGCCGATGCGGTTACAGTGTTCCCCGTGTTTCCCCAGATGCGCGAGAAAAAAGTTGGCAGGTTGGCGCGCGTAAGTTGCACGGTGACCAGCGGATTCACACCGAAGGGTCCTCCAGCGGTGAAAGTGGAACAGTCGGGCCCGCTCTGGCCTCCGGCGGAGTAGGTTACGGTGGGAGTGGTTGCGGCGTCACCCACCGCGCTTTGCGTTGCGACCGCGATCGCAGCCAGAGAAGCAGGACTGTTTGGTCCGCCGCAAACCGATACCCATCCCCAAGGAGGAGCGTTATTGGGGTTGCCGGTCAACCCTGAAATCGAAATCACGCGGGCGGCTGCCAGCGCTGCCTGGTCGGCCGATCGCTGCGCCTCCTCACGGGCCAGATAAAGCGTGATGACGTCAATCGAAAGTGCAGCCATGGCGATGATGGCAACCATGGCGATCGCAACCAGCACCATGGTGACGCCACTCTCCCGTTGATGAGGATCGTTGGTCCGGCGAAATCTGCTGATGGCGGGTGGTTTCATGCCTTTTCTAATTCTCGTTCATCGCGACAGCTGCGGCGCTGATTGTGGTGGGCAGCGCCGTGGCGCCACCCAAGAGGCTTGCAATGCGGCCGAATCGCCACTGGTAGCCATACTGGACGCTGATGCAAGTGCCAATGATTGCGGTTTGCCCACCCGGCGGCTGCGGCGTCTGACAATTTGCGGGTTGCGTCGCCGCGGCTGAGGGGAAGTAATACCCTCTATTGATGATGATGGTCAGCCCGAAGGGGGGACAGCCGTTTCCGCTGGCTGTATACGTCCACGTCAGGACCCCTGAAGGGCTGGGTGTGCTGCTGATGCCGCAGGTGTTGATGTTGTTAGCCTGTAGAGAGTTATAAATGTCGTAAAAGGCGTCAATAACCGAGGCCGGAGCTACCGTCGAGTACGACTGCAGATCATTGGCCGGATCAGATGCCGCCGCGCGGGCCGCATCGCGCGTGATGTTGGTAAGCTTCTGCTTGAAAGTGAAGGCGTTGCTGAAGTCGAAAATACCAATCACAAAGAACACCAACAAAGGCAGGGCAACGGCAAACTCCACCAATTGCGCGGCGCGGTCGTCGCGCAAGCCCAGGCCGCCGATCCAGTTGCTGAGACGATCACGACGCTGAGACCAGCAAATCAATGCACCTCCATACGGGCGCGGGCCTGCGCCGTCAGGAAGATCTTTTGCTTGTTCAGTGAAGTAAACGGCAGCCAGAATTGGAATGGGTACTGGAAGGAGACGGAGGTGCCGCAGACCCCGCTTCCACCCGCGGACAGCGGAGCCGCCAATTGGACGGGAGTCTGCACGCAGATCGTGCTGCTTGGACCACATCCTCCGGACGTCCCCAGTGTACTGACGCAGTAGTTGAACAGCGGCGGAGTCGCTGGGTACTGTGCCGACGCTGGGTTCAGATTGGACGCCAGCAGGGCATTGTTCGTCGCATTCACTGCATTCGTCGCGTATGCTGTAAGGTTGTTGGATCCTACGCAGGTTGCGCAATAAGGGAAGGCTCCAGCACGCGCGCCTTCCTGCGCGGCGCGCGTGATTGCGCCATAAATACTGAACGCCTGCCCAAACCAGAAAATCCCCAGCAGCATCATGAACATCAACGGCAGGACGGCGGCGGCTTCGGCAATTTCCGCGCCACGGGTTTCGGCGGCCAGCCTGCGAATCCTGGCCAGCTTCCGAAACCTGGCCTCCTTCGGAAACCTGGAAAGAATGGATCGCGCGTAAGGCAACATGCTAGGCCACAACTCCCACTTTCCAGAGAATCCCATAAAGCACCACCGTCAGGGCAAGAGCCACACCGTAGGGAACTTTGAGCGACTCCGGATTATCCAGCGAAACCTGCGATCCCGGCAATCGAAACGTCGCCAGCGAGACGAGAATGTGCCCGATATTGCGAATCGTCTGCAGCGTACGCCGCTTGTAGATCACGAGTGCCACCGCCATCACTCCCGCCACTAAGACTGAACCCAGCAGCAGATCGACGAGCGCTGCGGGGCCGGTAAACGCTCCCAACGCGCCAGCCAGTTTCCAGTCGCCCGCGCCCAGACTCCGCAGCAGCACGAACGGCAGCAGCAATGCCAGGCCGACGAGCGCGCCCAGCAGAGAAGTCTTCAGTCCGCTCCAGCCACTGAGCACGGTATTGGCGGCAACGCCGGTCAGCAGCCCCGGAACGGTTAGCCAGTTCGGGATGCGCCGGCTGCGCAAGTCAGTCCATCCCGCGGCCAGCGACAGGAGCACCGCGCCCGCCAGAATGATCGGTTTCAATCGAGCCCCAAGGCGCCTCTCGCGCGGATTTTCACATAGCAGGAAGGTGAAGTCAATGAAGGTATGGATGCCCGGCTATACAACAAAAGGCCCGGAGTTCCTCCGAGCCTTTCGGGAATCAATTGCGCCATTACCGATTGAACGCCGGAGCTGGGTTATGCTCGGCGACGATCTTCTTGGCATTATCCGCCAGAGCTTTCGCCTGAGGCAGAAGCTCCAGGCCCTTGATCACTTCCGGGTCAGATTCGGCGCGAACCTTCATGCCCTCGTCCTGCCCGAAGGCATCGACGAAAATCTCTGATTTGATGCTCGACCGGATCCAGTCGTTGTTATCCATCAAATCTGCCTGCGTGTAAGGGATATTGTCCGCGTCGAGAGACTTGCGGAATTCCAGCATGGTCGCATCGTCCACTTCGAAGCTCTTCGTGGGATGATGATCCACGACATAACGCTTGGCGAAGTTGAAGAACGCGTAATGCTGCAACAGCGTGTCCTGGAAGTGGCTGCTCTTCACCGGAGGAATGTTTACGTCGGGAGTAATGCCGCCTCCCCCGTAAACGGTGCGCCCGCTGTCAGTGAGTTTCACCTCGCGGTTCGCCATGTTGGTGCTGTCGGCAGTGTCACGGTTGTAGTAGTAGTCGTAAAGCGAAATGTTGCTGTAGTCGCGCTGGATGAGCCGTCCGCTCGGAGTGTAGTAGTGAGCAGTGGTCAGAGCGAGTCCGGTGTTTTCTGACAGCGGATACACCGTTTGCACTAGACCTTTGCCGAAGGTTACTTCACCCGCGATCAGACCGCGGTCGTGATCTTGAATGGCGCCGGAAACAATTTCCGCCGCCGACGCGGTGAGCCGGTTGACCAGGACAACGATGGGATAGTCTTTGCCGCCATTGCCATGTTGCGCGATGTAACGCTTCTCGGCTGAAGCCCGGCCGTGATGCGAGACGATCAGCTGTCCCTTCTTCAGGAACTTGTCAGCCACGCCGACGCCTTCGCTGAGCAATCCGCCAGGATTGCCGCGCAGGTCGAGGATAAGTCCTTTGAGATCGCCGAAGGAATCGAGCGCGTCAGAGACTTCATGCTCGGTAGTCTCGTTGAAGCCGTTGACGTGCATGTAGCCGATGCCTGGCTTGATCAGGAAATGTACGTCCACGCTGTAGCGTGGAATCTCGTCGCGGATGAGCGTGAACTCCATCGGCTTCTCCACGCCGTCGCGCGCGATGCTGATGTGAACCGTCGTGCCCTTGGGGCCTTTCAGCAGATCGGCTACGTCGCCAGTGGACATATTCTCAGTCGACTTGCCATCGACCGCGATGATGACATCGCCAGGATGAATGCCGGCCTTGTAGGCGGGCGTCCCGGTGAAGGGATAGATGACGATGACTTTATTGTTGCGCGGACCGACGGTCATACCCACGCCGTAGTACTTGCCGCGCTGGTCTTCGCGCATCAGCGCATAGGATTTCGGATCAAAGAAATTCGAGTGCGGATCGAGCGCATGCAGCATGCCGGGGATCGCCCCGTTATAGATCGCTTTATCGGGATTCACCGGCTCGGCGTAGTTGTCCTCGACGAGAGCGTACACGTCGGTGAACTGCTTCAGGCTGTCCTTGACCTCGGAGTCGCCGGTCATCGACGACTGCTGGCCGGAACGCTGGGCAAACAGAATGCCCAGAAAGCCGCAGGCAAGCAGGAAAAAAGCTACCAGGAAGAGTGATCGGCGTGAACTACGTGCCATCGTGAATTTCCTTCGGTTGGGGGCTTACTTCCACCCCAGCTACCGCGCTGATATCCGTCAGTATATCACCAACTTAGACTGCCCCGGACCGGGATCGTCACCAATGGTAATGGCACGGAACGGCGCTATTGATTGAGATGCGCCGGTAGCCCGATTAGGTTCCTGACCCACGAAAACAGCCTAAGAGGCGATCGGACTGCGGATGAACTCTTCGTAGCGTTTCAGTTCCACGATCGACGCCTCGGCCAACAAAGAGAAGGGAATCGCCCGGCAGCCCGCCGGAAGCTCCGCCGCGGTTAGCAGGTCGCAGACCACTGCTGCCGTTTGCTTCAGGCCGCGCTGCCAGTGAGGTTCGCGGGCGTCGCGAAAGACGAGGCTGTCGCGATGGAATCCCGCGGCGATCAACACAGCCCTCGCGACTTTCAAGAATTCCGGCCAGCGAGAGGCTACGCCCACCAAAGCACCCGAAGGTGCAGGCAAATACCCCGCCAGCGAAGCGGGCACCGAACGAATCTGCAGAGTAATCAGCTCCGCGCTTGGCGGCAAAACCTGTCGCGCTGTAGCCACGCGGTTGGGCAGCACAACCGCCACGCCACCCTCCGGCGACTTGGGGCAATCTTTCGGCCCGCAGGATTCGACCGGGAAAGTCACGGCGCGTGCGATCTCGGCCGCCAGGATTCGGCGCAACTCTTGGTCCGGCTCAAGCAGCAGGAAGTGGTCAGGAGGCTGCAGTTCAAGCCACTGCCGCAGGCGCGACCGCAGTACCGGCAAGGTCACGCCCAGCTGGCGTGCCGAGCGAAATAGCCGCGCGATCATTTGATCGAGCGCCAGACCCGGCGTGGGCAGCACTTCTGGCTTGCTGGCGCGAATGTAGACTCCGCTGCCGCGCCGGAACTCCACCCAGCGCTCGCGTTCCAGTTGGCGGTAGCCGGCGCTGATCGTGTTGGGATGCAGGTGGAAGCGCCGCGCCAGATCGCGCGTGCTCGGCAACCGCTGTCCCGGCGCCAGGTCGTCACTCAAAATGCCGAGCACGACCTGGGTCACCAGCTGTTCGCGAATGGAGACTTCGCTGCCGCGCGCAAACCAGAACTGCATGGCGGCAACATCATAACTCCGCTTGCTGCGGCCCGTCCGCTCCCAGTCCCGCGGGAGGACCTGCAACCGAATCAAGCGCGTTCTTTGAAGCGCGCCCTGGTTGCGCCCTACGATGCCTAATCCCGACTATGCGCTAATCGAGATGCCGCTCGAACCTGACAAGAGCTGGAGCGAAGGGTTCAGCGCCTCCGAACCAAAATCCTGCAGGCCCTGCAGCAGCGAGGCGTACGCCGTCTGCACGGTGGAGAGGCCGGTCGATAGCAGCCCCGAACTCGCCAGACCACCCGGATCAGCCGGAGTCGCTGGACCCACCGGGCTTGCCGGACCTTGCTGCCCGCCCGTCTGCAGGCCGTTATGAACGTGGGTACGAAGATTGTTGTGTGCCTGGTCGATGCTCTGGAAGTCCTGTTTCAGGCTGGCATAGGCTTGCGCCGCTCCGGATATGTTTCCTGACACAAGATCCTGGCCCAGTTGGTTGAATTGTTGCACCAGGGGATTGCCGCCTGGGGTCGAAGGACCGGAGCTGACATCTCCTCCTTCTCCCGCCAGAGTGTGCAACGAGACATAGTCCTGATCCGCCGCGGTCGTGTTGCCGCTCTGCAGATCCGAGCCCAGTTGCTGAAACTCCTGCTGAAACTGGCGCAGGTTGTTGTGCACACTCGGGTTGTTCGAGCCAACGGTGCTGAGGCCGTTGGAAATTGCTGGTAGGGTACTGAGGCCGTTGGAAATCCCTGATACGGACATATGCTTCTCCTTTGAAGCGGACTCTTCGTTCCGAATGACTATTGGCACGGTGCCGGATGAAACGCCGGCATCGCGCGTTGCCAGTCGGCGGTTCCCACTGACTTAGGCAGGTTCAATGCCAAACATTCGCTCTTGTCGTGCCCGCTGAATCCACACATTTCACAATGCTTTGGCAAGCATCGGCGGCTGCTGAGGTCGTTCCACGTCGTTAGATAACGTGAGCCGGGCAAAATCTGCCCATGACGGACCCGGCAAATCGTGCCCAGTTCTGGCGCTCTTGAGCGCGCAAAACCAGCAAGCGCAAAGAAATCGCCGCCCCCAGGAAAAGTTCGTTGTCAAATCCGTGTCTCGCCTGCATTGCTGCTTTTCCTTTTCCGGCAGTATGATGAAGCGCATGAGCTTTTCCGAGACGATCTTCCTTTTCGTTTTGGCCCTCATCATCTTCGGGCCCAAGAAGTTGCCGGAGATCGCGCGCCAGGTCGGGAAGTATATGAACGAGTTCAAGCGCGCTTCGAACGAGTTCAAGGCGCAAATCGAGCAGGAGATTTCGAATCTCGATGTCGAGAAGCGGGAAGTCGAGAATCGGCAGACGATTCTGCCGCCTGCCCCGCCTCCGCAAGGCGCCACCAGCCGCACTCCCAACGCGGCGTCTCTCGAAATCGGTGGCGCAGACGGCAGTGTGGCGCAACTCGCCGCGGCGGAAGATCACGCCACCGAAGTTCAAGCTGCCGAGGCCGCTTCTGACGATGAGCCGCTCTTTGCCACAAATGCCGCCGGCACGGGCGCAGTTGTTCCATCGCCCGCCGAGAGCGCGGCAGTCTCTCCTTCGGATGGTGTAACCTCAGCCACCTCGCAGGAATCGCATGTTTGATTTCGCAGCCGCGCGCGGCAGCGGCCAGGAAGGCGACGAGAAAGAACCCATGACCACCATGGGTTTCCTCGATCACCTCGAGGAACTTCGCAAGCGGCTCGTGCATTCCATTATTGCCGTAGCTGTTGGCTTCGGAGTGTGCTGGTGGAAGGCCGAATGGCTCTTTGGGTTCGCGCAGAGGCCCATCGTCGACGTGCTCAAGAAGCACGGCTTACCTGAGAAGTTGGTCTTCCTGAATCCCACCGACCCCTTCAACCTTTACTTGAAGGTTGCGGCCCTCGCCGGTCTATTCCTGACCTCACCCTATGTGCTGTATCAGGTCTGGATGTTTATTTCGCCGGGCCTTTATCGCAACGAAAAACGTTACGTCGTGCCATTCATGGTTTCGACGATCACCCTGTTCGTCTCGGGCGGATATTTCGGCTACCGGATCGTCTATCCCCGCGCCCTGGATTTCCTGATCAGTTTCGGCAAGCAGTTCCAGCCCATGATCACGATCACCGAATACACCCAGCTCTTCCTGAGCATCATTCTCGGCATGGGCTTGATTTTCGAGATGCCGATTCTCGTGTTCTTCCTGGCGTTCATGGGAATCATGAGCCCGGAGTTCATGATCAAGAACTTCCGCTATTCGATTCTCATCATATTCATTATTGCGGCCATCGTTACGCCCACGCCCGACATCGTAAACATGTGCGTTTTCGCTGCGCCCATGCTGGTCTTGTATGCGCTGAGCATTGGCGTAGCCTGGTTGGTGCATCCCAAGCAGCGCAACGCTCGGCAAGAAAAGCAGAAAGCCAAGCAGGGGGGACGCCAGTCGCAATGACGATGCCAATGAGAATGGCAATGAGAATGGCAATGACAATGAAGGGAGCAAAATCTTTGCGCTGGATTCTGCTGGCGTGCATGTTGATTTGGCTGGCCTGTGACCGCGATAAAGACGCCTCGCAGGAGACATCTCAAACTTCGCCAGTTTCCGCGGCGGCGCCCGTCCCCGCCCTGAATCTGCCACCCGACTCCGGCCCGCCGCCCGCCATCGACGCCAACCGCGCCATGCAGTACGTGAAAGAGATCGTGAACTTCGGCCCGCGCCCAGTGGGCAGCGCCAATCACAAGAAGGTTGAAGTCTACATCGATGCTCACCTGAAAGGCGATGACGTCGAGGACGACATTTTCACCGCCGACACGCCCGAGGGCAAATTCCCGGTGCACAACATCATCGCCAAGTATCCCGGCACAAAAGACGGCATCATTGTGATTGCCAGCCACTACGATACGAACTACCCTCTGCGCCACACGTCCTACGTCGGCGCGAATGACGGAGCTTCCTCGAGCGCGCTGCTGCTGGAGCTTGCCAATCAGCTACGCGGCAAGCCGCGCGACGGCTACAGCGTCTGGCTGGTCTGGGACGATGCAGAAGAAGCCATCAAGCCGGACGGCTCGGGTGGTCTGCCTCAGGAAATGCCGTTCAATGACGACAGTTTGTACGGCATCGATCACGTGGCGCAAAAGTGGCAGGCCGACGGCACCCTGAAAAAAGTCAAAGCGTTCCTGCTGGCCGACATGATCGGCGACGCCGACCTCGACATCGATCGCGATCTCAACTCTACGGCGTGGCTCGAAGATGTTGTAGGGGAAGCGGCGAAGCGCCTGGGCTATCAATCGCATTTCTTCGCGCGCAACAATCAGGTCAGCGACGATCACCTTCCCTTCATGAAACGCGGCGTCCCCAGCGCCGACCTGATCGACTTCACCTACGGCTACAACAATGTCTTCTGGCACACTCCGCAGGACACGGTCGACAAACTCAGCCCGCAGAGCCTGCAGATTGTGGGTAGCGTGATGCTCGAATCCATGCGCATCCTCGACAAAATGGACCCGCTCCCGCCGAAGTGATCAACCGGGATCAGAACTGGTCAATGCGTGTAATCGCAGTGTTACGATCTAAGCAGTCTACTTGCCCGTTTCGGGATTTATTCCCAATCCGGTCTATTGTGACCAGCCCCACCCTTCCGGGGGGCATAGCATCGCTATCGGGCGGCCTTGTAACGGTCGTGGGCCATCCGCCGACCTTCACCTGGAGGGCGCCCCAATCATTGACGTAGTAAAAGGAAAAATATGAGTAACGAAGCTGATAACAAGCAAAAGCCAGCCGGATCGCAGATCCTGCTTGCATTTCTGGCCGCGGTGATGGTTTCACTGGCTTTCCTCGGCTCCCCCGCTCAGGCGCAAACCTACACCGTGCTGCACAACTTCTCCGGAGGATCGATGGGCTTGCAGCCGGGCGATATCGTTGTTACCGCTGATGGGTCCATCCTGGGAGCAGCGCTTTACGGCAGTTATAACTCCTCCCTTCTCTTCAACTTCACCGACGGCAAAGAAACTGTATTGCGCCGCTTCCCCGAGCCCTTCGGCAACGAGGCGGAATTTCCCCAAGGGCTGTTACTCAGCAAGAACGAGGACACACTTTACGGAACCACAATGTACGGTGGCAAAGAGAATGGCTTGTGCACTGGGGGTACCGGCTGCGGTATTGCATTCTCCTACGATCTGACCACCAGCAAGTTCAAGACCATGCACGAATTCGGGGCCAGCTCTGGCGACGGCAACGGGCCTATCGGAACTCAGGTGCTGGATTCCGCCGGTAATCTTTACGGAGTCACCAACGGAGGAGGGACCTACGGCGGCACCTTCTACGAAATCACCGCTGGCGGCGCGGAAAAGGTTCTTTACAGCTTCGGACCCGCGCCTGACGGCATGTATCCCGGATCGGGACCAGTCAGTTGCGGCGGGAATTACTACGGAGTCACCATCGGAGGCGGCGCCAACACTTGCGTTGACTTCGGCTGTGGTACCGTTTTCAAAGTCACTCCATCGGGCGAAGAGACCGTGCTCTACAACTTTACCGGCGGTAGCGACGGGCGCTATCCTTGGGAGTTGGTCGGAGATTCGCAGGGCAATATGTATGGTCTCTCCAAAGCCCCAGACAATGCGACGGCCGCGATCTTTGAGATTAATTCCGCGGGAGATTTCTCGATTGCCTACAATGGATCGTACGTCTCTCAGATCGGATATATCATCATGGGAACGGACGGCAGCCTCTATGCTTCCTCCAGCGGAGGAGATGATTCTGTCTGCGGATCGAGTGGCTGCGGAAAAATCCTGCGGCTGACGCCCGCCGGCGACGGCATTGGAACCGTGACGGTGCTGCACCAGTTCGACTTCACCGATGGCGCCATGCTGAATCCGTTCCAGGACTTGGTACTGCACGGCGACATGCTTTACGGAACGACGACCTCCGGAGGATCGAGCAAGGATGGAGTGATCTACAAACTAAAACCGTAATTTAGGCGAGAAACCTGCAAGATCAGGAGCCGCGCGGCGTCCCCCGACCCCACGCGGCTCTTTTTGTTAGCAACTCAAAATTCCCCAAAGACGATTCTGAGCGATCAGCCCGCGAAGCGCCGCATATACCATTATTAGGCGCGTTTGCCATAACCGTTAGAGGAGGCTCTTACGCTCATTGACCGCGAGCGCGTCCAATCCATCCGGCGCACCGAATGGGCAATGCGGATCGCCTCATCCGCAACGGGCACGAAATACAGCGTCGCAGGTGGCATTCCGCCGTCACCTTATTTTGCGCTTTTGCGGAATTTCATTTCTAATGCACCCCATATGCGAATCGGGAAGACCCTGCTGTTTTCTTTCATTTTCTGCGTTACCTGCCTTGCCGCAAATCCACCCGCCGACACCAGCGAAGCCAATCTAGTGATCCAGGCCGCGCTTCAGCCCTCGCCGCTGGAAGTGAATCTTCACCGGCTGACCGACGAAATCGGCGGCCGCGTCCCTGGCACGGTCGCGATGCAGCATGCGATCACCTGGGGAGTGCAGGCTTTCACGGCGGCCGGCGCCGACAGCGTTCATACCGAAGGATTCACCATTCCGAACTCCTGGTCCGAAGGCGCAACCGAGATGGCGGCAACCACGGCTTACCAGGTCGATGCCTCGAAACTGGGCGGAGGCACGGTGCTGTCGCCTTTTCGCGTGCGCGCGGTTTCCGTAGCGTGGGCTCCTGCGCTGGCCCCGGTGAAGCACGTTCCGGTTGTCGACGTAGGCGGAGGTAGCGAAGCCGATTTCAAAAAGGCCGGCGAAATTGCCGGGAAAGTCGTTCTGGTTCACACCATCGTTCTCAAGACCTGGGACGATCTGTTCGCCGAATACGCAAATGCCCCGCCGGCGATCGACCGCGCGGTGAAAGGGAAGGCCATGGCGGTCGCATTCATGGCCACGCGCGAGCACGACATTCTTTACCGGCACACAAACTCGAACGCGGGAGAAATTGACCGCCTGCCCATGGTCATCGTGGCCCGCGAGGATGGCGAGCGCATGGCGCGCCTGCTCGCCGCCGGAAACCTGGTGTGGGCCGACCTTTCCATTCCTAACGTGATTGGCGGGCCGATCAAGACCTCGAACGTGGTCGCAGAAATCACAGGCAGCGAGAAGCCGGACGAGTTCGTGATCCTGGGTGCGCACCTCGACTCGTGGGAACTGGGAACGGGCGCGCTCGATAACGGCTGCAATGCGGCGCTGGTGGTCGATGCGCTGCGGGCTATCAAGGCTTCGGGCGTGAAGCCGAGGCGCACCATTCGCTTCATTCTTTTCTCCGGCGAAGAAGAGGGATTACTCGGCTCCCGCGCCTACGCCTTCAACCATCGCGCCGAACTCGACAAGGCCGCCGGAGTCATCATTTACGACTCGGGCACGGGAAAGACCACAGGGTTCTCCATTGGCGGCCGCAAAGACATCGCCGATACCACGAAAGGCCTGATCGCGCCGCTGGCGCAGTTTGGCCTGAAAGACGTGCTCACGACAATGGAATGGGGCACCGACCACTTCGATTTCATGCTGGAAGGCGTGCCCACGTTCGTCGCCGAGCAGGACGAGGCAAACTATCTCGAGAATTATCACGCCATCTCCGACACCTACGACAAAGTAGATTTTCCCCAACTGAAAAAGCACGTGGCGGAGGCCGCCGCCCTGAGCGTTGAACTGGCAGATTTGCCCGTGAAGATTGGCCCGCGTCTTACCCACGATCAGATTGAGCAGACCATGCGCGAGAGCAACAGCGTGGAGATGCTCAAAGCCAACGACATTTGGGATGATTGGGTCAGTGGCCAAAGGGGAAGACAGAAATAAATCGCTGATGCAGATTGTTGTTTTTTGATTGCTGATTGAAAACTGCAGGTCGCTCGCAGTCGTATTGTTAATCAGCAATCAACCATCAACCATCAGCCATCTTTCTCGCGCCGGGAAGCCCCATTGCTCTATTTCTGGATTCTGTTCAACCTTTTCGCGCTCGGCATGCTGGCGGCGGATCTGCGCTTCTTCCACCGCCCCGGCCATGCTATCCGGTTTCGCGAAGCGCTGGGCTGGAGCGCCATGTATGTCGGCCTGGCCGCCGCGTTCGCGGCCGTCCTGTTTTTCTGGCAAGGCCACCAGATAGCGCTGGAATTCGTGACCGGCTATGTGCTGGAAGTTTCTCTCAGCGTCGATAACCTCTTCGTATTCCTCGTAATCTTCAACTATTTCGCGGTCCCTGATACGCAACAACATCGCGTTTTGTTTCTTGGAGTTCTGGGCGCGATCATCATGCGCGGCATTTTTATCGTCGCCGGAGTCGGTCTCATCTCCCACGTTCATTGGGTGTTCTACATTTTCGGCGGCTTGCTGATCGTCAGCGGCATCCGATTCCTGGTGCTCGGGGAGCACAAGGTCGATCCCAGAAAAAATCCGTTGGTGAAGGCGCTGCGCTACTTTATCCCGGTGACCAGCAACTACCAAGGCGGGAAGTTCTTCGTCCGCAAACCGCAGGAGAACTTCCGCCTCTACGCGACTCCGCTGCTGGTCGTGCTGCTGGTCATCGAAACCACCGACATTGTTTTTTCCGTCGATTCCATCCCTGCGATCCTGGCCATCACCCTCAATGCCTTTATCGTCTACACCTCGAATGTTTTTGCGATTTTAGGACTGCGATCCATGTACTTCGCCGTCTCCGGACTGATAAAGATTTTCCGCTTCCTGCGCTATGGGCTGGCGCTGGTGCTGATTCTGGTGGGTCTGAAGATGCTGACGGCTCACTATTTCCGCGTTCCCATCGCGGTTACGCTCGGCATAGTGGCCGGAGTGCTGCTAACTTCGATGGCGATTTCTGCGGCCTTTCCAACCACCAGCAAAGCTTGACTGCATCGCTATCCCGATGATCGCATACGCTATTATGGAAACCGCATGCCGCAAGTGACCATCCATGTGCCGCCACGACCCTATCAGGCGTGGATTGAGAACGGCCTGCTCACCCGAGCAGGCTCAGTGCTGAGCGAGCTGCTGCCGCCGGCCAGCCGCATTTTTGTGGTGACCGTCCCGCCAGTGCGCCAGCGCTGGGGAGCCAAACTTGTGAGTTCTCTGAAGGCCAGCGGCTTCACCCCCCAGGTAATCCCGATGCCCGATGGCGAGCCTACCAAGCGCCTGGCGACGGTAGAGGCCCTCGCCGATAAACTGGTGCGCCTGGGCGCGGACCGCAAGGCGGTGATTGTCGCTCTCGGTGGGGGAATTGTAGGCGACGTCGGCGGACTGCTGGCTTCGCTCTACATGCGCGGCATCGAGTTAGTGCAAATTCCCACCACCGTGCTGGCCCAGGTGGATGCTTCGATCGGCGGAAAAACGGGAGTCAATCTCGTCGCCGGCAAAAACATGATAGGAACGTTCTACCATCCGCGGGTGGTGCTGATCGATCCCACAGTCTTAAAGACCTTGCCCGATCGCGAGTTGCGCGCTGGATTGTATGAAGCGCTGAAGTGCGGCATCATCGGAAACGTCGAACTCTTTCTGCGCTTCGAACAGAATCGCGACCGCATCCTGAAACGCGATCCCGCGGAACTCGAGTGGCTCATCGCACAGTCTGTAAGGCTCAAAGCCGAAGTCGTTTCCGCCGATGAACGCGAGGGCGGCCTGCGCCGCGTTCTAAACCTGGGCCATACCATTGGCCACGCCTTGGAGGCCGAAACCGGCTACCGGCGCCTGCTGCACGGCGAAGCAGTCGCCTGGGGAATGATCGCGGCGACCAACATTGCGCTCAGCGTGGGCCGCACCGACAGCGTAACTGCGGGCCGCATTGTCGATGCGGTGTTGAGCCTGGGCCGCTTGCCGGAAGTGAATGTCAGCCCGCGCAAAATCCTCGCCCGTCTGCAGTCCGACAAGAAGACGCAGAACGGTGTGGTGCACTTCATCCTCCCCCGTGAAATCGGCAAGGTGGAAGTGGCCAGCGATGTGCCGGCCAGCGCCGTAATCGACGCCGTCGAAGAATTGCGTCGGCTGTCGCGGGGCGGCTCGGTCTCCGGAAAATCGGTCAGCAGGAAATCGTAAACATCCTACGGGAGGAAACTATGCCGGAGACAGCGCAGCAATATATCCAGCGAATTCTGAGCCACGTGGAAGGCCATGACGCCATAAAAGTGCAGCGGACAACCGCGGCAAAGCTGAAGAAACTGATTCAGGTGCGGACCCCGAAAGAGTTGAAGTGGAAGCCTGAGCCTGGCAAGTGGTCGATGGCTGAGATCGTCGCGCACCTGGCCGATGTTGAGATCGTTGCCAGTTGGCGGCTGCGCTCGGTCATTGGCGCGAATGGAACGGCAATCCAGCCCTTTGACCAGGACGTGTGGGCATCGGTTTTTCAATACGGCAAACGCGATCCGAAGCAGTCACTCGAAGTTTTTCGGGTGCTGCGCGAAAACAATCTGGGGATGCTGAAGGCGCTTCCGCCCGCGAGCTGGGATAACTACGGAATGCACGCCGAGCGCGGCAAAGAAACCATTGCGCACCTGGCGCGCATGTTCGCCGGGCACGATACCAACCACATCCGGCAGATCGAAGCCATTGCCGCACAACTGAAGAACGCACCCGGCAAGAACGCCGGCAAGAAAAAGAAGAAGCGAAAATAAGCTGCGGCGATCGACCTCGACTGCTGCTTGATTCTCATAGCTCGATCAACGATGCAGGAAACCACGGTGCATGAAGCCAGCAAGTCCGCAGTCGTAGTGGGGGCCGCGCCCGAAGGCGCCAGCGACCCTCGCTCGGCCGCGCGCGCTGTTCGCGATATGTTTACCGCGATTGCCCCCCGCTATGATCTGCTGAACCATGTGCTGTCGTTCAACATTGACCGCATGTGGTGGCGCCGAACCGCGCGCGCTTTTCGCGACGTTCTGGCCCGCCCTGACGCACGCGTTCTCGACCTGTGTTGTGGCACGGGCGACATGACGTTCGCTCTGCGCCGGCAGGCAGGGAAGTCAAAGGCAATAGCTCCGCAGATTCTCGGCGCCGATTTCTCGCATGCTATGCTACAGCGCGCCGCGGCGAAATCGCGGGCTCCGCAGAATGGATCGAACTCGGGAAAATCGGGGCTAGAAATATCAGGATGGATCGAAGCCGACGCTCTCAACCTTCCATTCCCGAGCAATCACTTCGATCTGGTTACGTCAGCTTTCGGCTTCCGCAATCTCGCCGATTACGATGCCGGATTGCGAGAGATTTTCCGCGTGCTCCGTCCCGGCGGCGAGTGCGGCATCCTGGATTTCGGCGAGCCCTCGGGGATGATGGGTGCGCTCTACCGAATTTATTTCAAGCAGGTGTTGCCGCGCGTCGGCACCCTGATCTCCGGCGTCCGCGGCCCCTATGCCTATCTCCCCGCGTCGGTCGAGCGTTTTCCGCCGCCCGAAGAAATGCTGGCGAGGATGAAGCACGCCGGCTTTACGGAAGCAACCTGGACGCCCTACACATTCGGAATCGCAGGACTGTATCGCGGCAAGAAATAGCGCGCCTGATAAGTACAGGAAGAGAAAATGTGGGGACAGCCGCCCCGGCTGTCCACCGGGCGCAGCCCGCTCTTGGATTTCGCCTAAATCGCGACTAATGCGCATCGTGCAGCAGTTTACTCAAAGCTTCAATATCGTTTGCGCCGACATCTCCCAGCACAAAATAACGCAGCCCATTTTGCGTCCAGTTCTCCACGTTAAACGACAGCGCGCTGACCGGCCCCGACGGCGCGCTTGCGGTTCCTTCTCCGCCGTGTTCAAGAGTACGAGCTTCAAAAGCGCGATCCTGAAAAATGAAAACCGAAATCTCGTGTTTACGCACCTGATAAATCAAATGCGCTCCAGGAGTTTGTGCGAGATACGTCACCCGACCGCCGAGCAGCGTGAAATCTGTTCCCTGTAATTCAGGCAGATTGAAGCTGAACGGAATCTTCCCCTGGAACCAAGGCTTCACAGTATGCCGGTCGGTTGAGACCACATCGACCGGCGTCGCGCTCGCCAAAGCAGAAACATGCAGATCGGCCAGTTCGCTGTAGACGTGCTGCCGGCGGGCGCTTTCGCGTCCTCCATAAAAATTAACCGCCAGCGAGATGATCAACACCGCCAGCGCAGGCACGGCCAGAATTTGCCACTGCCAGCTGCTTTTTGGGCGCCGCTTCGACGAAGTGCTCGCCGCTTTTGCGATCCGATTCCGAAACTCCGGGCGGGGGGAATAGCGTTTCCCGGCCAGTTGCACCGAGCGCTTCATCTGCACCTGTTCGAGCGCGTTCGCTGCACACGCTGCGCACTCTCGCAGATGCGCGCCCAGCGCGCGGGCTTCAGCCGGGTCCAGTTCACCGTCGAGGTAGGCAGAGAGCCTGTCGGCGTATTCTTTGCTTCCCCAGTGCTCACACGCCATGCCGGCCTCCCTTTATCTTTTCCCGCACCAGACCGCCCAGCGCCTTGCGCGCACGAAACAGCCGCGACATAACCGTGCCCATTGGAATGGCCAGCGTCTCCGAAATCTCCTGGTACGACATCTCTTCGACCTCGCACAAGAGCAAAATCTCGCGAAAGGGTACGGGCAAGTCTGCCAGCGCCTGTTGCACTGTCTCGCGATCCGCCTGCTCGATCAGGATGCTCTCCGGAGTCGTACTCTCGGCGGGCAACAGATTCTCATCCGCTTCCCCATCGATTGCCACCATCGTCCGCAAGCCCGTCCGCGAACTCAGAAACGAATTTCGCAGGATGCGGTACATCCATGCCCGGAAATTCGTGCCCAGCTGAAACGACGAAAATCCGCGCAGAGCCTTGGTGTAGGTCTCCTGCACCAGATCTTCCGCCTCGGCCGTATCTTGGGTCAGCCAGCGTGCGAAGTTGTAGAGCTGGTCGAACAACGGCATGGCCAGCTCTTCAAATTTCAGAGCTTCAAACGTCGCGGCAGACACGCGTTCTTCCGGCACCTTCATATGCAAACCAGTTCCACGCTAATTTATTCCCTCGCCCAACGGCAAATTCTGGTGGGAATAAAGTTGCAACTTCCGGGTATTGGGATACGGCACAGAGACGAGCGCCGAGGTCAGCTCGTAGCCGCGTCACGGCGGAAGGAATCTGCGAATGCGTCGGCAATGGTGTAGCGGATCACGTGCTCGTACTCGGGGCCCAGAAAGCGGCGGAGCCGGTCGGTATTCATGATGTACTCCCCGGCCATGTAGGGGACCGCGTCAGGCGGGATAGCCGAGATCTGCTGCTTCCAGAGGAACCTCAACACCTGCCGCATGGCCCACTTTCCCGGGACGCGCACCAGCTTAGCCTGCGCCATTTCGACGCAGCGGCCGAACGTCAGGGGCTCGCCGCGGCCGGCGACGTTCAGCACCGTCAGACGTTGGGTCTCCGGTTCGCGCTGCAGGATGTGCTTGATGAGCCGAGCCATGTCGTCGACGTGGACAAACTGGATTTTATTGTCGAGATATTGCTGGCCGCGCGGAAGCATGCAGGGCAGGCGTTTGCCCTCGCTGCGCATTTTCTCTGCCCGCGCGCTCTTACCGTTGGGAGTGCCGCGGAACGCTCCCATCAGGTAATTCTCGACGCTGGCCCCGGCAAAAATGTGTGGACGCAAAATGTAAGCGCTGCATCCCCGAAGAGCGTGCGAGCGGGTTTGCACGACTTCGTCCGACTGTTTCTTGTGGATTGCATAGGGAAGAGTATGCGCGCCCAGGGCCGAATCTTCTGTCGCCGGCGCGGGCAGGTCCGATCCGTAGGCGGAGACGCTGCTGGGAAAAATGAATTGCTTGACCCCGTCGTCGGTCGAGCGATTGGCCTCAGTGACGGCTTCCATGACGCGCGCCGTTCCCGCCACATTAATCTGCCACATGCGGTCGACGTCGACTACGCCCGTGCGCACGGGATCAATTACGAATGCAAGATGAACCACAGCGTACGCGTGGGTATCGCGCAACAGTTCATACAGCACCCGGGTCGACGACTCCAGGCCCAGGTCCAGGTTCTCAAACTGCAACTCGGATTCGGTTTGGGGTGGACTCACGTCCACCCCAATCACCGAATAACTTCCCAGCAGCGGTAGTAGCCTGGAGCCCAGGTTGCCCGACACACCGGTCACGACGATGACGGGTTTCGCCATCAGTTGGGTTTTGCGGCCGGAGGGGGCGTCGTTGGTGGCGGTGTCTGCGGCTGAGTCGCCGGAGCGCCGTTCGCCGGAACACCATTCGGCGGCATGCCGGGCCTCGGACGCGGAAGCCGCGGTGGTGGCGCGGCGCTGACTCCACCGGGAAAATATTGGTCATTGGTTTCGACTTTGAATGAGCTATTCAAGTCGTCCATCATCTTGCGGGTGCGATCGTTTTGCAACTTGCCGCGGATTTCGTTGGTCGCCTGCTCCAGCGTCATTTCGTCCTTGCTGTTGACCTTGTAAATATAGTGTCCGCCCGCATCGTTGATCACCTGCGAAACCTCACCCGGCTTCAAATCGAACACGGCGGCATGTCCGGCCTGCAAGCCAGTGCGACGCACGGAGGGCAAATTCACCGTGGGAGCTTCGATTTTCATTCCGGCGGCTTCGAAAGCCTCCTTCTGCAACTTAACGAAGTCCTCTCCCGCCGCGGCTCTCGCTCGCAGGCTCTCGGCCAGCTTGGTCATCTCCTGCTCCGCTTGATCCGCCTTGGCCTTGTCCTCGGCTTCCTTGGCCTTCTTGGCGTCTTCGCTCAGATTCTTATCCTTCTCTGCGTCGTCCTTGGCTTCTTCCTTGGCCTCGGCAGATGGCTGCTTGGTGCGTGGCACAAACATCCGGTCCAGGTTGAATTGTTCAAAGGCGTCGGCGTGTTCCTTGTAGTACTCTTCGATTTCCTCCGGCGGAACTTTCGCGGCTTCGTCGGCGACAGTTTTCTGCAGTTCTTTGGTCAGAATCTGCATCCGGGCAAAGTCGATGGTCAATTTAAATTGCTCAGTCTTCTCGAGGCCCTTTTTCTTGGCCGCGGCTGACATCGCAATGTAGTTCGGCAGGATCCCTGCCAGTTGCTTCTTGGCCTGAGGCGTAACATTGGGGACCAGAGCCTTAGCCAGGGCTTCAAACTGGGCCTTGGTGATCACCGTCTTGCAATCGGCGGCGGGAGTTTTCGCAGCGGGCTTCGCTGCCGTTCCCTTGGCGACCGGCTTGGGCGGTGGACACACGCCGATCACGGTGATAACTGCGGCCGTGTCCGGAACTGAGGCCGACATATCCGGCGGCGCCGGGGCCGCCTGCGGCCTTCCCATATTCATCGCATTGTGCGGGCCCGCGTCCGAAGGCGCCGACGGAGGGGCGCTCGGGGCGGCCTGTCCCCAGGCCAGCGTTCCCAACAGAACACACATCAGCCAACTCTTACGCATAAGTCATTTCCTCCAGGATTGGTGCTTCAGAAAGTTGAAAATACCAAGCATCAAATCCTAGCACAAGCGCCCATTCCTGCCCGAATGCCGGTGTCTGAGGCGCGGGTCAGCCCGAAATTTTGTCATCCCGACCGGAGCCGGAGCGCAAGCGACGGCGTAGTGGAGGGACCTGCTTTTTCTCGACCGAACCGCTGCCTCGATTTGCTTGGCACTTTCTCGCTGCAGCGGCGATAATTCCTGCATGTCGGGATCCCCCGCATTGAGTTCGCCCGAGTTGATGCGCACCGAGAAGCGCTCGGCCGCAGGCACCTCGGTTGTGGCCGCGCTGGTCATCACCAGCCTCAAGATTGTCGTGGGTTTCAGCACCGGAAGTCTGGGCATTCTCTCGGAAGCCGCCCACTCCGGGCTCGACCTGATCGCGTCGCTACTCACTTTTTTCTCCGTAGGAGTCTCCGATAAGCCGGCCGACGCTGACCATCAATATGGTCATGGCAAGATCGAAAATTTTTCGGCCTTCGTCGAAACCGGCCTGCTGCTGCTGACCTGCGCGTGGATCATCTACGAAGCCGCGTTGCGCCTGTTCTTTCGCCGCATCGACATCGAGCCCTCCATCGCCGCTTTCGCCGTGATGCTGTTTTCGATGGGGCTCGACTGGTGGCGTTCCCGTGTGCTCGGACGCATTGCCACCAAATACGACAGCCAGGCCCTGGAAGCCGACGCGCTGCATTTCTCCACTGACATCTGGTCCGCCGGGGTGGTCGTCCTCGGCCTGGGGCTGGTTCTCATGGGCCGCACGTATCACATCGAGTGGCTGCGCGTTTCCGATCCTATCGCCGGCCTGTTTGTAGCCGGTGTGGTGATTTCGGTGAGCTGGCGACTGGCCCGCCGCACTGTCGACGCCCTGCTTGATGCCGCACCGCCGGGAGTGCGATCCAAGATCTACGACGCCGTCTTGCGCGTCGACGGCGTCCTTGAAGTCGATCGCGTGCGCATCCGCCGCGCCGGGAACCGCTATTTTGCCGATTTGGCCGTAGGACTGGCGCGCACCGTGACGTTTCAGCGTTCAGGACAGTTGGTCGCTTCCGTGACCGAGGCTGTCCATCGCGTGCTTCCGGACGCCGACGTCACCGTGCAGCCCCTGCCTCGCGCGCAACGGTCGGAAAATATTTTCGATCGCATTCGTGCCGTGGCAACAAACAATAATCTCAATGTGCATGACATCAGCGTGCAGGATTTCGCCGGCCGTCTGCACGTTGAACAGCACATCGAGCTCGACGAGCGCATGACTCTCAAGAACGCCCACGATCAGGTCACCGAACTCGAATCTGACATGCGCCGTGACCTGCCGGAAATTGCCGATATCCTCACCCACATCGAGAGCGAGCCGGCAACCATCGAAAAGCCCGAGGAGGTCGTCAGCGACGCCGAACTCGAGCACCGGCTCAAAGCAGTAGCCTCGCAATTTCCTGAAGTCCTCGACGTGCATGACTTCGTCATCAAGCGTGTCCGCGGCCGCATGTACATTTCCTGTCATTGCACCCTGCCGGACGATCTTTCCCTGGCCCGCGTGCATGACATCCAGACGGAGCTGGAAATCCGTTTCAAACAGGACGCGCCCGAGTTGTTCCGCGTCCTGATTCACCCCGAGCCCAGCACGGATAATCGGAGATAACAGGAACCACGAATCATGATCACCGCCAAAGCAATCTGGACTGACAACGAGCGCTATGTAGCTGAGGCCACGTCGCGCCATGCCCTCGTGATGGACACCGCGACCGAGAAGTCCGCAAGCAGTCCGATGGAACTGGTACTGATCGCCCTCTGCGGTTGCACCGCCTCCGATGTCGTCGGGATTCTTCGCAAGAAGCGGGAGCCCTTTACCAGCCTCGAAGTCAGCGCCAGTGGCGAGCGCGCATCGGGCTACCCCGCGGTCTATACGGAAATCAAGCTCATCTATCGAGTCGGCGGTAACGTTTCGCACAAGGCGATGGAAGACGCGGTCCGCCTCTCGAAGGAGAAATATTGTTCGGTCTCGGCGATGCTAGAAAAAACCGCCAAGATTACGAGCCAGATTGAATACGACGCGGTTGACCAGCGGTGAGACTAAGTTTATGACTGCACGGATTCTGTTCTTTACCCAACCCGGCTGCCTCTCCTGCGAACTGTTGAAGGTATTTCTCCAAGCCAAGGAGATCGCCTTCGAAGAACGCGACATCGTCGCCGACCCCGAAGCGCGCCGGGCCATGACGGAACAACACGGCAGCGGCGAGACTCCAACCCTGGTTATTATTTCCGGCGAACTGCAGGAGGTAGACGTAATTGTCGGCTTCGATCCCGTGCGTCTTGACCAGTTACTCGCCCCGGCCTCATCCTCGGATGCGGTGACTGAATCCTGAACGCCACGAATTCCAATTCCATTGATTCCACTCGAAGCGTTCCTCATCCCCTCCGCGGATATTTGTTTATCGGCGCCGCTGCGTTTCTTTGGGGAGTGTCGGCGGCGCTAGGCCGCGCCGTCTTTACCGGAAAACTGCCTTTAAGCGGACAGGCTCAGCATCCCATCGACCCGGTCATCTTGTCGCAAACGCGCACTTCTTTTTCGCTGCTCGTTCTTCTGCCTCTTCTCGTGGGCTGGGGCGGGTGGCGGCGCATCAAACTCCCCACTCCCGATCTCATCCAATGCCTCGTACTCGGTATGCTCGGCGTGGCCGCGTCGAACTATTTCTACTACCTCGCCATTCAGAGGACGAGCGTAGCCATCGCCATCATCGTTCAATACACGGCGCCGGTATGGGTTCTGTTGTATGTCGTTGCCCGCGGCCAGCAAAAGCTCTCCGCGCAGAAAGTCTCCGCCGTGGGAGTAGCTTTGGCCGGCATCGCGTTGACCATAGGCATTGTTGGCGCAGAATCCGCGCAGCCGCTGCATCTCGACCGCTGGGGTCTTATCGCCGCGCTGATCGCCTCGTTCTCTTTCGCGTTCTACAACGTTGGCGGACATGGCCTTCTGGCTCGTTACGACCGCTGGCGCGTCCTGGTGTGGACCCTGATGTCCGCCGCCGTGTTCTGGTTGTTCTGGAATCCGCCGTGGAAAGTTGTCGCCGCACGCTACACGCCCGCGCAGTGGGGATTTCTATTCATCTTCTCCATGATTTCGGTGCTGGGATCGTTTTCTCTCTACTTCCTCGGTCTGCAACATCTCGAGCCCACCCGCGCCATCATCGCCAGTTGTCTGGAGCCGGTATTCTCCATCCTGCTGGCCGCCGCGTTCCTGGGAGAAGGTGTGCGTCCCGTCCAGATGCTGGGAATCGTTTTGGTTCTGTCGGCGATCGTCATCGTGCAGCTGCCCGGTCGAGGAGCCAGGGCACGAGAGGATACGGTCGTAGTCGAGCCAATCGAATGACGCGTATTCCCAAACAAGCTTTGTCATCCCGACCGGAGCAGGAGCACCAGCGACGGCGGAGCGGATAGACCTTGGATTGGCCGTTTCGCCGTCGCCAGCTGGTAGTTACTCCCGGTTACCTCGGTGCTTCGCTTGACACGGTTTTGACATACCAAGTGGCGATTCTTCGCTACGCTTCTAGCATCCGGGCAATTAGTTCGAGTCAGCTAGTTTGAGGTCAGCTTTATGAAAATCCGCTCCGCGATCTGTGTTCTCGCGTTTCTTGCTTCGTGCCTTACGCCATGTTTCGCGCACCACATGGCCGTCGTCGTTAACAAAGAAAATGCTGTCGAAAACGTCACTTCCGCTCACCTGGTGAGAATTATTCGAGGGGAAATCAAGAAGTGGCCCGACGGAAAGAACATCGTGCTTGTACTCCACAAAGACTCAGAAGGCGAAACCGAAACCTTGCAGCGGCTGAATAAAATGTCCGCCGCCGAGTGGAAGGGCTTTCTCACCGCTCACAAAGATTCGATCGTGTTCGTCGATACCGACGCCGACGTTCTCAAAGCAGTGCAGGCTGAGCCCGGCGCTGTCGGTCTGGTCGAAATGCATTCCGTCGACAGCAGCATTCGCGTCGTCATGGTCGACGGAAAGCTCCCGACTGAATCCGGGTATCTGCCTCACTAGGGCGAAGCACAGCAGGATAGGGCCCTCAGCTTGTAGCGCCAGCCCTCTGCAGCAAATGAAAATAGCGCCGCGCCTTCTTCACGTCGCGCGCAATCTGCTCCCGCAGAGCCTCGACTGACGGAAACTTGATTTCATCCCGCAAACGTTGCAGAAAACAGATCTCAACCTCAGTCTCGGGCGTCAACCCGATGGGATGGAAATTGAGCAAGTGCGTCTCAATGGCAAACAATTCCGCCCCAAAAGTCGGCCGGTTGCCCACATTCGTGACCGAATCGAAGCGCTCTGTTCCCACGCGCGTCCACGTGATATAGACGCCGTCCTTCGGCACCAACTCTTCGTAGCGCGCCAGATTGATAGTGGGCACCGTGTACTTCGATCCGTAGCCGCGCCCGCGTCCCGGCGTTCCAAGAATGCAAAACGGACGCGCCAGCAAGTGCCGCGCCCGGCTCACGCGCCCGGCGATCAGAAGCTTGCGAATCTGGCTGCTCGACACCGCCTCGCCGCGCAAAGTCATCTCGGGATAAACCTTCACCTCAAACCCCATCTCGCGTCCGAAATCTGCCAGCAAGTCAATGTCGCCCGCCGCCTTATGGCCGAAACGGAAATTAAATCCTTCATGCACTTCGCGCGCGTGCAGCTGCTTCTTCAGGATGCGCTCCGCAAACTGCCGCGGCGTCATGAGCGACAGATCACGCCCAAAAGGCAACAGCAGCACGGCGTCGATTCCAGTGCTTTCCAGCCAGCGCAGTTTCTCAGGAGTAGGAGTAAGTAACTTTAGTCCCAGCTCCGGCCGCAGGATGCGCGTTGGATGTGGCTCAAACGTAACTGCTACGGCCTTAGCTCCGGTAGCGCGGGCCCGCGCAACGATTTCCCGCAGTACATGCGCATGCGCGCGGTGCACTCCATCAAAATTCCCGACGCTGACCAGCGTGGGGCCGTAATCCGCCGGCACGTCTTCGAGTTTGTCAAAAATCTGCATGGGGACAGTGGTTAGCTGACTTGAATTCCGCGCGCGAATCTGGCCAGTGCCCACTGAGCGATGATCACGAGCCACTGATCTCAAACTCCAGCTTCATCCCGTCATGCGAAAGCCGCACATGCCGGGGCAAAGTGCTGTTCGTGGCCTCGTGCGCCAGATCATGGCAGATATGGGTGAAGAATGCCCGCTTCGGTTTCAGCCGCTCAACGATCGCCAGCGAATTCTTTACCGTCGAATGCGTGGGATGCGGCTTGTGCCGCAGAGCGTCCAGGAAAAGAATGTCCAACCCTTGCAGCTGATGCAGCGACGACTCCGGAATTTCGCTGTGATCGGTCAAATACGCGGCCGAGCCAAACCGGTATCCGTAGATCTGGGTTTCGCCATGAATCAGCACGACCGGATCGAAGCGCACTCCCAACACATCCACCGGTCCATCAATCGGGCGCAGTTCCAGCTGCGGCAGCCCGCCGAATTTATAGTTGTCCTCGAAAATGTAGCTGAACATGCGACGCAGGAAGGCCGCCGCATCGGGCCGCGCATAAAGCGGCAACTTCTCCGGCTTGTGCCGGTAGCTGAAGGGACGCAGGTCATCGATGCCCAGAATATGGTCGGCGTGCGTATGGGTGTAGAGCACGGCGTCGACCCGCGTAATATTCTCGCGTACGGCTTGCGTGTAAAAATCCGGAGTGGTATCGATGAGCACGACTTTGCCGTCATACTCGAGCATGATGGACGGCCGCGTCCGCCGGTCGTGCGGATCTCTCGAGTGACACACGGCGCAGTCGCATCCCAGCGTGGGCACGCCCATTGACGTCCCACTGCCCAGCACGGTCAAGGTCGCTTTCATCTTTCTCGGATTCCAGCTCGGCTTCCCGTTGATGTCCCCGTTCCAGAGATTGTGCCAGTCGCGGGACCCGGCTGCGGCGGCCGCGCCAGCGCGTTGGTCACTTCCACATACGCCATGCGCAGCTCATACAGACTGTTCTGCAGGAATCCCTCTTCCACCGAAGTGAGGTTGTTCTTGGTTTTTTCCCCGATCAGGCTCAGCGTGTCGATCGTCTGCCGTGCCCCAATCAGGTCGACTCGCGGCTGTTCGGCCTGTTGTCGCATTAATCCGAGCTGCATCATGGCCGTCATGTAAAGTGAGGCCAGAAAACGCTCAAACGTAATCTCGAAATCCTTGGCGGAATGCCCGCTGAGTTCGACCTGGGCGTCGAGATCCTTCGAAGACTGCTTGTAAGCGGCTGCCTGCGCATCCTGGTCCGCGCTGGTGGGCGGCGGAGGCATTTCCCGGTCAATTTCCCCGCTTGGCGCCGCGCCCTCTGCTGCCAGAGGGGCTGCAGGCTTTTCCGCAGCACGAGCCTCCTTCGCCTCGGCTGGCGTCACTTTCGGCGCCTCCGATTTCGCCGCCGCTTCCTGATGCGTTTCCTCGGTCACCCCGCCGCGCAACTCGCCCTCGGAAGTGAACAGCCTTCGGTCCGTTACCTTAAATCCAGATTGTTCGTGTTTCTTTTCAGCCATACATCCTTTCCTCATCAAAAAATCTTCTCATCATGCCGGATGGTTTTCCAGGCTCAGTGACTGATTCGAGTTCGCGTCCGGCAACAACATGTCATCTCTCACCGGCAACGGAACCACGGTTGCCTGTGCCGAGCCGATGGTCACCGCACGTCCCGGTACGCCCACTTCACGCCGGATGTATCCCAGCGCCACCGTTTTCTCTCCGTTCGCCAACAGAAGGGAAGCGGCGCTGGTAATCTCTCCGACTTCTTTTTCCCCAGCGACAATCTTGCTGCCCGAGGCGATCTGCCCCGCGCCGTCGGCGACAAATCCCGTGAACTTGCGATGCACCGCTCCGCGCGACCGAATCCGTTCGACGATCTCCTGCCCTACGTAGCATCCCTTGTTGAAATTCAACGCGCGGGCCTGTTCCGTCTCCTGCGGCAGATCGCGCTCGCGGATGTCCACGCCATACCGCGGAATGCCGGACACGATGCGCTGCATCTCCAGCGCCTCAGAACCTACAGGATCAGCCCCGGCCGCCAGAAAAGCATCCCACAGTTGCCGAACGGCCCCCGGCGCGAGCCAAATCTCATAAGAAATGTGCTCCGCGTCTTCGCCCCGCACCAGCGCGCACTCCGTACCTTGCCACACCACGGATTGCATCTGCAAAGCTTGCAGCTCGGGAATCTCGAATCCAGCCGCCGCCAGAACATCGCGAGATTTCGGCCCAGCAATCCCCAGCGCCGTAAGTTGCTCACCGAGGTTTCCGACCTCAACGTCATCCATGATGATGTAGTGGTCAAACGTTGCCAGAATCTTTTCCGCTTGCCCGCAGTCAGTGTCAACCATGATCCATTCACCGCGATTGTAAGCATAAAGGTCTGCGAGTATGTGCCCTTGCGGATTCAGCAAGAAAGCGTACACACCCCGATCCACAGCGAGGTCGCGGATATTGTTAGTAACCATCCCATTCAACCAGCGCACGCGATCGCTGCCTGTAAGCGAGATCTTGACCCGGTAACCGAGATCATAAACGCCACAACCGCGACGCAAAGCCGCGAACTCCGCGTGCGGATCGCCGAAGCGCGCCGCCGTCGTCGCCCCGCGATATTCGCCGGCGCCCACCGAGCCTAATCCCTCGCCATGAATTTGAAGTGCCGTCTGCCCCATAAGCTGTCGTTGGATGAGCTAGTTCGATTATAGCGATTGTGTTAACTTTCCTGCCGTGGACTCACAAACGGATACAAAGGAACCCAAAAAGAAACGCATCGCCGTCATCCCCGGAGACGGCATCGGCCAGGAAGTCATCCCCCAGGCCGTAAAGGTCATCCAAGCCTCCGGCGCCCCAGTTGAGTTGAGCGATTTCGACTGGGGCGCCGATCGTTACCTGCGCGACGGCATCACAGTTCCCCCCGACGGCTTCGCCATGCTCGCCCGTGACTTCGACGCGATCCTAGTCGGCGCGTTCGGCGACCCAAGAGTCAAAACCAACATTCATGCCAAAGAGATCCTGCTCGGCATGCGCTTCAAGATGGATCTCTACGCGAATGTTCGGCCAGTCTGCCTGCTCGATGCGGCGTTGTGTCCACTGAAAAGAGTCGAGCCGAAAGATATCGACTTCGTCGTCGTTCGCGAGAACACAGAGGGCGTTTACACCGATGCCGGCGGCGTTTTCAAGCAAGGCACGCCCGACGAGATCGCGACGCAGGAGGACATCAACACGCGCAAAGGCGTCGAGCGCATCATCCGCTACGCCTTCCAGTATTGCGAACGTCACACCAAACTCGACGGCTCACCCCGCAACAAAGTGCTGATGTGCGACAAATCGAACGCTATGACCCACGCCGGAGGCCTCTGGCAGCGCGTGTTCAAGGAAGTCAGTGGCGAATATCCACAAATCACGGCACAGCACATGTACGTGGACGCGCTCTGCATGCAGATGGTGCGCGACCCGCGCCAGTTCGACGTGATCGTAACCAATAATATGTTCGGCGACATCATCACCGACCTAGCAGCCGGACTGCAGGGCGGCCTGGGAATGGCCGCCAGTGGCAACATTCATCCCGGCAAAACGTCAATGTTCGAACCGGTCCACGGCTCCGCCCCGCCCATCGCAGGCAAGAACATGGCCAATCCCTTCGGCGCGATCCTGACTGCCGCGATGATGCTTGCGCACTTGGGCCTACCGAAAGAAGCGGAAAAGATCGAAGCCGCAGTCCTCGAAGCCGTCCGCCAAAAAAAGACCACGCAAGACATCGGCGGCCCGCTAGGAACGCGGGAAGCCGGCGAGTGGGTGGCGAACTTCGTCAGCCGTGCCTGACCTGCCAGGACTTGTCATCCTGAGCGAAGCATTACGATTCGCGAACGCGAATCGTAATGCGTAGTCGAAGGATCCCTATATCTTCTCCGCGGTACAGATCCCCGCGCGAATCCCTTCCCGCAGCCCCGCTCGTTTCCGAGCGAACCCCTTGACGAGCATCCGGCGGCCATCATCCACAAGGGATCCTTCGACTTCGCGGGAAGTGCGCTTCGCGCACTTCCCCCTCCGCTCAGG
>Ga0302324_100000855_pt1 | contig 76805 bp, 65 predicted proteins | sample Palsa_T0_1_FD_201949 | JGI IMG/M metagenome (GOLD analysis project Ga0302324, IMG submission 201949) | Peat permafrost microbial communities from Stordalen Mire near Abisko, Sweden - Palsa_T0_1 | ecosystem: Environmental > Terrestrial > Soil > Palsa > Peat permafrost | place: Sweden: Abisko...
ACTCGACGCGGCGGTCATCATGGCGAATATGCGTCAAGTGATTCGCGGCATCGCCCACGTGCACACCGATCCCGCGATGATCTTGGAAGCCGCCGACCGGGTGCTGCGCGCGGAGCACCCCGACCGCTTCGTGACGGCGTTCGTCGCGTTATTCGATCCGATGTACCGTTCGCTCACCTACGCGACCGCCGGGCACAATCGTCCGCTCGTGCGCCGCCCCGACGGCACGATCGCCGAGCTCGGCGGCTACGGCTTGCCGCTGGGTCTGCGGATCCGCGGCGACGCGCACCATACGACGCTGCTGGTAGAACCCGGATCGCTGTTCGTGCTCTACACCGACGGCCTCGTCGAGTCGACCCACGATGCGGAGGCCGGCGAACGGCGGCTGCGCGCGGTAATCGAGGATTCCGCTGCCCGCGGCAACGGGATGCTCGCGCGATCGATCTACGACGGCGTTCTCGTGAACGGTTCGCGCGACGACGTTGCGATCCTCACGATGTACGTCGACACGCCGGCGGCGCAAAGCCTCGTGCCCGAAGCGATCGGACGCTGGAAATTCGACAGCGCCGATCCCACCGCTGCCGGAGAAACGCGCGCACGGATCCACGAAATGCTCGAGCGCCGCGGCGTTCGCAAGGCCGAATGCGTAGCGGCCGAAGTCGTTTTCAGCGAGCTGCTGGGTAACGTCGTGCGCTATGCGCCGGGGACGGTCGAGGTACTGCTGGATTTTACGAACGCAACGCCGGTGCTCCACGTTCTCGACGAAGGGACGGGCTTTTCGCGCTTTCCCGAACTGCCGCGGAATCTCTACAGCGAAAGCGGGCGCGGTCTGTATATCATTGCGACGCTCTCGGAAGAATTCACCGTCGCCCGCCGCCCCGGGAGAGGCAGCCACGCGCGCGCCGTACTCGCAACCAATGCTGCCCGCCGCCGCTTACACAACGGCTGATTCGAGCGCGGAGCGTACCGCGCGAACGCCGGCCGCCAGCCGCGCGAATTCGAGCAAATCGATCGCTTGATCCGCATCGCAGAGCGCCTGCGAGGGCTGCGGATGCGCCTCGACGATGGCGCCGTCGAGCCCGGCAGCCGCGGCCGCGAGCGTCAGCGGCGCGACGAGCGTCCGGCGGCCGCTCGCATGCGAGGGATCGAGGATCACGGGCAAATGCGTGAGTTCGCGCAGACGCAGGGCGCCGCCGATATCGCACACGTTGCGCGTGTGCGGATCGAATCCGCGGATGCCGCGTTCGCAAAGCACGACGCGCGGATTTCCCTCGAGCAAGATGTATTCGGCCGCGAGCAAGAGTTCGTCGAGCGTCGCGGAGGGGCCGCGTTTGAGCAAGACCGGCATGCCCGTGGCCGCCGCTGCGCGCAGCAGCGGCACGTTTTGCATGTTGCGCGCACCGATCTGGATCATATCCGCAAATTCGCTCACGAGGCCGACGTGTGAAACGGCGAGGGCCTCGACGACGACCGGCAGGCCCGCTCGTGCTCCGGCTCCAGCGATGAGCGGCAGACCATCGTCTCCCAGACCCTGAAAATCGTAGGGCGACGTCCGCGGCTTGTAGGCGCCGCCCCGCAGCATCGCGCCGCCGGCCGCAGCGATTCCCTCGGCCGCCCGTTCTATCTGCTCGACGCTTTCGATCGAGCAGGGGCCGCCGATCAGCGTGAAGCCTCCCGCGCCGAACGTTGCGGTGCCGGCCCGGACGACGGTCGTTCGATCGTGGATTCGTTGGGCGAGACGGTAGGCGGCAGACATTTTAAAACTCCTTTGAGATCGGGGCGGCGTGCCCCCCGATGGCCCCCAACGGCGCACTCGCGCCGTCAAGATCGGGGCGGCGTGCCCCCCGATGGCCCCCAACGGCGCACTCGCGCCGTCAAGATCGGGGCGGCGTGCCCCCCGATGGCCCCCGACGGCGCACTCGCGCCGTGTTGAAGATCGGGGCGGCGTGCCCCCCGATGGCCCCCAACGGCGCACTCGCGCCGTGTGTAAAGAAACAAAAAAGCCGCCCGGTGAGGGCGGCTCGTACGAACAATCGATGTTCGGGCGCGCGCTTATCTCACCGGCACGGATCGTGCTGCAAAAAACCAATACCAGTAAGCGAAGGTGGCGATCGACATCGTGGTCCCACGGTAGCATTGCGCGTGCAAGGCTGTCAATCCACAAAGCCGTATGATGCAGGGATGCCTCCGTTGCCGCGCGCTCTGGCCGTCATCGCGCTCGTCCTATCGTGCAACAGTTGTGCTTCCGATGGCCGGGCCCGCGCTGCGGCGGAGCTCGACGGTTCTCCGCCCATCGGCGCCGTCGCGGGAGCGCCCGCGGACGACTGGACCACCTTCGCGCACGACCAGCTGCGTTCGGGATACCAGCCGCAATCGACCGGCATCTCGAAACGCAACGTCGCGTTGCTGCGCTTGCGCTGGCGCTACGAAACGGGAGAGAGCATCCAGGCCAGTCCGCTCGTAGCCGGCGGCCGCGTCTACGTGGAAACCTCGAACGGCAACGTCATCGCGCTCGACGCGCGGAGCGGGAAGATCGTGTGGCAGCGCGCCACGGCTGCCGTGATCGCCATGACGCCGGCGCTCGCCGACGGTTTGCTCTTCATCGGCGATCATCGTGCGGGCGGAGCGTTCATGGCGCTCGATGCACGCACCGGCAGCACGGTCTGGCAGACGCCCTTCCCGGGCGGTGTGCGCAGCGAGCCCGTCATCGCAAACGGCGTCGTGTACGAAGGCGAGACCGGCGGCGATGCGCCGGCCTGCAGCCACGGCGGCGTGCACGCGCTCGACGAACGCACGGGCAAAACGCGTTGGATCTGGTACGTCGACGAGCATCCGCACGAAGGCGGCTCCGTCTGGTCGCCGCTCGGATACCGCGCGGGGCGCATCCTGTTCGGAACCGGCAACGCTTGTGAAGCCGGCGTAGCGAATGCGGATGCGGTCGTGGAACTCGATACGTCCGGGAAGCCGACGTGGTCGTTCGCGACGGCAAAATCGCTCGCCGATAGCGATGTCGGCGGCGGAATCCTGATCCTGCACGGTCAGGCGATCGTCACGGGTAAGGGCGGCCAACTCTACGACATCGAAGAGAAAACGGGAAGGGTGAACTGGTCGACGCCGCTTGCAAGCGCGCGCGGCTACGGCGGCATCGGAACCCCGTCAAGCGACGGCACGATGCTGGTCGCAAGCGCCGGCTACACGAGCGATCCGACGACGACGAAGGCACCCGGCGGCGCGCTCTACGGCCTCGATACCAAGGGCGACATCGTCTGGACGGTACGCGCGAACCATCCGATCAGCGGAAGCGCCTCGATCAACGACGGGGTCGTCTACACGCCGCTCGACCGGTCGTTTGTCGCACTCGACCTCGCGACGGGCGCCACGCTCTGGCAGTATGCGAACGGACGTCTGGGCTATGCGTCACCCGCCGTCGTGCCGAGCGGCGTGTACTTTGCGAATACCGGCGGTCAAGTCTTCGCGTTCGGATTGCCGCATCGCCATGCCTAAGGGAACGCCTGGGCCTCCGCTGCGGATCGGCTCGCTGCATTACGCGTGGATCGTCGCCGCGACTGCGTTCGTGGTGTTGATCGTCGTGGCGGGCATCCGCGCGACGCCGGGCGTGCTGATGCTGCCGATCGAACACGAAATGGGCTGGAGCGCCGAGACCATCTCGCTTGCCGCCGCGATCAACCTCGTGCTCTTCGGCACGATCGGCCCATTCGCAGCAGCCCTCATCCAAACGTTCGGCCTGCGGCGCACGATGGTGCTGGGGCTCTCGATTGCAGCCGGCGGCGTCTACGCAGCGGGCTTCTCGCGCGAACCGTGGGAACTCGTGCTTACGTGGGGCGTCATTGCTGGCACGGGCCTCGGCATGCTCGCGCTGGTGCTGGCCGCGAGCGTCGCCAACCGTTGGTTCGTCGAACGCCGCGGCCTCGTAACCGGCGCGCTGACGGCAGCTACGGCGACCGGCCAGCTGATCTTTCTGCCGTTGCTTGCAAATATTGCCGAGCATTTCGGTTGGCGGCACGCGACGTGGACCGTCGCTACGGCTGCGCTCGTTGCGATCGTGCCCGTCGTACTGCTCATTCGCGACCGGCCGGAGAGCATCGGTATTTCAGCCTACGGGGCAACGGGCGAAACCGCCGTGATCGCACCGAGCGTTTCAAATCCGGTCGCCCTTGCGCTCGGAACGCTCGCGGTCGCCTCGAAATCCCCGGCCTTCTGGCTGCTCTCCGGCACGTTCTTTATTTGCGGAGCGAGCACGAACGGATTGATCGGCACGCACTTTATTCCGGCGTGCGGCGATCACGGCATTCCCGAGGTGCGGGCCGCGACGCTGCTCGCGGCCATGGGTGTGTTCGATCTGATCGGCACCACGGCATCCGGGTGGCTTTCCGACCGGTTCGATAATCGCATCCTGCTCTTCACGTACTACGGCCTGCGCGGAATCTCGCTGTTGTTCTTACCTGCGGCGCTCGATGCGTCGTTCGCAGGCCTGTCGTTCTTTGCGGTCTTCTACGGACTCGATTGGATCGCAACCGTTCCGCCCACCGTTCGCCTCGCAACGCAGGCCTTCGGTCGCGATCGCGGACCGATCGTGTACGGCTGGATCGGCGCGGCGCATCAGCTAGGCGCCGGATGCGTCGCATTTTTCGCAGGCGCCCTGCGAACGAATTTCGGCTCGTATGCGCCGGCTTTCGAGATCTCCGGATTGTTGTGCATCGCCGCAGCCTTCGGAATTCTCGCGTTGCGTCCCAACGCACCGCGGCTCGTCCCGGAACCGGTGTGAGGGGCCTCTCGTCGCCCCGGACGTTTTCGATCGCAATCGCGGTGCTGCTCGTTGCGGTCGCGATCGGAATCCTCTTGAAAACCCGCGCCGATTTTCATCGCGCCCCGCTCTATGCCGGCACGCCGGTCGTGCCGCCGAAATTCGCGCCCGATGCGGTGCTCACGAATCAAGACGGCCGGCCGGCGCACGTCTTCGGCGCGGCTGCGCCGGCCACGTTTCTCTTCTTCGGCTACACGCACTGCCCCGACGCATGCTCGCTCGCGCTCGCATCGCTCGGACGCGCCTACCGGATGCTGCCTCCCGCGCTGGCCGCCCGCATCCGCATCGTCTTCGTGAGCGTCGACCCCGAGCGCGACGTGCCCGCCGTTATGAAGCGCTACGTCGCTGCCTTCGACGCACCCATCGCGGGTCTCACCGGAAGCCGCGCGCAACTCAAGCCCGTCTGGGACGACTACGGCGTAACGGTCGATCCGTCGAGCAAAGAAATCTCGCACGGCGATGCCATCTACGCGATCGACGCCACGCAGCACGTGATCCTCATCTATCCGCCGGAGGTGCAGGCGCGCGATCTCGCAAGCGACGCGGCGAAGATGCTCTCGCCCTAACGATGCGCGCTACGGGAGTAACGGTTCCGGAGCCGCGCTCGACGGGCTCGCGCAAGCGAACGAGACGCCCGTCACGAACGAATTCGTGTATCACTCGATCACCGACGAACTCTAGTGCCGGCTCAGACCGACGCTTTCGCCGTCGTCTCTAAGACGCTAGTGAGATAGTTTGCGGCGTGCAGCTTAACGACGATCGCTTCGAGATCTTCGGGCGAGCGCGTTTCGAAGGTGATATCGAGCTCCGCATTTTTCGACGAGACGTCGTGGAAGTGGCGCTGGTGCGTAACGTCGAGGATGTTCGCGCCGCATTCACCGATCAGGCGGGCAACGTCGGCAAGAACGCCCGGCTTGTCGTCGATTTCGACCCGCATACGAACCACGCGTCCTTCGCGCAGGCGCACGCGCGCGATCACGTTTGCAAGTAAACCCGTATCGATGTTGCCACCGCAAATCGGCATCCCTACACGACGGCCGGCAAACCGTTCGGGATGATCGAGCAGGGCCGCAAGCGGCGCCGCGCCGGCGCCTTCGGCAACGAGTTTTTCTTCTTCGATCAGCAGATGCACCGCGCGTTCGAGCGATTGTTCCGAAACCAGGATCACATCGTCGACGAGTTCGCGCGCGATCGCGAGCGGAATCTCTCCGATCGATTTCACCGCGATGCCTTCGGCCACGGTAAGGCCGCCGTGGACCGGCGGTAACCCGTTGAGGATCTGATAGAACGACGGATACAATTGCGTCTGAACGCCGATGATCTCGATCGAAGGGCGCAACGCTTTGGCCGCGATCGCCATTCCCGAAATGAGACCACCGCCGCCGATCGGCACGAGCAGCACGTCGAGATCGGGAACCTCCTGCAAAAACTCGAGGCCGCACGTTCCTTGGCCCGCAACGATGCGCACGTCGTCGTAGGGATGCACGAGCGTTAGCCCTTCCGCATCGGCGATTTCGCGTGCGCGAACGCCCGCCTCCGCGAGCCCCTCGCCCGCAAGCACGATGCGTGCGCCGAATTGTTGCGTCCGCCGCACCTTCGTAAACGGCGTCGCTTCGGGCATCACGATTACCGAGGGTATTCCCAGACGTGCCGACTGATAAGCAACCGCTTGCGCGTGGTTACCCGCCGACATCGCAATCACGCCTCGCGCGCGCTCGCGCTGCCCGAGCTGGAGCAAGAAATTCGCCGCCCCGCGATCTTTGAACGACGAGGTTCTCTGTCGCGTTTCGAGCTTGAGCGTCACGCGCGCACCCGATTTCTCGGATAGCGCCGCGGCCGAAAACGCCGGCGTCCGCACGGTGCACTCCGCAATCCGCTCCGCGGCAGCCTCGATATCGGAAAACGAAACCGGCAATCCCACCAGCCTCTCGTACGACACCCGCCGGGCGATTCCGCGCCGCCCGGCGCTCGAAGTACCCGATCGCGCGGAACCGGAGGGTCGCGTCCGGCTAGCGATCAGAGTAAGAAGCCGACGCCGTCGGTGACAAAATGGGCGATCATGGTACAAGCGAGATCGCGCAGATGGATCCAGCCCCAAGAACTCAGAAGTGCGAAGGTGAACGCGACGAGCACGAGCGCGACGCCTACCCGATGGCGCGAAGCTTGAGAATGGATTGGACGCGCGTACGATAGCGCCGGCTGACCCGCAGTTGCGTGCCGTCGTCGAGGACGACGTCGTACTCTCCACTCTCGCTCAGCTGCAAACCCGAAACTCGCTCGAGCCGCACGATGGTCGACCGGTGGATGCGACAGAACGTCGCGGGGTCGAGCTCTCGCTCGAGGTCCGCGATGCTGCGTCGCACCAGATGTGTCTTTGCTCCGGCGTGCAGGCGAGCGTAGTAATCCGCCGCCTCGATCCAATCGATGTGGGCGATTCGAACGAAGGTAACGGCGCCCGCGTTCTTCACGACGAGAAAATCTCTCGTTGCCGGCACGCTCTTGCCGCGTACGAGTCGTTCTTTTGCGCGCTCGAGGGCGACCGAGAATCGGGCATCGTCGAAAGGTTTGAGCAAATAGTCGAGCGCTCCGACTTCGAACGCCCGCAGCGCATATCGATCGTAGGCCGTAACGAACACGATCGCGCGCGGAAGATCCGCGCCGAGCATTTCGAGAACGTCGAATCCGTCGCACTCCGGCATCTCGACATCGAGAAACACGAGGTCCGGTTTACAAGTACGGATGGCTTCGAGCGCCTCGACGCCGCCCGTGCATTCGCGAACGATCTCGATTTCGGCATCGCGGCCGAGCAACGTCGTGACGTTGCTGCGCGAGAGAGGTTCGTCGTCCACGACGACGGCGCGAATACTCACTGCGCTTCGGGGTAGCCGCGGAACGGCAGAGAAACGACCACCTCTACGCCGCCGCCGTCCCGATCGCTCATCTGCAATGCGAAGGCCTCGCCGTACAGCGCCTGCAGGCGCGTGCGCACGTTCGTGATCCCGATCCCGCGCTCGCCCGTCTGCCAGCCGGCGGCCAAGCCCGGGCCATCGTTCGAAACGCATAGCGTCAGCGTTCCGTTTCTGCGCGACGCTGCGATGCGAATCTCACCTCCCTGCGCGCGCTGTGCGATGCCGTGCTTCACTGCGTTTTCCACGAGCGGCTGCAGGATCAGATTGGGCACCGCCGCCGGATACAGGTCGCTCGGAATTTCGATGCACAATTGCAACCGGTCGCCAAAACGCACGCGCGCAATATCGAGATAGGTTTGGACGAACTCCATCTCTTCCCGGAGCGAAACTTCTTGGCGCGCCGAATCCGCAACGGTCCGGCGCAAGAACTCGCTCAACCGCGCAATCGTGCTCACGGCTTCATCGCTGCGCCCTTCCCGCACGAGTCCAGCGATCGCGTTGAAGGTATTAAAAAGAAAATGCGGTTCGATCTGGCGCCGCAGCGCGTCGAGCTGCGCCTGCGAGAGCGTTTCGCTCAAACGCGCGCTCTCGACGCGGGCAAGGGCGAGACGGTCTCTCGATTCCACCGCATACCCGAGTGCGAGAACCCCGACATACACGATGATCGCCGAGAGAATGCCGTTATAGAATCTATAGAGCGCGAGCGCCACGAATTGCGGGGCCGGCGACTGACCGTACGGATTGAAGACGATCTCGAGCCAGGCTCCCCAAAGGCTGCATACCAGTGCGATTGCGGCACAGGCAACCACGTGCGCCGGCCAGCGGCGGCCGAGACGCAGGATCGGAATCGTAGCCAGAGCCCAGGGAACCCAGCCAAACACGGTTACCACAAAGAGCTTGGGCCAGGCATGGTGCATGCCTTCCGATTGCATGACGAAGATCGTCTGCATCGCATCGAAGAGCCCGAGCCCAAGCCACCCCGCTGCAATCCACAGCCAGCGCCGGGAACCTGAGCGCTCGGGGATCGTCACCATCGAGTTCGTATTCTACGTCTCGCTTCGAGAAATTCAAAGCAAATGCAGCGAATGACCGCAGTCGTGCAGCGAGCGGTATCGTGGCCTCACCACAAACCTGAGATACTGCATCCATGAAAATGCCGTGGTGGATTGCCCTCGTCCTCGCAGCCCTGCTCGGTACCAGCCTCGCAACCGCGCCCGCCGCCCGGTCGGAGGGGACATCGAGCGCGACATCGCTCGACTACCTTCCCGACGGCCGCGCCATCCCGCCGAAAGACTATCGCACCTGGCCGTTCCTAACGTCGGGCCTCGACATGAATTATTCCGACGGCGCCGCAACGATGGACCAGCACATGTTCAACAACGTCTTCGTGAACCCCGAAGCCCTGCGCATCTTCCAAACAACCGGAACCTGGCCCGACGGAACCATCCTCGCTACCGAAAACCGCGAGGGCAGCACTCACGGCTCCATCAACAAATCCGGCCAATTCCAAGTCGGCAACGTGATGGGCCTCGAACTCCACGTCAAAGACACGAAGCGCTTCCAGGGCGGCTGGGCCTTTTTCGCATTCTCCGGCAACGACCCGGCCGGCCAAATCCCCACAACCGCCTCGTGCTATTCCTGCCACCAATCCCACGCCGCCGTCGACACAACGTTCGTCCAGTTTTACCCCACGCTCATCGGAATAGCCACCGCCAAGAAAACCCTGAGCCCCGCCTACATCCGCGAAACCTCCCAGTCCTCGCCAAGCCCCTAGCGCAACGCCACAAATCTCGACCGCGCAGCTCCGCTGCGCACGCGCGCAGGGGCGGGGTCAAGCCCCGCAGCGCGCGAGGCGGCCCCCCCATGGACAGGCGCGGGAGTCCGCGCCGGGGGGCTTGAGGGGTTCACCCCCCATTTCTACGGCCTAGCTAGTTCTCGCCCCCAAATCTCGACCGCGCAGCTCCGCTGCGCACGCGCGCAGGGGCGGGGTCAAGCCCCGCAGCGCGCGAGGCGCCCCCCCATGGACAGGCGCGGGAGTCCGCGCCGGGGGGTTTGCGATGTTCACCCCCATTTCTACGGCCTAGCTAGTTCTCGCCCCCAAATCTCGACCGCGCAGCTCCGCTGCGCACGCGCGCAGGGGCGGGGTCAAGCCCCGCAGCGCGCGAGGCGCCCCCCCCATGGACAGGCGCGGGAGTCCGCGCCGGGGGGCTTGGGGGGTTCACCCCCCATTTCTACGGTATCTGCCGTTTACAGGTCGCGCCGCTGAACGTTTCCCAGTTCCCGTGATTTTGCGCTTCATAGTCGCTGCGATAGGCATCGGGGCCGAGGCTCGTGTACACGAGCCGCACCACGCGGTGCGGATCGGCATCGGATTCGATGCCTTTAAATGACCACGTCGCCCCGTCCCAGACCGGTGCAGTCGCAAGGTAGGCGCCCTTCTGCATCGACAATTTCCAGACGCCATGCCCCTGGTCGAATTCGAAGGACGTATCCAGTTCGACGGGAGGCCGTTTCGGAAGGCGCAGCATCGTCTTCTCTTCGATGTGGGTCCGGTCGGTCAGCCGGTACACGCTCGTCGCCGACGTATTCGCGAGCGTTTCGCATTTCCAAACGCCGCCCGGAAGCGAATATGCGCCGTCGATCGGAAGCGAACTCGCCGGCAGGTGCGTCGCGACGGGCGCGGTTGCCGGACGTTCGAGGACGGGCGCCGCAGCGGGCTCCACTACGGGCATTACGGGCGGCTGACTCGGCGAGGCCGCTGCGCCCTGCGCATTAGCGAACGGAGATGCAACGTTCGTCGCCGAGGGAGACGGCACGGGGACCTTTTGAGAACGTGGTTGCGCCGATGCGACATTCGTACCGAACGCCAAAACGGCGACCATCATGGTGATGGATCGCTGCATACCTACTTACATCGATGTGGAAAAACGCGTTTCCTTTGCATCCGGGAGCACACTCGAATCACGGCGCTCGAGCCATGCACGCACCGCAGCTCGTTTCCGCGCAAGAAACGCCATGTACCCCCCGGAAAGCAAGAATTCTTTACGAAGCGGATCGAGTTCGAACCTCAAGGTCGACCCGTCCGGCAGCGTAACCGCCTCAGCCTCGAGATCGATTTCGAGCGATTTGGCTTCGAGCAGGCGCGCGATGTGCGCGTCCTCGATTACGATGGGCGCGATCCCGTTGTTGTAGGCGTTCTCAAAAAAGATCCGCGCGAAGCTCGGCGCGATGACCGCCCGAAAGCCGCGATCTGCGAGCGACCAGGCTGCGTGCTCGCGCGAACTGCCGCAGCCGAAATTCTCCCTTGCGACCACGATCGAAGCATCCGGATGCGCCGCAAGCAATTCCGGGCCGCCCGTCATTCCGGTGAAAAGATGCTTGCCGAGCCCGGTCGTTTCGATGCCGGTAAGATAGTGCGCCGGAATGATCTGATCCGTATCCACGTTCGCGCGATCGAGCGGCAGCACGTTGCCCCGAACGTTCATTCTGAGATCGGGGCGGCGTGCCCCCCGATGGCCCCCAACGGCGCACTCGCGCCGTGTTGAAAGATCGGGGCGGCGTGCCCCCCGATGGCCCCCAACGGCGCACTCGCTTCTTTTGAGATCGGGGCGGCGTGCCCCCCGATGGCCCCCAACGGCGCACTCGCGCCGTGTTGAAAGATCGGGGCGGCGTGCCCCCCGATGGCCCCCAACGGCGCACTTGCGCCGTGTTGAAAGATTTCGCTGGGTGAGGCGATGCGGCCGAGAATGGCGCTTGCCGCGACGACTGCGGGCGAGGCCAGATGCACGCGACCGCCCGTTCCCATGCGGCCCGGAAAATTGCGGTTGGTCGACGAGATGCAGCGCGCGCCGGGCGCGAGCACGCCCATCGACATTCCTAGACACGGACCGCACGACGAGTGCGTCCAGAGCGCTCCGGCATCTTGAAAGACGTCGTGCAAACCTTCGCGTTCGGCGGCGCGCTTCACGGCCTGCGAACCCGGCGTCACGATCGTCGGTATGCTCACCGTATGTCCGCGCAATACCTCGGCGGCCGCGCGAAGATCGGAGATGCGCGAGTTCGTGCACGAGCCTATGAAGGCTTGATCGAGTTCGATCGTGCGCAACGCGCGCCCGGGCTCCAGATCCATGTAGCGCAGCGACGCGGCATCGGCATCCGCGGGAACGACGCCGTCGATCGGCACGGATTCGCCGGGATTCGTGCCCCACGAAACCATCGGCCGCAGCGCGCTCACGTCGATCGCGATTTCGCGATCGTAGGCGGCGCCGGCATCGGGACGCAGCGCCCGCCATGCATCGACCTTGGCTTCGAAGGCGTCGCCCGTAGGCTGATTCTCGCGGCCGCGAAGATACGAAAACGTCGTTTCGTCGGGCGGCACCATGCCGGTCGTCGCGCCCGCTTCGATCGCCATGTTGCAGAGCGTCATGCGCTCGTCCATCGACATCGAAGCCAACGCCTCGCCCGCATACTCGAGCACGTAGCCCGTGCCGCCTTTGAAGCCGAGCGTGCCGACGACCGTGAGCGCTAAATCTTTCGCCGTTGCGCCCTGCTGCAGATGCCCGGTAAGCGTGATGCGCATGACCTTCGGGCGCGCGAGCACGAGACACTGAGCGAGCATCGCACCCCCTTGGGCCGTCGAGCCGACGCCGAGCGCGAACGCGCCGAATGCGCCGAGCGTGCACGTATGGCTATCGCCGCACGCGAGCGTCATGCCCGGTTCGACGTAGCCGCGCTCCGGTGCGACGACGTGGCAGATGCCGTTGGATCCGATATCGTAAAGCGCGATGCCGTGCCGCTTCGCCCAATCCCGCAGCACTTTGGCTTGAATCGCCGTTTCCATATCTTTGGCGGGCGAGACGTGATCGTTGATCGCGACGATGCGCTTTGGATCGAAGAGAACGTCGTCGTAGCGGCGCTCGATTTCGAGCGCGCCCTGCGGCGTCGTGATTTCGTGCGCGACGACGCGATCCACGAAGACCAGTGCATTTCCGCCGGGCAGCGCCTCTACTTCGTGCGCGTCCCAGACCTTTTCAAACAGCGATTTCGGCACTACTACCCTCTTTCAAATCGGGGCGGGGTCCCCCCCGATGGCCGCCTGGCCCGGACTCCCGGGCCATCTCCGCAGGATCCGGCCGCGGCACGGCGTCCGAGCCGCGCATCCCGCTGCAGCGCAGGCCGTCGAGCCGGACCGCACGATTGACGGCGGAGATAATGGCGCGCAGCGACGCCGTAACGATACTGCGATCGCGGCCGGCGCCGAAATGGGTGCGTCCCGCTACCTGCGCTTCCACGTATGCAACTGCGGCAGCATCGGCACCGCTGCCGATCGCGTGCTCGTGATAATCGCGAACCGAAAGCTCGACGACCAGGTCGCGGCGCAGCGCATCGACGAACGCGTCGATCGGGCCCGTGCCCGTTCCCCAGAGCGTGCGAATGCCGCCGCGTTCGGCGACCGTCGCTTCGAGTACGACCTTTCCGTTGCCGTCGTCGGCGAGATGATAGTCGACGAGCGCGAAGGGCGTCCCGGTCGTGAGATATTCGCGCTCGAACGCCGCCGAGATTTCGAGCGGCGCGATTTCGCCGCCCGTCGCTTCGGAAAGAGACTGCACGGCCTTCGAAAATTCGATCTGCATCGCGCGCGGAAGGTCGAAGCCGTAATCGTGATTGAGGACGTAGGCCACGCCACCCTTACCCGACTGGCTGTTGATGCGGATGACCGCTTCGTACTCGCGCCCGACGTCGGCGGGATCGATCGGTAAGTACGGCACTTCCCACAGCACGTCACCGCGCTCTTCGCGCGCCGCGAGGCCCTTCTTGATCGCATCCTGATGCGATCCGGAGAACGCCGTGAACACGAGTTCGCCGCCGTACGGATGCCGCGCGTGCACCGGGAGCCGGTTGCAGTATTCCACCGCGGCAACGATTTCCGGAAGGTTCGAGAAATCGAGCCCGGGATCGACGCCTTGCGTGACCAAATTGAGTGCCAGGGTAACCACGTCCACGTTGCCCGTGCGCTCGCCGTTGCCGAACAGCGTGCCCTCCACGCGGTCGGCGCCGGCCATCAAGCCGAGTTCCGCAGCGGCCACGGCCGTGCCGCGATCGTTGTGCGGATGCAGCGAAAGCACGAAGCAATCGCGATGGCGCAGGTTACGGTGGAACCACTCGATGCTATCTGCGTAGATGTTCGGCGTGGCCATCTCGACGGTCGCGGGGAGGTTGAGAATCATCTTGCGTTTGGGGCGGGGCTGCCACACGTCCATCACCGCTTCGCAGATCTCCGCGGCGAACTCGATCTCCGTGCCCGTAAAACTCTCCGGCGAGTACTCGAGCACGATCTGCGTTTCCGGGTAAGCCGCCGAAAGCTCGCCGATGCGCTTCACGGCGTCGGTCGCGATCTTTACGATGCCTTTGCAATCGAGACCGAACACCACGCGCCGCTGCAGGGTTGAGGTCGAGTTGTACACGTGGACGATCGCGCGCTTGGCGCCCGCGATTGAGGCAAAAGTGCGTTCGATTAGCTCGCCGCGCGCCTGCGTGAGCACCTGGATCGTCACGTCCTCGGGAATGGCGTCGGCTTCGATCAGCTGCCGCACGAAATCGAAATCGGGCTGCGACGAAGCGGGAAAGCCGACCTCGATCTCCTTGAACCCGAGCCGCACGAGCATCTCGAACATGCGCAGCTTGCGCTGCGGCCCCATCGGCTCCACGAGCGCCTGATTTCCGTCGCGCAGGTCGACGCTGCACCACGTGGGGGCGCGGTCGATCGTGCGCGCCGGCCAACGCCGGTCGTCCAGCGTAATCGGCGTGTAAGGTCGGTATTTATGGACCGGCATCGAGGCCATCGGAGTACCTGCTTCGGGATGGTTCGCAAAGTTCGGTGAGTGCGCTAAGTCAAAAAAACCGTCGCGATGTGCGACGGTCTCCCTTAGATGTACGGAGCGAACGGCGCCAATCGGTTACGTCGGAGACGTCCCGCTAAGGAGGAGTTCGGTCAAAATTTCAGGGTGCTTCATCTGCGGCGACGTTACCATGGCTGCCGCCGCGCCGTCAAGGCGTGCCATCGGGGCGCTCGGGATTTGACGCCGCAGCCGGCTAACGCCCCAAGCCTTCCCAAGAAAGCGAGAGCATGATGAGCCCGGGCGAGCTCGCCGCTATCGCTTCATTCTCATGGGGCCGATACTGTTCTTAGGTAAGCGAAACGGTCGAATCTGGTTTTCACATGATGAATGAAAACTTGTTCCAATGGCCGACGGGTTGACTTCTCTATGAGCCGCACGGTAAAACACTACACAGATGTCACGTTCACTTCTTCTCGTCGTCGTTACGCTTATTCGCGAACCACTGGTTCGGCGCAGGTAGTTTTCGCGACAACGACATGATGCGAAGCCTCCCGCCGAACCGGCGGGAGGTTGTTTTTTTCTAAGGAGCCCCTCGTGGTAGAACCGGCCCCAGCGACCGGAGCCCAGCTCGTCCTCGATATCCTCGCCGATGAAGGCGTGGAGGTCGTTTTCGGCTACCCCGGCGGGGCGAACATGCCGCTGTACGACGCGCTCTACGGAAATCCGATCGAGCACGTGCTCACGCGGCACGAAGCGGCGGCGGCCTTCGCCGCGGGCGGCTACGCGCGTGCGAGCGGACGCGTGGGCGTCTGTTTTGCAACCTCGGGCCCCGGCGCAACAAATCTGGTGACCGGCATCCTCGATGCGCAAATGGACTCGATCCCGGTGGTCGCGATCACGGGCCAGGTGCGGACGACGCTGATGGGAACCGATGGTTTCCAAGAGGCCGACGTGACCTCGATCATGGGTCCCGTAACCAAACGAAGTGTGTGTGTGCGCGACGTGCGCGACCTGGAACGTATCCTGCGGGCAGCGTTCCGGGTCGCGCGTGGGCCGCGCCCGGGGCCGGTGCTTGTCGATATCCCGAACGACATCCTCAAAGCGGCCTGCCCGCGCATGGATCCGTTCGCAGCGCGGCCGGTCGGACCGGCAGCCGAATACCCGGACGACGCCGCGCTCTCCGAAACGATTGCGTTGCTGCGGGCCGCGAAACGGCCGGTCGCGGTCGTGGGCGGAGGCGCTCGCAGCGCGAACGCCACCTACCTCTTCCGCGAATTGATGGCGATGCTCGAGATGCCGCATGCGGCGACGATCAACGGACTCGGGTGCGCGCGGCCGGGCGATCCACATTTTCTCGGCATGCTCGGCATGCATGGGTGGAAGGCCGCAAACATCGCGGTCAGCCAAGCCGACGTGCTGCTCGCACTCGGAATGCGCTTCGACGACCGCGTTACCGGAAAGCCCGATAAGTTCGCGCGTCACGCAAAAATCGTCCACGCCGACGTCGATGCCTCGGAATTCGGCAAGATCGTACCGATCGAGGTCGCACTCCGCGGCGACTTGCGCCAAACGCTCGAACGGCTGGTGCGCAAGCTCTCGCAGACGACCGTTCCGACGTTCTCCGGCTGGGCTGCCGAGGCGCGGCAATTGGGCGGCGCGCTGCCGGCCGATCGGGCGCCGCACGGCGAGCTTTCCGCAACCGACGTACTCGACGCATTCTTCGCAGTCGCACCCGAGGATACGATCGTCGCAACCGACGTCGGCCAACATCAAATGTGGGCCGCGCAGCGACAGCGTGCGATCCATCCGCGCAACTTCATTACCTCCGCCGGCCTCGGTTCGATGGGGTTCGGTCTGCCGGCTGCGATTGGGGCGCAGTTCGCGCATCGCGATCGCCGCGTGGTTGCTATTTGCGGTGACGGCGGTTTCCAGATGTCGTTACCGGAACTCGCGACGCTGCGCCGCTTCGAACTGCCGGTGAAGATTCTGCTGATCGATAACCAGCGGCTCGGCATGGTGCGCCAATGGCAGGAGCTGTTTTACGAGCGGCGCTACTCGCAGACCGACCTCGGCGACAACCCCGATTTCGTGATGCTCGCCGCCGCCTACGGCATTCGCAGCGAACGGGTCGACGATGCGGGCGAACTGCGCGACGCACTCGAGCGCTTCTTGCGTCCGGGCGAGCCCGCACTGCTGCACTGCGCGTGCTTCCCGGCAGAAAACGTATGGCCGCTCATCCCACCCGGCGCCACGGTCGACGACGCTATGGAGTTTGCGCCCCCGGTCGAAGCGATCTCCCGTTGAAGATCGGGGCGGTGTACCCGCCGATGCCCGCACTCGCCGCACTCGCGGCTCGTCTATTTAAGATCGGGGCGGTGTACCCCCCGATGCCCCCCCTCGCCGCACTCGCGGCTCGTCTGTTTAAGATCGGGGCGGTGTACCCCCCGATGCCCCCCCTCGCCGCACTCGCGGCTCGTCTCCATAGCAAAGATCGCTGAGAGATATGACGCTATCACTGGTTATGCACGATTGGCGTCTCTTGGAGCGCATCATTGGGCTTACCAATCGGCTCGGCTGCGCGTATACGCACGTGGACGTCCGCGCGGGTGACACCCATTACCACGCAACGATCGATTTCGTCGGGCCGCCGGACGCGCTGCGCCGGCTCGACGCCCAACTTTCCCGCCTGCTCAACGACGATAAGGAGATGTCCCGATGAACGCCATGTACGACCGCGACGCAAACCCGCAGAAACTCGAAGGCAAGACGATCGCGATCGTCGGCTACGGCAGCCAGGGGCGCGCCCACGCGCGCAATCTGCGCGATAGCGGCCAGCACGTCATCGCCGCCCTGCGCGACGGTTCATCTTCACGCCGCACCGCCGCCGAAGACGGCATCGCGCACGACAGCATCGAACATGCGGTCGGCCGCGCCGACATCGTGATGATTCTCGCTCCCGATGAAGAGCAACCGGCGATCTTCATGCGCCAGATCGCGCCGCATCTGCGCCAGGGAACGTATCTCGCGTTCGCACACGGCTTCGCGATCCACTTCGGGACGATCGTTCCGCCCGCAGGCGTCAACGTGTTCATGTGCGCGCCGAAGGGTCCCGGCAATCTCGTGCGCACGGAGTTTGAAGCGGGGCGCGGCGTGCCGTGCCTCATCGCGGTCGCAGCCGACCCATCGGGCGACACGCGCGAAGTCGCACTCGCGTATGCGTCTGCCATCGGCGGCGGTCGCGCCGGCATCCTCGAAACCACGTTCAAGGAAGAATGCGAGACCGATCTCTTCGGCGAGCAGGCCGTGCTCTGCGGCGGCCTCTCGGCGCTCGTTAAGGCCGGTTTCGAAACGCTGACCGATGCGGGATACGCGCCGGAGATGGCATACTTCGAGTGCCTGCACGAAGTGAAACTCATCGTCGATCTGATGTATGCGCGCGGGATAGAAGGCATGCGCGATTCGATCAGCAACACCGCGAAATACGGCGACTACACGCGCGGCGAACGCATCGTCACGGCCGAAACGCGCGCGACCATGCGCAAGATCCTCGACGAGATTCAATCGGGCGAGTTCGCGCAGGAGTGGGTCGCCGAACACGCAGCGGGCAAACCGCGCTTCGCCGAATTCCGCAAGCGCAACGCCGCGCATCCGATCGAAACGGTCGGCAAGAAGCTACGCAACCTCATGCCCTGGATGCGCGCGAGCGACACGCGTCCGGAACCGGTCGAAGCGTCCGGCACGGCGGATCACGGCTTCAGGATGATGTAACGCCTGCGGCGCCCTAGCCGGCGCTACCGTGGCCGCGCTCGCGCTTAACAAAAGAGCACGGCGAAACTTCACTAGGTAAGCGATAGCCTCTTCGCATAAAACCATATGGTGAAGACACCGCACGCCATCGCTGAGGGCAAGCGCCGTCACGCCTTGCTCGCAAACGCCTTCTGTGCGCTCGTCCTTGCGGGGTGCGGTGCCGGATCGACCGTCGGAGGCGGTTCGCCTGCCGGGGTAAGCCCCACGACGGCGCCGACGGCATCCTCACCGGCGAGCGGAACACCGGGTACTCCAACGGCAAGTCCGCCGGTCACGGGCGTGCCGACTGCCTCGCCGACCCCGCTCGCGATACGTACCGACTCCGTTTTCGCCTCAATCGGGACGGGCATCGATATCTTCTCGCAGAGTGGGGCCTTGAGCGGCTCCTTCGCATCCTCGACCGGCGCGGATTATTTCGGGCTTGACGATTCGGGGAACGCGTACGTTCTCGCCGACGAGAGCAATTTCACGGTAGCGATCGCGCGCTACGCTATCGGTGAGAGCGCACCCAGCGCGACGTATGCACCGACCTCGGCGCGACCGCAGTTCATTCTCGTCGGCCGCAACGGCACGCTCGTCGCCGCGGGTGCGGCCTCGGACGCTTCCGACAACTCAACGGCAATCTACGATATTTGGGATCCCGGCATGACCGGCGCGCCCAGCCGCACGATTACCTATGCCAACGAAAGCGAGGTGATCCTCGGCGGCACGGTGGCAGCAAACGGTACGGCGTATCTGCCCTACAACGATCCTTCAGGGCAAGTGCGTTACGATGTGATTCCGCCCGGAACCTCGACGCCGAACCGCACGATCGTCGAATCGATCGCGCCCGCCAACAGCACCTTCGCGCCGAACGCGATGGCGGTGGGCGGCGATGGAACGCTGTACGTTGGCGAATGGACCTACGAAGCGCCCGACGCGAATGCAGGCCTGTACGTGTATCCGGTGAGCGGCACGGAGACGATGATCAAGACGGGAGCCCCGAATCCGACAAGCATCGATTTCGATTCGGCGGGAAACGTCTACGTGGCGAACAGTAACGCCACGGTCCAGCCGGATTCGGCGCTCGGAGCCGATACGGAGCACGTGCTCTCGGAGTTCGGGCCGGGCGCCGCGTCGCTGACGAGCCAAGTTTCCACCGGCATCGACGATCCGCAGAACCTCGCGGTCGATTTGAACGGCACCGCCTACATGGCAGATTTCGCTAACGCCGACCAATCGACCGGCGCGATCGTCTCGGTCGCGCCGAGTGCGACCAGTGCCGGTGCGTTCGTTGCGAATATCAATGCGGATAACCTCGTGCTCTTCGACGGCACGAACGTCCGCTCGATCCGCACGCACGGAGCCTCGCGCGTAAGCGGAAGCCGAGCGCTACGCCTCGGCGTGCTTCGCTTCCGGCGCGGAATTCGGCAGCACTGATTTCAGGCTTTCCCATACATACTCGCCGTTGCGCGCGCGGCCGCCGCGACGCGTTCGCGTAGCGCCGGCGGCGCTAAGACTTCAACCGAGTCGCCGAGGGCCAAAAGTTCGCGCGTCGCGTGTTCCAAGGATTCGATCGGAACCGTGATGACGCTCGGGCCATCTCGCTCGATGAACGGTCGCACCGGCCCCGCACCGAGCCGTCCCAAAAACGGCAGTGCCTCGGGCGTGACGCGCAGGGTCGCCGTTCCGCGCGCGAGGCTCTGCTCGAATCGGCGCGTCGAGGCTTCCCAGTACTTGTGCAGATCGAAGCCCGCCGGCGCGTCGAACCTGCTCTCGAGCGTCGTGAGCCCCACGATCTCGCGAACGAGGTAGGTTCGGTACTCACCCGCGCGTTTCGCGACGACGTACCAGGTAGCGTTCTTCAGCACGAGGCCGAGCGGTTCGATCTCGCGCTCGGCGCGCTTCGTCCAACTCGAGTAGTCGATGCGCACGCGACGCTGGTCCCACACGGCGCGTGCGAGAGCCGGGAGGTGGGCCGGAGTCTCGGCCGGCGCATACCAGCGGGCAAGATCGAAATGAAGGCGGGAGTGCGAACGCCGTGCGTTCGCTGCGGCGGAGCTCGGCAGCGCTGCCAACAATTTTCGCTCGGCTGCTGCTGCCGCAGAACCCACTCCGAGTGCTTCCGCAATGGTCGTCCAACCGGCGAGCGTGAGCGCCTCAGACTCCGGAACATCGAGACCCGTAAGGCGCGTGCGATAGCCATCGACGACGCGGATTCCGCCGCCGTTGCCGGCCTCGGCGTAGATCGGGACGCCCGCTTCACTTAGCCGTTCGACATCGCGGTAGATCGTGCGCACGCTAACGCCGAGCTCGGCTGCGAGGTCCGGAGCGCTCACCCGGCCACGCAACTGAAGCAGGAGCAGGAGCGATATCTGTCTTCCGGCGGGCATTGCCGGCCAGCCTTCGAGGCCGGCTCTCCTCAACCCTGACGTACGGTGTCAGGTTTGAGCGATACACTAAGCACGACGAAGGAGCCCTGTCCCAGACCGCAAGTCTCCGCTCGCCATCTCTCAAGACGGTAACAAAGGATGAGGAACGATGTGGAAGAGGTACACGGTAGCCGTTTCGGCGGCGCTTTTCTTCGCGACATTGGGATCGGCCGCGACCGAGCGGCCGGCTACGGCAACGCTGATGAATAATGCCGCGGCCGCGCGCGACGGCCGGCATGACTTCGACTTCTATTATGGGTCGTGGAAGATTAGTCACCGGCGGCTTCGTCATCCGCTGCGCGGATCGAACGAATGGTACGCATTCGAAGGCACGCTCGTCATGCGTGGTATGTTGGGCTTTGCAAATATGGACGAGAACGTCCTCAACATGCCGAGCGGGCGCCTCCTCGGGGTGGGCGTGCGCCTCTACAATCAGAAGACGCGCGAGTGGAGCATTTATTTCGGGACCGATAAACAGGGCGAGTTTCCCTGGCCACCGACCGTCGGCAGTTTCGACGAGCAGGGCGTCGGCCGTTTCTACGATCGCGAGACCTTTGAGGGAAAACCGATCGTCGTCCGTTATATGTGGTCGCATAGCGCGCCCAACAAGTGTCACTGGGAACAAGCCTTTTCACCAGACGACGGAACGACGTGGGAAACCAATTGGGTCCAGGAACTAACGCGCACACATTAGCTGCGCAAATTGCGACGTCACCGGCTTGCGGCGTGAGTTTAGCGCTGGATAACGGCTCTAAGTAAGTAGCCTTGCGGTTTGCGGGGGGCGGACGTGGCACCATAGCGGCGTCATCATCGGCCGCTCGGCCACACTCGTAAGGAGCCTTACCATCACACCGTCATCCATCGCCGCGCGCACGCCGCTCGCCGGAAGCGCCGTTGCGCTCGCCTTCGCAGCCGCGCTCCCGGTCAACGCTGCAGAGCTTCCACGCAATCACATCACGCTGCCGGAAACTATTTCCGTCGACATCACGAGCGGCACCGTAACACTACCGCTCTATCACGGCGACGCGCATGGAAAGAGCGTCTACTACATCATCACCGATGCCTCGAGCGAGAGCGCAGCGAGGAAGTTGCGCGTCAACTTCGCGCCGTCGATTGCGGGAACGCATCAGCAGAGCGCGACCGGCGGCGCTACGTCGCTCTCGTTTGAAGGCGCTCCCGATTTTAGCCCCACACGCGTCTACACGCCGAGCAGCACGGGCTTTCCGCCCTCAGCTGCGAAGCCGGGCGCCGTTGCGAAGGCCGCTTACTCTCCGTTCGTCAAACTCTCCGATGGCACGGTGCTCGACGCGCCGATCGTAGCCACCGGTGACGCCGCCGACACGAAGACGCATACCGACACCGGCGACCGCGTCCTCGCGATCGGTGCCGGCAAGAACACCGTCACCCTGCTGCTCGCGCACGGATTCTTCAACGGTTCCCACGTTATTTATCTGAGCACCGAAGCGTCCGATCCGGGTGTCGCCTCGATCGAACGTGCGACCTACGTGAAGTCGCTCGACGCGTCGAGTGCGAGTTCCGAAATCGCGATCATCGCTCTCGCGAACGGACAGACCGGCCCGAAGAACCCCGAAGCGCAAGGCCTCGCCTTCCTCGCACTCGACGGCAATCTCTCAAACGACGCTACGGCTGAGAACGCCGCCAAAGACGGCTCGCCGCGCAACATCATCGCGACGTTCAATGCCGGCCCGACGGCGGCCGCCTACACGCCCCTGTGGGCGGCAAACGTGGGTGCGTGGTCTGCCGCTGCGGTAGCCGCGCATCGCAACGTCCAGCAAAGGAGCGTCGCAAGCGTCTCCGCTGCCGCGGCCAAGGGTGACATCACGGCTCCCGACGGCAAATCGTTCGGTCCCTCCGGGTTCGTCGTCAACTGCCCGATCGTCGGGTACGTCGACAAGGCCCCTTACTAGGATCCTCGCGCCCCGGTTTCACTTGCGGTGAGCGTCGTCCCGAAGCCGCTTTCGCTCGTGTCGGAGCATCATATCGAGCGCTGACCCGCGCGCGCAGTGGATATAGCGCTTCGAAAAGAAGTGGATATTTACTAGGACCAGTCGCGCAACGTAGGCTTGGACGATGAAACGGGCCCGCGAGCACCATATCCGAGGAATCACATCGTTCGCGCTTGTCGTCGCGATGATGCCAAGTGCAGCATTCGCGGGACCGGACGAGCCGGCGGCGTCTCCCCCGGCCGCTGCGGCCCTGCGGGACGGGTCGCACGATTTCGATTTCGAGATCGGCACCTGGAAGACGCACCTGAGACGCCGTACTCATCCGCTCTCCGGTTCCACAACCTGGGTCGAACTCGACGGAACCTCAGTCATTCGCAAGATTTGGAATGGCCGCGCGAATCTCGTGGAACTCGAAGTTTCGGGTCCGAGCGGTCACATCGAAGGCCTATCGCTACGTCTCTACAACCCGGAGGCGCACCAGTGGAGCCTCAACTTCGCGAACAGTGGCGGCGGCATGCTCGCTCAGCCTACGATCGGCGAGTTCGAAGACGGCCGGGGAGAGTTCTACGATCAGGAGCCCTTTAACGGCCGAAGCATTCTCGTGCGCAACGTATTTTCCAACGTTACGCCGGCATCGTACCGCTTCGAACAAGCGTTTTCAGACGATGGCGGCAAAACGTGGGAAGTGAACTGGATCGCCGACGACACGCGCGTGCACGACTAGCTTATAGACGTTACACCGGGCCCGGATTGCGCTCGACGCTCTGCCGCTGATGCCAATACGGATACGGCAGCGTCACTTCGCTCGCCGCGTCGAGCTTGGCAATCTGTGCGGGCGTAAGCTTCCAGCCGACGGCCTCGAGATTCGAACGAAGCTGCTCCTCGTTTCGCGCGCCGACGATGACACTGCTCACCGTAGGCCGCGAGAGCAACCAGTTCAGTGCGATCTGCGGAACGGTCTTTCCGGTCTCTTGGGCGACTTGGTCGATTGCATCGACGACGTGATAGACGTGCTCGTCGGAGACCGGCGGCCCGTACTCGGCCGTCATCGGCAGGCGGCTCGTCTCCGGGGGCGGCTGCCCCCGGCGAATCTTGCCGGTCAAACGGCCCCACCCAAGCGGGCTCCAGATCAGTGCCCCGATTCCCTCTTCAAGTCCCAGAGGCATCAGCTCCCATTCGTAGTCGCGCCCGACGAGCGAGTAATACACCTGATGGATCACGTAGCGCGACCATCCGTAGCGTTCGGAGATCGAGAGCGATTTCATCAGGTGCCAGCCCGAGAAATTTGAGCAGCCGATATACCGGACTTTGCCGCTTTGCACGAGGGTATCGAGCGCCGAGAGCGTTTCGTCGATCGGGGTAATCGCATCGAATCCATGCATCTGATAGAGATCGATGTAATCGACGCCCAGCCGCTTGAGGCTCGCTTCGCAGGCGCGGATGATGTGGTAGCGCGAGCTGCCGAGTCCGTTTACGCCTTTCTTGGTTCTGAACGTGGCCTTGGTTGCGATCAAGACCTTATTGCGCTTGCCCTCGATCGCTTTGCCCAGCACCTCCTCGGATTTTCCGTTCGAATAGATGTCGGCCGTATCGAAAAGGTTGATCCCTGCATCGAGACAGATATCGACCAGACGCGTTGCCTCCGCAGCATCGCTCGAGCCCCAAGCGGCGAAGAACTCATTGCCGCCGCCGAAGGTACCCGTACCGAAACACAACTCCGGCACCATCAGGCCGGAACGCCCGAGCTTGCGATATTCCACGATACTCCCCTACCCCGCAACTTCGACGTAGATTTCGCTGCCTTCGGCCTTAAACTCGGCCGACTTCTCGGCCATACCGCGCTCCGCGTACTCGCGGACTTCCTGCGTGATCTTCATCGAGCAGAAATGTGGGCCGCACATCGAGCAGAAGTGTGCGACCTTCGCGCCTTCGGCCGGCAGCGTCTCATCGTGGAACGAACGCGCGGTCTCGGGATCGAGCGACAGATTGAACTGGTCCTCCCAACGGAATTCGAAGCGCGCTTTCGAGAGTACGTCGTCCCAGTGGCGCGCGTGCGGATGGCCCTTTGCAACATCGGCGGCATGCGCGGCGATCCTGTAAGCGATCACGCCGTCCTTGACGTCTTGCTTATCGGGTAATCCCAAGTGTTCTTTCGGCGTCACGTAGCACAGCATCGCGGTCCCATACCAGCCGATCATTGCTGCGCCGATGGCGCTCGTGATGTGATCGTAACCCGGTGCGATATCCGTGGTGAGGGGCCCGAGCGTATAGAAGGGCGCTTCCTTACAGACCTCGAGTTGGCGGTCCATGTTCTCTTTGATCATGTGCATCGGAACGTGCCCCGGACCCTCGATCATCGTCTGCACGTCGTGTTTCCAGGCGATCTGCGTGAGTTCGCCGAGCGTATCGAGTTCGCCGAACTGCGCCTCGTCGTTGGCGTCCGCGAGGCAGCCGGGCCGCAGACCGTCGCCGAGCGAGAACGTTACGTCATACGTCTTCATGATCTCGCAGATCTCTTCGAAGTGCGTGTAGAGAAAATTCTCTTTATGGTGCGAGAGACACCATTTCGCAAGAATCGAGCCGCCGCGCGAGACGATGCCGGTGACGCGCTTCGCGGTCAAGGGCACGTAGCGCAGCAAGACGCCGGCATGAACCGTGAAGTAGTCTACGCCCTGTTCCGCCTGTTCGATCAGCGTATCGCGGTAGAGTTCCCACGTGAGCTCTTCGGCTTTGCCGTTAACTTTTTCGAGCGCCTGATAGATGGGCACGGTCCCAATGGGCACCGCGGCGTTGCGCAGAATCCACTCGCGGGTTTCGTGGATATTCTTGCCGGTTGAAAGGTCCATCACGGTATCGGCGCCCCATTTGGTCGCCCAGGTCATCTTCTCGACTTCTTCCTCGATCGTCGATGCGACGGCAGAATTGCCGATGTTCGCGTTGATCTTCACGAGAAAGTTTCGGCCGATGATTTGCGGTTCGAGTTCGGGATGATTGACGTTCGCCGTGAGCACCGCGCGCCCGCGTGCGATCTCATCGCGTACGAACTCCGGCTCGACGCCCTCGCGAATCGCAACGAATTCCATCTCGGGCGTAATCTCGCCGCGCCGTGCGTAATGCATCTGCGTCACGTTCGCACCCGGCTTCGCCCGGCGAGGCTTACGCGTGACGCCGAAGCGGACGCCGGCGAGTTCCGGCATCGCTTCGCGACCCAAACGGTAGAGCGAGGAGGCTCTCTCGAGCTCGACCGTGTCGTTGCGCGCAGCGATCCAGCGTTCGCGCAACGGTGCGAGACCGCGGCGTACGTCGGTAGCGACGTCGGGATCCGTATAGGGCCCGCTCGTATCGTAGAGCACGTGCGACTCACCGTTCGTGAGGTGCACTTCGCGCATCGGCACGCGAATCGAGGGATCGCTTCCCACGCTGTAGGTCTTGCGTGCGCTCGGATTGTGTTTGATACCGTCAACGATCGCGCTCATGAAGACTCCTGCCTTAAGAATCCATCGCGACGTCTCTCCCTACGCCGGTACGAGCCGGATCAGGTTCGGCGGTCGGCGACGGTACATCGCCCTCTCAGCCCGTCGTGCGGGCTCCCGCGAGGATACCAAGCGATACGGCGGCCGGGCCCGAGGCCCTCTTAAAAGATCCGGGCCGCACAGGTTTTCGGCGCGTGGGAGTGCGAAGGGCGGGCGCATGATGAAGCGAGTGATTGCATCGATCGTCGCATGTGCTGTTGGGGGAACGCTCGTTTCTTCGCTAGCAATTGCGGTGCCGGCGGGGTGGCCAAAGCCGCCGCCGCCCGCGTTGAAGCGGCCCGTGGTCGACGACTATGCGGGTACGAAGGTCACGGACAATTACCGGTATTTTGAAGATCTCAAATCGCCGGTCGTGCAGGCCTATTTCAAAGCGGAGAATGCCTACGCGCGGGCGGTGCTCGCGAAGTTGGAACCGGGGCGCGGCAAGCTCCTCGAACGCATTACGGCGCTTTCAAATGCCGGCTCGACGGTAACGAACGTGCAGCGCGACGGGGATTACTATTTTTACGAGAAGCGCGAACCCGGCGAGAACACGCTGCGCCTTTTCGTGCGGCACAGCGGTTCTTCCGAAGAACGCGTGCTCGTCGATCCGGCGAAACTCGTGACGAAGGCCGCCCAGCATTATTCGCTCGAGTATTATTTGCCGTCGCTCGACGGCAAATACGTCGGTTACGGCGCGACGGAGGGCGGCTCGGAAGCGGCCACGCTTCGGATCGTCAACACCGAAACCGGCGCAGTCTTGCCCGACGCGATCGATCGCACGAAATACGTCGGCATTACGAGCTGGCTCGACGACGGGACCTCGTTTTATTATCTACGCTTCCCGAAGCTGCCGCCGAACGCTCCACCTGAGGCCGGTGAAGAAAAGCCGGTGTCGTATCTTCACGTTCTCGGAACCGACCCCGATAAGGATACTGCGGTGCTCGGCTACGGCATCGGCACCTCGACGCACATCGAGCCGATCGATTTCCCGGCAGTGACCCTCACGCCCGCCTCGCCGTACGCGATCGCCGATATCGGCCACGGCGTCCAGAACGAACAGACGTTATACGTGAAGCTCGCAAAGGACGTGCCCGACGTCAGCATACCGTGGACGAAAATCGTCGACGTTCCCGACGCGGTTACCTCGTACGATCTCAAGGGCGCCACGATCTATCTGCTCTCGCACCTCAACGCCTCCAACTACAAAGTGCTCGCGATGAGCCTGGCATCGCCGGATATTGCCCAGGCGAAACCCGTCGTCGCACCCTCCGAGACGGTCGTGGAGCAGATCGGCGTCGCCCAAGACGGGCTCTACGTTCGCTCGCGCACCGGCGGGTTCAGCACCATCCAGCGGTACGCGCTCGCAGACGACGGAACGCCCGCCGCCGGCTCGACGGCGGTCACCCTCCCGTTCCCCGGCGCGATCGGCAACGTGATCACGGATCCGCGCGTGGCGGGCGCTACCTTCGATCTGCAGAATTGGCTCACGTCCTATCGGTATTTCGTGGTAGACGCGACGGGAAGCGTCACCGATACCGGAATCAAAACGCCAAACTCGATCGACACTTCCCCGTACACGTCGTCTGAAGAACTCGCGACGAGCCCCGACGGAACGAAGGTTCCGATCTCCATCATCTTCCCGAAGAATATCGCGCGCGACGGCTCGCACCCGGCCTATCTCGAGGGCTACGGATCGTACGGCATCACGATCACACCGGCGTTTCTGGGTTCGCGGCTCGCGTGGGTCGAGCACGGCGGCGTCTATGCCGTCTGCCACGTACGCGGCGGCGGCTGGTTCGGTGAGGATTGGCACAATGCCGGAAAGATCGCGACCAAGCAGCATACGATCGACGACTTCGTGGCATGCGGCCGTTATCTGGTCGCGCAGAAATACACCGCTCCCGCGCATCTCGCGGGCGAAGGCACGAGCGCCGGCGGCATCACGATCGGCCGCTCGATCACCCAGCACCCCGAACTTTTTGCGGCGGCACTCTCTATCGTGGGCGTCAGCGATGCCGTGCGCTCCGAATTCTCATCCAACGGTCCGCCCAACATCCCTGAGTTCGGTAGCGTTAAAGTCGCCTCGCAAGTAGGCCCGCTCATCAACATGGATGCCTATCTCAACGTGAAGCCCGGCACGAAGTATCCGGCGGTCATGCTCAATACCGGCATCAACGATCCACGCGTTTCGCCCTGGGAGCTCGCCAAGTTCACCGCAGCGCTTCAAGCGGCGAGTACCAGCGGGCGGCCGATTTTGCTGCGCGTCGATTACGATGCCGGGCACGGTTTCATGGCGACGACGCGCAGTCAAGCGAACCAGCTCTTGGCGGACCAGTACAGTTTCTTGCTCTGGCAGCTCGGCGATCCGCTCTTCGCAGGACTGCCGAAGTTCATCGCCGGGAAGTAACATCAAGTATCTCCGGTTACTCGGGGCTCAAGTCGCGATCGGGGCAGCCGCGATCTTCGCGCGCTTTGCACTCGAAGGCTCGGGGCCGCTCGCGGTCTCCGCCCTGCGTTTGGGAATCGCGACGGCTGCCGTTCTCATCCTCGGCAACCGGCCGGTGCCGTTTTCACGGCGACGTGAGGCCGCATTCGCAGGCGCGGGCTTCGCGCTCGCGCTGCATTTCGCCACTTGGATCGCCTCCCTGCGCTTCACATCGGTTGCGGTTTCGACGCTGCTCGTAACGACCACGCCGATCTGGACCGAAGCCTTCGATGCCGTACGAGAGCGGCGAGCCCCGGCCCGCACCTATGTCCTCGCGTTGGTCTGCGCCATCGGGGGTGTCTGCGCAATCGCGTTTTCAAAGGCGAGTCAGCCGGCGCCGGTCGCCGGGCACGCATTGTTCGGCGACGTACTCGCCCTTTGCGGAAGCTTCGCGATCGGCGCGTACCTGCTCGTCGTACGCGACGCGGGAAAAAACGATGCCGGACGGCTCCCAACGGGCGCCATCGTCGTGCGGACCTACGCTTGGGCGGCCCTATTTCTCGCGCTCGCCGCGGCGCTCGCGGGGGAAGGCCCGCCGCCGCTTTCAGATACGCGCGCATGGGCCGGAATCGTTGCAATGGCGCTCGTTTCGCAACTGCTCGGACACACGGCCCTCAATGCAGCACTGCGCGACTTTACCCCGAGCATCGTCGCATTTTCGACGCTCTTGGAACCGCTCGCCGCAGCCCTGCTCGCCGCGATCACGTTTCACGAATTTCTCGGACCGGCGACGATCGCGGGCGGCGTGCTCGTTCTCGGGGCCGTCGCAGTCGCACTCGCATTCTCCGGTCGGGCGAAGACGGAGGCCTTGTCCGCCGAGGTTTTGTCGTGATAGCGTGGGGCGGCATCCTGCTCGAAGAAATCGTCCTTCCCATCACCGAACCCGAGACGGAATGGGTTCGCGATCGGCCCCTGCAAAAAGTGAGCCCGACGCGCAGTCACTCGCGCCTGCAGTTAGAGCTCGGCGTATCGCTCAATGCATGGGCGCTCGGCCGGGGTGAGGTCGGCACCGAGTGGCGCTTTCGTATCGCTCCCGAAGGCGGACGCCGGCGGCTGGTCGTTCCCGATATTTCGTACGTCGCAAACGAACGGCTGCGTGGTCACACGGAAGAAGAACTCGAAGCTCCCTCATTCGCGCCGAACGTTGCGGTCGAAGTCCTCTCTCCGCGCGACGAAACGCGCGACGTCGCGAGCAAGATCGACGTCTACCTGCGAGGCGGGGTCGAACTGGTCATCATCGCGGATCCGAGAGCGCGAACACTCGCCCTCCACGACCATTCTGGACCCCTCCGCGTGTTGCAGGCCGGCGCTGTGCAGCGGCACGCGGCCCTTCCCGATTTCGAACTCGATGTTGCGGGGCTCTTCGCCCGCGCGCTCGACCTCGCGTTCTAACGCAACGAGCGCGGCGAAGGGCTCGGGCTTGGCGTCGCAACGGCGAGGCCGTCGTGAAGATTGTCGGTTTGGTTCAGCACGATCGGCATGCCCGCGCGAATCCCGCCTCCGGAAATTTCAACGTACGAGGTTGTTTGCAAGCCCAAGCGCACCGTCCGTTGCCGCAGGACCGTGTTGCCGCCGTCGTTCTCAACCGAAAAGATCGTGCCGCCCGTACCGTTTTGAATGACGGCTTCCCGCGGCACCGTCAGCGTATCGCGGTGAAGCTGAGTCGTGACGCGCACGGAGACCTCGAGGCCGCCGCGCAGCGAATAGTCGTGGTTGCGCTCCACGATGCGGGCGCGATACAGTAATGTTCCCGTCGTCGGCACGGCGTTGACGTCGGCGACGGTTCCCGTGTAGCGGCGCGACGGATTGGCCGAGGTCGCGAACGTTACGACCGTGCCCGTCCGAACGAAGGCGAGATCCGTATCTTTCACGTTGAAATCGACGTGGATCGGATCGATCTGCGAAACCGCGTAGATCGCCTGGCTCGGGCTCGCGTAACTTCCGGGATCGAGCGTGCGCGCGGTCACGACGCCGTCGAACGGCGCATCGATCGTCGTTTGCGACACCGCAGACTGGTATTGCTGCACGAGGCCCTGCGACTGTTGGACGGCACCGCGGTTCTGCGCGATAACCTGCTGCTGCAGCGGGGTGTTCGCGAGGTTCTGCTGGGCCTCGGCAACCGAGGCTCGATCTTGCGCGAGCTTGTCGTTATCTTGTGCGAGCGTCTGCTGCGCCAAGACGTAGGCGGCCCGCGCCTGTTCGTACACGCTTCTGGCCACGAAGCCTTGCTTTAAGAGATCCGCATCGGCATCGTACGTCAGCTTCGTGTTGGTGACGTTGGCGGCGTCGGCAATTTGCGTCTTCACCTGGAGCGCGAGCGTGCGCTTCGCTTCCACCAGCGCCGAATCGTTCGAGACCGTCGTGATCGGAAGCTGAATTTGCGACTGTGCGAGCTTCGCAACGTTCTGCACGTCCGTCGCCTGCTGCTGCGTGAGGGTCGCGCGCAATATCGAATCGTCGATCTTGGCAAGCACCTCGCCCTTGTGCACGCGATCGCCTTCGTTCGCGTAGATTGCGACGAGGGTGCCGGATTGCTGCGGCGCGAGATTGGCCGAAAGAAACGGGTCGACGGTTCCGTCGAGCGACTCGTAGTTCGCAAGCGTGCGACGCTCGATCGTGGCCGTTTGCACGGCGACGGGCGGCGGCGGCGGCGGCGGCGGCGAAGCGCAGGCGGCAGCGCAGCCCGCTACCGCGGCGCTCATCGCGAGGCGTGAGAGAGGACGCAAGTTCATACAGGTTCCAATTGGGCTGCCGCTTCGTGCTCCTTACGCCCGGCCGGAGGTTCGCCGTGTGAATCGAAACGCCGGTCGAAGCCCGCGACGATCAGATAGAGGGCCGGAATGACGACGAGGTTGAGGACCGTCGAAACGATCATTCCGCCAAAGATCGCCGTACCGAGCGAATGGCGGCTTGCCGCGCCCGCCCCCGTCGCCCAAACGAGCGGCACGATGCCGAAAATAAAGGCGATCGACGTCATGAGGATCGGGCGCAGGCGGGTCTCCGCGGCATGTACTACGGCGTCCGCAGCCGACATGCCGGTTCGCCGCAACTGATTCGCAAACTCCACGATCAGGATCGCATTCTTGCTCGCAAGCCCGATCAGCATCACGTAGCCGACCTGCGCGTACACGTCGCTCGAAATCGAACGAAGATGCAGCGCGACGAGCGCCCCCAGAATCGCGAGCGGCGTCGCAAGCAAGATGATGAACGGTTCGGTGACGCTTTCGTATTGCGCCGCCAAAACGAAGAACACGAACAGCAGACCGAGCGCGAAGATTAACGCGGCTGCGCCGGCGCCCGTGATCTGTTCGAGTGCGATGCCCGACCAATCGTGATCGTAGCCGTTCGGCAGCGCCTGCGAGAGACGTTCCATCGTCTGAAGCGATTGACCGGTTCCGATTCCCGGCGGCGTCGATCCCGTGATCTCGATGTTGCGGAAGAGATCGTAGTGCGTGATGATCGGCGCGCTCGGGCGCTGCGTCAAGGTGATGAACTGCGAGACGGGCGTCGCAACGCCGGTCGACGAGCGGACGTACACCTTGTCGAGATCGGCAATCTTGCCGCGGTACTGCGCGTCGCCTTGCATGTACACGTGGTAGGTGCGGTTGAGATACGTGAAGTCGTTGATGAAATACGATCCGAGATCGGTTTGCAGCGCGTTGAAAATATCGCCGACGGCCACGCCCGCATCTTCGGCCTTTCGCCGGTCGACGGTTATCTCCAGGTGAGGGGCTGTCGCCGAGTACGTGGTGTTGGCGTTGGTAATCGTGTCGCTCGCATTGGCTTTCGCGATCAGATCCTTCGCGACGCGATCCAGGTTTTCGATCGTGCCGAAACCACGGTCCTCGAGTTCGAACTGAAACCCGCCGACGTTTCCAAGACCCTGCACGGCCGGCGGTCCGAACGCCAAGATCTGCGCGCCGCGCACCTGCGCGAGCGGCGGACGAATCGACGCCAGAATGTCGGGCAATTGTGCCGCCGGATCCGTACGCTTTCCCCACGGCTGCAGGCGCACGACGACGAATCCGAGATTCGTCCCGTTTCCGGAGCCGCCGGGTCCGCGACCGCTGATATTGAAAACGAATCGGATGCCGGGCTGGTTCTTGACGATACCCTCGACCTGACGCCCGATCTGCTCTTCGCGCCACAGCGGCGTGCCCTGCGGAGCTTGGATCGTCACGAAGAAATAGCCGAGATCTTCGTCTGGAAGAAAGCCCGTAGGTGTCGAGACGAACACGAAACCCGTCACGGCCAGCGCCACGACGAACCCGACGGCGATGAGCGTGCGCGCACCGACGATCCACAGGAGCAAACGCGCGTACGCCGCGCGCGTCGCTCCGATAGCGCGGTTGACCGGCACGAAGAAGCGGTTCTTATTTTCGACTTCGCCGTGAACGAGCAGCACCGATAGCGCGGGGGTCAGGGTAAGCGCGATGACGAGCGAGATCGAAACCGAGCACGCGATCGTGAGCGCGAACTGCTTGTAGAGTTCGCCCGTGGTTCCCGGGAAAAATCCGACCGGTACGAAGACGGCGAGCAGCACGAGCGACGTCGCAACGACGGCGCCGGTAATCTCGCGCATCGCTTCGCCGGCGTTCTCGTAGGGCGACCGGTCCGGATGGTTCTGCATGAGGCGTGCGATGTTTTCGATGACGACGATCGCGTCGTCGACGACGAGACCCGTCGCGAGCGTCAGTCCGAAGAGCGTCAGCGTGTTGATTGAAAAGTGCAGCGCGGCGACGAGCCCGAAGGTGCCGATCAGAGAAACGGGGATCGTAATTGCGGGGATCAGCGTCGTGCGCCAATCCTGCAGAAAGAGGTAGATCACGATCACGACGAGCACGATTGCGATCGTTAGCGTGATCGCGACCTCGCGGATCGATTCGCGCACGAAATCGGTCGTGTCCGAGGGCAGATCCCAACGAACGCCCGGCGGAAAATGCTGCGCCAGTTTCAGCATCTCGGTGCTCACGGCTGCCGAAACGGAGAGGGCGTTCGCGCCCGGCGTTTGCTGGATGCCGAGGCCAATCGTCGGCCGATCGTTGAGGTTGGCGATCGAGGTGTAGGTGTCGGCGCCGAGTTCGGCGCGCCCGACATCGCGCAGCCGGATGATGCCGCCGCTCGGCGTCGTTTTGAGAATCGTATTTTCGAACTCTTCGGGCGACGTCATCTGGCCGAGCACGTCGACCGAGAGGTAGTAGGGCTGTCCCGGAATCGACGGCTCGCTTCCGAACGCGCCGGAGGGCACCTGAACGTTTTGCGACTCCAGCGCCGCCGTGATGTCGGTCGTGGCCAAGCCGTTATCCGCAAGCTTTTTTGGATCGAGCCAGAGCCGCATCGCATAATTGCGCTGACCGAAGATCGCGATCTGACCGACGCCGGGGATACGTTTGAGCGGATCGACGACCTGCAGCGATGCGTAGTTCGATAGGAAGATCGGATCGTGGCGGCCATCCGTCGAGGTGAGGGTTACGATCATGAGGAAGCTGCCGACGCTCTTGTTGACCGTGACGCCTTCTTGCTGCACCACGCTCGGCAGCGTTCCGTTCGCCTGCTGAATGGCGATCAGCACGTCCGATGCCGCTGCATCGATATTGCGCCCGAGATCGAAGGTGGCGCTCAGCGACAGGGACCCGTCGTCGCCGCTTTGAGAAGTAATGTACCGCAGGCCCTGCGATCCGTTGATCGCTTCCTCGATCGGCGTCGTGACCGCCGCCTCGACCTCCGTCGCATTGGCGCCCGGATAGGTCGCGCCCAGATTGATCGTAGGCGGCGTAATTTGCGGAAACTGAGCGATCGGAAGGCCGGGGAGGGCAACGAGACCGACGGTGAGGATGATCGCCGAAATCACTGCCGCAAAGATTGGCCGCCGTAGAAAAAAACCTGACACGCCTACGGCAGTATGCGGCGGCTAGCGGCCCTGCGTCAAGTGCGCCTTACGATTGACGAAAGCGGTTCTGAGGAAATCCCAGGATATTTCCAGGTTGAAAACGCCCGCTCGCACGCTCAGGGTCCGGCTTCTAGTTCTCGCAACGCGCGCAAGATTTCGGCGACCGACCATGCTTGCGCGATCGCCCCTTTCCACGCGAACGGCGCTTCGCCGTCGGCGATCTCGCCGACCGTCCCGAGACCCGCCGCGCCGAGCGCCCCCAGCAGCGGTTCGAGAAAGCCCCTCGCCGTCAGGCGATCGTCGTACGCGGCGGCATAGGCGCAGGCGAACGGCCCGAGCAGCCACGGCCAAACCGTTCCCTGGTGGTAGGCCGCATCGCGCTCTTCGCGCGAGCCCGCATAGACGCCGGTGAAGCGTGGATCGGACGGCGCGAGCGTTCGCAGCCCGTGCGAGGTTACGAACTCGCGCATACAGACGTCGACGACCGCGCGCGCATCGGCCGTTGCGAGCGGCGAGTGATGCAGCGATGCGGCAAAGATCTGATTGGGCCGCAGCGTCGCATCGGTGCCCGCCGGACCATCGAGGACGTCCGCGAGGCCGCCGGCCCGCGGCAGCACGAAGCGCGCGAAGCCGGTCCGCACGCGGCGCGCGAGCGCATCGTAGGCAGTCTCGACGATACCGCGGCGCCGCGTCAGATCGGCGAGCGTGCGCAGCGCGTTATACCAGAGGGCATTGATCTCGACCGGTTTGCCGATGCGCGGCGTCACGACCGTATCGTCGAATTTCGCGTCCATCCAGGTCAGCGCGAGACCGGGTTCGCCGGCGTGGATCAGTGCATCGCCCGGATCCATTGCGATACCGTAGCGAGTGCCGTTGCGGTACCCTTCGACGATCGCGACGCAGGCGGCATAGAGTCCCTCGAACGCAGGATCGATGCCGGCAGCCTCGACGTACGCGCGCACAGCCTCTACATACCACAGCGCAGCGTCGACCGTGTTGTAGGCCGGCGTGTCCCCGCGATCCGGAAAGACGTTGGGAAGCATGCCGCCGTCGATGTAGCGCGCGAACGTTTCGAGAACGATACGCGCGACCTCCGGCCGTCCGGTCGCAAGCGTCAGGCCCGGCAGCGAGATTGCGGTATCGCGGCCCCAATCGGTGAACCAGTGATAGCCCGCGATCACGGTCTTACCTTCCGGCCCGCCGGCCGCCGTCCGCGTGACGACAAACTGATCCGCGGCGAGCACGAGCTGCGCGTGCGTGGGCGACGAAGGTTTCGCCCGTGCGAGCAGCGCGGCTTCGTGCGCCGCGCGCTGCGCCCAGGGGAGATCGGCATCCTCGAAGCGCACGTCGGGCGTCGCGGCCCAGAGGTTCGCGCTCTCACCCGCTTCGAGCGTGAACGAAAACGTTGCCGCGTGCACGTGATCGTCCCGATCGCCTAAGCCGCGCTCGCGCTCGCGCACGAGATCGTAGTCGCGGTACCGTTCGCACGCAGGCTCCGGCACGCTGCGATCGGAGCGCAAGAAGAGCGCCTCGTGCGCTCCCGCGGACAGGGCGGCGACCGCGCCGTCCGTCGACGTAACCTGCGGTAAGGCGCCTCCCTGCGACGCCGCGTTATGATCGCGGCGATCGACGATCGCGCGAACGCGGATCGCGACCGGCGCAGACGACCTCAGCACGCGATAGCGTACGAGCGCGACGTTCGCGCCGGGTTGCAGGCTGACGCGCTTCTCCACGAGCGCTCCCGCGAAGGCGAAGCGCCACACGGGCGTCGTGCCGTCGAGAAAGAAGCGCTCGAGCAGCAGGTAGCCCGCGGGCGCGATCGCACCGGAATGCCAGCGATTCGTTGCGAGGTCGTACTCGTTGCCGAGATAGGTGCACGTCTCGTCGCACTTGGCCAGCAGCAACGTACGTTCGCCCGGCGGCCGCAAGGCCGCAACCAAATATCCATGATACGAACGTGTGAGCGAACCGTCGACCGTTCCGCTCGCATATCCGCCGATACCGTTGGTAACGAGCCATTCGCGCCCGTTCGCCGCATCGAAATTGCCGCAGACGTCGCGCCCGAAATCGACCGCGTAACGGATTTGATTCAACGTGAAGCGCGAGCGCGCGGGGCGCGCTTCATTTCAAGTACTGGTCGAACCACGCAACGGTCCGGTTCAGCGCATCGATCTGGTTCTCACGCTTAGAGAATCCGTGCCCTTCGTTCGAATAATAGTGCGCCGAGACCGGCTTACCGGCAGCCTGCAGCGTTTGCACCACCTGCTGCGCCTCTTCTTTCGGCACGCGAATGTCGTTATCGCCTTGAAGGACGAGCAGTGGTGCCGTGGCCTTGCGAACGTACGTGAGAGGGGAATCCGCATCGTAAACGGCGCGATCCTTGACGGGGTCCCCCAGCAGTCCTTTTTCGTATTGCTGCAAGAGCGGATCCTCATGTTCGAGCATCGTCAGCCAGTTGATGATCCCGTATTCTTCGACCGCGGCTTTCCAGACCGCGGGCGTTTTGCCGATCGCCATCAGCGTCATGAATCCGCCGTACGAGCCGCCGGTAATGCCGATCTTCTTGGCGTCTGCGTAGCCGGTAGCGATCAGAAATTTTACAGCATACACTTCATCCTGCAGATCGCCGCCGCCGAGATCGGCATGGTTCGCCGACTGAAACTCGGCGCCGTAGCCCGTCGAGCCGCGTACGTTGGGGGCGATGCAGATGTAGCCGCGCGAAACCAGTGCGAGCGCGGTACGATTAAAGGAGTCGACCGTTTGACCGGTCGGGCCGCCGTGCGGCAGCACGATCGCCGGATTCGTTCCGTCGCGCTTTATGTTAAACGGAAGCCAAAGAAACGCGCTGATGACTTTTTCGTCGAAACTTCGGTAGCGAACGAGTTGGGATCCGGGCAGCGCCACCGATGCTAAACTTGCAGGTGCGGAAAACGTGAGTTGCCGCGGCGCTTTGGTAGTAAGATCGTACTCCCAGAGGTCGCCGGGCTGCGTGGAACTCGCATGCGTCAGCAATAAGCGGTCGCTTTTGCGAGTAAATGCCGAACCCGGCCCCGGGAAAGCGTTTAAGCCGGCCGGGACCGTAATCTTTTCGGCCGGCCCGCCGCCGACCGGCGCGAGATACGCGTCGGTCCGACCATCCTGGTTTATCTGGTATGTCAAGAAACGACCGTCGGGAGAGATCTCGCCGGCGGATGCCTCCCATTTCGTATCCGTCACCCATGTGAGTTGTTTCGTCGCCGCATCGAGCAAAGCGACGTTGGCAAAGCCGCCCGCGCGGTCGGCCGTGACGAGCAGCGTCTTACCGTCGGGAGAAACCGACGAGACGGATGTCCGGCGCTTTCCCTCATGTGCCGTAAGGTTCAGAGCGGCGCCGGTTGCCGGATTCAATCGATAGACGTCGGAATCCGTATCGCCCGTATCGCCGCGCGTCGCGTACAACGAGTTGCCGTCCGGGCTCCACACCGGACCGCTCCAGAGATAGTCCTTCGACGCTTCGTGGGTGATCGTCCGAACCGCGCGCGTGCTCCAATCCATAACCGCAATATCGCTGACCGAAGCCGTTTTCGGCTTTACCGTAAAGGCCAATTGCGTGGTGTCGGGCGACCATGCGGGCCCCGTCTCCGAAATCTCCGGAGTGTTCGTAATATTTAGGGCCGCACCGCCGCCGGCCGGAACGGCAAACAAGTTAAAGACCTCGGCCCCGGCGCGATCGGATTCGAAGACGATCCATTTCCCATCGGGCGACCACAGCGGAGAAAACTGACGATCGTCCGAGGTCGTGATCTGTTGCGGCGCTCCGCCCGTCTCGTTCGTCACCCAAAGGTTGAAACGGCCGCTGGTGTTCGTGCTGAATACGACCTTCGTACCATCGCTCGACCACCCCCCGTCCGCGATCGAACGCTCGTCGAAGAGACTCTCGATCGATACGGGGCTCGCGCCGGCGCGAACTTCCGAAACGACCGTCGCAGGATCGGTGGGCTGCCGGGTCTCCGGCGAATCGACGTCCGCGGCCGCGAGCAGCGTCGCCAAAACGAGCGGCAGAATCAGAAGCATCGTGACACCTCGCAAAAAGAAATCGCGCTTTGAATTTGCGGCCTCCGGCTGCCGGCGCCGGCAGTTAGCTATCCGCCCGTTGAGAACCCCGGGTACAGCGTCATGCCCCCGTCGACGAACAGCGTCGTGCCCGTCACGTAGTCCGATTTATCGGAACACAGCCAGACGGCGGCTTCGCCGATGTCGGCGGGCTCGCCGATGCGCCCGTATGGGATGAGCGTCAAGAGACTGGCGAGCGCCTGCGGCGTGTCCCACGCACTGGTGTTGATCGGCGTGCGGATGGCGCCCGGTCCGATGCCGTTGACGCGAATCTTATAAGGCGCAACTTCCTGCGCGATGCTTTTCATCATCATCAAAATGCCGCCCTTACTCGTTGCGTAATTCACATGGCCGCCCCACGGGATCACCTCGTGCACCGAACTCATGCACACGATCTTCCCGAGCGCTTTCGAGCGCTCGGGAACCATGCCGCGCCGGAGAAATTCCCGCACGGCCTCGCGCGCGCACAGAAATTGGCCCGTGAGATTGACGTCGATGACGGCCTGCCATTGCGCGAGCGTCATGTCCGCGAACTTGGAATCCTTCTGCCAACCCGCATTGTTGATCAGGATGTCGACCGTTCCAAATTCCTTGACGGTCTTGGCGAACATCGCGACGACGGCGTTTTCCTTCGAAACGTCGCATTCGATCACCAAGGCCTTGCCGCCGCCGCGCGTGATCTGATCCGCAACCTCGATCGCCCCATCCGCCGGACCGCCCGGATAGTTGACGACGATGTTCGCTCCTTCGCGCGCGAGTGTTTTCGCGACGGCGGCCCCGATTCCCGAACTCGAACCCGTGACGATGGCGGTCTGTCCCGAAAGCTCCATGGGCGCGATGTTGCACGCGAGGTTCAAACGGCACCTTCCAGAAGGCCCCGTCCATGGATTGGAATCCGGAGCGCGCTCGGGTCGAAGCCGAAAACCTGCGACTCGAACACTGGACGCACTGGGGACCGTACCTGAGCGAACGTCAGTGGGGAACGGTACGCGAAGACTACAGCGCGACGGGCGAAGCGTGGGACTATTTCCCCTTCGAGCACTCGCACCAGCGGGCATATCGCTGGGGCGAAGACGGCATCTTCGGCATCAGCGACGATCACCAGCGCCTCTGTTTCGCACCCGCGTTCTGGAACGGCAGCGACCCCGTGATCAAGGAGCGCCTCTTCGGCCTCAGCGGGCCGCAAGGCAATCACGGCGAGGACGTTAAGGAATGTTATTACTTTCTCGATAACGTTCCGTCGCACGCCTACATGAAGGCGCTCTACAAATATCCGCAGGCACCTTTCCCGTACGCCGATCTGGTAGCGACCAACGCTCGCCGCGGCAAGCTCGATCCGGAATACGAGTTGATCGATACGGGCGTCTTCGCGGACGATGCGTATTTCGATATCGAGATCGAATACGCGAAGCGAGCGCCGACCGATACGCTCGTGCGAATTAGCGCTACCAACCGCGGTAAAGCGCCCGCCTCACTCCACATCATCCCGCAATTATGGTTTCGCAACGAGTGGTCGTGGGCGCCGGGCTTCGAACGCCCGGCGATCGTGCCCGCGCCCGGCTTATCACATGCCTACGTGGCCAGCCGCTCTGATCTCGGCGAGTATTGGCTCTATTGCGACGGCGCGCCGGACGAGTTTTTCGTCGAGAACGAAACGAATACGCAAGCGCTCTTCGGCGTTCCCAACGCCCAGCCGTATGTGAAGGACGGCGTCGATCGGGCGGTACGTGGCGAACGCGGCACGACTAATCCCGCGCGTTCGGGGACCAAACTCGGCGTTCGTTACGAAAGCTTCTTGGCTCCGGGTGAGACGAGCACGATCCGTCTGCGCTTGTGCGATCGTCCGAGTTTGGCAAGTCCGATCGACGACACGTTCGATGCGACCTTCAAAGACCGGCTCTGGGAAGCCGACCGCTTTTATGCGTTCCTCAACAGCTTCCCCTCGAGCCCGGAATATCACCGGGTCCAGCGCAGCGCGATCGCCGGCATGCTGTGGTCCAAACAATTCTACAATTACGTGGTCCGCGATTGGCTCAAAGGCGACGCGAGCCAGCCCACCCCGCCGCCCGAGCGTTTGCGCGGCCGCAATCACGACTGGCTGCACCTCTTCAACGACGACGTGATCTCGATGCCCGACACGTGGGAATATCCATGGTATGCCGGCTGGGATCTCGCTTTTCATACCGTGGTGCTCGCGCTCGTCGATCCCGGTTTCGCCAAGCGCCAACTCATCACACTGACGCGCGAGTGGTACATGCACCCGAACGGGCAAATTCCCGCGTACGAGTGGGCCTTCGGCGACGTCAATCCGCCCGTGCAGGCTTGGGCTGCGTACCGCATCTTCCAGATGGAACACAAGATGTACGGCGTTGCCGATTATCTCTTTCTCGAACGTGTGTTTCAGAAGCTCCTCATGAACTTCACCTGGTGGGTGAACCGCGAAGATCCCGAAGGGCACAACACCTTCATGGGCGGCTTTCTCGGCCTCGACAACATCGGTGTCTTCGACAGGAGCGCGCCCCTACCGACCGGCGGACATCTCCTGGAATCCGATGCCACGAGTTGGATGGCGATGTACGCCCTCGATATGATGGCGATCGCGCTCGAACTCGCACAGCACGACCCTTCATACGAAGACATCGCCTCGAAATTCTTCGAGCACTTCCTCTACATTGCGTATGCCATCAACGATACCGACGAAACCGAGCTCGGGCTCTGGGACACCCAGGACGGCTTCTATTACGACCAGCTCGTACTCGAGGGGAGGTGCATGCCGCTGCGCGTGCGGTCGACCGTGGGGCTGCTGCCGCTGCTCGCGGTCGAGACGCTGCAGCCGCAGTTGCTGGATCGCTTACCGAATTTCAAACGCCGCTTTGAGTGGTTCATCGCCCATCGCCCGGAACTCGCAAAGAACGTGGCGAGCCTGGAATCGGGCGGCATGGGGGCGCGCCGGCTGCTGGCGCTCATGGACGGAGAACGCCTGCGGCGCGTGCTGCAGGTCATGCTCGACGAGAACGAGTTCCTGAGCCCGCACGGCATTCGCTCGCTCTCGAAATTTCACGCGGAGCACCCGTACCAAATCGACGTCAACGGAATGGAACTGCGGGTAGACTACGCGCCCGCAGAATCGATCAGCGGACTCTTCGGCGGCAATTCCAACTGGCGCGGCCCGGTCTGGTTTCCCATGAATTTTCTGTTGATCGAAGCGCTGCAGAACTACCATTTCTTCTACGGCGACGACTATCGCGTCGAATTCCCGACGAGATCGGGGCATTTCGCAACGCTGTGGGAGGTTGCAACCGACCTCTCCAAGCGGCTCATCGGCATTTTTCTTCCCGACGAAGCCGGCAATCGTCCGTTCAACGGAGGCAACTCGAAACTGCAGCGCGATCCTCACTTTCGCGATCATCTCTTGTTCTATGAATATTTCCACGGCGATAACGGCGCCGGAATCGGCGCATCCCACCAGACCGGCTGGACGGGGCTCGTTGCAAAGCTCATCCAGCAGATCAGCGAATACGAGAGCGCGGGCAAGTCGCCGCTCGACTGGGAGTACGAAGCCTCCCCATCGGCCGGCCTGCCTGCGATGCACGAAGAGCCAGCCTCCCAAACGTGACCCGCACGAACCGATGCACCATGGCACTCGCCGTCGCGCTCGCAACGATGGGAGCCGGCGGAGACGGCATGAACGATAGCGGCGGAAGGCTCGTCGCATGATCGGCATTCGCGGTCCTGCAGTCGAGGACGGTTCACCTCATCCGCTCGGAGCGACGTGGGACGGAAAGGGCGTCAACTTCGCGCTTTTCTCCGATCACGCCGAACGCGTCGAACTCTGTCTCTTCGATCAACGCGGCCGACGCGAATTGCACCGCCTCGTCCTGCCGTCGTACACGGACGGGGTTTGGCACGGTTACATCGCGGACGCGTTGCCCGATCAGCGCTACGGCTATCGCGTCTACGGCCCTTACGATCCCGGACGCGGCCACCGCTTCAACGGCCACAAACTGCTGATCGATCCCTATGCGAAAGCGCTCTCCGGGATCATTCGCTGGAGCGACGCGCATTTCGGGTACCGCATCGGCTCGCATCGCGCGGATCTTTCGTTCGACCGGCGCGACAACGCCTCGGGCATGCCGAAGTCGGTTGTCGTCGATACCGCGTTCACCTGGGGCGACGATCGTGCGCCCCGAACGCCGTGGAGGGACACGGTAATCTACGAATTGCACGTCCGCGGCTTTACGATGCAGTTCCCGGGCATTCCGACGCCGGTGCGCGGCACGTTTCTCGCACTCTCGTCGCCTCCCGTCCTCGAATATTTGCAGCGACTAGGCATCACGGCCGTGGAATTGCTGCCGGTCCAGGCCTTCGTCGATGACCGGACGCTCGTCGAAAAGCGTCTGCGCAACTACTGGGGTTACAACACCATCGGTTTCTTTGCGCCGCATCCGCTCTACCTCGCGCGCGAGACGACGATCGAATTCAAAACGATGGTGAAGCAATTCCACGAAGCCGGCATCGAAGTATTGCTCGACGTCGTCTACAATCACACGGCCGAAGGAAACCAAGAGGGCCCGACGCTTTCGTTTCGCGGTATCGACAACCGTTCGTACTATAAACTCGCGAGCGATCCGCGCTTTTACGAAGACGTCACCGGCACGGGGAATTCGCTCGATCTGGAACATCCGCGGGTCTTGCAGCTCGTTATGGATTCCCTGCGCTACTGGGTGCACGAGATGCACGTCGACGGATTTCGCTTCGATCTCGCGACCGAACTCGCGCGGACGCCGGCGGGATTCGATCCGCGCTCGGGCTTTCTGCGAGCCGTCCGTCAAGATCCGATCCTCTCGGGCGTAAAGCTCATCGCCGAACCGTGGGATCTCGGCCCGGGCGGCTATCAGGTGGGGCATTTCCCCCCCGGCTGGTCCGAATGGAACGACAAGTTCCGCGACGGGACGCGCCGGTTTTGGCAAGGCGTCGACGGCGTGGTTCCGGAGCTCGCGACCCGCTTGACGGGGTCGAGCGAACTCTACAATCATGGCGGGCGCCACGTGCGCTCGTCCATCAACTTCGTGACCGCCCACGATGGATTCGACCTCGCCGATCTCGTGAGTTACAACCTCAAGCACAACGATGCCAACGGCGAGCAAGGCCGCGACGGCAGCGACAACAACAATAGCTGGAACTGCGGCACCGAAGGTCCCACGACCGATCCCGCCATTCGCGAGCTCCGTTCGCGCCAGCAACGCAACTTGCTGGCAACGACGCTGCTCTCGCAGGGCGTACCGATGCTGCTCGCCGGCGACGAAATCGGTAAATCGCAAAGCGGAAACAACAATCCGTATTGCCAAGATTCCCCACTCACCTGGATCGATTGGGCCTCCCCTTCGGATCCGGCCCTGCACGATTTCACCGCCGCCGTGCTTCATTTGCGGCGCACGAACAAAGCGTTCCGGCGCGAAAGCTTCTTCACGGGTACCTGGCTGCCCGACCGTTCCCGCAAGGACGTGACGTGGCTGCGGCCCGATGGCGAAGAGATGACGGAAAGCGATTGGCACGACACCGGGCGCCGCGTGATCGGACTCTTATTTGGGGACGAACAACGAGATCCCGACGATCGCCTCTTTCTGATGTATCTCAATGCCCACGATGCCGAACTCACGGTCGTCCTGCCGCCGAAGCCCGAGGAGCGCTGGGAACTCTATATCGATACGGCCGGCGACCCGCGCTCGAACGTATATAAACCGGTCCTGATGGGTGCGACGCATCGTTTGCAGCCGCGTTCGCTCGCGCTCTTCCATACACGTTCGAAGCCGGCACGATGACGGAGGTTCGCGCCTACGTGCCGCCGGTGCTCGAGACGGGGCGCTCGTGGGGCTTCTCCGTGAACCTCTACGCCCTGCGTTCGCAGCGCAATTGGGGCATCGGAGATTTCACCGATCTCGAGAACTTCGTGCGCTATGCAGCGACGCTCGGGGCAGGCCTAGTCGGCGTCAATCCGCTGCACGCATTGCACTATACGAATCCCGAAGCCGCAAGCCCGTACTCCCCAACGAGCCGGTATTTTCTCAACCCCATATATATCGATATCGAAGCGGTGGCAGAATTCGCCGGCCAAAACGCCCGGGCTGCGGCTTTGCGAGCGCGCGTCGGGATGGAACCGTTCGCCTCGACGCTCGCCGCGTTGCGAGCCGAGCCCTCGATCCTTTATGCGCGCGTCGCGCGCACCAAATGGTCGGCGCTCGAGGAATTATACGGAATACTGGTCCAAGAACGCGGGGCGCGCTTCGCCGCCTTCAGGGCTTATGCTCGCGGCTGCGGCGAGCGCCTCGAGCGCTTTGCCGTGCACGAGGCGCTCGTCGAACATTTCGAGCGCAACGGCGGAAATCGCGCCTGGACCACCTGGCCCGAAGAATTTCGCGATGCGGCTTCGGAGACGGTTCGCACCTGGGCGGCCGCCCGGCGCCGGCGCATCGACTACTTCAAATTCGTGCAGTGGATCGCAAGCGAGCAACTCGCGCGCGTGTGTACCCAAGCGCAGGCGCTCGAGATCGGTCTCTACCTCGACGTGGCCGTGGGCGTCGACCTCAACAGCGCCGACGTATGGAACGATCCGAGCGCCTACCTGCTCGATCGATGGGTCGGTGCGCCGCCCGATCCGCTGGGTCCGCTCGGCCAAAACTGGGGCCTCGCCGCGCCCGACCCGCAGGCACTGCTGCGCGAGGGCGGAGCTGCGTTCTCCGAGTTGCTCGCCGCAACCATGGCGCATGCCGGGGCGTTGCGGCTCGATCATGCGATGTCGCTGCTGCGGCTTTTTCTCATTCCGCACGGAGAGACGCCGGCCGGCGGCACGTACGTGGCGTATCCCGTAGACGAACTGCTCGCGATCGCGGCGGCGCAGAGCATTCGTGCCCGATGCCTGATCGTCGGTGAAGATTTGGGAACCGTCCCCGCAGGCTTCCGCGAACGCATGGAGCACGCGGCGATCTTCTCCTATCGCGTCTTTCTCTTCGAACGCGAAGACGACGGTTCGTTCAAAATGCCCGATCGTTATCCGGCGCTGGGCCTCGCCACCGCTACGACGCACGACCTCCCGTCCATCGCCGCTTGGGCGCTCGGGCGCGATCTCGACACGTGGGACCGGCTCGGCGTTATGGCCGAATCGTGGGCACAGGTAGCGCGTGCGGCGCGCCGCAGCGACGTGACGCAGATGTTCGAAGCGCTTCGCATTGCGGGCGAACTCGATGACGAGGGTTTCGCCGCCGCGCACCTCGCCGTGGACGAGCGCTCGAACGACCCCCGCCGCTACGAGCCGGTCGTCCGCGCCGTCTACCGCTACCTGGCAAACTCGCGCGCCCGCCTGGTGCTGGTCGCGCTCGACGATGCCCTCGTCGAGTTCGACCCGGTCAACCTGCCGGGAACGGGCTTCGAATACCCGAACTGGCGCCGCAAGAATAGCGTCGGAATCGAGGACATCATCCGCGACCGAAGCATTGCCAAACTTGCTGCCGAAGTACGGGCACGAGTGAAGGGAGATATCTCGAGTTGAAAGCCGTGGTCATGGCGGGTGGCGAGGGATCGCGGCTGCGTCCGCTTACTTCACGGCGGCCGAAGCCGCTCGCGCCGGTCGCGAACAAACCGGTCATGGAGCACATCGTCGATCTGTTGCGCAAACACGGCGTGACGGATATCGTGGCGACGCTCCACTATCTGGCCGACGAGATCGAGAGCTTCTTCGGAGATGGATCCGCCTTCGGCGTTTCGATGCAATACGTGGTGGAAGATACGCCGCTCGGCACGGCCGGCGCCGTGAAGCTCGCCGAGGACATTTTAGGCGACGAACCGTTTCTCGTGATCTCGGGCGACGCGCTGACGGATCTCGATCTGACCGCACTCGTCGCCGACCATGCGCGCTCCAAAGCCGCCGCGACGATTGCGCTGCAGCGCGTATCGAACCCGCTCGAGTTCGGGGTCGTGATCGTCGATGAAGAGAGCCGCATCACGCGCTTTCTCGAGAAGCCCTCGTGGGGCGAAATTTTCTCCGACACGATCAACACGGGCATCTACGTGCTCGATCCGATCGTGCTTTCGTATATGGAAGCCGGCAAGTCCTACGACTTTTCACGCGATATCTTTCCGCGCTTGCTGCACGAAGGAAAGCTCGTTTCCGGGTACGTCACAAGCGATTACTGGACCGATATCGGCAACCTGCAACAGTACCAGCAGGCCAATTACGACGTACTCAACGGCAAGGTCAAGGTCGATATTCCGGGCGTCGAAACTGCGCCGCAGATCTGGATGGGCGAAGGCTGCCGCATCGATCGCGATGCCAAGCTCGTCCCGCCGATCGCGCTCGGCCGCAACGTTCGCGTTGAGGCGGGAGCCGTGGTCGGCGATCAAACGGTGCTCGGCAACGCAACGATCGTTTCGCAGAACGCCCACATCGCGCGCACGGTCGCCTGGGCCGACTGTTATTTCGGCGAATCGAGCCATGTCGAAGGCTGCACGATCGCCGATCGCAACATCGTCAAAAGTCACGCTTCCGTCGGAACGGGTTCCGTGATCGGAAGCAATTGCACGATCGGCGAGGGTTCCGTCGTGCGCCCCAATCTCAAGCTGTGGCCCGACAAGTCGGTGGCATCGGGATCGATCGTGTCGATGTCGCTGATCTACGGCATTAAATGGCCTGGTTCGCTGTTCGGCGCGGTCGGCATCAGCGGCATCGCGAACGTCGAACTGACGCCCGAATTTGTGATGAAGCTCGGCCAGGCACTGGGCTCGTCGCTCAAACCGGGCCAAACCGTGATGACGAGCCGCGACGCCCATCCGGCCGCGCGCGTGATGAACCGCTGCGTGATCTCGGGACTTCTCTCCGTCGGCATTCACGTGGAGGATCTGCGGGCGATCCCGCTGCCGCTCGCGCGCTATGCCACACGGATGGGCGGCGACGGCGGCGTGCATACACGCATCGATCCAAGCGATCCGAACAACGTGCTCATCGAGATGCTCGATGCGAGCGGCATCAATCTCGATAAAGCGACCGAGCGTAAGATCGAAAACCTGTTCTTCCGCGAGGATTTCCGCCGCACCGGCATGGATGAAGTCGGCCTGCTTTCGTTCCCGGGGCGCACGCTCGAACTCTACACGAACGACATGCTCGGAACGCTCAAGCCGACCGCCCTGCCCAAAGCCAATTTCAAAGTGGTGGTCGACTACGGGTACGGCAATGCGGCGAGCGTGATGCCGCGCGTCCTCTCCAACCTCGGCGTCGATATCATCGCGCTCGACGCGTACTACGACGAAGCAAAATCGCGCACGTTCCAAAGCGATCGCGAACGCTATATCGAGCAGCTGCGCACGGTGACGCTGACGCTCGGAGCGGACCTGGGCGTGCTGGTCGATCACGACGGCGAATCGTTCGCCCTCGTCGACGATCTGGGGCGCGTCATCGCGGGAAACCGGCTCCTGGCGCTGATCGCATTGATGGTGTGCCGCGCGCAGCCCGGCGCGAACATCGCCATTCCCGTCACGACCCCGACCGTCATCGAAGATTTTATCGCCTCGCTCGGAGGAACGGTAACCCGCACGAAGAGCGACAGGCGTTCGATGATGGCGCTCGCGGCCTCGAAGCGAGAATCGCTGGCTTACGGAAGCGGCGTGCATCAGGAGCCGATCTTTCCCGCCTTCCAGCCGGCCTTCGATGCGCTCTATGCGATGGTGAACGTCATGGAAATGCTCGCGAAAGAACGGCGCAAGCTCCACGAACTCAACGACATGCTGCCCGTTTGGTTCTTCCGGCATCGGGCGCTGCGCTGCCCCTGGGAGCGCAAGGGCGAAGTGATGCGGACGATCGCCAACGAATATGCGGGTAACAAGCTCGAACTTTTCGACGGCGTGCGCGTGTATGTCGACGGCGGATGGTTTCTCATCTTGCCCGACGCCTCCGATCCTACGGTAAACGTCTACGCCGAAGGGCGCTCCAACGACGACGCGGACCGGCTGCTCTCACACATCGTACAGCGCATCGAACGCCTGGTCGAAGCATAGCTTACGCCGCCCGCCGCCGCGACGGATTTTGCCCAGGGCTCTGTGCCTCGAGCCGCTTCACGGGGCGGATGGCTTTTTCGCTCTACCGCCGTATCTTAGCGGTCCGCTCATCGCAGGCCGGGCGATGCGTGCGGCCAATACTCGTCTTCCCCCGAAACGTGAAGCGCGGGGACGCACTTCAGAACGAGTGATGGCCGGTGATGCGGTTCACGTGGTAGACCGGCCGAGTCGTGGGGAATGATCCGAACAGCCGCGTACTCGCCGGCGCCTTTCGGGCGATTCGGTCCGGTGCGCAGATTTGGAGCAGCACGATGGATTCCACCACCGCCCAACCTAACGAACTCCGCTCCCAACCCGCCCGTTCGGTGTTACTGCGCCTGTTTACCGACGTGAGAACGCTGGCGAGCCAAGAATACGATCTCGTCAGAACCGAGTTTTCCTCGCAGACCGCCCCGCTCTCACGAGTCGTCGTTTCGTGGGTCGCGCTCGTCGCCGCCGGTTTGCTCGCGCTGATTTGCCTGACGATGGCCGCCGTCGCCGGGCTGGCGATCGAGATCGGCTTGCCTCTTTCAGCGCTCGCCATCGGCGTCGTCTACACGCTGGCTACGCTGCTGCTGGTGCAGCGCTTCCAATCCACGATCAAACACGCCACCGGAGCCTTCGCACACACGGCCAAACAGCTCCCGAAGCCCCGCACCACTACGAAGACCCTCGACGAGCAGGCCGCCGACATCGAATGGACTCGCCACCGTATCGAGGATTCCCTAACCGCGCTCGAGCGCAAAGCCGATCTCGGCCAACCGCTCCGCGATACCGCCTTCGGCGTGGGCGCGCTCGGTGTCGCCGTCGCCAACATCATGCGCGAAAATGGCAAGACGAGAGCGTAGCCAAGGGCGTCTTCCCTACCTCTCGATCGCACTACTCACGACGCTCTCCGCGGCCGCGTGCGGCGGAGCGGGGACGACGGTCGGCCCAACCGTCCAGGTGCCGGGCCCGGGAGCAGCGGCGCCCGGCAGTTCGAGCACGACCGGGACGCCGACCGCTCCGGCCGCTACGCCGAGAGCGGCGTCCACCTCGACCCCCGGCCCTACTCTCGGCGCGACTGCTACCCCCGCACCGCAGACGACATCGCCCGGCGCGGCCGTCGCCGGCGGATACGCTCCCCTGGGCGCGCCCGGTCCCCCGCTCGATGTTCCCGCCTCAAGCCTCTCCGCAAGCCTCACCTGTACTTCGAACGTCGGCTCCTCGAGCGAACGGACGATTCTGCTCGTACCCGGCACGACGCTCACGCCTCCCGTCAATTACGATTGGAACTACGAACGCGCGTTTACCGCAAACGGCGTGCCCTGGTGCGCCGTCACGCTGCCGGATAACGCGATGGGCGACATCCCCACGGCCGGGGAATACGTCGTCAACGCAATCCGTACGGTCGCAGCCCGCTCGGGCCGCAGCGTGAATATTCTCGGTTTCAGCCAGGGCGGCATGGTGCCGCGCTGGGCCTTGCGCTTCTGGCCCGATACGCGGGCACTCGTCGACCAGTACGTTGCCCTCGACCCCTCCAATCACGGGACGCTCGACGCGTACCCCGTGTGCGCGGTCGGCTGTGCGCCGGCGTTCTGGCAGCAGCAGACCGGCTCGCATTTCACGACGGCGCTCAACAGCGGTGTGGAAACCTTTGCCGGCATTTCGTACACGGTCATCTACAGCGACGTCGATGAAGTCGTGGTACCGAATCTTCCCGTTGCCAGCAGCTCGTCGCTCACCACCGGCAACGGGACGATCGCGAACATTTCCGTTCAAAGCATTTGCCCGACCGACGTATCGGATCACCTCGCGATGGGCTCCTACGATCCCGTCGGCTATGCGCTAGCGATCGATTCGTTCACCCGCAATGCCGTCGCAAAGCCGGGCGACGTTCCGCTCACGGTGTGCGCGACGCTCCTGCAGCCCGGCGTCGACCCCACCGCGTTCCCGGGCAACTATGCGATGTATCTCGCCTACATCGGGAACACCATCGCGACGACGCCGTTCGTCTCCGCCGAGCCGACCCTTCCGCCGTACGTGTACGCCGCGCAGTAGGGGCCGAGGTCAAACGGTTTCTAGCTGAGGTCGGCCGTCTCGTAGAGCGCGGCGAGCTGGTCGGGGCCGCCCAAGAGTTCCGTCAATTGCGCCATGCGGGCGCGCTCGTCTTCGAGATCGCGCTTGATAAGGTTGACCTCGCCCTGCTCGACGTCGTCGGTGAGCGACACGACGATGGCATCACTCAGATCGGCGGCGGCCCAGCCGCGCGCATCGAGCAGCACCGAATAAAACGCCTCTTCAACCGTCGTTTCGCGCCAGAGACGCGCGTCCGTGACGATCGCAAATGTGATCTTCTTGAGGTCCTTCGAAACTTCGATGGCGAAGGGTTTGTCGAGCTTTTTCAGCGTGACCCCCTTAGCTACGGCGAGCGAGGCCACACGCAGGCAGCGCGCAACGTAAGTATCGCGTTCCGTAGACGAATTCATACTCGGTTTATCGGTCGCTCGCCGGCCCTCACTTAGGTGATTCCACGCCCGGGATGGCACCCTGACCGTGGCGTCCCGCCCCTTCCGAGAAGCGCTGGGCACCGTGCCTGGTCTCTCCGCTCCGGAAGGTCGCCAAGCCGAGCCGCACTTCGTTGCGGATCGCCTCCGCAAACGTCAGGTCCCACTGCTGGATCGCCGAGAGGCGGTCGTTGCGCAGCGCCGCCTGCGGAAAAGCGGAGATCGAGCGGGCCAGTTCGAGCGCGACCGCGAGCGAACCGCCGGGTTCCGTGACCCGGGTAACCAGCCCCATCTGCAAGCCTTCGGCGGCTCCCACGGGCCGGCCGGTCAGGATCATATCCATGGCACGGCCGTGCCCGACGATCCGAGGCAGCCGAATGGTTCCGAGATCGACGAGCGGCACGGCGAAGCGCCGCGAAAAGACCCCGAAGACGGCATCGCTCGCCGCGACGCGAAGATCGCATAGGAGCGCAAGCTCCAGGCCCCCCGCCACGGCATAGCCCTCCACCGCGGCGATTGCGGGCTTGGGGAGCACCATGCGGCTCGGCCCCATCGGCGCATCGCCTTCTGGGACGATCGTTTCGGGGCCGGCTTCGGCAACCGTGTGGAGGTCGAATCCCGCGCAAAACGTGTTGCCGGCGCCCCGCAGGATCGCGACGTCGGCGGCATCGTCGGCAGCGAAGCGCTCGAAGGCCGCGGCGAGCTTGCGCGCCGTTCCGGCATCGACCGCGTTTCGTACGTGCTGGCGATCGATCGTGACGATCGCCGCGCGTCCATCCAGAACGTAAGTTACCGTTTCCATGTGCTCGCTTCCATAGGCTATCTTTTCGTTCGCTGCACGAATGCGATCTTGTTGGCAAGCACCTCGAGCACGTTCGGCCAGGTGTATCTGTTTGCCGTCGCATAGCCGGCCTGCCGCATCCGGTCGGCGCGGAGCTCGTCGCCGTACGAGTCGTTGAGATACTCGGCGAGTTCGCGGCCGTCAGCCGTGTCGCAAACGATCGCATTGACGAACGGTTCGGCGTAGTCTTCACCGGTCGCCCCACATACCGGGATGCCGCCTGCGGCCATCACTTCGAGCCCGACGAGCCCGAAGGGCTCTTTGCCGCTGTTGGCGAGTACGGCGTCGCTTGCCGCATAGATTGCGGCGAGTGTGTTCTCGGGAAGAAACGCCTGCAAATGCACGATATCGGCGTCGGCCTCGCCGAGCGCCGCGGCGATCGCCTCCGGATCGTCGCCATCGGCCGTCACGCGTTCGACGCGCAGACCGCGCCCGTAGGCCCGCCCGAAGACGACCTCGCCGTACGGCTCTTTGCCGCCGCGCACGATCAATTGCGGCGCGTGGCCGAGATCCCGGAGTTCCGCTACGGCGTCGATCGCCTGAAGCCAATTCTTATCGGGATCGAAACGCCCGACTTTGACGAGCGCAGGCTTTCCCCGCAATGCGCCGCGGAAAAGAGCTACGAGTTCCCGGGGAGGGCCCTCGAGCAAGGCGTCCGCGATGCCGTTGGGAACGACGAGCGCTCCCACACCGATGCTCGCTAGTTCGAACTTCATGTAGCGGCTTACCGTCGTGACGGTCGCCGCGCGCTGCAAGCTCGGCCAATCGATGCGATTGAAGCCGTAGGTGTTGTTTGCGTTCCACAGGATCGTCACCGCGTAGCGCAAGCCACGAGCGCGCAGCAGCGCATCGAGAACGATCGTGGCGCGAGCCGTCTGCCATTCTTCGGCGACGATCAACACGCGTTCGCCGCGGCTCGCCGCGGGCGCGATGATGTCGTTGGCAACGAATAGCGGAACGCTCGCCGTGAAGTCGTTAACTTTGCCCTCTTCGCCGTCGTAGACGTTGGCCGGATGATAGGCGGAGATCCACTGCGACCAGCGGCGCAGCGTCACGTTCGCGCCGAACGGTTCGCTTGCGGGCAAGTCCGGGTCGCCCACGAAGATCAGCGTGGTTGCGACATCCGCATCACCGAGCGCTCGTGCGAACGAGGTCTCCCGGCTTCCGAGGCCGCCGACCGACGAGTAACGGTCGGGACCTTCAAACGAGAGTAACGCAGCGTGGGCGTGACCGGCGAGCATTCTTCCAATTTACCGCCCGGCATGGACCGGAACCTCGCGCGCAGCCGCCGGCACCTCGTCACAGCGTCATGCGGTAGAAATGCGCGACGCGTCTGGTTCCGTACCAGCCTTCGTGCACGGCGGAAAATGTGGCTCCGAATGACGCTTTGACCGCCCTCATCGCCGGACTCGTCGTATGCCCGGCAACGACGCAGTAGCCCGCGCCTTTAACGAGTCCGAACCAGTATGCGCACAGAATCTTGCTCAGGTTCCGCTTCTGAAACTTCGGAAAGAGCGTCGTGGAATAGCAGTAGATTACGGCCGGATCCCGCTCGGGAAGATCCTCGATCTCCTCATCGATGCGGGCGGGCGAAATACCGTAGGTTTCACCGGCAAGCTCCCCGTCGACGAACATCCACACGGCAACGCCGTCGCGCACGATCTGCGCCTTGTAGGGTGCGTCGAGCCGCAAGTTCTCTTCGTAGACGTCTTCGAAAGCCATGGTTTCGGCGATCGGCATCTTCGTTTTGAAGGTGAGGATCATCGCGCTGCGAGCACGATCGTGGAGGGATCGCGCACGTCGATCGCGAGCACGTCATCGTAGCCGACCGTCGACTGGCTGCCGACCACCGGATTGAGCGTATCGGGATCGCCTAAATTCACGATGCGCAGCCGGCGCGCATGCTTACGCTTTCGCTAGTTGCCGCAGCACGTATTGCAGGATGCCGCCGTGCCGGTAATAGTCGGCTTCATCCGGCGTATCGATGCGCACGAGCGTCTCGAACTTCGTGACCTTGCCCCGCGAGTCGGCGGCGCAGACGTGCAGGCTGCTGCGCGGAACGATTCGATCGTGCAAACCCGTGATCTCAAACTCTTCCTCTCCCGTGAGGCCGAGCGATGCGCGCGACTGCCCGTGTACGTATTCGAGCGGCAAGATGCCCATGCCGATCAGATTGCTACGATGGATGCGCTCGAACGATTCCGCAATCACGACGCGGACCCCGAGCAGCATCGTTCCCTTTGCAGCCCAATCGCGCGACGATCCGGAACCGTATTCTTTGCCGGCCAGCACGATCAGCGGCGTTCTATCGTGCTTGTAGCGCATTGCGGCATCGAAGATCGACATGCGCTCGCCCGTAGGAAGATAGCGCGTGACGCCGCCCTCGATCCCCGGCACGAGCATGTTGCGCAAGCGCACGTTGGCGAACGTCCCGCGCATCATCACCTCGTGGTTACCGCGCCGCGCCCCGTAGGAGTTGAAATCCGCGGGATCGACGCCCTTCTCGATGAGATACTTCGCAGCGGGACTGTTCTTCGCGATCGATCCGGCAGGCGAGATGTGATCGGTCGTGACGCTGTCGCCGAGCATCGCGAGCACCCGCGCCTCCAGGATGTCTCCCTGCGGTTTGGGCTCAGCGGGCATGCCGTCGAAGTACGGCGGACGCTTCACGTATTCGCTCTTGGGATCCCAAGCGTAGCGTTCGCTCGCCGGTACTTCGAGCGCGCGCCAGTTATCGTCGCCGGCAAACACGTCGGCATACCGCGCGCGGAACGCGGCTTCCGAAACCGACTCGCCGATCGCGGCATCGATCTCCGCATTCGAAGGCCAAATCTCGCTCAGGTACACGGGCTTGCCGTCGCTGCCGGTGCCGAGCGGCTCGGTCGTGAGATCGATGTCCATCCGGCCGGCCAGCGCGTAGGCGACGACGAGCGGCGGGGAAGCGAGGTAATTCGCACGTACTTGCGGATGGATGCGCCCCTCGAAATTGCGGTTGCCCGAGAGCACGGCCGCAACGATGAGATCGTGCTCGGAGACTGCCACCTCAACGTCCTTTTGCAGCGGCCCGCTGTTGCCGATGCACGTGGTGCAGCCGTAGCCCACGAGGTTGAATCCGATCCGATCGAGATACGGCGCGAGGCCCGATTTCTGCAGATAGTCGGTGACGACTTTTGAGCCGGGCGCGAGCGAGGTTTTCACCCACGGCTTGCGCGTGAGACCGCGCTCGACGGCCTTTTTTGCCACGAGTCCCGCTCCGAGCATCACGGCCGGATTCGAGGTGTTCGTGCAGGACGTGATCGCGGCGATCACGACCGCTCCATCCGATAGGTCGGTCGTGGGACGCGCGGCCACGGCGGTTCCGCCGCCGCCCTCGCCCTCGAAATTCTCGACGGCGACGCTGCGCGCCGATTGCCACCCTTCGAGCGCGAGCCGGAACTCACGTTTCACGTTGCTGAGCGCGACGCGATCTTGCGGCCTGCGCGGCCCCGCAAGGTTCGGAACCACGCTGCCCAGATCGAGTTCGAGACGATCGGAAAAGACGGGATCGGGCGACGCATCCGTGCGGAACATTCCCTGCGCTTTGGCATAGGCTTCGACCAGTGCGATCGCTTCGGGCGCACGTCCGGTCAGGCGCAGATACGACAGCGTTTGATCGTCGATCGGAAAGATCGCAACGGTAGAGCCGTATTCCGGCGACATGTTGCCGATGGTCACCCGGTCCGCGACGCTCAGATTGGAGAGCCCGGCGCCGTAGAACTCGACGAACTTTCCGACGACGCCCTTCTTGCGCAACAACTCCGTGACCGTCAGCACGAGGTCGGTCGAGGTGACGCCGTCGTTGAGTTTTCCGGTTAACTTCACGCCGATCACTTCGGGGATCAGCATCGTGACCGGCTGTCCGAGCATCGCCGCTTCCGCTTCGATGCCCCCGACGCCCCAAGCCAGCACCCCGAGACCGTTTGCCATCGTGGTGTGCGAATCCGTACCGACGATCGTATCGGGGTACGCGAGCGCTTCCGATTTCTGCTCTCCCGCCCCGAACACGACGCGTGCGAGGTATTCGATGTTGACTTGATGCACGATGCCGGTATCGGGTGGAACCGCTCGAAACCCGTCGAGCGCGTGCTGCCCCCATTTGAGGAACGCATACCGCTCGCGATTACGCTCGAATTCGAGTTTCGCATTTTCAGCGAAGGCGGAGGCCGTTCCGAAGTAGTCGACTTGGACGGAGTGATCGATCACGAGCTCGACGGGCTGCAGCGGATTGATCTTCTTCGGATCGCCGCCCATTTCGGCCATCGCATCGCGCATCGCAGCAAGATCGACAACGCAGGGGACGCCCGTAAAATCTTGCAGCAGCACGCGCGCCGGACGATACGCTATTTCGGTATCTTTTCCCGAACCCGGCTTCCAATGCGCGAGCGCCGCCACGTCGTCTTTGGTGACGCTGCGTCCGTCCTCGAAGCGCAGTAAATTCTCGAGCAGAATCTTGAGGCTGTAGGGCAGTTTCGCGACGCCGTGGTAGCCCGCTTTCTCCAGCGCCGAAAGACGAAAGTACGTGTACGATCGGCTATCGACCGCGAGCGTATCCCGCGCGTGAAAACTATCCGGATGAACGTTCTGCATAACGCTTTCGGCGTTCGTTATAGCGGGGCGGCGTGCCCCCCGATGGCCCCCAATTACCCCGCTTCGATGCCCCCGGTTTTCACACGCGCGATGCGCGGGTTGCCGGAAGCCGCGCCTGCCACCGTGAGCGCGACCTCACCGGACAGCAATGCGTACAACGGCCCTGCGACTAAACTCGCACGCCAATCGGTTGCGCCGAGCGCCCGGGACACGTCTTCGACCGACGACGGCAATTCGCGAGCGACGCGCTCGAGTGCCGACCTCGTCACGAGCAACGCCGCAGGAAGTTCGTGCTCGGCGGCAATGCCGCCGGCAAGCACGGCCAAGCACGAGACGATCGCTTCACGGTCGGCGCCGGCCGGCCGCGACGGCTTCTTCGGCAGCTCGGCTTCGGATAAGGCAAGTCCGGCAGCGACCGCCTCGACGATGCGATCGCCGTACGCTTTGCGCGCGCCGCCATCGAGCCGCCGCAATTGCGCCAGATCCTCGCGGGTGGTTGGGCGCAACGAAACGATGCCGGCCATGACGTCGTCGGGGATGATGTATTTGAGGGGAACGTCGCGCTCGCGCGCGAGCGTGTCGCGGAGTTGCGCGACTTCGCGCAAAATCCCAAGCTCGCGCCGGTTCATGCGCATCGCACCGGGAATGCGCAAATAAAGACGCTCGGGATCCGTACGATAGCGCGCCGGTTCGACGAGCGAACGTGCGTCCTGTTCGAACCAGCCGTATCGGCCGCTGCGCTCGAGCCGCCGTGTCAATTCGTCCTGCAGTGCGAACAGATGCCGCACGTCGTCGACGAGATAATCGATCTGTTGCGCGGAGAGCGGCCGCGTGCTCCAATCGCTCACCGTCTGCGACTTGCGCAACCGGATGCCGACGATATCGTGCACGAGATCGGCGAGCGATATCGACATGCCGTAGCCGCAAAACGCTGCGGCCAATTGCGTATCGAACGCCGCTGCCGGCAAGAGATCGAAGCGATCCGCGAAGATTTTCAGATCGCTTTGCAGCGCATGCCCGACGACCGTTTTACCGTGCAGCGCTCTCGCGAGCGGCTCGAGTTCGCGTACGCGCAGCGGATCGACGAGCGCGACTTCATCGCCCAGCACCAATTGCACGACCATCAGGCGTGCCGAGTAAGATTTTTCGTTGTGAAATTCCGTATCGATCGCGATCCGGTCGGCGCGCTCGATCCGCTCGCAAAGCTCCGCAAGCGCTTGCGCGTCTTGCACGAGGGTCGGTGCGGCCCCAGCAACGGGCTCATCTTCTCTCAGCTTCGTGTCTCCACGGGTTTGGGTTCTTCGTGATGGTGATGGAAGAGGTCGTGGAAGCGCTGCGACATGTGCGGGCGGTGCTCCACGTAGTAGGCGTGCACCGTGTAGGAAACGCGGTCGCCGAAAATGGCGAGCAGGGTGCAGATAGGAACCGCGATCGCGCACATCGTCCAGACGTGCACCCACATCGGGATCTTGAAGGCGGCGGCGATCTGCGTCGCGAGCGTGCCGCCGAGCCCGGGAATGACGCGCAGCGTCAGGAGAAAGGCCGGCGAGCCGACCTTGAAGCGCCGAACCCAATTCGGCAGCTTTTGAATGTTCTGATCGAGATCCAAGAGGTGCGAGGTGCGCCGGGCGATCCCGTAACCGGCCATAGCGGCAAAGACCAAGCCGACGGCGTTAACGACCGAACCCCAGAGGGGACCGAAGATCACCCCGTTCATGATCGCGAGGGCATCTGTAACCGAGAACGGAGCCGATGCCACGATGGTGAAGATCGCGACGGCGAGCGGATAGGCAATCCAGGGGCCGATCGTCGAGAGGAAGAGCTCGACGTGGTGCTTGTAACGGATAACGAGCGCCGCGAGAGCAAACGACGTGAGAAACACCAATGCGGCTTCCGCCCGGCGTAAAGCGACGCTCACCAGGCGATGATCATTCGGGTCACGATGGTGCTCCTTTGCGGCATCGGGCTGTACGCCTCCGCCTTCATGGCGCGGAAGGCTGCCCGGGCCGCTCGGGGCGACCTGACCGAACCAAGCGTCGTCGCCACGAGCCGGGCCCGCGTCGCGGGCGGTGTTTCCAATGCCGCGATCGGCCTTGTTTACTACTGCGCCGTTGTGATTTGCATTCCGTTCGTCCACATTGGATTCGTGTGGTGGGCGGCCGTAGGGGCCGCCTCGGTCGCGGCCGCGTTCTCTCTCTACTTGGCCTACAGTTTGCTGTTCGTTACGCGGATGCCGTGCGTCTATTGCTGGACCGGTCACGCCGTGAATTGGTCGCTCTGGCTGCTGCTCGTGCTCACACAGCGGCCTTAGACCGGTCGCCTGCGCCATAAAAAAAGGACCCGCGTGAAGCGGGCCCCGGGGCCACTAGGGCGGCTCGCGCCGCCCCGGACCGGACCTAGAGGCCGTAGACGGCCTTGAGGTCTTGGAAGATCGTGAGGGTCACGACGTGGTACGCCGCGTCGGCGGAGGGACCGTACTTGGCATCGATGTCCTTCATGACCTGGACGTGCACGGGATGCGTCACGAGATGGTCGAGCATGTACTCAACGCTGAACGTGCCGGCCTTGTTCACGCCGTCGGTGTAGAGGGCGGCCGCAAGTGCTTTGCCGTTCTTCGGGTTCGGTGCAGGGCTTGCCGGAAGCTTAACCTTCGCGGCCGTGACGATCTTGAGCGAGTCGGCGATGACGAAGTCGAACGTCTTGATGTACTGCATGAAGCCGGGCTTGCCGTACTGCTTGATCAGTTTCGCTTCTTCGGCTGCTGCTTTGCCATCGGCAAGCACGCCGAAGGCCGTGACGGTGCTGAAGTGCGCGGGTCCGCCGCCGGCAACGACGAGCGCCAGCGTGTTCTGAAGATTCGGCTTACCGCAATCGTTGCTGCCGCCGAAACGCGGGGGAGGCGGGCACTTCGTGGGCGCCATCATGCCCGACATCGAATCCACCGCGATCGTCGTCGAGGTGGTCTTCGCAAGCGCAGGCGCGGTCAGCATGGCGGCCGCCGCGGCAAGCGCGGAGATCGAACGTAAAAACATAAAATTCCAGGTCCTTTCAGGAGCGTGCTCTAGCGGCACGTCCAAACAACGCTCGACCGGCGCGCTTGGATGCCTCCGCCTCGCGCGGCGCGCCTCGCGCTACCGAGGCGCGCCTTCGCGCCTCGCGTTACCGAGGCGCGCCCTCGCGCCTCGCGTTACCGAGGCGCGCCCTCGCGCCTCGTGCTACTGAAGAATCGTTACGACGTTCGCATCGAGCGAGCCGTCGGGCTGGGCGATTCCGCTCACGGCGACGCGTTGGCCCCGCTCGATCGAGGCGCCGCGGGGATTGATCACGGTGCCCTGGTGCAGGTGGACGGCGCGATAGGCGTTCGGACTCGTCTCGACCTGCATGTCAAAGCGCTTGAAGTACGAGACGTTCCCACTTGCAGCATTCCGCGCATTGAGGGTTTGCGTTTTGATGATGCCGGTCACCAAATCGATTCCCATTTTCACAAAGGGGGCGATCTGCGAATTCGGCGGCAGCGTCGGAAGGTCGACGGGCGTCGGGCTCGGAGCGGGGGTCTGCGGGTCCGCGCCGGCTACGGCTGCAAAACCAAAGCACAGGACGAGAGCTCCGAGGGCGACGAAACGCTGCACCATACTTGCAGAACGCAGCTCTCGGCTATCCGGTTCCCCGCCCCGCAGCCACCGTGATGGTGTTGCGGCCCGATCCCGCGGGCATGGCGGTCTATATGACCCGCCGCAGCTCGCGCAGCCGTTTCATGCCCGATGCGTACGTGTTCCCCGGGGGCGCCGTCGATCCGGCGGACGGCGAGCCGCCGCAGGCATACGTCGTTGCGGCGCTGCGCGAACTCTTTGAAGAAGCGGGCATTTTGATCGCTTGCGACGCTGCGGGCGCGCCGGCCGATCTCGATGCGGAACGCCGCGTATCGCTGCGCGCGCAGTGCAAGGAGGGCGCAGGGCTCGCCGAACTATTGGCCGCCTCCCAGCTGAGATTGGATACGAGCGCGCTCACCTACTATTCAAATTGGATCACGCCTGCGAGCGAACCGATTCGTTTCGACGCGCACTTCTTCGTGGCACGCGCACCCGCGGGGCAAGCCGGCCTCGCCGACTCGAGCGAGGTGCACGACGGCCGATGGCTCGTCCCGCGCGAAGCCCTTGCGAGCGCCGCACGCAACGAGCTGACGATTCGTTTTCCGACGCAGAAGCATCTCGAACGGCTCGCGCGTTTCGGCGACGTGGAAGCATTCATGGCGCATGCGCGGGCGCGGACGGTGATCCCCGTCGAACCCTTCGACGACGGCACGGAATCGTTTGGGCTTGCAGCGGGTGCGGACTCGTGGTGAATCGCGTCGTCCGCGTACTCGCGCCAAATCCTTCGCCGATGACGCTCGAGGGCACGAACACCTATCTCGCTCTGGGCGGTCCCGAAGCAATCGTCATCGATCCGGGTCCAAACGATCCCTCGCACCTGGACGCGATCGAGGCCGCGGCGGCAAGCCGAGGCGCGACGATCGTTGCGATAGCGGTCACGCATGGCCATCCCGATCACGCGCCGGGCGCGGCACCGTTACACGAACGAACCGGCGCGCCGGTTTTCGCGCATCAGCTCGCGCGCTTCCCGTTCGATTATGCGGCGTCCGAAAATGACGTCATCGCGGCGGGCGATACGCGGCTGCGGGTGATCGAGGCACCCGGCCACGCACCGGAGCATCTGATCTTCGCCTTCGACGACGACGCCTCGATCTTCACGGGCGACGTGGTGATCGGTCGCGGGACGATCGTCGTGGCACCGCCCGGGGGCGATATGCGCGCGTATCAGGCGACGCTCGCGCGCTTACGGCGCGAATGCGAAGCCATGCGCGTGATCTACGGCGGCCACGGTCCGGCCATCGACCTTCCGGTCGCAAAAGTCGATGAGTACATCGCGCATCGCGCGATGCGCGAACGCGAAATCGTGGAGTTGCTGGAAGGCGCAGAACGCACGATTCCCGAGCTCGTCGCCGCAATATATTCGAAGGTCGCAACTGCGCTGTGGCCGGCAGCCGCGCGCCAGGTGCTGGCCTACCTCATCGCGCTCGAACGCGAAGGGCGCGTCCGCGCCCGCACGCTCGAACGCGCCCTCACGGATGAAGAAGCCACGATTCTCAATCCCGATCTATCCGCCATCGTCGACCCTGCCTCGGCTGCAGTGGCGGCGGCCGAACTCGGCTTCGAACGGCGCGTCGATCGGATCGAAGCGTATACGCTCGCCGGATCTGCGCCCTAACGTGCGTTCAGATTGAACGTGAGTCCGTACGGATCGCGCATATAGCAGCGTGGGACGGCGGGGTTTTCGTCGACCACGCTGCAGCCGTGCGCGATCAGATGGAGTTTCGAGGCCGATACATCGTCGCACTCGAGTTCGAAGACGGGACCCGGTGCGGTACCCGGCTCGACGTAGAGCGTGAAGCTGCCGGTTTCAAATCCTATGAGATCGTCGCGGACGGCGGTCGAGAAGAACCCGAGCACGTCGCGATAAAACGCGACGGCTTCGTTGAAGCGTTCGGCTTGGATGATTACGTCGCGCGTCGATTCCATCGTGCCAAATCCTTCGCCGCCGGTGAGCGCCCCTTCCGGCCGATCTATGCTCCGTCAGCTGTTTGTGAGGGAGATGACCTTGCAGCGACCTCGAATAACGGCGAGGCTGCCGAGATCGCCGGCATCTCCGGTTAGGATAATTGAAGGCCCCGACGCGTCACCAGTAGCTACGACGATTGCGTCGATCGTGTCCGCTCTAGGGCGCGCAGCAGTGTATCGTAACCAAGCGGCATCGCGCGCAATCGATTCGGTCAGCGCTACGATGCCGATACCGATCGCGTTCAAGACGCGATTAACCTCCGCATCGCGTGCGGTTCCCGTCGTCGACTCTGCTATCACGATTGTCGGGACGATGATTTCGGCTTCTTCTTCGATGGCGCGCTCGATGAACCGGCGGACGCGGCCGTTCCGCGCTGCGAGGGCCGAGAGCGCCCCTGAATCAAGAACGACTCGGCCTGCTCCCAAAGTTTGTCTCCTACGCTGCGGTCTCGATCGCTCATCGGGCTTTCGATTTCCATTTCGTCGAGCAAAGCGCGCAAGCGCAGGCGCCCGAGTTTCTGCTTGAGAGCATCGTCGACAAGAAACGAAATCGACGCTTCCGGAGCCAATCTACGAATTTCCTCGAGCGTCAGAGCGTCGACTGAAACGGACAATTTAATTGCCTTCGCCATAGTTCATCCTACCACGGTAGGATAATTGCGTCAAACATTCGTGTCGACCTATTGCAGCGCAAGGACCACCTTTCCGAATTGTGCGCCGTCGAGCACGCGCTGCGCCGCAGCGGCAACCTCTTCCATCGGGTAGACGCGGTCGACCACGGGATGCAGGCCGTTTTCGAAGAGCTGCAACATCGCACGAAAATCCGCCGGCGCGCCCATCGACGTACCGAGGATGTCGAGATGCTTCCAGAAGATCGAAAATGGTTTGATCTTTGCATCACCTTGCGTGCCGCCGTACACGACGACGCGGCTGCCGGGGCGCGCGACATCGAGCACCTTTGCGAAGGTGTCGCCGCCGGTCGAATCGATAGTGAGCGTCGGGCCGCCGCCGCCGGCGGCCTTACGGACCGTCTTATGCCACTCGGGATCGGTCCGGTAGTTGATCGCAACGTCGGCACCGAGCGCTTTCGCGCGTTCGACCTTTTCGTCGCTGCCGGTCGTCACGATCGTGCGTGCACCGACGTGCTTTGCGTATAACAGCACGAAGGTCTGCACGCCGCTGCCAACCCCGGGAATGAAGACGACGTCGTCTTTGGTGATCTTTCCGCGCGTGAACGTCGCGCGGTATGCCGTTAAGCCCGCGAGCGGAATTGCCGCCGCTTCATCATCGCTGAGCGCGGCGGGCTTGGGGAAGACGTTCGCCGCGGGCACCACCACGTATTCCGCGAACGTGCCGGGAGTCGGCATGCCGAGCAAGTCGCCCGAGCGATCGGGTATCGGTCCTTCGCCCGTCCAGCCGAGGTCGGGATTGATCACGACGCGCGAACCGAGCGTGAAGCCTTCAACCCCTTCACCGAGTTCGGCAATCGTACCGCAGCCGTCGGAGCCGAGCGTGGCGGGCAGCACGATGCCCGGATAGAGATTTTGCGTGATGAAGACGTCGCGCCGATTGAATGCGGCGCGCGTCACGCGTATGAGAATTTGTCCCGCGCCGGGCTTAGGATCCGGAATCTCTTCGACGTGCAGTTTTTCGGGGCCACCGAGTTCGGTGAGTCGTACGGCTTTCATGCGCGTGGCATACGGTGCCGCATGCGGCGTGCCCTAGGTACGCTCGTAATGCCGTATCTCGATCAGGTGACGATCCGGGTCGAAGAAGTAGATGGCCTTCCCCATGCCCCGCGCGCCCTGCTCGTCGCTCGGGCCTTGCATGTTGCCGACCGTATCGAACCGATCGCCGTAGGCGATGCCGGCATCGACCAGGCGTCCGAACGCCGCGTCGAACTCGGCCCTCGACAGGGCGAACGCGAGATGTTCGCCGCCCCTGGTTCCGTACTGCGCGATGAGCAGAACGAAGCTCGGCGTAACGCGCAGCACGGCGAAGGGCTCGTCCGGGGGCTCGAGCCCAAGGCCGAGAACGCGAGTATAGAAAGCGACGCTCCGCGCAACATCGTTTACCGGTAAAATGATGTGATCGAGTTCGAGCGCCACGTTATTGGAACGAACCCTCGCTCGGCGCCGCCGTAGGAACGTCGCTCGGCTCTGCGGCGGGCGCGGACACTTCGGGCGCCGGCGCAGCCGTTCCGTTTACGGGCGCGGCCGTCTCGAGCGCGCCCGGTGTTTCCGAGTCAGCTGCCGTTGGAACGGCTTGCGGGGCGAGCGTTTGCGATGCGGCGGGACTCGACGGCAGCGCCGGCAACGGAATCGGCGGCACCTGGACCGCGCCGAGGCCGACGGCTTGCGACGCCTTCGAGATGTAGCCCGGAAGCACGTTTGAACTCTCGGCCAGCACTTCGATCGCCGAGGTAAGGCCGCCGCCGTACGAGACCTGCGCGAACCCGACGCCCGCGATGAGGATGATGCCGAGAACGGGCGCGAACCAGCGCAGCCGGCTGGCCGAGACGACGGTGCCCGAAAGCAGGTCGCCGAGCCGTTGATGACGCCGGGTCACGAGCGCAAGGATTGGGCCGATCAGGATGAGATCGATGGGAGCGAAGAGGTAGCGCAGCAAAACACGGCCGCCCCCGGCATGACCGCCGTCGATGCGTCGTGTGTGCAGACCAAAGGTCAGCTTCCCGAGCGTCGCACCCGTCAGCGCCTCGCAGAGATAAGCGACGACGACCGCGATTCCGAACGAGCCGAGAGCGAGAGAAACGAAGCCCGCTTCGTTGCGGCCCGCAAACGTCTGAAAACCGCGATCGAAAGCATTGAAGCCGAACGCCGTGAGAACGAAGGCGACGCCGAAGAGATCGATAAGGAGCGCGCTGAGCCGCGCACACAAGTACAGTGGAACGTTCCCAAAGACGTGCCGGAATGGCGCGCGAGGCTGGCCGCCCTGCCCGGTCGCCTGCTGGTGCGCCGTCGGGTGGGGAGGCAGCGGAGGTTGCTGCGCCACCGTTGGAATCGGCTGCGTGAATGCGCTTGGATCCGGCGCGCTTCCCGGAGGTTGGTTCATCGGACCATCTGTTTCAACGACAGGCGGCCGATACCATCATCGCTAATTTTTTCTCTCCCTTACTCGATAGGGTCCGGGGAATTGAGGCGCTTCATGAGGATTGGCGGGACCGCGGCACCATCGCGCAAATGCAAATCGATACGGCGCAAGACGCTGCGATGGACGAGCTATTGCAAGACTTCGAAAAATATCGCGTTTCCCATCAGTCGGCATGGGACCTCATGGCACGGACCGGTTCATTGCACGCCGGGCCTGCAGCGCCGTCCGATACTCCGAAAACCTAACGCAGGCGTCCATACGGTTCAGCTTTAGACGAAGCCGCTGGCCGCGGTAGCGCCTTTCTTGCGTAGCTCAGCCTCCCGAAGCTCGACGCGCCGGATCTTTCCGGACGCCGTCTTCGGCAGCGCTTCGACGAACTCGATCTCGCGCGGATATTTGTACGGCGCCGTGACGCGCTTGCAGTGCTCTTGCAGTTCGCGCGCGAGTTCGGCGCTTGCGGCGGAGGGCGAGCGCAACACGACAAACGCCTTCACGATATTGCCGCGATCGGCATCCGGACTGCCGACGACGGCCGACTCGCGCACCGCCGGATGTTCCAACAGCGCGCTCTCGACCTCAAAGGGTCCGATGCGATAGGCACCCGAGGAAATTACGTCGTCGGAGCGGCCGACGAACCAGAAATACCCATCGTCGTCTTTCTGCGCGCGATCGCCCGTCAAGTACCACTCGCCGCGCCGCATCGCGCGCGTTTCTTCGTCGCTACGATAGTAGCCGCGGAAGAGCGTGGGCGGATCGCCGCGCAGACCGATGTCGCCGACGTCGCCGACTTCGCACGGTGTCCCGTCCGCATCGACCACGTCGATATCGTGGCCGGGCGTCGGGATGCCCATCGAGCCTGGCCGGACTTCCATGCCCGGCCGGTTTGCGATCAGCAGCGAATTTTCGGTTTGGCCGTACCCGTCGAGAATCGTCAGGCCGAACGCGTCTTTCCAGCGCGCGAGCACTTCGGGATTGAGCGGTTCGCCCGCGGAGACGCAGTGGCGCAGCGCGGGAAGCTTCCAGCGTTCACCGAGAGCATCGATCTTCGCTTCGAGACGATATTCAGTAGGAGCTTGGCAGAGCACGTTGACGCCGAGGCTTGCGATGAGGTCCATCCGCCGTTCCGGATCGAACGAGCCCTCGTCGAGCACGATCGCCGAGCCGCACGACCACGGGCCGAGCAAGACGTTCCAGAGCGATTTCGCCCAGCCCGTGCCCGCCGTGCACCACACCAGATCGTCCGGACGCGCGTCGAGCCAGACCTTTGCCTGAGCGCGCTTCGCGTAGGTGTAGGCGTGCGCGTGAACGACGCCTTTGGGATCTTTGGTCGTGCCGCTCGTGTACACGATGTAGGCCATGTCGCCGGCGTCCGTTTCGATTCCCACGAACGGTTCGGCCGCTTGCGCTTCACCCTCGAGCCAGGTCCAGCCCGGAGCGTCCGCGCCCGAAAGCACGAACCGTTTCAAGCCGGGCGCGGCTTCACGTAACGGATCGACTTCGGCGCGATTGGAGGGATGCGCCACGATCGTAGTCGCCCCGCTATGATTCGCGCGAAACGCGAGATCCTTCGCGCGCAGCTGCTCCGAGCACGGCACGACCACCGCACCGATGCGGCCGAGCGCCACCATCGTATAGAGCCACGCGGGAATCTTCGGCAGGACGACGAGCACGCGTTCGCCGCGCTCGATCCCGAGATCGCGAAAGACCGCAGCGTACCGTTGCGTGGCATCGGCAATATCCGGAAAGAAGATCTCGTGCCGTTCTCCCGCCGCATCCACGAAGAGCAATCCGCGCCGGTCTTCGCGCCCCAAAACATCGACGACGTCGCGGCCGAAATTAAACTGCGCGGGGACGTCCCAAGTGAAATCCGCCCCGGTCATGGGCTGCCGTCCGCAAAGCCGTGGGCTGCGAGCCACCGTGAATCAGCCATGAACCCGAGTGCCTCCTCAAAGAACCGCTGCACGTCGCGCAACTGCGTCGCCGGAGCGTTATTGTCATCCATCAATCGGTGGCGATACCCGCGTCCTACGGTGCGTACTCGGTCCGCAAGATGCCCCAAGCTCCATTATACGTTTCGGGTTCGATTGGAGCGTTCGGATTCCCATCGTCCCTGATATCGCCCGCCCGGAGGGAGAGCCGGCGAAGATCCTTCCGCGCACTCTTTTGAGGGCAATCATGTGAGGCGGGCTGCTTCCGCCCGCCGAAGCGGCCGATACCTTCCTTATGGGGGTCGCCATGACGCTTCGCGTTGCCATTTCTCTTGCCGCTCTAAGCCTCGCTGCCTGCAGCGGCGGAGGCGGCGCAGGGCCCGCGCCCGCGGGCAGCGCCCCCACGCTCTCTCCATCGTCGCCAACACCGGCGCCGGGCGCGACGGCTACCGCGACGCCGACCGGCACGCGGCCTCCAAGCCCGCAGCCAAGCCAATCCCCGGCCGTGACGCCTGCACCGTCGGCAAGCAGCACGCCAACTGCCGCTGCAACGCCGACGGCCGCTGCATCGAGCACTCCGGCCTCCGGTGCGTCACCGACGGTCGTCGTTATCGCAGAGAATCCCGGAGCCGCCGTTTCTCGCCTCATCGACGGCGTCAACATGGCCGGCTGGGTCGACATCACCGAGTCCGGGCTCGCGCCGGCGCTTTCCGGCATCGGCTACACCTCGACGCGCTGGCCCGGCGGTTCGGAATCGGACCAATACCACTGGCAGACCAACACCAGTTGCAACGGCGGCTACACCGCCACGAACTCGACCTTCGACAACTTCATGAACGATGTTGCGAAGCCGGCAAACCTCGACGTCGCAGTCACGCTCGATTACGGTTCCAATGCCGCCTGCAACGCCGGCGGCGATCCGACCGAAGCCGCGGCTTGGGTCTCGCACGCGAAAGCACAAGGCGATGACATCACGTATTGGACCGTCGGCAACGAAGAATACGGCTCGTGGGAATACGATCTGCACTCGGACCAGCACGACCCCGGAACCTACGCGAACGCCGTGGCGACCGGCTATTATCCCGATGTGAAGGCCGCGGATCCGAACGCAAAGGTGGGCGTCGTCGTCGAGGGCCAGAGTTCGTGGGACTCGACGGTCCTCGCGAACGCGCTCTACGATTTCGTCGAGTTGCATTTCTACTTCACGGGCCCGGGACAAGAAAACGATCAGACGCTGCTGCAGCAAGGCGCGACTACGCTGACTTCGCAGATCAACAATCTCAAATCCGAGCTTGCGAGCGCGGGCAAACCTAATACGCCGATCTATCTTGGCGAACTGGGCTCGGTGTATGGGAATCCCGGCAAGCAGTCGATGTCGATCGTGCAAGGTCTCTTCGCAGGGATGGTGCTCGGCGAGATGATGAACGACGGCGTGTACCGTGGAACGTGGTGGCTCGGCTTCGGCGGCTGCAACGACGCATCGTCCGGCGCGAATTTCTCCTCGTCGATCTACGGCTGGCAGAATTTCGGCGGCTACATGACGCTTTCCGATGGAACGCCCGAGTACGGTTGCTCCAATGCCACGACGACTACGCGCGGAACGCCGTTCCCGACCGCTCGCGCATACCAGCTGATGTCGCAGGTGGCCCACGACGGCGAGCACGCACTTACCGTCACGAACAACGCGTCGCTCACGATGGTTCGTTCGTATGCGGCGACGCACGGCTCGGGCTATGCGGTCGTGCTTTTCAACCTCGATGAGAACGCGGCGCACGCAGTGAACGTCGGCGTCGACAGACTCGCATCAGGTTCCAGCGCGACGATCACGACGTATGGTAAGGCGCAATACGACATGTCGCAACAGAACCTGTGGCCCGGCCCCGTCTCGCAGAGCACGGGCGCATGGCAGCGTTCGGTGCCGGTCACGTTACCGGCATGGAGCATGACGGTCGTCACCCTCTCACCATAACGACGGGCAGGGCGCGCTTCGCAGCCATCCGAACGGCGGCACGATGGCCAAAGCGAAGGTTGCCCTCGCGCTTATTACCCGCGCGTTCGACGTGAAGCCGCTGCTCAAACGCAGCCGGCTGCGCCTGGGTCCGCTCGATGCGCGCGGCGTGCCCGCGATTCTGCTCGGCGTCGCGGCGATCGTTGCGGCACGCGGTGCGAGTGCCGCATTGTATAAAGGCGCCGCGATTTTGCCGGAATCGCTACGCGAGGCGCGGCAGCTCTGGCTCGCGTTGCGTACCCAGCGCGAGATGCTGACCTAGCAGTACCGGGTCCTTACTGCTTCCAAACGGGGCTGCGCCGCTCGAGAAAGGCCGACATGCCCTCCTGCGCATCGGCCTCGAGCGCGTTCATGCTCATGACTTCTTTGGCATACGCGTAAGCTTTCGGCTGATCGAGCTCGATCTGCGTGTAAAACGCGGCCTTCCCAAGACCCACCACGATCGGGCTCGACGTCGCGATTTTGCGCGCGAGCGCGAGCACGCCGGCCGCCAGTTCCTCCGGCGGGAGAACGTGGTTGATGAGACCCCAGCGTTCGGCCGTCGGCGCATCGATAAACTCACCTAAGAGCAGCATCTCCATCGCGCGCTTGCGGCCGATCGATCGCGTCAGTGCGACCATCGGCGTCGTGCAGAAAAGACCGATCTTCACGCCGGGCGTCGCGAAACGCGCGTCGCTCGAGGCCACTGCGAGATCGCACGATGCGACGAGTTGGCAGCCTGCAGCCGTTGCGATGCCCGCGACCTCTGCGATCACGGGTTGCGGGATCGTCTGAATCGCCGTCATGACGCGCACGCAGGTGTCGAACAGTTCGCGATACGCGTCAGCCGCCGACGCGCCTTCGGCACCCAGAATTTCTCGCATATCGTGTCCCGAACTGAAGGCCGGTCCGAGTCCTCGCAGGATCGTAACGAGAATCGTCCGATCGGTGCCGATGCTTTCGAAGGCGGATAAGAGTTCGCGCATCGTCGCGAGCGAGAGCGCGTTGCGCTTCTCCGGATGTCGCAACGTAACGGTTGCGATACCGTCGCGCGCCTCTAGGCTAATGAACTCGTACGGGGACCGGATCACTGACGTACCATTCATGTTGGCTGTAACGCGGGGCGGCTTCGGAGCGGTTTCAGGGCCGGGGCCCGGCGAGGTCTGCAGCCCGGCCCTTCAGAACGGGCCACGAGTGACTCGGCACTTCCAAGGGCTTTGGCTCTCCATACGAGGCAGCAGACGCGAACCTCTTCGAGATCCCGCCCGGTTTCGTAGAGGGTCCGGTCCCTGCCGTGATCGAACCGCCCCGGCGATGATCCGTAACGACGCCATGACCGCGCTCATCCGCCAGACCTTTCCCGACGCCCAGGTAGAAATTGTGGACCTGACCGGCACCATGGACCATTTTAATGTGTTGGTGCGGTCGGGCGCGTTTCGCGGCGTGCCCCTCATGGACCGGCACCGGATGGTGGAAAGCGCGCTCGCCGAAGCCCGCGCCGACGGTAGGATCCATGCGATGTCCATCCGCACCGAAGTTTTGGAGTAACCACATGTCAGCCGACGCAATCCGCAGCGAAATCGAGAACGAGATCTCGAAGAATACGATCCTGGTCTACGGCAAGGGCACCAAAGACATGCCGCGCTGCGGCTTCACCGCCGAGACCATCCAGTTTTTCAGTCGCTACGGCTACCCGTTCGAAGTCGTCGACGTATTGGAAAACATGCCCAAGCGCGAAGTACTTTCGCAGATGACCAACTGGCCCACGCTTCCGAAGATTTTCATCGGCGGCAAGTTCTACGGCGATACCGACATCCTGGAACCGATGGCGCAAAACGGCGAACTCAAGACGGTGCTCGCCGAAGCCTTCCCCGGCGTGCCCGAGCCCGCGCCCGTCATCAACCTGCGCTAAGTCCGTTGCTGCGGCCGTACGAAACCGGAAACGAGGCGGCGTGGCTCGCCTCGTTTTCGTTTTTCGTCGACGTGCGCCCGCGCTATTGCGAGTGTGACGGGCAAGGGCACGTTTCGAACGTCGTGTATCCGGAGTATCTCGAGCTTTCGCGGCTCCAATTCTTCAAGGCGGCGAACGATCCCGAACCTGGCCGGTTTGCCTTTCAGCACGTGACGGCGGAGCTCACGCTGCGCTATCTCGCCGCATGTTATTACGATGAGCCGCTGCGTGTGTGTTCGAAATTGAGCGCGCTCGGCCGCTCGAGCGCGACCTTAGATCAGGTGATCGTCGGAGAGGACGGCACGATCCGCGTGATCGCGCGGATCGCGGTCGTGCGCTCGGCCGGTGACGGGACGGCGCCGTGGTCGGCACCGCAGCTTGCTGCGCTCCAAGCGGCGCACTACCTCGACGGAATCGAGAAGCCCGTTACGACGTAACCTGCTCGGCCTCGCGTCGGCCTCCGCGCGGCGGCGGTGCGCCGTGCGGATCTGCATACGCCCCGGCCGGTGACGCTTGCAGACACGCAAGCTCGTCGCTCGAAAGCTCCTGCGAAAAATCGCGCGCGGCCGACACCATGCAAAAGAATCCGAACGTCTCCGTGCCGCGGTTGACGAACTGGTGGATCTCCCACGGCGCCGTGTACACCACGTCATGCTCGCGGATTTCGTAGACCTCGTTGCCCACGATCGCATGTCCGACGCCTTCACCGACGATCACGAAATGCTCGTGCTCGTGCTTTTCGAGACGCGTCACGTGGCCCGGGGGGACCGAAAAATAGCGGACCTCCTGCGAAGGCCCGGGGTCGGCCGCGCTCTCCTTACGATCGCCGATAAGCGTGTGCCGCACGACGGCCGTCTGCACGCCCGGCACATAGCCCGCTCGCTCGACCGCTACCCACCCGTCGGCCGTACGCCGAATGACCCGCCGCTGCTCCATATCGTCCGCTATGATACCACAACCGCGGGCTCCCGCCGGGGGCACCCTTGCCGAGGATCAAATAGCGGTTGCATGCAGTACTGGCTATTCAAGAGCGAACCGGACTCGTTCAGTTTCGACCGCCTGGAGCGGGAAGGCCGCACCGAATGGAGCGGGGTGCGCAATTACCAGGCGCGCAATTTTATGAAAGAGATGAAGCTCGGGGATCTCGGCTTCTTCTATCACTCGAGCACCAAGATACCGGCCATCGTCGGGATCGTGAAAGTCGTGCGGGAAGCGTATCCGGATTTCACCGCACGGCAGCGCGGCGGCGACTACTTCGATCCGAAATCGACCGAAGCCAATCCGATTTGGGAGATGGTCGACGTCGCCGTTGAGAGCCGGCTTCCGCGCCCGGTGACCCTCGCCGAACTTCGGGAAAACGCGCTCTTGGCTCCAACGATGGTGCTGCTGCGCAAGGGCTCGCGCCTCTCGGTGCAGCCCGTGCACAAACGCGATTGGGACATCGTCAAAAAGATAGCGCAGACGCCCGCACCGCAGTAGCGACGGCGAGCTTACGGGGTCTGCGCCGATTCCAACAGTGCCTGCTGTGCGCGAAACAACGGCTCGTCCTCGCCGACGGTTCGCCGCACGTACGTTCCATCGGAACGCAGCCAGCGCGTATTCCAGTTGTCGCGTTCCATCACGTCCATAATACCGGTGCAGATCTGTTCGCGGATCGCTGCATCGAGCACGGGAACGATCGTCTCCACGCGGCGATCGAGATTGCGTCCCATCCAATCGGCGCTGCCCATATAGACCTCGCGATGTCCCGCATTTGCAAAGCAAAAGATGCGCGAATGTTCGAGGAAACGCCCGACGATGCTGCGCACGCGAATCGTTTCGCTCACGCCGGGAATGCCGGGGCGCAACTCACACATACCGCGCACGATCAGTTCGATCGGAACGCCCGCCTGCGAAGCCGCGTACAACGACTGCACCATGCGCGCATCGCTGATCGCGTTGAGTTTCGCAACGATGCCGCAAGGCCGGCCCGCTCTCGCGTGTTCCGCTTCCCGCTCGATGAGATCGACGAAGCCCGAGCGCAACGTGGTCGGCGCGACGAGCAACTTTTCGTACCTGGTGTCTTTCGAAAATCCGGTGAGGCGGTTAAAGAGGTGCGTTACGTCGACGCCCAGTTCGGGCCGGCACGTGAAGAGCGAGAGATCGGTGTAAACTTTGGCGGTTTTGTCGTTGTAGTTGCCCGTCCCGAAATGAACGTAACGCCGAATGCCCTCGGGCTCGTTGCGCACCACGAGGATCACCTTGGCATGAACCTTCATTCCGGGGAAGCCGTACACCACGTGGGCGCCTACGCGCTCGAGGTTGCGGGCCCAATGGATGTTATTCTCTTCATCGAACCGCGCTTTGAGCTCGATGAGCGTCGCGACTTGCTTTCCGTTTTCCGCAGCCTCAACGAGCGCCGCGACGATCGGCGAGTTTCCGGAGGTTCGATACAGGGTCTGCTTGATCGCAAGAACGTTTGGATCGGCGGCCGCGGCCTTGAGAAATTGCACCACCGGATCGAACGATTCGTACGGATGGTGTAAGAGAATGTCGCCCTCGCGGATCGCTGCGAAGATGTCCGCTTCGCCCACGAGTCGCTTCGGGATCGCCGGCGTAAACGGCGGGTCGTGCAGATCGGGGCGATCGAGATTGACGATCGTCCACAGATCGGAAGTTCCGAGCAACCCGTCGATCGCGTAGAGATCCACTTCTTCGAGCGCGAGCGCATCGAGCAGCATCGTGCGCAGCGACTCCGGCATCGAAGCTTCGACCTCGAGGCGCACGGGCTCGCCGAAGCGGCGTTTGCGTAACTCCGATTCGATCGCACGCAACAGGTCGTCGGCCTCGTCCTCTTGCAGATCGAGGTCGGCGTCCCGCGTGACGCGGAAGCAATACGACGCGCGCACGTCCATGCCCGGAAAGAGCGCACCGAGATTATGGGCGATCATGTCTTCGAGCGTCACGAAATGACGGCGCCCTTCGGGCGCATCGATCGCGACGAGTCGCGGCAAGCTCGATGGGATCTTCACGCGCGCGAAACGTAGCTGCGGCCCTTCGAGCGAATCCTCGTACAGCTCGACGCCAAGCGATAGCGAGAGATTGGAAATGTACGGGAACGGATGGCCCTGGTCTACCGCGAGCGGCGTGAGGACCGGGAACACGCGCTCGTCGAACAACTTCGCGAGCATCGCACGGTCTGGTTCGGAAAGCTCGTCGTAACGGCGGATCGCGATGCCTTCGGCGGCGAGCGCCGGGAAGAGATCGTCGCGGAGCAACGATGCGAACCGCGCGAGTGAAATACGCAGGCGGGCGGATATCGCCGCGACCTGCTCCTCGGGCAGTCGTCCGTCGTTCGAACGCTTGTGCACCTCGGCTTCAATTTGCTGTTTGAGCGCCGCGACGCGGATCATGAAATATTCGTCGAGGTTCGTACTGTAGATCGCAAGAAATTTGACGCGCTCGAGCAAGGGGTTGCGCCGGTCGATGCCCTCTTCGAGGACGCGATCGTTGAACTCGAGCCACGACAGCTCTCGACTATAGTAGAGGGAGGGGTCGTCGAGAGGCGGCAGGGCCGTTGCACCCTGCGCTTCGAGCGACTCGGTCGAGATCGATTCCGGCGGGACGCTCAGCATAGAAAGAGCCGATTCGCCGGGCACGGGCGAAAGTCCACGTTACCTCGTGTTTATCACCGATCTCGCAATCCACGTCCGCGATCATCTGGCGCTGGCCGCATCGGCGCTGGCCGTGGCGCTCGTCCTCGGGATCCCCCTCGGGTCCGCAATCGCGAACGGCCGGGCGATTCGAGGCCCTGCGCTCGGGGCCGTCTACATCGCCCGGGTCGTACCGAGCCTCGCGGTCCTTGCGATCATGTTGCCGCTCGTGGGCATCGGATTCGTGCCGGCGCTCGTGGCCTTGACGCTCCTTGCAATCCCGCCGATCGTCCTCAACACGGACATCGGCCTGCGCGGGGTTCCCGAAGCCGCAACCGAGGCGGCCCGCGGCCTCGGCATGGATCGCACGCAAATACGCCGCCGCATCGAATGGCCGCTCGCACTGCCGGTCGTGTTTTCCGGCATCCGCATTGCCGCGGTTGAAGTAATCGCAAGCGCGACGCTCGCAGCCTTCATCGGGGGCGGTGGGCTCGGCGAGTACATCGTCAACGGCTTGGCCGAAAACGACACGCCGCAGCTGCTGGAAGGCGCGATCGCCGTCGGCGTCTTGGCACTGCTCACGCAATGGCTGCTCGCAGGCGTCGAACGCCGGCTAGCCAAACGCGCGGCATGACCGAGCTTCGAACCCTCCCGCGCGGACGCGCCCTAGCACTCTTGGCGGCAGCCGCGGCGCTCGCCGGCTGCGGCGGAGGAAGCGGTTCCGATGCAAGCGGCTCGAGCATCTCGGTCGGCTCCAAAGATTTCACCGAAGAACTGATCCTCGGCGAAATGTACGCGCAGCTGCTCGAGAAGCACGGCTTCGAGGTCACGCGCAAACTTGACCTCGGCGGCACGCAAGTCGCTATGGAAGCCCTGCAGCGCGGCGACATCGATCTCTATCCCGAATACACAGGCACCGCATTGATCACGCAACTCAAAGAGAAGCCGGGAAAAGATGCGGCCGCCAACTACGCCGCCGTGAAGAGCGCCTATGAATCGCGGTACGCGCTGACCTGGCTCGAAGCGGCGCCGTTCAACGATACACAAGCCCTTGCCGCCACGGCTGCGGTGCGCGCAAAGTATCGGCTCACCACGCTCAGCGATCTTGCGAAGGCTGCGCCGCAGCTTCGCCTTGGCGCGATTCCCGAATTCACCAAGCGCGAAGATGGGCTGCCGGGGCTGCAACGAGCGTACGGGGGATTCAACTTTGCCGACGTGAAGCTCTTCGATATCGGTCTCAAGTACAAGGCGTTGGAATCGGGTCAAGTCGACGTCGTCGTGGCGTTCGGCACCGACGGACAGATCGACGTCGACCACCTCTACGTGTTCGTTGACGACAAGAAGTTTTGGCCGAGCTATCAAGTAGCACCGGTGGTTCGCGATGCGACGCTCAAAGCGCAGCCGCGCATTGCGGGCATCCTCGACAAGCTCGCGCCCCTCCTCACCGACGGGGTCATGCGCGGCCTCAATGCCCAAGTCGACGGCGCAAAGAAAGATCCCGCGGACATCGCGACGGCGTTCTTAACGCGGCACGGGCTCGTCTAGAAACGGGTCCGCCCGCCGTCGGCCGGGACGACGAGCGGAATCTCTATGTGCCTAGAACTCGTAGAACGTGTAGGAGCCTGAGGTTGCGGAACCGCTCGGCAAACCGAAGCCGATTTGTATGGGCGAGCACGACACGACTGACGGAATTGAGCTCATGTGCATTTCTGCATAACCGTCGTCCATGATGCCCGTCGCCGAGTACGTGGTCCCCGAGCACTGAGCGTTGAGATAAATCTCCGTGTTGTTCGGAAAGTTTCCGG